>Ga0196964_10000720_pt1 | contig 18505 bp, 18 predicted proteins | sample S1_10metaG_FD_148615 | JGI IMG/M metagenome (GOLD analysis project Ga0196964, IMG submission 148615) | Soil microbial communities from Anza Borrego desert, Southern California, United States - S1_10 | ecosystem: Environmental > Terrestrial > Soil > Desert | place: USA: California | collected... | reverse complement strand
AGCGCCGCGAGATCGGCCGAGGGGGGCGTCGCCGCGGCCGCCGGCAGCAATGGCGCGGCGGCGAGGGCTCCCCCCAGACCGAGGGACGTCGCCATCAGCCGCCGGCGGCTCGGATCGAACAGGTCTACCGACATCGCAATCTCCTCCCTTGCTTCGTCTCAGTCATCACGGGGGAAGCCCGGCGCCGCATTGGTGAAGCCGTCCCGACGGCGGTGATAGTGACCGGTTCCGCGACATGGGCGCAGCCCACCGTCGCCGGCCGGCCCGTTTCCGTCGCATCAAGGCGTTGGCGCAGCGCCGGTGCCGCCTGCGACAGGGCGGCGCGAACAGTCATTCGCGACAGGCCAAGCGGGCGCCAGCCGTGATCCGCGGAAAAGTCGCAGCAGTCGCGCTGGAGGCGTTGACACCCACCTCCGCCCCCCCGAGCCTCGGGTGACTGCGACGGGACCGGCCTCGAACCAAAAAGGCCGGCTGCGAGGGGAAGGCTCATGAAGATCGATTTCGCTTCCGCCCTGGCACAGGGCAACTTGCTGGACCGGCGTCGGCTGATGGGGGGCATGGCCGGCCTCGGGGCGGCGTCCATGCTGGGCGGCCTCGGGGGCCTCTCCGGCGTCGCCCACGCGTCCGAGAACCAGACGCGGCCCAACTTCCCCTGGACCGACCCGGCGGAGAATCTCCGCATCCTGTCCCGCATGTGGGGAACCATCGATCCTGGCAAGGAAGCGATCCTCTACGTGTTCGGCCCGATGTTCGGCACCACCGACCCGGGCTCGTTCAAGCCGCTCTTCCGCATGGAGTCGATCGCCACGGTCAGGACCTATCCGCAGGAAGGGGGCGCCTACCGGTATCTCGCCGGACAGATCATCCTGTTCACCGACTTCAAGACGGGTGAGGTGCTGGAGACCTGGCGCAACCCCTACACGGACGAGGTCAACGAGGTCTTCCAGTACCGCGATTACCCGCTCGACTATGTGCTCGACCCGAACAAGTTCCCCGAGCGCTACACGATGGAGAACGACGAGGACATGAAGCGCAAGCTGGTCCTTGACTGGTTCTTCCGGGGCGACACGGCCTATGGCGACGCGATCGCCCGCACCAAGCTCAAGAACCGGCTCGACCCCAAGGAATGGCCGCGGGAATCGGTCGGCGAGTTCTGGGAGACCTTCGAGGTCTACCGCTGGCAGGCGAAGATCGCGGAAATCGAAGATCTGAGCCTGCCGTCGATCCCCTCCTTCACCGGCGACTTCCAGACCTTCAAGCCCTGGGAGCCCTGGATGCTGATGGGCCAGCGTCCCGGCAAGATCTTCTCGGTACGGACCGCCTTCAAGATCGACGATTTCTCGATCGTGCCGAAGAAGGTCATGGCCTACGCCGAGAAGCACATGCCCGAGATGCTGCAGGCGCCGACGAAGTTCGACAAATCCTACAAGCTGAACGACCAGCACTTCAAGGAACAGCGCCGCCCCATGCCGCTGCGCCCCTGAGCCTCCCGCACGCCTTGCCTTCTTCCCGTTCTGCCCGGGGGTCCCCCATGCACAGCGAAGTTCCAGATCCGCCTTTCTCACTCACGCGCCGCCGCCTGATGGGTGGTGCCGTCGCGGCAAGCGCGGCCGGCATGCTGGTCGTGCCGGGCTCCGCGGCAACGGCGCAGGAGGCTGGCCGGCCGAAAGCGGGGAAGCCGCTCGACGTCATCGTCATCGGGGCGGGCCTGTCGGGCCTCAACGCCGCGCTGATGCTGGAGGCGGAGGGTCTGACCGTGGCCGTCCTCGAGGGGCGCAGGCGGGTCGGCGGGCGGGTGTTCACCCTCGACGACGTGCCCGGCCATCCCGAAGGCGGCGGCAACGGCATCGGCGCCGGCTATGCGCGCATCCTGGATATGGCCAATCGCTTGAAGGTGCCGCTGATTCCGGTGCGCCAGCGCACCGAGACCACGCAGGGCCAGTCCATCATCAATCTGGGCAACGAGACGCTGTTGCCGAAGGATTGGGCGGCGTCGCCGCTCAATCCATTCCCGCAGGCCCTGAAGTCGAAGCTTCCCTGGGAGGTTCAGTGGGGCTTCTACATGAAGAACAACCCGCTGAAAGATGCCGGAGACTGGCTCGATCCGCGCTTCGCCCAGTTCGACATCTCGCTTTACGATTTCATGAAGTCGCAGGGGCTGGATGACCCCACGATCAGCCTCGCCTGCGGCACCGGCATGCTGTACGGCACCAACGCCTTCGACTTCTCGCTGCTCGCCATGTACCACACCCTGGCCTGGGGCGCGGCGCAACGCAGCTTCGGCACCGAGGCCTATGCCGTCGACCAGGGCAACCAGCGGCTGCCCGAGGCGATGGCGAAGGCGCTGAAGACGGAGGTGCAGTTCGGCCGCGCCGTGACTGGCATCTCCGATCTGGGCGACCGGGTCCGGGTCACCTGCGCCGACGGGTCCCAGCACGAGGCCAAGCGTCTCGTCGTGACGACGCCGTTCACCGCCCTGCGCAGCGTGCGCTTCGACCCGGTGCTCCCGGCGATCAAGGCGGAAGCGGTGGCCCAGCTCGGCTACACCACGGCCTTCCAGGCCCATTTCGTGCCGACCTCGCCCTTCTGGGAGGAGGACGGGCTGCCGCCCAACCTGTGGACCGACGGCCCGGCCGGGCGCTTCGCCGCCCTGCAGTATGGCGACAAGGCCGGCGTCACCAGTTTCCTGGCCTTCGTCAACGGCGCGCAGGGCGAGCGGCTGGACCGCATGGCGCCCGACGACGCGACCGCCGCCATTCTCGCCCACATCGCCCGGATCCGCCCGGCGTCCGCTGGCAAGCTGAAGCCGGTCAAGGTGCTGTCCTGGCAGCGGGACCCCTTCGCCGGCGCTCTCTACTCGAGCTGGAAGCCGGGCCAGATCACCCGCTACGCCAGCACCTTCTCCAAGCCCCATGGCCGCATTCATTTCGCGGGCGAGCATACCGCCGAGCTGAACCGCGGCATGGAGGGCGCCATGGAGTCGGGCGAGCGGGCCGCCATCGAAGTTCTGTCGACCATCTAAGCCCCGGAGAACGCCCCATGCCGAAGAGCCGCTCCGCCGCCGCCCTGCTCACCGTCGCCCTCCTCGCTGGCGTTGCGCCTGCGCTGGCCCAGCAACCCGATGCCCTGCTGCTGCAACGGCAGCGGGACGTGCCGAAGACCCGTCCCTGGCCGATCGAATGGTTCCAGCCACAAGAAGCGGTGCGCGGCGGCAGCGGCGTCGAAGCCCGCGTGGTTCCCCAGCAGGCCGGCGACCGGGTCAACCGGGTGAAGCTCGAGGAGGCCGGGCAGTATGCCCGTGCCCGCGGGACGCAGGCATTCTTCGTCTGGCACGAGGGCAAGGTCGTCTGGGCGGAATACGGCCAGGGCACGGACCCGGAAAAGCCGGTGAACACCTACTACATGCACCTGACGCCCTTGGTGCTGCTCTTCGGCATCGCCAAGGCGGAGGGGAAGATCGGCTCGATCGACGAGCCCGCTGCCAAGTACCTGCCGGAATGGAAGAACGACGACCGGTCGCGCATCACGCTGCGCCAGCTGCTGACGATGTCGGCTGGGCTGGAGATGTACTTCGACAACAAGGATCCGCTGAACAAGAACACCCGTCTGTTCTTCGCCGCCGACAGCACGGCGCCGGCGTTCGAATATCCCGCCATCGCCCCGCCGGACACCGAGTTCGCCTATAACTACCTGATCCCCGAGCTGCTCGGCATCATTCTGGAACGGGCGACCGGCCGCCGCTATGCCGAGTATCTTTCCGAGAAGCTTTGGCAGCCGCTCGGCAATTCGACCGCCCATGTATGGCTCGACCGGCCAGGCGGGCGCCCGCACTTCAATTCGTCCCTGTTCGCCGTCTCGCGCGACTGGCTCAACATCGGTGTGCTGCTGGCCCAAGGCGGGAAGTTCGGCGGGCGGCAGGTCGTGCCCGCCGACTGGATCGAGGAGATGCGCAAGCCCAGCCGGACCAACCCGAACTACGGGATGATCTGGCTCGGCCAGCCCCACCAGCAGGTCCGGAGCTACGCGAAGGATGTCCGCTATCTGGTGAAATCCTCCGCCCCCTACGCCGCGCCCGACCTGTTCTTCCTGGACGGCTATGGCGGCCAGCGGGTCTATGTCGTGCCGTCGCGCAAACTGGTCATCGTCCGGATCGGTGCGCCGCAGCGCGACGATTGGGACGACAGCGTGCTGCCCAATACGGTACTTGCCGCAGTTCCATAAGCGGCCAGCGGAGCGTTCGCTTGGGTGTTGCCGACAGCTTCAGGCGATATCCAGTGGACCCTAGGTCGGACAGGTACCAATCCAGGAAGCACGTCAATCAGCCTTCAAGGCAATCCAGCCGCGGCGTTCTGTGGAGATGGGGCTGCTACACGGCGCGATGAGTTCGATTCCGGCAAGCGGCTCTATCGCCGCATGGCCCGAGCGCTCTGTTGATCGGGTCGAGACGGGCAAGAAGTGGATGGTGAGCTAGCTTTCGCACGAGCCACTGACGGGCTCAAGCTCCGGCCCTTGATCCGAGCGCCGCTTGTGATTCTAGCGTATCCTGGTTGCCGCGCCTTGGGCATCCAGGAGGCAACCCATGCCATACAAGCTTCCCCCGTTGCCGGCTCTTCGAGTCTTCGAGGCTGCCGCGCGGAGGCTCAGCTTCAAGGCGGCTGCCGCCGAGCTGTGCCTCACCCCCAGCGCTGTCAGCCGCAGCGTGCAGTCGCTGGAGGAATGGCTTGAGGTGCCGCTCTTCACACGAGGACGCCGGAGCATCGCCCTCACGGAAGCGGGGGCGGTCTATGCCGGACAGGTCCGCGACGCGCTGGAGAAACTGGCAAACGCCACCGACAGCGTTCCGGGACGCCGACGCCGCGGTCCCCTCACGATCAGCACCGCCCCCACCTTTGGGCTGCGCTGGCTGATGCCGCGGCTGCACGGCTTTAGAAGCGAGCACCCGGACGTCGAGATTTCGGTCGAGACCTCGATGCACCAAGTCGATTTCGTACGCGACGGGGTCGACCTCGCCATCCGCATGGGAAAGGGCGGGTGGCCGAACGTCGAGGCGGTCCACCTCGTCACGGAAGCGCTGGTGCCCGTCTGTGCGCCCACCGTCGCCCGTGGCATCCGGTCACCGGCGGATCTGGCCGGCATGGCGCTGCTGCACGTCACCCCGGTCAGCCAAGAGTGGGAATTCTGGGCACACGCCCGAGGACTTGCAGAGCTGGACACCTTCAAGGGGCCACGCTTCGACACCATTCAGTACGCTCTCAGCGCCGCCGCTGCGGGCCTGGGCGTGGCACTCGGTCGCCGCCCCATCGTAGATCTGGACGTAGCGGCGGGTAGCCTGGTGGAGGTGCTGGGGCCGGCTGTTCCCACCTCGACCTCGTATTGGGTCGTATGCCCGCCACAGGCGCTGGAGCGGCGCGACGTCCGGGCGTTCCGGAACTGGATCCTGCGGGAGTTCCGGCAGGAGCCGGGGACGGGCGATGCGCCCACGCACGACTGTCCTCCGATGCCGCGGATCGGGCTGAAGGTCAGCGCCCAGTGAAGATTGCCGGCCGCTTCTCCCGGAAGGCCGCGATGCCCTCCGTGATGTCGGCGGAGGCGGCCAGACGCGCGAACTGGGCCGCCTCGACGGCCAGCCCCTCGTCGATCGGCAGGTTGATGCCCCTGGTGACCGCGGCGAGGCAGGCCGTCACCGCCAGCGGCGGCTTGGCGGCGATGCGGGCGGCGAAGTCGCGCGCTGTCGCCATCAGGCGGTCGTGCGGCACGACCATGTTCACCAGCCCGATGCGCTCGGCCCGGGCGGCGTCGATCGGCTCGCCGGTGAGCAGCATGGCGAGCGCCCGCTTGCGCCCGACCAGCCGCGGCAGCCGCTGCGTGCCGCCATAGGGCGGGCTGAAGCCGAGGTTGATCTCCGACTTGGCGAAGGTGGCGCGGTCGCTGGCGATGGCGATGGGCGCCGCCTCGGTCACCTCGCAGCCGCCGCCGAAGGCCAGGCCGTTCACCGCGACGATGATCGGCTTGGGGAAGGACTCGATCCGGCTGGTGAAGCGCTGGCCGCGCCGGACGAACTCGCGGAGCGCGGTTTCCGGCCCCTTCGACACGGGCCCGGTGAACTCGTGGATATCGGCCCCGGCGGAGAAGGCCTGGTCGCCAGCCCCGGTCAGGATCACAACGCGCACCGCCGGGTCCGGCTCGATGCCGTCGAGCAGCGCGTGCAGCCGGTCGATGGTTGCGAAATCGATGGCGTTCAGCCGGGCGGGGCGGTTGAGGGTCAGCGTGGCGACGGCGCCGTCGACGGCGTGCAGCACGATCTCGTCCATAAGAACTCCTCCGATTTTCAGGGTGCGGCCGTCAGGCGGGAACCGACCAGACGGTCTTCAGTCCGGTTACCTTGCCGAGGGCGTGAAGGGAGCGGTCCCGGCCGTAGCCGGACTGGCGGGAGCCGCCGAACGGCGTGCTCATGGCATGACGGTCGAAGGTATTCACCCAGACCGTACCGGCGCGCAGAACCCGTGACAGCCGCTCGGCCCGTGCCCGGTCAGCGGTCCAGACCCCCGCGGCGATGCCGTAGACGCTGTCGTTCGCCAAGCGGACGGCCTCGCCCTCGTCGCGGAAGCGGGCCACCGCCAGCACCGGGCCGAAGATCTCCTCCCGCCAGACGGCCATGTCGGGCGTCACGTCGGCGAGCACCGTCGGGGCGACGCCGTTGCCGGCGCCTTCCAGCCGCAGCCGGGAGCCACCCGTGGCAACGCGCGCACCCTGCGCCCGCGCCAGGTCGATCATGCCGATGACGGCGTCGCTGTGGGCGGCGTCGACCAGCGGGCCGTACCGGGTGGCGGGATCGAGCGGATGGCCGGCCCGCAAGCGGACGGCTTGGGCGCAGATCTTGTCGAGCAGGGCGTCATGGACGCTCTCCTCCGCCAGCAGGCGGGATCCGGCGTTGCAGACCTGACCCTGGTTGAAGAAGATGCCTGCGGCGATGGCGCGCGCGGCGCGGTCCAGGTCGCAGTCGGCGAAGACCAGCTGCGCGGACTTTCCGCCGCATTCCGGCCAGACGGCCTTGAGGTTGGAAGCGGCCGAGTATTCCAGGAAGCGCTTGCCCACAGCGGTGGAACCTGTGAACAGCAGGCAGTCCACGTCCATGTGCAGGCCGAGCGCCTGGCCGGCGGTTTCGCCCCGCCCGGGCACCACGTTCAGCACGCCCGGCGGCAGGCCCGCCTCCGCCGCCAGAGCGGCAAGCCGCACGGCGCTGAGCGGTGCCCGCTCCGACGGCTTTAGCACGACGGAGTTTCCGGCGGCGAGCGCCGGGGCGATCTTCCAGCACGCCATGAGCAGCGGGAAGTTCCATGGCACGACGGCCCCGACGACCCCCAGCGGCTCCCGCCGGACCATCACGAGGCTGGGCGGGTCCACCGGCGCCACCTCCTCGTGGCCCTTGTCCAGGGCCTCCGCGTACAAGGCGATGCAGTCGGCGGCCGAGGGAACGTCGACCGCGAGCCCGTTGGCGACCGGCTTGCCCATGTCCCTCGCCTCAAGCTCGGCGAGTTCCTGCCGGTGCTCCAGGAGCAGGTCGGCGAGCCGCCGAAGGATCCTCTTGCGATCGCGCAGCGGCAGGGCGCGCCAGCGCCCGTCCTCGAAGGCGCCGCGCGCCGCCGCGACCGCATCGTCGATGTCTGCGGCGTCGCAGTCCGCCACCATCGCCAGGGCCGTGTCGGTGGACGGATCGATGCAGGCGAACGTCGCGCCGCCACGTGCGTCCCGGTAAGCCCCGTCGATGAAGGCGCGCCCTTCCGGCGGGCTGGCGGCCGCGGTCGCGGTGTCTTTCGTGTCGTTCGTCATCTCGTTCCCCCCTTGGTCGTGGGGCCGAGACTGACCCGCCGGGCATTCGGAGGGCAAACGAGTACGATGCGCGGTCAGGTGAGCGCGGATCACCTGAGGCCGCCCCGCCGAGGACCTGCCCGGGTACGACGGTGTCGCAGGATGTCAGCGGGGCTCCTGGCGACGAACGATGGCTCTCGCCTTGCCTCAACTCGTCGTCCCACTTGGCTACTCGGCAGGCACAGGCACAGGCACCCGTGCCCGTGGGCGGCAGGAAACGGCGCTGCTTCCGCAACCAAAGTCTGTCGCAACCGGGGATGTGCCGGAGCCCTCGCGCGCGACCCTCAACACTCCTCACCCGGTAAGTCGGACGTTCCCTACTGGTAGCCGCCATCCGGCAGGAAGAGGCGTTCCGCCTGCCCAACCTGTTCCGAGATGAAGTCTGCGACCGCCCTGACCGGAGCGATCTTCCTCATGTCTCTGTCGAACCCGATGAACGTTACCTACTGGGCGGCACCATCACCGCTCTCGGTGTGGAACGCCCCGGCTGGGAAGCGTTCACGGTTTTCCTGGCCGGGTTCATGACGTCGTCGCTCCTTTGGTGCTTCCTTTGTGCGTGGCTGATCGCCTGGAAGCGCCGCCGTATGGGCCCAACCGCTTGGACGCTCGTAAACATGAGCTGTGCCCTTGGATTTGCTTCTTTCTCGGGGGTCGTGCTCTTGCGTGTCGCGAATGGTTGAGACGGCGGCGCCCAGGACCGCCTGCGACGTCGCCTGATCCAGAGGCACCTTTCCCGCTCATCGGCCGGCACGTGTCTGAAGGGGACGATGGAAGCGACTTCCCGTTTCTGTCGGCTGTGCTCAACTGCGGGGCGTGACCCAGCCCGCTGGGGCTCATGGGAGACGCTAGGCAGGCGTAACGGGAGAACGCCCCTTTAACCGCAGGGCAGGTGAGGGTTGAGCCTTTGACTTTGTTGGTGAGAATTCAGGCACATGCTGGCTCATCCTGTGGTGTTAGGCGTCACGCGCTTAGCCCTAGAGGCTCTCTCAGCCCCATTTCTGCCTCCGCCCGCCGACATGGGCTACGTGTCGGCGGGCTTTTTTCGGCCGGATTGGGGCGGCACGCTGTTCCCAGGTCCGGGATCATGCGGTGGCGGCTTTTGCGCTGATCAGCACGCTGGTATCGACGCGCCTGCGCTTCGGGTCTCAGCCGTCCTTCCATAGGTGGAGGAGCGTCGTCAGGCTGACGCGGTGTGGCTTTTGGATTTCTGGGACAGTGACGGCTGGCGCCGGATGGTGTCGGCCATGGCGGCATCCGCCAGATGATACAGCTTCGTGGTCTGCGTCATAGACTTCGCTTATGAAAAGCCGCGGATGCGCCGCGAGGGAATGGTCAGCCGGCGCCGCAGCGGCCGAGGTCGCCGACACCACCGGCTTCGACGCCATGGCCCAGGGTGCGGTCCCGACCGAGGCAGGCGATAGCAATACCTCTCCTGCTTCGTCCAGAGGCTCTCTGAGCGTTGCTGATACGATCTTTGCTGATACGATCTTTCCCAACCTGCCCCTTCAGCCCTTGCCGCAAGCAGCGGGAGATCTACTTCGTTCGAAAGCCTAATGTAGTGCCTCGAATGGGTAATCTGAATAACAGAGGCTGGGGAGAGGGAGGGCACATGTCCATCAGCAACTGGCGTATCATCTACAAGCTGTTCCTGCTCATCGGCGTCCTCTCGGCGGCGACGATGACGATCAGCGCGACAGGCGTCGTGAGCCTCGGCAGCCTTAGCGCGGCAAGTGATGAGATCGAGTTAGCCGGGTCTGAGTCCATGCTGGGTGCCCGGCTGAATCAGAACGTCATCGCACTCAATCGCGCGGAATTCCGGATCGCCGTAGATCCCAGTCAACTCAAGGAAGGTGAGCGGATCATCAGCGAGCAGAGAGCCCAGCTGCTCGAGCGGCTCGATGCGCTCAAGCGCACAGCCGATCCGGAGCAGGAAAAGCTGCTGCGCGCCGTGGAGGCGAAGCTCAACAGCTACTGGCCGGAGCTCCAGGACACTCTGGAAAAGGTCAAGGCCAACGCCGACAAGATCCAGCTGTCGCAAGCCCAGCAGATCATTCGCGACTCAGCACTGACGAGCGAGAAGTTCGCCCTCGAACTGCAGGCGTCCGTCCGTGCCTTCACGGATTACTCCAACGCCAAAGCCGAGCGGATTTCCACCGAGGCGAGCGCGCTCGCGAGCAGCACCGAGAAGATCATGTTGATCGTCGCCGCGATCGGCGTCCTCGGTGGCGCCGCCATCGGCTGGTCGATTGCCCGGTTCACGATCACGCGGCCGCTGGGCCGTGCGGTCGACGACCTCAATCGGCTGGCGTCGGGCGATCTGTCCATTGAGATCTTCGGCGCCGGCCGTGGCGACGAGATCGGGGATGTCGCCAAAGGTCTGAAAGTTTTCAAGGACAACATGGTGCGCACCCGTCAGATGGAGGAGGAGGCGAAGCAAGCGGAGGTGCGGGCCGCAGCCGAGCGCCGGGCCGCAATGCTGACGCTGGCGGACGAGTTCGAGGCGAGCGTCAAGGGGGTGGTGGTCTCCGTGACCTCGGCGGCCAACCAGCTCCAGTCCAGCGCCCAGAGCATGTCGGCCATCGCGGAGGAGACCAACCAGCAGGCGGCGACGGTGGCGGCGGCGACCGAGCAGGCCACCTCCAACGTCCAGACCGTGGCCGCCGCCACCGAGGAACTTGGCAGCTCGATCCAGGAGATTAGCCGGCAGGTGGCCGAATCCTCGCGCATCTCGCATGAGGCTGTCGCGCAGGCCGAGCGCACGAACGTGTCCGTGTCGGCTCTGGCCAACTCATCGCAGCGCATCGGCGCCGTGGTCGAGTTGATCCAATCCATCGCCGGCCAGACCAACCTCCTGGCACTCAATGCGACCATTGAGGCGGCCCGCGCGGGTGAAGCCGGCAAGGGCTTTGCCGTGGTCGCCTCGGAGGTCAAGAGCCTCGCCAATCAGACGGCGCGCGCCACTGAGGAGATCTCGGCTCAGATTTCCGAAGTGCAAGCCCAGACCGCAGTCGCGGTGGCGGCGATCCGGTCGATCGGGGAGACGATCACTCGGGTGAATGAGATCGCCGGAACCATCGCCTCGGCGGTGGAGGAGCAAACGGCGGCCACCCAGGAGATCGGTCGCAACGTGCAACAGGCGGCAGCCGGCACACAGGAGGTGTCCACCAACATCGCTGGCGTGTCGAGCGCCGCGGGCGAGGCAGGGAGCGCTTCCACTCAGGTCCTGGGCGCGGCGAACACGCTGTCCAGGGAGGCGGCGACGCTGCAACGAGAGGTCGACGGCTTCATCAGCCGGATACGAGCGGCCTGAGGCAACGTTACGCGATCCGCCCGAGGACCTGCGTATAACGCGGCAAACGCTTTACGGTCAGGGGACAGGCGCCGCCTCATCCCCTGACCGACGAGGAGCATTACATAAAGGCTGGGCGATGAACCTGGGGCCGACCGGCTGGGGCGATGCGCTCAAGGCGTGGCTGCAGGCGCAGCTCGGGGCTGGTGCTGTACCTGGAGGACGGCCAGCTGGAGATCGATGACAACACGGTGGAGCGGGCGATTCCGCCGCTGGCGCTGAACCGCAAGAACGTGCTGTTCTCCGGCTCGGACGGCAGAGCCCCGCGCGACCGTTGCGTCGCTGGTGGAGGCCTGCAAGCTGAACGGGGTCGATCCGTTGCCCTGGTTTACCGACATGCTGACCCGGCTTGCCGGCGGGCATCCAGTGAACCGCCTAGACGAGCTCCTGCCTTGAAACTACGCCGCTGCAGCCGCGTCGGCAGATGTGGCCTGAGAACTGCACTTACGGCTTTTTCGTCCCAAGGGATGTTTGCCGCCCGCGCGTTTAATTTCCTCAATCGAACGGAGAGATGAGACACAGAAGCGCTATGAAAGCGTTAGCGTATTGCCTGGAGCGGTACGCTCGACTTAAACCCCGCATTAGGAAGCGCTGATGAAGGGGATGCGCAATGGACCGGTGCGTATTGGAGATTTTGGGAAGTGATGCGGGCGTGTTGGTCCGCGATGGTGCCGGCTACCGCTTCTTCACAGCCACGTCAGAGGCGGGCAAGCTGGACGGCCATTTGTTCCCGAGCATCCGCAAGGCCGAGTCCGCAATACGGCAGTTGATGATGGGCATTGATCGGAACGGCCCGACTCGTAGCTGAGACTGTTCGCGGCCGCCGACATCTGGGAGGTGCCTATCTGCGCCTGATCTGAGCCTCGTGACGGCCGACCAGTCCCTCGTTCTTGCCATTCTGCTGAGCATGGTGGCGCTCTTCGTGTCGAACCGGATGCGCTACGATCTGGTGGCGCTACTGGGGTTGCCCCTCTCGGCGATCGTGGTCGCGGTGGCCTCATTGCTGATTCCCTTGTTCTGGCCGTTGCGCTGATCGATCGGGATGGGGCCTCAGGTCGGCGAAGCCCACCAGGCGGCGGGCCTCCTCGTCCCAGAGGGCCAGCCGGCCGCACCGCAGGCTCTCCAGCAGTGACAGCCGGCCCATGCTCCCAAGGAACGCGTGCCCCTCCAGGCAGGCCTGCAGGCGGTAGTTCGGTATCCGGCTGTTGAGATGGTGCACATGATGCAGGCCGACATTGCCGGTCAGCCATTGCAGCGCCCGGGGCAGCACGAAGTACGAGCTGCCGCCCAGCGCCGCCCGGTGGAAGTCCCAGTCCTCCGGACAGTCCCAGACCGTGCCCTCGTACTGGTGCTGGACGAAGAACAGCCAGCCGCCGATCCAGGCCGCGACCGACACAGTGAAGACCAGTACCAGCAGCACGGCACCGAGGCTGCCGATGGCGAGCGCCAACCCGGCGACCGAAGCCGCGATGGCGAGGTTGAGCGCGCCGACGTCCCGCCAGGCCGCGCGCCAGGGCAGCCCCATGCTGCCCGGCAGGCGCTGCAGCAGCAGGAAGTTCAGGGGCGAGCTCAGCAGGACGAGTAGGAGCGGATTGCGGTAGAGGCGGTAGGACAGCCGGCCCCACCAGGAGCGGCCGGCATATTCGCGCACCGTCAAGGTGAGGATGTCGCCTGTTCCCCGCCGGCCGAGATTGCCGGTGCCGGCGTGGTGTAGCGCATGCGCCCGCTTCCAGCTGTCGTAGGGCGTCACCGTCAGCAGGCCGAGACCCCGCCCGAGCCAATCGTTGGCGGCCCTCGACGGCAGGAAGGAGCCGTGGCCGCAATCGTGCTGGATGATGAAGAGCCGCACCAGCAGCCCGCCCGCCGGCAGGCACAGGGTCAGCATGAACCACCAGCCCTGGGCCACGCCCCAGAGCATCAGGCCGCACAGCGCCACGAAGGGCGGCAGGGTGGTCGCCAGCTGCACCAGCGCCCGCCAGGTCACCGGGTCGCGGTAGGCGAGGCAATGCCGGGCGAGTTCCCGGGCGAGGGTGGCGGTGACTTCCCGCCCTGACGTCTCTTCCGCTCTCCCGATCACGCCGGTTCCCTTTTTTCCGCTCAGGCTACCGGTCAACAGCGCCGCGGGGTATTCGGCATTTTCTGCGCTCTATTGGTAAATCCTGAAATAACGGAGCCGTGAATAGGTCGTATGAGTGCCACGAAGACAGAGTCTGTGTTTCGGTAATTGCCGGCAGCGGTGTATCGTTTAGATGGATGCCGCTCAACGCTTTTGCGGGCAGACATCCATCCATGACCAAATGCCCTGCCCGTCGGCGGAACGCTCCGCCGGCGGGCTTTTTCGAGGGGCTCAGGTCCGCCGCTCATGGGGCGGAAGGGAAAAGGGCGCCTTGTTCCGGAATGGTCAAGAGGAGCGCCGACGGAATTGGGCGGCGCTCCGGGCAGCGGGCTCGTTCTGCAGGACCGGCGGCAGCTCGTCCTGCAGTGCGCACATGGTCCTTGCTCTGGCTGGTGGTGAGTTAATATTAAGCGCAATTGTATATTGGAACCGAAATAGCCGTTCGATCCCTAAACGATAGAGCGACTTCGTGGCGCATAGTATTTTGATCGACTTCCGGCAATTTTGCCATCCGGCGGCTTAAAGACTGTTACTATTAACTCCGTTCCATGCAGAACCGATCCCGGTGGCATCGCGTGCGGCGATGGCGGGACGAGCCCGCCAGAGGTGTCCTATGGAGACGAACCCCCGGTTACTGCGCCCTTCCACCGCATCGCGCGCCTATGCCTCCTTCAGCCGCCATGCCGTCAATCCGCCCCGCTGGTCGGCGCTTCTAGCCGTGCTGCTGACTGTCAGCCTGGTTCTGCTCACCCGATGGCTGATGTGAGGGCACGCCAACCGGTGACGTGGCTCACGGGCGGTTCGGCAGAGGCGGTTGGCTCACGGCACCCGGCCCTTTTCAGGAGATTATGGTCATGACCCAGACCGGAGCCTTTCCCCAGCAGCCCTTCGTCTCCCGCGTTCCAGGCGGATCGCACCGGCCGAAGCGCTATGGCAGGAAGCCGACCGAGGACGAGGCCGTACAGGCGGCCGCCGACGGCCGGCGCTTCTCCGCCAGGATAGGGGAGAGTGGCCGGGCGGCGCGCGACCGTGCCCGCGTCGCGGTGGCCAGGGCCTATGGGGAGCCAGCACAGCCATATCCGCTGGCAGCGCCAAGCCCTCAGGAAACACCCGACCGCGATTCCACGGAGCGCATCGACCGGCCGCGGCTCTCCCGCGCATCGGCACCCTCATTCAAGACCGAGCCGCCGGTTGCCGCCAGCGTGCGCTGCGCCCTCATCGCCAGCTCCGTCTGGTTTGTGCTGTCGGCGCTGCGCGCGGGCGTCGAGGCGCACCTGGTGCTGCCGTCCTGGTTCTTGCTCCATCCGTTCGCGGGCGTGATCTCTTGGGTCGGATGGATGCCGGAGTGGCTCTGGGTCGTCGGCCTGCTGCCCGGCATGCTGTACCTGTTCGAGCGCATCCTCGGCAGAATGGACCGCGGCCACTAGGAATGCCTGGCCCGGCACGGAAGAGCTGGCGCGGCCCCGCTTCCCCATGCCGCCCGCGCGCCCGACGGCACCATGTAGGAAGGGCAGGGGCATCCGCCTTCTGCCCAGCGAAGGAGCCTCAGCCATGTGGTGCGCAACTCTGCCGCGGGGCGGCCCGATCCGGGGCCTGTCCGTCAACGCGCTCTATGACGAGGCGCGTTCCCAGGGAGTGTCGCCGTCGCTGATGCGCAATGTCCACGAGGATGGCGCCCCGCGCGGCATCACGGCGCCGGCGATGGGCCCCGGCGAGGCTGGCATCCCGCTTATCGTCCCTCCGGAACTTGCTCCGACGGGCGCGATGCGGATGTAGGCTCCGGCCGAGGAGTGACGTCCCCGCTGCTGCCGGACACCTTCGGCGGACACGCCACGCGAACGGCTCCGGGAAGGACGCGCACCCGGGCCGGCGTCCAAGTCGTCAGTTCGCCATCGGTGTTGACGGGCAACCGGCGGCTGGTGGCGATCTCGACTGCCGTGCAGTCCCAGGTATGGACATTCTCCCATTGGCCGTGATGGCCGCTCCGGAACGCCGGATAGAGCCGCGGCAGCTCCCACCAGCCGCGTACGTCGATGCTGTAGACGTCGAGCCGCCCGTCATCCGGCGCCGCATCGGCCTCGACCGCCATACCACCGCCATAGTGCCGGCCGCTGCCGATCCCGATCTGCACCGAGGTCACCCGCTCGACGCTTCCGCCGATACGGACCTCCGCATGGAACGGACGCAGGCGCCGCAGGACGCGGAAGCCCGCGAGCGCGTAGCCGAGAACACCCCAGCGCTTCTTCATCTCGCGAGTCAGGCTCCGGGCGAGATCCACGCTCAACCCGATGCTGGCGACGTTGAGGAAGTGGACGCCGTTGACCTCGCCCACGTCGATCGGGCGCGGAACGGCGGTGGCGGCCATGCGGACGGCGTCCCGCAGGTCGACGGGAATGCCCAGCGTCCGCGCCAGGTCGTTGGCGGTGCCCAGGGGCAGGACGCCTAGCGGCAGGCCGGTGTCGATCAAGCCCGGCAGGGCGGCGTTCAGCGTGCCGTCGCCGCCGCCGACCACCACCAGGTCGACCGCGCCGGCATGCGCCCGGACGGCATTCGCCAGCGCCTCGCGATCCCCGGCAGCGGCTGCCAGAACCTGCAGGTCCTCGGCCCGCAGCAGGTCGGCGATGGCGCCGGCGTTGGCTTCGCCTGATCGCGCGCGGGGATTGAGGATGAGCAGGCAGCGCCGGGTCTTGGGCCGGGTGTTGGAAGGTGCGGTCATGCTCGCCTGCGGCTCGGTGTCCTTCCGACGGCAGACCGCACGCCGGGGAGGGGGGCCCCGGCGTGCGTCCGTCCTGACGATGTTAACCGCCCTGGCGCTCGCTGCCCGACTGGCCGCCCTGATCGGGCTGGGCCGGGGTCTGTTGCTGGTCGGGCTGCTGGCCCTGCTGCTGCCCCTGTTTCTGCGGGGTCTGCGAGCCCTCCCCGGGCTGCTGCTGGTTGGGGGACGACTGGTTCATGATGGATCTCCTGGGTGGCGGAGCGCCCGGTATGGACGCCGCCGACACCTGTAGGAGCAACCGTGCCCAGGGGCGTTCATCGCGAGCGGCGCGAAATACCCTTCTCGGCGCGCAATCGTAGAGGTCTCGGGTTGCCAGTACGACGCCTGGCCGAAGCGGGCCGGTGAGCTCTCCGAAGGAAGGCTGAGCACCGGACGAACGGTCCCGTCAGGACGTCGCAAGTTCTGAGTCTCGGCCACTCCGGAGGGATCAACCGCGCCGGCTCGGAGTTCAACTAAAGGGCACGCTTCTGGTCATTGCCAGCAAAGTTCTCCTGCGAGACGCCGGCCGCTACCATCCTGTGCCACGCGGCCGGAGTCCCAAGGGCGGTCTCAGGTGCGGTGGCTTCTGGACTGCGTTGGCGGATAGGCGGATTGTGTTTCTGCATCGATCAGTTCGGCGGCCCGATGCCAGTACTCGTCCTGACGCCCCTCCGGGCTTCCCTCCAGTTCCCACAGCTCGTGAGCGCGCTGCCGGATGAGCGGATCGCGGTTCTGCTCTGAGTGGATCATCGTGTGTCTCCCGCTGGACGGGGTCCAGCCGCCCTGGCGCTGAGGTCCGTACCGGACGGCCCGGCGGACCAGCCCCTATTGCCATATGGGCCCGCACCGGACGCAATCCTCCTGGGCAAGCGCGCCATCCTTGGAAATTCCGGCAGAGTGGCGCGTCCACGATTGCGCTCCGGGGACGAGTGCGCCGAGTGTTCCAGGCGGTGCGGAGTGGCACCTTGGGCGTGCCGCCCGACTGGCGGTGCCGAGGGCTCCACCGACTCTGACCCACCGGGCCAGAGGTGGGAGCAAGTTAATGGCCAGCATCGGGAACGCGCTGCAGCAGGGCGCCTCGTTCTAGGTCTGTCCTGGATGGGCATTGACATGCTGTTCCTGTGGGGGGGGGGATGTGAGCGCCCGCTGGGCCGCGTGAGGGCCTGACCGGCCCATGTCCCGTCCCCGCGCGTTATCCAGGCGGATAGAGCTGATGATTCGGGGAGTGGGGCGAGATGGGGAGCGGGTCGGGCCGCCGCAGGCCGGCGGCCGTGCGGCGCCGGGCCGGGCGCATCCTCTTCACCCATGCGCGGGCCTCGCCCGAGCAGACGCTGCTGATCCGCGGCGCCATCGTGCTGGCCCTGGTCGGGCTGGTGCTGCTGGTGTTCTGGCTGGACCGCGACGGCTTCGCCGATCGGGACGACGACATCACCCTGGTCGATCTGATCTACTTCACCATGGTGACCATCACCACGGTCGGCTATGGCGACATCGTCCCGATCTCGCCGACCGCCCGGATGATCGACGCGTTCCTGGTGACGCCGATCCGGACCATCATCTGGTTCATCTTCCTCGGCACCGCCTACGAGTTCGTGGTCCAGAGGATCGTGGAGGAGTTCCGCATGAAGCGGCTGCAGGAGGAGCTGCGGGGCCATGTGGTTGTGTGCGGCTATGGCCGCAGCGGCCGCATCGCCGCCCGCGAGGTGGTGGCGAACGGCCGGTCGGCGGAGCGGGTAGTCGCCATCGACATCGCCGAGGCGCGGGTGCGCCTCGCCTCGGACGACGGCCATGTCGGCCTGCTGGGGGATGCCGGGTCGGAGGATCTGGTCGCCCGGGCGGCGGTGGACCGGGCCGACGCGGTCATCATCAGCACGGGTCGCGACGACCTGACCATCCTGATCGTCCTGACGGTGCGCAACCTGGCGCCGCAGACCCGCATCGTCGCGAGCATCAAGGAGGAGGAGAACGTCAAGCTGGCCCGCCATGCCGGTGCCGACTCCATCGTCTCGCCGCCGCGCCTCGGCGGCTACCTGCTGGCCGACGCGGTGGACGCGCGGTTCAAGTCGGACTTCCTTTGCGACATCATGACGGCGGCGGGGCCCCTGAAGCTCGATGAGCGCCTGGTCGGGGAGGCGGAGGTCGGGCGGACGCCGATGGAGATCGCGCCGGGTACCGTCGTCCAGGTCACCCGGAACGGCAGCGCCGTATCCCGAGCGCAATGGCCGAGGCTGCGGCTCCAGCCCGGCGACGTTCTGCTGCTCGTGACCGAAGGCTCCTCCCCAGCAGCGAAGGCCGCCGGTTCGTAGGGCCAACAAAATGCTTAATTCGATCGTATGAGTGTCAAACTTCTACCTGGACGGCATCAACCCTCTACTGCGTGAAAGTTGGCCAAGCGCCGCCGGAGATCCGGCAAAAG
>Ga0196964_10000719_pt1 | contig 18553 bp, 33 predicted proteins | sample S1_10metaG_FD_148615 | JGI IMG/M metagenome (GOLD analysis project Ga0196964, IMG submission 148615) | Soil microbial communities from Anza Borrego desert, Southern California, United States - S1_10 | ecosystem: Environmental > Terrestrial > Soil > Desert | place: USA: California | collected... | reverse complement strand
CGGCCTTCCCCCCCCCCCCCCCCCCCCTACCCTCGGGTCGGGAGGTCGAGGCGGCGGGCGAGGGGGTCGAGGGCGACGGGGCCGCGCCGGTCGGCGGCCTGTTTCGGACCGTCGTGGCAGGGCTTGCAGCTGCTGACCCACCAGACCTTGGCCCAGAACAGCGTCTGGTCCCCGCCGTGCGGATAGAGGTGGTCGACGAGGCCGGCCGGGGTCAGGGCCGGTTCGCCGAACGCGCCGACCTCGCAGTAGCGGCACAGCGGCGAGCGCCGCAGCCACCCCTTCGCCGCCTTATCCCAGGCCGTGCCGTAGCCCCGCTCGCGGGCCGAACCGCGCCGCTTGTCCGCCGCCTGGTCACGCTCGCGCTTGGGGCGAACGCCGTTCGCGCGGAAGACGGGCGGCCGTGTCGGCATGGGCGTCCGGATGCACGAAGCCCGCCGGGCGTTTGGCCGGGCGGGCTTGCGAGGGTTGGATTGTTGGGGGGCTCAACGGCTACCGCACCTGACCAGGGATCGCTCCCCTCAGGCGCCGGTGCGTGGTTTGACTTCGTAGACGTTCACGACCTGGGGCGAATCACGCCCGACGAGCGAGAGTAGGATCATCACCCGGCGGGCGTCAACGCGCTCCACGAACACCGCGTCCAGCTCGGCCCAGCCCACCGAGACGCGCACCGCGTCGCCCTTGGCGAACCGGCACTCGGCCTCGGCGTCCGCCTCCAGCCCGACCTCCACGAAGCCGCCGACCTCGCGCGCCCGGATCGACTGGATCACCGTGTCGGCGAGCGGGGCGGGCCGCTCAGAGGCCCCGGTCAGGATCTTCGCCACGCCGCGCGTCGAGCTCATGCGCTGCCAGCGGCTGGCCTCCAGGTCGGTGCGCACGAACAGCAGGCCCGGGAACAGCGGCCGGGGCACCAGCCCCTTCGGCTTCATCAGGCCCAGGCGCGGCTTCTGCATCGCCAGCCGCATCGGCAGGTACGCCTCGAACCCCTGCCGCTCGAGGTTCTCGAACGCGGTCGTCTCCATGTGCTGCCGGGTCTGCACCACGTACCAGCGCGGGGCGGGGGCGGCCGTCGCCGCCGGTTCCTTAAGCTCCGCTCTCTTGGCTTGAATGTTCATCTCTAAAAATCCCCGACTTGAAACCTGAACCGAACGGACCGCAGCGAACGGACGAACGGACACACTCACGCTCGGACGCGCCCCACGCCCGCACACGCCCCCGCATAGCCGCCTCAGGGGCCGGAACTGTCCGCAATGTCCGGACTGTCCGTTTTCTCAATCAGTACCGAGGGTTGCGCGACGGACGTTCCCGCCGCCTCGGACATTCGAAGGTCCGCCGCCGGGTTTGCGCGCCTTTGAGCCGACACTGCCGACTGTCCGTCTGTCCGTGAGTGTCCGTTCATGCCCCGCCCCACGAGCCTTCGAGCTCGGCCGCCAAGGGGTCTTCCACCCCAGAACCCGCCGGGGCTGAGCCCGCCTCTTCGCGCGCGAGGTCGGCGGCGCGTTCGGCCTCTGTCTTGAGCCGGATCGGGCCGCGGTACTTGCGACCGCCCGCGTCCTTGCCCGCGAGCAGGATCTGCCGCTGGTGCAGCGCGTCGCCGAACGCCCGCGCCGACATGACCTTCTCGTGGCCCTGCGCCTCGGCCCAGCGCTTGAAGTCGTCCAGCAGGTCGGCCGACAGGGTGCGCGCCGGCCCTCCGTCCAGCCCCTTGGCGTTCACGCCCCAGACGCACCGCTCGTTCAGCCAGTCGCCGAACGGGCTGGACGACTTGCGATAGTCCTCCAGCGCCTTGGCCACGCCGGCCGGCGGATCGAGCCCGCGCGGGTTCTCCAGCCAGGCGATCGCGCCCTCGAGCAGCCAGGCCAGGATGCCGTCGCGCTCCTCCACGCGCAGCTGCGCGCCCAGCGTCTTGTCGACCTTGTCCTCCGGCACCTGCACCCGGAACATCAACGTCTTCAGCCGCCGCCAGATGCCGTCGTCGTCGCCCTTGGCGACGGGCAAGGCGTTGCATTCGATGTGCAGCTTGCCCACGGGACGGAAGTCGAACGGCTTGGCGTTCAGGTCCCGCGCCGTGATCGGCGAGCCCGAGGTCCAGGCCTTCAGCAGCCCTTCGTTCAGCGACATGCCGCGCTTTGGCTCCGACAGCACCACCAGGCGCGTGTCCCCGGCCAGCTTCACCAGGTCGGGCGACGGGCCGCTGCCAGACTGCACGACACCGTCCAGGAAGGTCAGCGGACTCGCCGCCGCCCCGTAGCCGCCCAGCACCTCGCGGCAGGCGTCCAGGATCGTCGACTTGCCGTCGCGCCCCAGCCCCTGCTCGATGAAGAACGCCTGCTCATGGGTGCAGCCGGTCGCCGAGTACCCCAGCACCCGGTGCAGGAACGCCCGCTCCCCCGGGTCGGGCATGGAGTCCGACACCACCTTGCGGAACTTGGGCGCCGCCGCCCCCTCGACCCAGCTGGCCTCGGCCATGCGGGTGATCCGGTCGGCCGGGTCGTGCGGGTGCAGGGTCACGCCCCAGCGGGCGCCCTCGCCCTGCTTCAGCTTCACCGTCCCGTTGCGCACGTTCAGCGCCAGCGGGTCGCGGTCGAACACGTCGATCTCGACGGTCAGATAGCTCTGCGCCTGGCGCAGCATGGCCGAGGTCTGACCGGCCGAGCCGCAGCCGTCCGCCCACTTCAGGTAGTCCTTCATGGCGATGCCGGTGCGCCCGTTCACTTCCTTGAACAGCCCGCGCACCTTCTGCGCCACGCGGTGGGCGCTGCGCCGCGCCAGGTCCTCGCCGAACTTGCGATCCCAGAACCGTCCGTTGAAGCCCACCCAGCCCGCGCCGAGCAGGAACAGCAGGGTCGCGTTGGTGGCGTCGACGTCGCCGTCGTCGTCGATCGCGCCCCCGACCAGCCGGATCAGGCGCATGGCGTTGCCCAGGTCGTTCAGGTCGAACTTCGCCAGCTCGTCGAGCGAGGGGGCGCCCGACGCCGGCGCAGCCAGATCTCCGAAGGGCGTGCCGTCAGCCACGGGCCACCCGCTTCAGCACCAGGGCCACCAGCCAGCAACCGAACGGCAGGGTCCACGGCCACCACCAGCCGTCCACGACCGCCTGCGCCAGCTTGTACCCGTAGCCGGCCACGCACGCCGCCATGGCGGCCCAGCCGGCCCGCTCGAAACCTCGCGCCCACTCGCTCACACGCACCCCCCCGAATGATCGTTGAACCCGGCCCGCCCCGACGGCGGGCTGATCAGGCGAACGGCGTTCGCACCCAGCTCGGGCCGCGCGGCCCGCCAGGCGGCGACCGCCAGCCCCCCCCAAAATCGCGCCGCGGCAGGGCCCTCCAGCCGCACCGTCCGGGTGCCGCCCAAGGCCTTGCGCGCGCGCAGCTCCGGCGGCTTCAGGTCCTGCCGCACCGCCGCCCAGACCCGACCGAAGCCGCCGACCGTCCACGGCCGCCGCTCCGGATCCGGCGCGGGCGCCTCGGGATCGATCCGGCCGAACCGGTCCCCCATCGCCCCGCCGGCGAAGGCGCTGAGCGTCGGCGCCACGGCCACCGCCATCGGGTCGCCGCTCTCGAACGCGCCGTCGGCCAGCACCCAGGCGTCCTGCAGGTCGATCGCGACCAGCAGCTGGTCGTGCGGCTCGGCGTTCAGCCACACCGCCTTGCCGGCGCGATCGCCGACGAACCAGGCGAAGCGCTCGGCCTCCCGGCCGTCCTCGCCCGGGGTCAGGGGCAGCACCGCCAGCGCGTCGGGTATCTCGCCCGGGCGTTCCCGCCACAGGGCCGCCAGCAGGGCCGGTCCCCGCGCGTCGCGGCCGATCGGCGCGTCCGGGTGCATCCGCAGCGACGGCAGCGGGTCGAAGTTCGCGCGCGACAGACCGCGCCGGTCCAGCCAGGCCCGCACCAGGGCGCAGTCCGCCGGCCGCGCCTGGGCCCACAGCCCCGCCGCGTCGTGCTTGGCCTGCGCCGCTTCCGCTGGCGTCGAAGCCGCCGCCGGCGCCGCGGCGGCCGCACCGGCGGCCCGGGGCTCGCGCCGTTCGGGCGCGGTGCGCGGATTGCCCGCGCCGCGCTCCAGGCCGCGTTCGACCGTGTCCTCGATCTCGGCGCGGGTCCACGGCTTGCCGGCGGGGATCATCTGACCGCCCGCGCCCTCCAGGGCGCTGCGGGCGTAGGCCAGCTCGATCTCGCCGCCCTCGACCAGCCGCCCGATCGAATAGGCGCGCCAGAACAGGGTGGCGTTCTGCGTGCCCGGTCGCGCGCCGGAGATCTCGCGGCAGGCGTTCGTCAGGGCCGCCTCGCCGTAGGCGCTGGCCCGGCCGGCTTCGATCCGCCGCGGCGCGCGCGGGGCCGGCGGCTCGGCCTTCGCCGGCGGCGGCGCGGCCAGCCGCACCAGCCACTCGGGCGCAGGCGCCAGGTCGATCTCCCCGGGCGCGCGGCCCTCGGCCCAGGCGTACAGCCGGCCGGAAGGATGGATCGACGGCGAGGCGACGATGTATCCGCCCTCGCCGCGCACGTCGACGCCGGGGCCGATGCGCGAGGCGCTGTTGCGCACCTCCGGCCCGTCCCGGTCCCAGGCGAAACAGATGTGGCGACCCTTGCCGGTCGACTGCTCGACCGTGGGCGGCAGGGCGCCGTGCTCCGCCTCGAGCGCGGCCAGCGACCGGGCCCCGTCTTCGCCGTCGATGTCCAGCACCCAGAACCCGGCCAGGCCGCCGGTGGCGATCCCGATGTTGAACCCGGGCGTCCGCCGCCACCAGGCCAGCACCTGGTCGGCGTCCGTGGTCGCTTCCTTCAGCCCGTGGGCGCCGGCGGGGCGCTTCTGGCGCGGGATCAGCGGGAACACCGCGATCGAGCGCAGCGCGTAGAGCAGGGCGGCGTCGGCGAGGGTCATGCGCCCGCCTCGTGGCTGACGCTCGTCACCTCGCCGCCGGTCCACGGATCCAGAGCGCAAGCCGCCTTGACGGCCTCAACCGCGCCGGCGCCCATGACGAGCGCCCCCTTGGCGAACGACGATCCGCACCCGAAGGCGAACCAAGGCGCGCGGATCGCGGTGACCCCGTCGGCGTGGAACCAGACGCACAGATCGCCGCCGGGAAAGATGTAGAAGTCCGCTGTCGCGTTCGCGCCCTTTAGAGGCGGCGGCTCGCCGTGCATCCCGGCGCGCAGCCAACGCTCGAAAGCGACCGTCAGGCCGTCACTTCCGCTGGACCCGTAGAGCAGGCCGCGGAAGCGTTTCACCTTGGTTTGGAACCCGACAGGGTAGGAGCCTTCGGACACCTGCGTGTCGCCGGCCAACACGCCGTCGCGGTAGACGATGGTCGTCATGACTCGCCTCCCGCCATCAACCCGCGGATCTCGGCCAGCACCGCCTCGGTGACCTGCGGCGACGACAGCGCCCGCAGCTCGGCCTCGCTCAGCGCCGCCACGGTGGACAGGCGCGTGTGCCCGGCGCTCGAAAGGATCGACAGCGTCCGCACCGACAGGCCCAGCCGCTTCAGCTCGGGGTCCTCGGCGGCCTCGAACAACGGCGCCGCCTTCGCCTCGGCGAACAGCGCCAGATCCCGCGCCGTCGTGAGCGCCGCCTTCCGGCCGGGCGGGATCCAGCGGAACTGCGTCGGCAGCACCTGGTCGCGGCCGCCGCGCCAGATCACCCAGCAGTAGTCGGTGGCGGTCGAGGCCGACGGATCCCAGCGGCCCTTCACCATGGGCACGCGCTCGACGTACTGGCACACCATGGCCGGCGGCCGCTTGCTGAACAGCCGCTCGAACCGGTCCGCCCCGGCCAGCCAGCCGGTGCGCACCAGCAGGGCGACGCCCCGCCGCGCCCGCTCCAGCCCCAGCTCGGCGAACTGCGCGGCGGTGTTGAACGGCGGGTTGGTGATCACCCAGTCGGCCGCGTACGGCGCCGCGCCTTCCGTCAGGAAGTCGTAGGGAAAGCGGGCCACGCGCGGATCGGCGTAGGCCGCCTCGGTGAACCACCGCCCCTCGTAGTCGAACACGTCGCTGGCCAGCACCCGCCCGCAGGCTTCGGCCAGCACCGCCGCCATGTGCCCCTCGCCGCAGGCCGGCTCCCACACCACGCACCTGCCGAAATGCGGATCCAGCGCCTTCAGGTACGGCAGCACCGCCCGCGTCGCCCACGGCGGCGTCGGGAAATAGTCGAGCGCGTCCGGCGCCTCGGTGGCGCGGCTGTTCATGACCGCCTGGCGGCCCTTGACGGCGGGGGCGGTCATGCGGCCACCCGCCGGTCCAGCACGTCGCCCAGCTCGTCGGCGTCCACGTCGAACAGCTCCGCCGTCTCCTCGACCGACCAGCCGGCGACCAGGAACCACCCCGCCCAGCGGACCACGTTCCGCCCGACAGGCTTGCGACGCACGGGGCGCGGCTCGAACGCCAGCTCCGCCGCGCGCACCTCCCGGGTGAAAGGGCGGATCGAGGGCGCCGGGCGCGCCGGCCGCCACGCCACCGGCATGGTGTCGGGCAACCGGCGAACACCGTTCGTCTGGACGGCGGCGGCGCGCGGGGGCAGGCTCGGCGCATGGCCGATCCCGATCCCCTTCGCCCCGTCGTCGCGCGCCTGGCCCCCGGCGGGGCCGAGGTCCGGCTCGGCGCCCTGCGGCTCGATCTGCGGTTCGACGTCCCCGACGGTGCGAGCGAGGCCGAGCGCCGGGCGCTGGCCCTGTTCCACGCCGGCCGCCGGCTGCGCGCTCTGGCCGCCGCCGCCGTCGCCGAGGCGGGGCGCGAGCTCGGCGGCTCCGGTTTCCTCGACCGCCACGGCCGCGCCTGACGCCGCCTCGGCCGCGATCTCCGCCAGCCGCGCCCGCGTCCAGGCCAGCGACCGCCCCAGCATCAGGGCCATGGTCGCCTCCGACATGCGGGTCAGCCGCCAGCTTCTCAGGGTCTCGACGTCGCGCAGGGCCCGGCTCATGGATCAGCCCTCCCCCTCGTCCAGGTCGTCGACGTCCCGTCGCGGGCGCAGCTTCAGCACCGGCGTCGCCGCCTCCCCGGCCGCGCCCGGCTCGGTGCGCGCCAGCAGGTCCAGCACCAGCTCCGCCGCGCCGATCAGGTGCGGGGCCAGGGCCGCGCGCGCCGCCGCGTCCGTCTGCCGCCCGAAGGCGTAGGCCGTCGCCGCCAGCACCCGGCACACCGCCCCCTCGGGCAGGGGCGCGGGCCATTCCCACACGTCCGTGGCCAGGCCGGACAGCTCCACCAGCTTGACGCAGGGCGTGTCCGGATCGGCCGCCGCGCTTCGCGCCAGCATCGCCAGCCCGCGCCAGTTGTGGCGCCGCTTGCCGCGGTCGGGCTCGGCGGCCAGGAACCGCCCGCCCCGCTTGGCGCGATAGGGACGGAGGCTCATCGGGCGGACTCCCCCCCGTCCGCGACTCGCGCGACGGTCGCCGCGCTGAGACGGGAGTCGGTGATGCAAGGCGACGACGAGTTCGTGCGCCGCGAGGACCTGGCCGAGTTCATGGCGCGGTACAGCGCGCTCGAGTTCCTGGCGGAGGTGATGACGGCTAACGCCATGGCCGGCCTCCCGAAGGCCCAGGCCGACGCGTTCCTTGAGGACCTTTGCAGTCCTTACCGGGCCGCCTGGTCAGCAGGATCAGAGCCGCCGCAAGGGCGGCAAGTGGAAGCCATGAGCCGCGCCCTGGAGCACGTCGCCGGGAAGGTCCGCGATCGCGCCGACCAGATCCGAGCGAGACGAGTTCAGGGCCTTTAGCGCCGACGAACGTCATCACCGGCCTCCCCGCTTCGAAAGGGTCCCGGTCTTCCGTTCCATGGCCGGGGTCCGCTCCTCCCTCAGGGGGAGGCGCGTCCCGCACCCGGCTGTGACGTGCCCGCTGGAACGGCTTCGAGGCGGCGACCGGGGGGTCCGCCCGAGGGGTTGCGGGACGCGTTCTGGGCGCCGCGCGCCCGGGTCCCGGCGGGACTCCGGACCGCGGCGAAACTGTGACGCTCGCGCTGTGGAATCTGGCCGCATGGACGACTGTTGCGGCGAAGCTTCAACGTGGCGTCGGGGCGTCCGTACGCTGACGGACGTCGAGGGAGCACCGACCATGCCGCACCACGAGATCGAACAGATGCGCGTCTGCCTGCAGACGGTCGCGGCCGAGCTGGCCGTCGCCTCGGTTATCGGGCTCAAACCCAAGCAGGCGCGGCGGCTGCACGCCCTGGTGCTGCGACGATTGTCCGCCCCGCGAGAACCCGCCCACGCCCCCGCCCCGGCGTTCGGCCCCACGCCCTCGCCGGTCGCCGCGTACGGACCGATGTACGCCCCCGCGCGCGGCGTCGACGCCGCCCGCTCCGGCATCGGCCGCGCCGTGGCGGAGATCCGGGAGGGGGCGCAGGACGTGCTCGACCACGCCGAGTACCTGGCGGAGCGGGTGAAGGGCTGAGCGGCGGTCACTGAAGCCGCTCCGTGTCCAGGGCTGCGGGCGAGACCGCCGCGATCGGAGAGCCGTAGGGGTAGAAGTCCGCCGGGACGACCTCGCCCTCGGTCCATCTGAAGATCGACTCCATCAGCGCTGCGCCGGGCACCCGCCGGTCGTCGTCGTCGAACGGCAGGCAGATGCGCCGCACCGTCTCGTAGCTGCAGCCCAGCGCCTCGGCCGCCGCGCGATCGGTAATCTCGCGGTCGAACAGCCAGTAGGCCAGCTTCGGCTTCGGTCGGGCGGGCGGCGGAGGCGGGGTCATCGACAGCGGGTCCGAGTGATTCGGCGACGCTGTTGATTGCGGGGTTGATTTGTTGTTTATGTCAACAGCGCCGCTGCGCCGAGGGAACAACCATGACGTTGCTGGCGTTCAGAACGCCCCCCGCGTCCCCTCGTCGCATGGCGAGCGACGACACCCTTTCCCCCGAACGGGCCGAACAGAAGCTGACCGGGCGCGTGCTGGCACGCCTGCGCGAGAGCCGGCCTGACCGTATGCCGCAGGCCTCGGTGGCCGAGCAGCTCGGCATCTCGACCCAGGCCTACCAGAAGTACGAGGCCGGCGAGCGGCGTTTCACCCGCGACAAGCTCGAGCAGATCCTGCGCGCGATCGGCGCTACGGCCGAGGAGTTCGAGTTCGAGCGCCAGCGTCAGCTGGGCCGAGGCGGTGGGAGCGGAGCGGCGCCCGCGCGCGGCTTCAGCCAGGTCCGCGAGCGCGAGCCCGCCGCGTTCGAGATCCCGGTGTGGAGCCGCGCCCAGGCCGGCGAGCGCGGCGTCGCGGCGGTCTCCTCCGACACCCCGACCCGCACCCTGAACATGGCCGCGGCGCTAGGTCCTGACGCGGACGCGATGGAGATCGCCGGCGACAGCATGATCCCGTGGGGCGAGCCGGGCGAGGTGGTGATCTTCAACCGCGGTCGCTATCCGAAGCGGGGCACGGGCTGCGTCGTCGAGACCACATCGGGCGAATTGCTGGTCAAGCTTTACGAGAAGAGCGACGGCTCGACCCTGTTCCTGCGCCAGCTCAACCCCGACCAGATCATCAACCTGCCGCTGGCCGAGGTGAAAGGCGTCTATGCCGTCCGTTTCCGCGGGGACTGATCAGCGGCCGGACCTCCACGTCCACGGCTGGGCGAAGCTGTAGGCCCAGACGCCCCGCTTCCCCGCCCGGGCTCGTTTTTCCACGCCGACATAGTCGCCGGAGTACCGCGTGTAGGCCACGGCCCAGCCCTGGGCGACTAGGCTCTCGCCCAAGTCGCGGCCGGCGACCGTGCAAACCGCCACGGTGCGACCGTAGCCGTCTGTAGCCCTGGGCGAACAGTTGACCGGTTCGCCGCCGATCGCTCGCCGCAAGGCCGCGTGGGCCATTTCGCCACAAGCGATCACGACCTGGCCCGGCGCATCGCACGTCTGCCGCAACTCAGGAGCGTCAATCCCGTGGAGCCGGATCGCGCGACCAGCAACACGCAGCGAGTCGCCGTCGATCACATAAGCGTAGCCATGGATCGGCAGATCAGGGACCGGCAGATCAGGGGGCAACGACGCGATCGACGCTTACGCAGCCGTCCTCCAGGTACTGAGCGCAATGGACCGTGATGTACACGGCCGCGCCTGTGCCGTCGGCCTGCACCGCCGGACAGCCCACCCGCGCCGGGGTTCCGGCCCGCACGATCACCGGGTCCGCCCCGGCGGCGTACTCCAGACCGGGTCGGCGCGCCTCCACCACCCCGGCGACGCACACCGCGGTGTAGTCGCCGGGCAGCGCTTCGCCGGCCGCGATCCGCTGCGCGCCCTCGTCGACGCCGCCGGCTCCGCTCGAGCACATCACGAGGAGCAACAGGCACACCCCGATGGCCGCGAGCACTCCGAAGCAGCCGAAGAACCCTTTACCGAACCCGTCCATTCGCCCCGCTCCACCCTGGCGTGCGACATGCTCCCGCGACCTGGCGTCACGGCAAAGCTGATTCGGCGTTGTCTCAGCAGGGGCGTGACGCGTCTGTGACAGCACCCCTGCAACCCCTGTCCGGTGTTGTTGTGTTGACAAAATCAACAAACGGGATTCAACCTCGCTTCAAGCCCGCGCCGACCGGGCGGTCTGCGGACCGCTTCTGAAGCGCAACCGAGCGGTCCTGCGAACGGCAGGCGCGGGCGACCTGAAACGGGGGAGCACCGCCCATGGCTTTCGACGCCGCACCCGAACCCGAGCTGACGCTCGCCGCCCTGCTGTCCGCCCTGGACGCCCTGCCGCCCGGCGCGGAATGCGCCGCCGATCTCGCCGGCAGCGAGGCCGAGCCCCTGGTCGCCGTGGAAGTCGGCGCCCGGCGCTGGATCGTCCACCCCGCCTGCGCCGTGCTGCTGGCGGGCGACCTGAGCCTCGCCCTCGAGCCGCCCGCGGTGGACGTCGGGCCGTCCGACCGCCACGTGTTCGCCGCCCTGCTGGCGCTCGCCGCCGCCCGCGCCACCGCCGAGCGCGTCCGCGCCGTGATCCTGCCCCTGCGCCCGGCCGACGGCGCCGAGGCCGCTGATCCGGAGACGGTGCATTGAGCGCCGCGGCCGCCGCGAACGCCGTTCGCCCCGCCGACGTCGCCGAGCAGAAGCGCACCATCCACTGGCACCTGACGCCGATCTGCGTCGGGGCCGAGCCGGACATCAAGGACCCCGGCCGCTGGGGCAGCTGCTGGAACGCCCCCCTGTGGCGGGGCGTCGAGGCGCTGCTGCGCGCGGTCGGGCGGCGCGCCGCCGAGGTGACCTTCGTCTCCGTCTCCCTGGGCGACGTCGCCGTCATGGCCGAGGTCGGCGGCAAGCGCTGGCCGCTGGCGTTCGTGCACGACGGCGCCCGCGCCGACGAGCTGACTGCGGCCCTGGCCCGTCTGGCGGGAGGCGCGTCGTGATGCCTGCGAGGAAAATCACTGACGCCCAAATCAAGCAGATCGTGGAGCTCCGAGAGCGCGGCCTTGGCTATCGCCTGATCGCCGAGATCGTCGGCGTGACCGAGTCCTCGGTGAGTTGGCACTGCCTGCGGCTGGGCGTGGAGCCGCCCAAGCCTACGCCCATCAACCTCGACCGCCGCCGGGGCGAGCCGGTCAAGCGTGGCGGTCATCTTGTGCGCCCGTTCACCGAGGAGGAGGATGCGCTGCTGCTCACGTTGGAGTGGGCGGGGCACGGTCCGTCCGCGATCGCCAGACGCCTCGGCCGCCGGCCCAACTCCGTCCGGGGTCGACAGCTCACCCTGGCCAGGCACCAGGCGCGCGCGGAGGCCGGGCTGTGACCCGCGCGGTGATCAGCCAGGCCGACCGCCAGCGCGCCTCGGCCTACGCCCTGCGCCGCGACGTCGGGCCCGAGATCGTCCAGCGCGGCGGCCGCGTCCGCTGTAGCCGCTGCCGTCGGCTGCGGCTGCAGGTGCTGCGCGCCCTGTTCTGGGCCGCGCTGCTGGCCGGCGGCCTGTGGGGGATCGTCGGCTACGCGACGGGAGCCGGATCGTGAACGGTCGCCCCCTCGTCCTGTCGCCGGCCGACGCGCTGGAGATCCGACCCGCGCCCCTGAACTTGACCGACCCCGCCGCCCGCCGCCGTGCCGGCAAGGGGTTCGCCGGGCTGCTCGAACAGCTGCTGGCCGGGTCCGACGATCCGACCGACGCCCAGCTGCTGGCGGCGATCGGCCGCTGGAAGGCGGGGGATCTCGCATGACCCCGTCCCCCGCGACCTTCGCCGCGTGGCGCGCCGAACGTGTCGTCGGCACCCGCACGGTGCGCACCCCGTCCGCCGTCTTCTGGCGCGACTTCGTCGTGTGGCGCCGCGCCCGCGACCCCTACGCCCCCGAGCTGACGCGCGGCGAGTTCCTCGCCGCCCTGACCGCCTCGGGCGTGAAGCCCCTGAACCGCCGCCTTCGCACAGGCGGCCGACTGAGGAAGCCCACCCTATGAGCCTGATCCCCGCCGTCGCCAACATCGACGTCCTGCGCCGCCTCGCCCGCGAGCCCGCTCCCGAAACGGTGGCCGCCCTCGCCCGCGACGTGAACCGCGACCCGGACAACCTGCGCAAGACGCTCAAGGGCGTGCTGGAACGCTTCGGCCTGGTCGAAGGCCTGGCGCTGACGGAGGCCGGGCGAGAGGCGATCGCCAAGATCGCCCGCATCGATGCGGGCGAGGGCCACGCGCGGGCGGAGGTCGCGCCGTTGCCCGGGTTCACCGGCCTGCGCTGGGCCCAGATCATGCCCGACCCGCTGAACCCCCGCACCGACTTCGACAGCGAGGCGGCGAAGGAAGCGCTTGCCGAGCTCGCCGCCGACGTCAAGGCGCACGGCCTGCTGCAGAACCTGGTCGTGCGGCCGAGCACGATCGACTCCGCCACGCTCTCCATCACCGATGCGAACGGCGTTCGCCTGCCGCTCTACGACCTCGTCGCCGGCGAGCGTCGCTGGCGCGCCATCGGCCTGCTGGTGCAGGCGGGCGACTGGCCGGCCGACCGCCTGATCCCCGCCCAGGTGGTCGAGATCGACGACCGTCAGCACCGGGTGCTGGCCCTCGTCGAGAACCTAAAGCGCCGCGACCTGAACGCGGTGGAGGAAGCCCGCGCCTTCCGCCGGCTGATCGATCACGCCGGCATGGGCACCGCCGACATCGCCGCGGCGATCAACGCCACGCAGCGCGTGGTGCAGCAGCGCCTGCAGCTGCTCGAGCTCGACGACAAGGATCTCGACCAGCTGGCCTCAGGCCAGATCACGATCGAGGAGGCCCGCCGGCGCATCCAGGCGAAGAACGCCCTGGTGCTGAAGCTTGAGCCGGACGCCCTGCTGCTGCTGGCCGAGATCGCCGACGCCGCCGACGGCGACGAGCGCCGCCGCGCCGAGGTCGCCGACGAGATCCCAGAGGCGGAGCTCGAGGTGCTGAAATCCCTCGGCGGCGGCGGCGGGCTCTGGCTCGTCAGCCATACGCACCGGCACTGGGAGGACGCGCGCAGCTACGCCACTCTCGACTGGAACACCCTGCGCAAGATCGAGGCGACCCTGCCGGGCTGGGGCGACCCCATCCAACGCGCCGCGCACCTGCACCGCCTGCGCGCCGAGGTGGCCGGCGCCGACGTCGCCGACGCCCGCCGGCGTGACGGCCGCTACGTCACCGAATGGCTGAACGGACCCTTCGAGCCGCCGGCCGAGGTGGTGGCCGAGCGCGCCGCCGAGGAAGCGCGCCGGAAGGAGAACGACCGTCGTCGCGAGGAGGCCGAGGCCTTCGCCAAAGAAACCAGCGCGGCGCGGATGAAGCGGATCGAGGAGGTGCGCGGCTGGCTGCAGCAGACGGTGCTGAACCCGGTGCTGCCGGAGGTGGCCGAACTGGCCGAGTCGCTGAGGTCGCCCCTGCCCTGGTGGACCGACGGCGAGGTTGTCGTGGCGGCCAACGGGGCGCGGGTCGATCTCGGCCATAGCGCCTGGAACGACAACGTGCGGGCCCAGCGTCTGCTGACCGTGATCGCCGTCAACGCCGCAGCCGGTCTGGCCACGCCGACCGACAGGCCCGCCCAGCCTCAAGCTGAGGCGTCCGGCGCAGACGAGTCCGACGACGACTGGTCCGACGACGACTGGTCCGACGAGGACGAGGAGCTCGACGACGCCGGCGTCGACGACGGCGAAGCCGAGGCGGCCTGACCATGCGGATCACCGACACCCAGGCCGCCGCCCTGCAGGCCCTCGCCAACCTTCGCGCCGTCGGCGACAGCACCGCGTCCGAGGCGCCGATCGGCGTCTCGGCCAACACCCTGAACCGCCTCTACTCGGGCGGCCTGGTCGGGCGCGCGACCGGTCCGCGCGGCGGCCGCTGGTGGATCACCCAGGACGGCGACGCCGCCCTGGTCGACCACGCCCGGCGCAAGCTCCCCGCGGTCGAGGCCGCCTGACATGGCCGCCCGCACCCCCGACCCCGACGTCGGCGTACGCCGCGCCCTCGCCGTGCTGATCGTCCTCTCCCTCGCCGCCGCGTTCGCCGCGGCCGCCTTCGATCCTTCCGTCTGGAGATTCCTGTGACCGAACACGCCCCCGATCCCGTCGACGTGCACGTCGGCGCCCGCGTCCGGCTGCTGCGCAAGCGCCTGGGCGTGACCCAGCAGGCCCTCGCCGATGCGATCGGCCTGACCTTCCAGCAGGTTCAGAAGTACGAGCGCGGCCAGAACCGGATCAGCGCCTCGGTGCTGCACCGGATCGCCCGGGCCCTGAGCAACGCCGAGATCGCCTGGTTCTTCGAGGGCGCGCCCGGCGGCTCCGAAGTCGCCGACGACAGCCGCGCCGCCGCCCGGGCCGTCGACGAGCTGGTGCTGCGCCTGGTCACCGCTCCGTACGGCGCGCGCCTCGCGTCCTCGTACGCCGCGCTCTGCAACCAGGACCGGCAGACGGTCGCCGACCTCGCCGAACGACTCGCCGCCGGGCCCGCTCCCGCGCCGCGCGTCGACCCCGTCGTGCAGATGCTGAGGGCGTAGAGCATGACCCCAGACCAATCCGGAGCGTCCGCCCCTGCCGACACCAACCCCGAGGTGGGAATAGATGCGCTGAGAGAGGCGGCGGACCGCCTCGAAAAGATGCGCGACGAGTGGCTTATGGCCACGCCCGACAAGAACCATACCCCGTGGGCCATCGTGACGGCGGCCATCGACGCCATGCGCCGCGCCTCCCTCTCCGACGGGGACGGGCTGAGAGCGCGCGTGAGGGAGCTGGAGAGGTTGCTGGAGCCGTTCTCGAAGGCGCACGAGGCTGTCGAGGGCATCTGCGCCGACAGCTACTCGGGAACGATTCCGGACGATCAGCGGGTGTGGTGCAAGGCCGACGATGAGGGCGGGGCGTATCCGCTCTTCACGTTTGGCGATCTTCGCCGAGCCCGCGCCGGCCGCGGAGGGGATTTGGCCTTGGGTTCGGTCGATGCGGGGGTGGTGTCGTGACGCTCAGCCGCCTGATAATGATGGTCGCCGCTGCCGGGCTGATGCCGGGCGCCGGGTCGGCGACGCCCCTCGGCTCATGGTCGAGCAGGGTAAGGTCCGGGCCGGTGGAGCCGCGCACGAAATCGGCACCGCCTCCCGCGAGGCCGCGCACCCTGTCGGCCGCCGATCAAGAGCGCATCCGCCTCGCCGAGCAAAAGCGCGCACGCAAAGCCGCAAAGCTTCGCGCCCTCGCAACAGGAGGGGCGGAGCATGGGTGAGGCCCTCGACGCCCTGTTCCTGCTTGCCGTTTTCGCCGGGCTGCTGGGCGGCGCGTTCGCTGAGAAAGAGGCGTGGCTCCGCAGCCAGTCCGCCACCGACAAGGAACCCGACCAATGAAAGCTATCCTCATCCTCGTCGCCGGGGCCGCCTCCGCGTGGCTGTGGAGCAAGGCCGTCCTGGGCAAGGCCGGGCCGAGCGAGGCGCAGGCCGCAAGCATGATGGTGCTTGTCGGCTGGGCTTTCGTCGCCGTCGCCACCGTCGCCGCTCTGCTGGTGTGGTCGTCGTGATGCGGTACCGTGACTACGAAATCCGCCACGAGCCCAACGTCGCGGGGCTCGACTGGGCCTTCAGCCACGTCGATTACGACGGCCCTGAAGACAGCCGATACGGCTACGCGGCAACCCTGGAAGACGCCAAGGCGCACATCGATGAGCGGGGCGACGAGGAATGACGCCCGAACAAGAGGCGCTGCTGCGCGACAAGCTTGAAGTGTGGGGGCGCGCAGCTCAGCAGGGGCCGGAAGACCTCCGCGACTACAACGCCCGCGCCGCCGAGGCGTTGGGGGCCTTGCTGAGGCGCGCCAAGGAACTCGAAGGCGCCGTCCGCACCCTGGAGCTTCAGCAGCAGACCGATCGGCAGACGATAGCGGCGCTGACGCAGCAAGCCACCCCCTCCCGAGGACCCGACCATGAGTAGTGTCGGGACCCAGATCGAAGCGCTCGCCATCCGGCCCGGCGACACCGTCGTCGTCCGGGTCGAGGCGGCGGCGACCCCGGACGACCTGGGCGCGCTCGCCATGACGCTGCGGGCAACCGCCGAGTGCCTGAACGTGCGGATCGTCATGTTGCCCGCCGCTGGCGAGGTCGAGGTGATCCCCGCCCAGTTGCTGGCGGACCTCGCGGACACCGTTTGCAACCGTATGGCCCGGATCACTTCCGACGATCAGCGCGCCCGCACGCTCACCGAGGCGTTCGCCGAACACGGCATCGCCCTGACCATGCCGAGGCGACCATGAGTAGTGTCGAGCCGGGACGTGGGGCTGATGTCGCGTGGACCGATCTGACCGCCGACGAGCGCGCCGTGCTTGCGGTCCTCGCCCGCCAGTATCTTAGCGACCTGGACTGCCTGTTCAGCCGGACCATAGCCGCCGACGCCGAACTGCCGATTGACCGGGTTCTTCCCGCGTGTCGGTCACTCCGAGCAAAGGGCTTGGCCGAATACCACAGCCCGGTCTTCGACTTGGACGGCAACCCGGCGGGCTCTGGTTATGCCTGCTCGCTCGCGGGCCACGCGCTCGTCCGCGCCCTCCCCCCTCAGGAGAAGGCCGATGCCTGATCTGCTGGCGCGCGCGCAGGTCCGCGACCCCCTCGCCCGCGTCCACAAGCGCCCGCGCCCGGATCTCTGGGCCGAGCACGAGCCCATGACCCTGCGTGAGTTCGTGGCGGTGTTCTATCCGGACGGTCCGTTGACGGTGAAGTCGCTGCGGGGGGAGATCGCCAAGGGGCGTTTGACTCGCGCGCGGGTCGCGGGGAAGGATTTCGTCACCCCGGCGCAGGTCCGCGCCCTGTTCGAGCAAACGCCATGTCCCGCCGAGCGAAAGGCCCCCGGCTTTACCTGCGCGCCGGGCGCGTCCACAGCCGCACCGGCAAACGCATTCCCGCCGTCTATTACATCCGAGACGGAGCGTTTGAGGTCAGCACAGGCTGCGGCCCAGACCGCCGTCATGAAGCTGAACAAGCGCTCGGCGCCTACATCGCCGCCAAGCACCGGCCGATTCGGTCCGAGGCGGAAGACGCCGCCGATCGCGACCGCCCCCGTGCTCCCTCTGAGGTCTTCGTCGCCGAGGTCCTAGCCCTCTACGCCGAGGAGAAGGGCGCCGCCGCGCCTGACCCCGGGTCCGTGGCGGCGCGGATCAAGGCGCTGCTCTCCTGGTGGTCGGACAAGACGCTGGCCGACGTGCGCCGCTCCAGCTGCCAGGCCTACGTGGCCCATCGCCAGACCCAGCCGATCAAGAGCGCCAAGGCCGACGGTCCCAACGCCCGCATGGTCACCGCCCAAGGCGCCCGGCGCGAGCTCGAGGATCTGTCGGCCGCCATCGGCTGGTGGGCGGGCGAGCGCCCGCTGACGGTCCGGCCCAAGGTGTGGCTTCCTGAGAAGCCGGACAGCCCCAGAGACGCCCTCACGCGCTCGCAGGCGGCCGCCCTGCTGCTGGCGGCGCTCGGCTGGCGCAAGCAGCCGGACGGCCGCTGGAAGCGGTTGCAGGGCTCCTCGCGAGCGAACAGGGCGCACCTGCGCCGCTTCGTGCTGATCGGCCTCTATACCGGCACCCGGCCAGGCGTGATCCCGCGCCTGCTGTGGGAGGAGGCCGCCTCCGCCCCGTGGGTGGATCTGTCGACGGGCGTGGTCTACCGGCGCGGGCGTGACGAGCGCGACCACAAGACCAAGCGCCGGCCCCTGGTTCGCGTGCCGAACCGCCTGCGCGCGCACCTCGAGCGCTGGCGGCGGCTGGACCGCGCCGAGGAGCTGCGCCGGCGCGCGGCCTCCGGCGACCAGGTCCCGCCGATCGTCTCGGTCGTGCACCACGGCGGCGAGCCCCTGGCCGGGCGCGTGCGCCGGTCGTTCGATTCCGCCGTGCGCGACGCCGGCCTGCCAGATGAGATCACCCCGCACTGGATGCGGCACACCTGCGCGACCTGGCTGATGGAGCGCAACGTCCCCGTCTGGGACGCGGCCGCCTACACCGGCATGACGGTGCAGACGCTGGAGAAATGCTACGGCCACCACAGACCCGATCACCAGGCGGCGGCGCGCAAGGCGCTGTCGTGAGCGAGGGGTCTGGTTCCCAGATGTTCCCAGAATGAGCGGAACGCGCCGGGAACATAACTGGGAACAAGGGAACGCCAGACCCTTATTTCACAAGGGTTAGTCAGGCGCGGCTTGCGTTGACATCGTAGGGGTC
>Ga0196964_10000718_pt1 | contig 18566 bp, 11 predicted proteins | sample S1_10metaG_FD_148615 | JGI IMG/M metagenome (GOLD analysis project Ga0196964, IMG submission 148615) | Soil microbial communities from Anza Borrego desert, Southern California, United States - S1_10 | ecosystem: Environmental > Terrestrial > Soil > Desert | place: USA: California | collected... | reverse complement strand
CGAACATCGACACGATGCCGGAGTGGCGCTTGGTCTGGGGCAGCACGCCCTTGCGGGCGTCGACCAGGATCACCGCCGCGTCCGAGTTGGAGGCGCCGGTGGCCATGTTGCGGGTGAACTGCTCGTGGCCGGGCGTGTCGGCGACGATGAAGCCGCGCCGGGGCGTGGAGAAGAAGCGGTAGGCGACGTCGATGGTGATGCCCTGCTGGCGCTCGGCCTCCAGTCCGTCCACCAGCAGGGCGAAGTCGATCTCCTCGCCGGTGGTGCCGTGCTTTTTCGAGTCGCGCTCCAGCGTGGCCAGCTGGTCGTCGTAGATCTGGCCGGCCTCGTACAGCAGCCGCCCGATGAGGGTCGACTTGCCGTCGTCCACCGACCCGCAGGTCAGAAACCGCAGCAGGCTCTTGGCCGGGGCGGCGGCGAGGGTCGTCGACGGATGCGGCAGGGTGTCGGCGTCCATCAGAAGTAGCCCTCGCGCTTCTTCTTCTCCATCGAGGCGGCCTCGTCGGAGTCGATCAGCCGGCCCTGACGCTCCGAGGTGCGGCTGGCGCGCAGCTCGGCGATCAGCTCGTCCAGGGTGGCGACCGTGGAAGGAACGGCGGCGCTCAGCGGATAGCAGCCGAGCGAGCGGAAGCGGACCATGCGGGTCTCCTCGACCTCGCCGGGACGCAGCGGCATGCGCGCGTCGTCGCGCATGATCAGCATGCCGTCGCGCGCCACCACGGGGCGGGGCGCGGCCAGGTACAGGGGCACGATCGGGATGTTCTCGGCCCGGGTGTATTCCCAGATGTCGAGCTCGGTCCAGTTCGACAGGGGGAAGACGCGGATCGATTCCCCCTTGTTGATCCGGGTGTTGTAGAGCCGCCAGAGCTCTGGGCGCTGGTTGCGGGGATCCCAGACGTGGCCGGCCGAGCGGAACGAGAACACCCGCTCCTTCGCCCGCGACTTTTCCTCGTCGCGCCGCGCGCCGCCGAACGCGGCGTCGAAGCCGTGGCGGTCCAGCGCCTGCTTCAGCGCCTCGGTCTTCATCACCTGGGTGTGCAGAGAGGACCCCGACGCGATCGGGTCGATCCCCCGCGCCACGCCCTCCTGGTTGGTGTGGACGATCAGCTTCAGCCCGTAGCGCTCCGCGATCATGTCGCGGTGGCGGATCATGTCGCCGAACTTCCACAGGGTGTCGACGTGCAGCAGCGGGAACGGCGGCCTGGACGGATGAAAGGCCTTGAGGGCGAGGTGCAGCATCACCCCGGAGTCCTTGCCGATCGAGTAGAGCATGACCGGGTTGTCGAACTCGGCCGCCACCTCGCGGATGATCTCGATCGACTCCGCTTCCAGGCGCTTCAGGTGCTCGGACACGAGCGGCTTGTCGGGAAGCACGGTCATCACTGGCGACTTCGAGAGGCGCGGCGCCCCCGCCGCATCAGGCGCGACCTATAGCACGCGAAGCCGAAGGCAAAACGCGGCGGTTCGCCCGCCCCACCTCGAAAAGGAAAGCGCCGCCGCCGGGGGTCCGGCGACGGCGCGATCCGTCTTCAGTTCAGCGAGCCGCTCACCAGCGCCAGCGGACGCCCAGACGGGTGGAGAAGCCCTCCGTCTCGTCGCCGAAGTTGGCCGTTCCCTTCAGGAAGCCCTCCAGGCCGTACCAGGACTGGGCGGTGAAGCCGAACACCGCCTGGCCGTGGCTCTCGCGCGCGTCGCCCACGAAGGTGATGTCGTCGCCGGTGGTGGTGAACGTCACGTCGTTCTCACCCTCCAGCTCGTCCACCCAGTAGGCGCCGACGTAGGGCGTCAGCTGCAGCGAGCCGGAGCCGAAGGTCCCGCCGATGCGGGCCCCCGCCTTGCCGAGCAGGCTCTTGTTGTCGCCGAAGTCGAAGCTGGCCCCGTCGAAGTCGAAGCCGGTCACGTCGCTGTCGACCCAGGCCAGCGAGGCCGAGGGCTCCAGGAACAGGCCCTGCCCGCCGAAGCGGAAGCCGACCTCGCCCTTCGCGCCGATGCTGGACGCGTCCATGTCCTGCAGCAGCGGGACGGTGCCGAAGTTCGCCTCGGCTTCGTAGAAGTCGCCCTTGACCAGGCCGTTCACGAAGAACGGTCCGCTCATCAGGCCGGCGTAGACGCCGACGTTGAAGCCGGTCAGGTCGAAGCTGTTGCCGTCGGCGAACTCGGTCTCCTGGTCGGCGAAGCCGGCCGTGACGCCCCACAGGAAGTTCCCGGTCAGGGTGTCGACCCCCATCTGGAACCCGCGGTAGTCGCTTTCGGTCGACAGGTTCTCGGTGGTCGAGAACGAGCCGAAGGTGAAGGTCTGCGAACGGGTGAACTCCTCGCCCCCGCCGTAGCCCTGCATCCACCACTCCGAGCCCTCGCTCCGGGTCGGCGAGCCGCCCCAGTTCGAGTCGCGGATCTCCATCATCCGGGCCGACCAGGCGTCGCCCGAGCGGTTCCAGAAGTCGCCCGCCGCCGCGCCCACGCCCAGCATCTGGAAGACTTCCGAGTCAGGCAGGGCCTGCAGGAAGAAGTCGTCCGTCGCCGCGTCGAAGCTCAGGTTGTAGTAGACGAAGCCCTGGTCCGCCGTGCCGCCGAGCACGAACTCGTTGCCGTCGGCCGTGCCCGCGTCGACGACGCGGACGCCGGCGAAGTTCAGGGCGAGGCCGGTGGTCAGGTCGGCGATCTCGATGGTGGTCGAGCCCGTGCCCGCCGTTCCGACACGCAGCAGGTCGGCGCCCGGTCCCGCGCTGTCGAGGTCCACGTCGATCTGCAGGCGGCTGTTTCCGGTAGCGTTGAAGGTGGCGTCCGACAGGTCGAAGATGTCGTTCACGGCGCCGTCGCGCATGTCGATGCGGCCGCCGTTGTTGTTGAACGTCTCCAGGTCGTTGAACGTCGCGGTGCCGCCGAACACCGTCACCACCGCGTTGGCGCCGGTGTTGGTGAACACGTCCGCCCCGCCGCCGAACTGGCTGGTCCCCACCGCGGTGAAGGTGCCGGAGTTGGTGGTGGTGTCGGCGTTGTCGGTCAGGTCGATGCTGCCGGTGATCGTGCCGGAGTTGGTGATCGTCGCCGCGCCGCCGTCCACGTCGAGGGCGAAGTTACCCGCGGTCGAGGAGCGGATCGTACCGGCGTTGGTGATGGTCGTGCCGGTGACCGACAGCGCCTGGATGCCGGCCGTGCCGCCCTCGACCACCGCGCCCGCCGCCACGTTGATCGTGGAGGTGGTCTCGGCGTCGGTGCGCACGCCGGCGGCCTGGGCGGAGTCGGCGCGAGTGTTGACGGTCACGGTCACCGGACCGGTGACGGCGTAACCGAAGATCGCGTCGGCTCCGGCGCCGGACGTGTTGACCGTGCCGCTGGTGATCACCACCGCGCCGGTGTCTGCGCGGCCGTAAATCCCGGTTGCGTTCGCGCCGGTGGTGGTCACGTTGGTCGAGGTGATCGTCGTGCCGTCGCCGGACCAGCCGTAGACGCCGATCGAACCGGCGCCGGTGGTGTTGACCACGTTGCTGGTGATCGTCAGCACCCCGTTATTGGCCCAGGCGTAGATGCCGTAAGCGTCCGCGCCGGAGGTGTTGATGGTGCCGTTGTTCACCACGAAGGCGTTGTTCTGGTTGCTGTCGGCGTAGATGCCGTGCGCCCCGACGCCCGAGGTGGTGATCACCCCGGTGTTGGTGACGCCCACGTTGCCGTCGCTGTTGGCGTGGATGCCGTAGGCGTACCCGCCGCCGCCCGAGGTCGTGATGTTCCCCGAGTTGGTGATCAGGATCACGCCGGTGTCGCTGTCGGCGTGGATGCCCTTGGCGTCGGTTCCGGTCGTGGTGATCGCCGCTCCGTTGTTGATCGTGATCGCCCCGGTCGTGGTGTCGGCCTGGATGCCGTAGGCGTCGGCGCCGGAGGTGGTCAGGGCGCCGGTGTTGGTGATGGTCACCGACCCCGTACCGCCTTCGGCGTAGATCGCGTGCGCTCCGGCGCCCGAGGTGGTGATCGCGCCGGAGTTGGTGATCACGATGTCGCCGGTCGCGGTCATCGCGTGGATGCCGTAGGCGTTCACGCCGGTGGTGGTGATCGGGCCGGTGTTGGTGACGTTGATGTCGTCGCCGGCCATCGCGGTGATGCCGGCGAAGGCGCCGGTGTTCATCGCGCCGCTGCGGGTGATCACCACGTCGTCGCCCGCGGTCGCAACGATGCCGCGCGCGTTCGAGGTGGTGATCGCGCCGGCGGTGATGGTGACGTCGCCTTCCTGCGAAGAGCCGTAGATCGCGGTCGAGCCGAGGCCCGTGGTCGTCACCGAGCCGACCGTGATCACCACGTCGCTGGGCGAATACAGCGTCACGTCGTCGGTGGGATCGCCCGGCGTGCCGTTGTCGTCCACGTAGGTGAAGGACAAGGCCACCGCCCGCACCCCGTAGGAGTTGGCTCCCGAGGTGCTGATGGGACCGGTGGAGGTAACCGTGGCGTCGCCGCCGCCGACCAATACGTCGACGCCGTCGGCGCTGTCTCCGGTCGTGGTGACGCCCGCCACGGTGATGGTGGCGTTGCCCTCCAGGAAGCCGGAACCGGAGACGTAGCCGCCCGCGGCGCGCGCAAAGACGCCGTCGGCATCGTCGCCGTCGGTCTGCACCGGGCCGACGTTGATCACGACGTCGCCGCTGTAGGTGACCGCGCCCACGCCCGTGGCGCCGTAGCCGTCGGTGTCGACCGCGCCGCCGGTGATGGAGATGTCGTCGCCGGCGAACACGGCCACGCCGAAGCTGGACGGGCCGTAGGTGGTCACGTCGTCGGTCGTATCGCCGGGAGTGCCCATGTCGTCGACGGTGATCACGATGTCGCCGTTGGTGGTGACGCTCCCGAAGGAGACGGTGGCGTCCTGCGCCGCCACCACGGCGATGCCCGCCGAGGAGTCGCCGTTGGTGACCACGTCGCCGGTGGTCACCGAGACGTTGCCTGCCGACGAGGTCGCGTAGACGCCGTCGCTGTAGTCGCCGCTGGTGGTGATGTCGTCCTGGACGACGGTCACGTCGCCGACGCCGGTGACGAGCACCGCCGTGGACTCGAGGCCGGAGGTGGTCACGTCGCCGCCGCCGTTGACGGTCACTGTGCCGGCGCCGCTGATCGCGACGATGCCTTGCGACCCGTAGGGGAAGGTCCCCGCGCCGGTGGTGGTCACCGAACCGGAGTTGGTGATGAGGATGTTCCCGTCGGTGAGAGCGAGCACGCCCACCGCGTCCTCGCCGGCGGTCGAGACCGCGCCGGAGTTGACGATGGTCACCGTCCCGGTGTCGCCGCCGCCGTACAGGCCGACAGCGTCGTCGCCCAGCGTGGTCACCGAGCCGGAGTTGGTGACGCTGACCGCCCCGCCGCCGTTCGCATAAGCGTAGACGCCGTAGGCGAAGTCGCCGCCGGTGCTGATCGAGCCGGAGTTCGTCGCCGTCACCGTGCCGCCGTTGTAGCTGTAGGCGTAGATGCCGTAAGCGAAGTCGCCGGCGGTGATCACCGTGCCGGCGTTGGTGACGCTCGCGTTCCCGGAATAGCTGTAGGCGCGCAGGGCGTCGGCGCTGTCGCCGGCCGTGGCCACCTGGCCTTCGCCGGTGTTGACGATGATTGCGTCGCCGTCTTCCGAGTAGGCGTATACGCCGTGCGCCACCGAACCGGTGCCGGCAAGATCGTCGCCGGTGGAGATCACGCCCGAATTGGTGACCGTCGCGTCGGCGTTGTACGACCAGGCGTAGATGCCGATCGAACCGTCGCCGGTGGTGGTGACCTCGCCGCTGTTGGTGATCGTCGCCGCGCCGCCGGAGGCGTCGCCGGTCCAGCCGTACAGGCCGTGGGCGTCGTCGCCGGAGGTGGTGACGGTCGCGCTGTTGTCGATCACCACGTCCCCGCCGAAGCTGTAGGCGTAGACGCCGTCCGCGCCGTTCCCCTCGGTGGCGATGAAGCCGGCGTTGGTGACGGAGACGTCTCCCGTGCCGCCGGCATTGGCGTAAACACCGTCCGCGCCGGCGCCGTAGGTGTTGATCGTGCCGCCTTCGCCGTTGGTGACGAACACCGAACCGTCGTCGGAAACGGCGCGGATGCCGTAGGCGTACACGCCGCCGTTGACGCCCGCGCCGGTGGTGATGTCGCCGTTGTTGGTGACCAGGATCGAACCTTCGTCGGCGTAAACGTTGATGCCGTAAGCGGCGTCGCCGTCCGTCGAGATCGAGCCGTTGTTCACGACCTGGGCGGTGCCCGCGTTGGTCGTGACCGCGATGGCGGTGGCGCCGTCGCCCACCATGGTGACGCCGCCGTTGTTGGTGACGGTCACCGTGTCGCTCACGTCGCCGCCGCCGCTGTATGCGTCGATACCATACTGGTTCGTTCCGGCGCCGTAGATCGAGCCGCCGTTGAATACGTTGACCGAGCCCTGGATGCTGGAGGCCGAGATCACGTCGAAGCCGGTTCCGGCGAAGGCGGACACCGAGCCGTTGTTGACGACCACGACGCCGTACTGGCTGGTCACCTCGACGGTGTTGGCGAAGGCCGCGGTGCTGTCGACGTCGCCGTTGATGGTGAGGAACGCGGCGTCATATCCATCGACGTCGATCGCGCGGAGCCCGGCCGAGGCGCTCACGTCGTCGACGGTCACGGTGGCGATGGCCGGATCGGCGCTGTTGAACGCGGAGACGATCACAGCCGTGTCGGTCACCCCGTAGATGGTCGTGCCGTCCTGGGCGGTGAAGGTCTGGGAACCGGTGCCGGTCTGGACCACGCCGTCGGCGACCGTGCTGGGTCCGGGCAGCACCACCGTCAGGTCGTCGCCGCCGAGGTACTCGATCGTCGGATAGGCGCCGGGCGTGCAGGTGTTGGTGTCGGCGCCCGGATCGTTCGGGCCGCACTCGTCGGCGGCGAAGGCCTTGGTCGGCGCCGAGGCGGCGAACACCGCGATCGAGCAGCCGAGCGCCGTGCCGAACAGCAGCGCCGCGCGCGACGCCGAGACGGCGCGGGCAGGCCGGAACTCGGTCCCGGCGGCGCGGGCGCTCTTGCCCCAGGCGAAACGGCGGAAAGATTCGCGTTGTGTCATCGAAGACCCCTCTGGTCGTACGGCTCGCCAAAAGCGGAAGGCGAGTTCCCCTAGATCGCAGAGGCGTAGCACCGCTCGCCGAAACATGGCAAGGCTTGGCTGAACGGGTTCGTTGACTTTCTTCGCTTAAGGGTTCTCGGCGCGGCGCCGGCGCCACAGGACGGGCGCCGGTTCGGCGCCGTCCTGTGAAGCTTTGTCGGCCTATTCCTTGGTCCAGCGATCCAGCCACGCCTGCATGGCGCCGTGCCACTGGACCGCGTTCCTGGGCTTCAGCACCCAATGGTTCTCGTCATCGAAGTAGAGGAACTGGCTCGGGATTTCCCGCCGCTGCAGCGCGTTGAAGGTCGACAGCGACTGCTCGGTCGGAACGCGGTAGTCGCGCCCGCCCTGGACCACCAGCATCGGCGTCTTCCAGTTCTGGACGTGGTTGACCGGGTTGAAGCGCTCGATCGTCGCCTGGTTCTCCCAGGGCACGCCGCCGTTCTCCCACTCGGTGAACCACAGCTCCTCGGTCGAATAGGCCATGGAGCGCAGGTCGAAGATGCCGTCGTGGTTGACCAGGCAGCGCCACGGCTCGGACCAGTTCCCGGCGATCCAGTTGATCATGTAGCCGCCGTAGGAGGCGCCCAGCGCGCAGGCGCGGCCGCCGTCCAGCCACGGGTACTTCGCCTGGGCCGCGGCCCAGCCCTTCTGCAGGTCCTCCAGCGGCCGGTCGCCCCAATGCTGGGTGATCGAGTCGGTGAAGGCCTGGCCGTAGCCGACGGAGCCGTGGAAATCGATCATCACCGCCGCGTAGCCGGCGCCGGCGAACACCTGCGGGTTCCAGCGATAGGACCAGGCGTTGCCGAACGAGCTCTGCGGACCGCCGTGGATCAGGAAGGCGACCGGGTACTTCTCCCCTTCCTTCCAGCCGTGCGGCTTGACCACGTAGCCGTGCACCGTCTCGCCGTTCCAGCCGGTGAAGCTGAACTGCTCGAAACCGCCGAAGCCGACGCCCTGCAGCTTGTCAGCGTTGTGGTCGCTCAGCCGCTCGGCCTTGCCGCCCTTGGCCGCCACCCGGAAAATCTGCGCGGGGGAGTCCATGTCGTCCTGGGCGTAGACCACGCCGTCGCGGCCCACGTCGAAGCCGGCGACGTGGCCCTCGCCGGTCAGGGGGCGGACCTTGCCGGTCTTGGCGTCGACGGCGAACAGGCGCGTCTGCCCCACGTCGGCGGCCAGCACGTACAGGCTCTTGCCGTCCGCCGACCAGGCGATGTCGTCGGCCGAGCGGTCCCACGTCGGCGCGATCTCGCGCACGGCGCCGGTCGCCAGGTCCATCAGCATGATCCCCAGCCGGTCGGCCTCGAAGCCCGGCCGCTTCATTGCGCGGTAGGCCAGGGTCCTGCCGTCCGGCGACACCACGGGGCCGGTGTCCCAGGCGGGGTTGGCGGCGGTCAGGTTGGCCGGCGCCGCCGAGCCGTCCACGGGCGCGCGCCACAGGTCGAAGTTGGTGCTCCACGGCTCGCCGGTCCCCGCGAGGCGCGCGGAGAAGATCACCGCCGAGCCGTCGCGGGTGAAGGCGATCTCCGCGTCGTCGCCGAACGGCTTGGACGGCACGTCGCCGTCGAAGCCGCGGGTCAGCGCCGTGGCGGCTTTCGCGGGCTCCGCGCCGACCTCGACGGCGAACAGGTGGTTGCGCGTGCCGTCGGCCCAGGCGTCCCAGTGCCGGACGAACACCTTCTCGTGCAGCACGCCGCTGCCCTCGGGCTTCTCGGCCTGGCGGCGGACCGTGCAGTCGAGCGTGTCGCAGTCGGGGAACACCGCCATGGACACCACCAGCCGCCGCCCGTCCGGCGACGGCTTGAACGCGCCCACGTCCAGCGGCAGGTCGGTGACCTGGGTCGCCTCCGCGCCCTCGGCGGTGGTGCGCCACACCTGGCTGGATCCCGAGCGGGACGACAGGAAGTAGAGCGAACCGTCCGGCCCGAAGCGCGGGGTGTTGGCGCCGCCTTCGGAGACCGGCAGGCGGCGGGGCTTGGAGCCCTTGGTCTTCAGGTCCACCGCCCAGAGCGAAACCACGCCGCGGTTGGCTTCCCAGTCGGTGGCGCGCACCTGCCAGACCGCCCAGCGGCCGTCGGGGGACGCCTGCGGGTCGCTGACCCGATCCAGGGTCGCCAGATCCTGCTCGGTGAAGGCGCGCGGCTGGGCCACAACCGGGGCGGCCAGGGCGCCGAGCGCGGCGGAGGCGGCGAGCGCGAGGGCGAAACGGCGGAAGGCGGTCATGGCGGTCCCATCGATCGAACGTCGCGACGCGACTAGCACGACGGCGGCGCTCGCGGAAAGGCGAGGCCATGCGCTCTTCCGGCGGGAGCGGGGGCGGCCTAAATGAGCGCCTCCCGCCGTTCCGCGAGGCCGCATGCCCGAGACCGCTCCCACCGCCATTCCCGTCACCGTCCTGACCGGCTACCTGGGGGCGGGCAAGACCACCCTGCTGAACCGCATCCTGACCGAGGACCACGGCAAGCGGTACGCGGTGATCGTGAACGAGTTCGGCGAGATCGGCATCGACAACGACTTGGTGGTCGGCGCCGACGAGGAAGTGTTCGAGATGAACAACGGCTGCGTCTGCTGCACGGTGCGCGGCGACCTGATCCGGGTGCTCTCGGGGCTGATGAAGCGCAAGGGTCGGTTCGACGCCATCGTGGTGGAGACCACCGGCCTGGCCGACCCCGGCCCGGTGGCCCAGACCTTCTTCGTCGACGACGACGTGAAGGCCAGGACCCGGCTCGACAGCGTGACCACGGTGGTGGACGCCAAGCACGTGCTGCAACGGATCGCCGACAGCCGCGAGGCGCGCGAACAGATCGCCTTCGCCGACCAGATCGTGCTGAACAAGACCGACCTGGTGTCGGAGGGCGAGTTGTCCGAGGTGGAGACGCGGCTGCGCCGGATGAATCCGCTGGCGCCGATCCACCGGGCCGAGCGCGCCGGCGTGCCGCTGGAGACGGTGCTGGGCCGCGGCGGCTTCGACCTGGAGCGCATCCAGGAGCTTCAGCCCGAATTCCTGAACCCCGCTCACGGCGAGCCTGGCCACGTCCACGACGAGCACTGCGGCCACGACCACGGGCATGACCATTCGGATCACGGCCACGACCACGGCCCGCGCGGCCACGCTCACGCCGAAGCCGAGGACATCAAGGGCGTGGCCCTGTCGCTGGACCGGCCGGTGGACGGAAACCGCTTCACCGCCTGGATTGACAAGCTGCTGGCCGAGAAAGGCCCGGACATCCTGCGCGCCAAGGGCATCATCGACGTGAAGGGCGAGGACCGCCGGCTGGTGTTCCAGGCCGTGCACATGATCCTGGAAGGCGACCTGCAACGCGAATGGCGCCCGGACGAGAAGCGCTGGAGCCGGGCGGTGTTCATCGGCCGCGACCTGGACGAAGCGGCGCTGCGCGCCGGCTTCGAGGCGTGCGCGGCGTGAGCTTCGCCTTCGACGCCTACGTCGTCTCCGCCCTGTTCGAGCGCTCCGGGCGCGCGGTGTTCGCGCTGGGGGACGGGACGGTGCGGTTCGAGACTGGCGAGACGGTCGAGGCGCACCCGGACGCGGGCCTGCTGGCCGCGGCCCTCCACCCCTCTGGCGAGGGCGTGGTCACCGGCGGCGACGACGGGCGGATCGTCTGGTCCCGGGCGTCGGGGCCGACCGAACTGGGCGCGCTCACCGGCGGCTGGATCGACGCGGTGGCGACCTCCGCGGACTCAGGCCTGATCGCCTTCGCCTCGGGCAAGCGCGTGGAGGTGCTCGACGCGAAGGACTCCCTGTTCCGCCGCGAGTTCCTTCACGAGCGGTCGGTCGCGGGCCTGGCGTTCGACGCCAAGGGCCGCAAGCTGGCCTGCGCCACCTACGGCGGGGCGGCGGTGTGGTTCGCGCGCATCGCCGACCAGAAGCCGCAGACGCTGAAGTGGGCCGGGTCGCACGTGGGCCTGCTGTGGAGCCCGGACGGACGGTTCCTGATCTCGGCCATGCAGGAGAACGCCCTGCACGGCTGGCGCCTGGCCGACGGCAAGGACATGCGGATGGGCGGCTATCCGGCCAAGATCAAGAGCATGGCGTTCCTGGCCAAGGGAGCGCTGATGGCCACCTCCGGCTCCCACGGGGCGGTGGTGTGGCCGTTCCGCGGGAACAACGGCCCGATGGGCGAGCAGGCCACCGAGGTCGGCTACGACGAGAGCGCGCTGGCGGTGCGAGTCTCCGCCGATTCCGGCCGGCCGTTCGTGGCGGCGGGGCTGGACGACGGGCGGGTGTGGACCGCCGACCTGCGCGGGGTGGGCGTGACGACACTGAAGGCGGACAAGGGACCGCCGATCACCGCCCTGGCCCTGTCGCCCAAGTCCGACCGGCTCGCCTGGGGCGACGAGGACGGCGGCGCGGGCGTGTTCGCGATCAGCTGAGCGCCCTCCCCTTCCCGCCCGGAGCGCTCTAAGGATGACGCCATGCAGCGCCTGATCCTCCTTCGACACGCCAAGGCCGAGGGCCGGTCCGACAGCGGCGAGGACTTCGACCGGCGGCTGACCGAGCGAGGCCGGCAAGACGCCGCCTTGATGGGCCGGGTGCTCGCCGAAGCCGGCTTCCGCCCCGACCTGGCCATCGTCTCCTCGGCCGCACGCACCCGCGAGACCTGGGCGGCCGCCGCCCCGGCCTTCGCAGACGTCGCCGCCGAGTTCGACAAGCGGCTTTATCACGCCGCCTCCGGGACCATCCGCGCGATGGTCGAGGCCGCCGAAGGTCGGGCCGACACCCTGGTGATCGTCGGTCACAACCCGGGCCTGCACCTGTGCGCGATGGAGCTGCTGATCGAGGCGGCGGCCTCGGGCCACGAGATGCAGCGGGTGCAGTCCAAGTTCCCGACCGCCGCCGCCGCCGCCTTCCGCTTTGACGAGGCGGGGCGTCCGAGCTTCGACGGCGCCTGGTTCCCCAGCGAGCACGGCGGGGGCTCGGAAGGGTGAGCCTGCACGACCTGGGCGCCGCGGCCCTGCGCCGGCTGGATCCGGAGCAGGCCCACGGCCTGACGGTAAGGGCGTTGAAGGCTGGGCTGGGGCCGCGCGCGGCGTGCGGACACGATCCTATTCTGGCGACCGAGGTCGCGGGCTTGAAACTGCCGAACTGCGTCGGCCTCGCCGCCGGGTTCGACAAGAACGCCGAGGCGCCGGACGCGATGCTGGCGGCGGGTTTCGGCTGGGTGGAGTGCGGCACGGTCACCCCGCGCCCGCAGGCCGGCAACAATCGCCCGCGCCTGTTCCGCCTGACCGAGGACCGGGCGGTGATCAACCGCATGGGCTTCAACAACGAGGGGCTGGAGGCCTTCGCCGCCCGGCTTGAGCGGCGGCTCGGACGCGGCGGCGTGGTCGGGGCCAACATCGGCGCCAACAAGGACGCGCACGACCGGGCTGCCGACTACGTGACCGGGCTGAAGCGGCTGTGGCCGCTGGCCGACTATTTCACCGTCAACGTCTCGTCGCCCAACACGCCGGGCCTGCGCGGCCTGCAGACCCGCGCGGCGCTCGACGACCTGCTGGGCCGGCTGGCCGAGGCGCGGGTCGCGCTCCACGGATCCAAGCCCGTGTTCCTGAAGGTCGCGCCCGACCTGACCGACGACGAAATCCCGGAGATCGTCGTCTCCTGCGCCGAGAACGGCGTGGACGGGATCATCGTGTCCAACACCACCGTAGCTCGGCCCGACACCCTTCGCTCACTCTTCAAGGGCGAGACCGGCGGCCTGTCCGGGGCGCCGCTGTTCGAGCCCTCGACGCGGGTGCTGCGCCGGTTCCGCCAGGCGAACACGCGCGGGCTGGCGCTGATAGGCGCGGGCGGGATCGCCTCCGGAGCCGACGCCTACGCCAAGATCCGGGCCGGCGCGGCGGCGGTGCAGCTCTATTCGGCCCTGGTCTACGGCGGCCCGGGGCTGGTGGTGCGGATCAGGCGCGACCTGGCCGCGCGCCTGCGGACGGACGGCTTTCTTAACATCGGAGAAGCCGTGGGCGCTGAGTAGCTTAACCAGTTGATCGAACGCGTTCGCCCTGTACTATGCGCGCTCCGTCGCACCGCGCCGGAACGAGGTGGGGATTTCATGCGGTTCAGACCCAGCGTTCGCCTAGGCGTCGCCGGCCTGCTGCTCGCGGGCGCGGCCGCCTTGCCCGCCGCGGCGCAGGACACGCTCGACGCGCCTGTGCAGACCTACGCGGCTCTCGACGAGTCGATGCACTTGTCGGACCTGTCGATCGAGGATCTGGCCAACGTCCAGATCACCTCGGTCTCCAAGCAGCCGGAGCCGCTGAGCGCGGCCCCGTCCTCGGTGTACGTGATCACCAACGACGACATCCGCCGTTCGGGCGCGCAGTCGCTGGCCGAGGCGCTGAGACTGGCGCCCAACCTTCACGTCGCGCGCATCGACGCGCTGGACTACGCGATCAGCGCGCGCGGCCTGAACAGCTTCGAGTCGGCCAACAAGCTGCTGGTGCTGATCGACGGGCGTTCGGTCTATTCCTCGCTTTTCTCGGGCGTGGACTGGGACCAGCAGCACGTGATGCTGGAGGACGTCGAGCGCATCGAGGTGATCAGCGGCCCGGGCGGCACGCTGTGGGGCGCCAACGCCGTGAACGGCGTGATCAACGTGATCACCCGCGACGCGCGCGAGACCGACGGCCTGCTGGTCAGCGTCTCGGGCGGGACGTTGGACAGCGTAGCCAACGTCCGCTACGGCGGCGCCTTCAACGGCGGCGGCTGGCGGGCCTACGTCAGCGGCTACCAGCGCGGTTCGATGGAGACCGCGACCGGCCTGGACGTGAACGACGGCTGGGACGGGGTGCAGGCGGGCTTCCGCACCGACATGGCCCTCGGCCCGAACGGCCTGACGCTTCAGGGCGACATCCACGACAACGAGATCGACCAGTCCATCGGCCTGCCCGGCTACGTCCGCGGCGGCAACCTGCTGGCGCGCTGGGAGCGGCGGTTCGAGGACGCCTCCACCCTGGAGGTCCAGGCCTATTACGACCGGATCCGGCGCAAGGCGCGCGGCATCTACGACGCCCTGGACGCCGTCGACCTCCAGGCCCAGCACGCGTTCCGCTGGCGCGGCCGACACCAGATCGTCTGGGGCGGCGGCTATCGCGTCCACGAGGACGACTTCGCCAACTTCCTCAACGCCTTCGTCATCAATCCGCTGAGCAAGCGGACCACCCTGGCGCACCTGTTCGTGCAGGACCGCATCGCCCTGACCCCGAACCTCGATCTGACCCTGGGGGTCAAGTACGAGGACTCCAGCTACACCGGCGCCGACTGGCTGCCGAACGCGCGCCTGTCCTGGCGGGTGGCGGAGCGGGCCATGCTGTGGGCCGCGGTCAGCCGAGTGGTGCGCACGCCCTCGCGGCTGGAGCGCGACCTGGTGTTCCCGGGCATCGTCGTCAACGGCACCTTCGGGACCGAGAAGCTGGTCGCCTGGGAGGCCGGATACCGGGGCCGCCCGCTGGCCGACCTATCGCTGTCGGTGTCGGTTTTCTACAACCAGTACGAGGACCTGCGCAGCAACAACTTCTCGCCCGGCGGCGTGCTGCCGGTGTTCGTCGGCAATTCGGTCGAGGGCGAGACCTGGGGCGTGGAGGCCTGGGGCGACTGGGCGGTGACGCCGAAGTGGCGGCTCGGCGCGGGCTTCACCGCGCTGGAGAAGGACTTCCGCACCACCTCCGCACTCGACGTCTCCGGGCTGGAGGCGGCAGGCGTCGATCCGGACTGGCACGCCTCGATCCGCTCGCAGCATGACATCAGCGACCGGCTGGAACTGGACCTCAGGCTCCGCGCCGTCGACGAGACGCCGAAGGGTTTCGCGGGCGGCTACGTCGGCGCCGACGCCTACACCGAGCTGAACGCGCGGCTCGGCTGGCGGCTGAACGAGAGGGTCGAGCTGGCGGTGGCCGGGCGCAACCTGCTGAACGAGCGGCACCGGGAGGCCGCCGAGACGCGGGCGGCGGAGATTCCCCGCAGCGTCCACGCCTCCCTGCGCTGGAGGTACTGACCGATGCGCCGCGAGGGCCGCACGGGGGTGAGGACCGCGGGCCGCCTGGCCGCCGCGGCGCTCGCCCTGTGCGCCTTCGCCGGCCAGGGCGCCCACGCCCAGCAGCGGCCGCTGGAATACCCGGTCAAGGCGGCGTTCCTGCACAAGTTCGGCGCCTTCGTCGGCTGGCCCTCCGCGGCGCTGGGCCCCGCGTCGGAGCCCATGACCGTGTGCGTCGTCGGCCCCGATCCGTTCGGTCCGGCCCTGGACCAGGCCGTGCGCGGCCAGAAGGTCGGCGGGCGCTCACTCAGGGTCGAACGCCACCGCACAGTCTCGCGCGGCGCGGGGTGCCACATCCTGTACCTGCGCGGCTCCTCGGCCCAGTCGGTCGCCGACGGCCTGGCCGTGACGGCCGGCGCTCCGGTTCTGACCGTCACCGACGCCGCCGACGGGAACGCGCGCGGCGTGATCCATTTCGTCGTGGTCGGCGGGCGCGTGCGCTTCGAGATCGACGACCGCGCCGCCGCCCGCAACGGCCTGACCGTCAGCTCCAAGCTGCTGAGCCTCGCAGTCCACGTCCGTCCGCGGGAGCGCTGAGGCGGTGGCCCCGTGGTCCCGGATGCCCGAGCATTGGCGGACGCGTCTGCCGCTGCTGCTGGTCACAGCCCTGGTGGCGACCTGGTGCGTGATCGCGGGCCTCAGCGAGCGCGGACACCAGCGCCAGCGCCTGCGCGAGGTGGTCACCCAGGCCGAGATCCTGGCCGAATCCGTCGGCGCCGCCCTGGTGTTCGACGACCGGGAGGCGGCCCGCACCGCCCTGTCGGCGCTGAGGGCGAACCCTGAAATCGAGAGCGCCGGGGTGTACGACGCCTCCAGCGCCCTGGCGGCGAGCTTCGCGATCGAGGGGCAGGCGCCGCCGAACGTCGCCGGGGCCCTGCCCACGCCCGGCGCCGCGCGCGGCCGCGTGGCCGCGGTCGCGCCGGTGACGGTGGACGGGGAGCGGGTCGGCACGGTCTACCTCCGCTCGCGGCCGGAACCGTTCTGGGCCTTGGCCGGGCGGCTCAGCGGCCTGGTCGTGCTGCTGGTCATGGGCTCGCTGCTGCTGGCGGTGATCGGCCGCGCCAACGCCGCGCTACGGACCCGCGCCGAGGATCTGGACGAGGCCAACCGCCGCCTGACCCAGGAGATGGCCGAACGCGAAAAGGCCGAGGACGCGCTGCGCCAGTCGCAGAAGATGGAGGCGGTCGGTCGGCTGACCGGCGGCATCGCCCACGACTTCAACAACCTGCTGATGGTCGCCTCCAGCGGACTCGACCTGCTGGACCGCACCAAGGACCCCGTCCGCCGCGAGAAGCTGAAGAACGGCATCCGCCAGGCGGTGGACCGGGGCGCCTCGCTGACCCGGCAGATGCTGGCCTTTTCCCGCCGCGCTCCGCTGAAGCCCGAGGTGGTCGACCTGACCGCGCGGCTCGAGGGCGTGCGCGTGCTGCTGGAACGCGGCCTGGGGGAGAACGTCGGGGTCGAGCTGAACATCCCCGAGGGCGTCTGGCCGGTGGAGATCGACCCCGGCCAGCTCGACGTGGCGCTGCTGAACATTGCGGTCAACGCCCGCGACGCCATGCCGAGGGGCGGCCGGGTGACGGTGACGGCCGAGAACCGCCCGATCGGCGCCGACGGCCTGGACGTCGAGCACGTCCGTCTGGCCGTCGCCGACGAGGGCGAGGGCATCGCGCCGGAACTGCTGCACAAGGTGTTCGAGCCCTTCTTCACCACGAAGGGCGTGGGCAAGGGCACGGGCCTCGGCCTCAGCCAGGTGTACGGGTTCGCCCGCTCCTCCGCCGGCGACGTGCGCATCGAGAGCGAGCCCGGGGTCGGCACGACCGTGTCCCTGCTGCTGCCGCGCACGCGCAAGCCGCTGCCGGTCGCCACCGCCGCGCCCGCCGTTCCCCTGCCCCGCGCCCGCGGCCGCATCCTGCTGGTCGAGGACGACGACAACGTCGCGGCCCTGGTGCAGGAGCTGATGGCCGAGCTCGGCTACGAGGTGGAGCGCGCGCCCGAGGCCGAGAGCGGGCTGAAGAAGCTGGAGCGCGCCGACCGCTACGAGATGGTGTTCTCCGACATGGTCATGCCTGGGCGTATGGACGGCATGGCGCTGGCCCGCACCATCGCCGAGCGCTGGCCCGACCTGCCGGTGCTGCTGACCACCGGCTACAGCGAGGCGGCCGCCGCGGCTCTGGCCGAGGGTTTCCGCGTCCTGCCAAAGCCCTACCGCCTTGAAGCGCTCGCCGCCGAGCTCGCCGCCGCCCGCGAAGGCCGCGCCCGCCCGGACCCCGAGCAGCACGCGGCGCCGGCGGCCTGACGCACGCGCGCCGCCCCGCAGAGTCTCCGAAAAGGCGCGCTCGCGCCCTGTCGCGCATCCGCCGCCTCGCCGCGACGACGGCTTTCCGGTAAATCACCCGCGAGGTTTTCGGGGGATCGCCATGAAGCTCCTGCGCTGGGTCGTCGCCGCCGTGGTGGTGCTCTACGTCGCCTGGATCGCCTTCCCGGGCGTGCGCGCCCTGGTCGCGCCGGAGGCGTCCGCCCCGCCCGCGGCCATGCGCGCCGAGGGTCCGGCCGCCGACCCGGGCGCCCTGGACGTGATCAGCGCCCCCTCCCTGCAAGGCGAGACCGCCGCCGCCGCGATCCAGTCGGGTAACGCCCCGATCGTGTCGCTGTGGGGCGCGGCGATCGTGCTGTACCTGCTGGCCGCCTTCCTGTTCGCCAACGGCAACATGCGCGCCATGCTGGCCTACGCCGCCGCCTTCGCCGCCGACGCGGCCCTGACGGTGATCGGCGGGGGCGAGGGCGGAAGCCTGTTCGACCGGGTGATCGGGGCGCTGGCGGTCGGCGACTGGCGCTGGTTCGCGCTCGGCGGAGCGCTGCTGATCGGCCTGACCATGCTGGCCGCCGGAAAGCCGAACAGGCGACCTGCTTGAAAAGCTCGGGCGGATCGCGGCCTGACCGCTGATCCGCTCCCAATCGATCCCTACATGAGCGCCGACGGCGAAGCGTCGCCGCGCGCCGTTGACGCCGCGCCGCCCCCGACTAGTGTGCCCGCGTTTTCCGCCCCGGTACGAGCCCAGGACCAGACGATGACCGACCAGACCTCCGCCCCGACCTACGACGTGGTGATCGTGGGCGGCGGCCCCGGCGGCTACAACGCCGCGATCCGGGCCGGACAGCTGGGGCTGAAGGCCGCCTGCGTGGAGATGCGCGGGACGCTCGGGGGCACCTGCCTGAACGTCGGCTGCATGCCGTCCAAGGCGCTGCTGCACGCGTCGGAGCTGTTCGAGGCCGCGAACAAGGAGTTCGCCTCCATCGGCATCGAGGTCAGCCCCAAGCTGAACCTGCCGCAGATGATGAAGGCCAAGGACGACAGCGTCGGCGCCCTGACCAAGGGCATCGAGTTCCTGTTCAAGAAGAACAAGGTCGAGTGGGTGCAGGGCCGCGGCCGCATC
>Ga0196964_10000717_pt1 | contig 18594 bp, 19 predicted proteins | sample S1_10metaG_FD_148615 | JGI IMG/M metagenome (GOLD analysis project Ga0196964, IMG submission 148615) | Soil microbial communities from Anza Borrego desert, Southern California, United States - S1_10 | ecosystem: Environmental > Terrestrial > Soil > Desert | place: USA: California | collected... | reverse complement strand
ACAACCTCGGGTTCCTCACAGCACAATATACAGATCACCCTTTCTACAAGGACGAAAAGAAGTCCTGGAAAGAGGGCGGCAACATCGATGAGTTCTGGGAGTACAACATCAAAGACGTCTGCATCACGCGCAAGACGTCGGACCGCCTCCTCGCAGAACTGAGAGCACAGAAGCTCGACGAGTTCTTCTTCAATCATGTCATGCGTCTCCAGCCTCATCTCGTCGAGATGTGCGTGTTGGGGTTGGAGATGGACACCTCATTACAAGAGATCATTCAGGAACAGCTGAACTCCGATGTCGAACAGCTTCTTCAAGCTTTTTGGGCCACCGTCGAACGGGCTACAAGCGATCCTGACTACAAACCGAACCCCCGATCGCCTAAGCAGATGGCCGAGTTGTACTTTAATAGGCTACGTCTCGTTGGCAGAGGAACAAGTACCGACGAAGAGAACCGTAAGCGTATGCTTGCACACCCTCGAACTTCTCCCGACGCACGAGACGTTCTTCTGGCGCAAGATAAGTACACTGAGGAAGCTAAGTTTCTGAGTACGTATGCGGAGATGACTGTCGATGAAGACGGTCGTATCCGTTCGGAGTACAAGCAGTACGGTACACAGTCTGCTCCCGGCAGGTTGTCTTCGACACAAACGCTGTGGGGCTCTGGAATGAACTTCCAGAACCAGCCCAACCGCAGCAAGCCCATGTTCGTAGCAGATGAGGGGTATTGCTTTGTTTACTTCGATCTCAGCCAAGCGGAGGCTCGTGTCGTCAGTGAAATCTGGGACGTCGCCGGCCTTAAAGAGAACTTCGCGTTGGCCGCAACGGGGAAAGATGTTCATCGAGCGAACGCTGCTCGTATCTTCCGTGTACCATATGACGAGATACCAGATTTTGATTGGTTCTCTGATGGTAAGCCGACGCGTCGTTACTTGGGAAAGCGTTGCGTCCACGGACTCAACTATCGTATGGGGCCACAAAAGCTTGCTGACGTGTGCCAGATCCCACTACGTCAAGCTGAAGAAGCGTACTACGCATATCACAGTGCGTTTCCCGAGATCAAAGATGGTTGGGACACCACAATTGACGAAGTGTATGCGACTAAAGAACTATACACTCCGCTTGGACGTCGTCTAAAGTTCCTCGGTCGATTGCCGAGACGCAACGCAGAGATCGGTACGGAGGAGGCAGGTGTTCTTGATAGCATTATTGCGTTCGTACCGCAGTCTACAGTCGGTGATTTCGTGTCTGGGCGTATCTACACGATACACGAAGATAGCGAATGGCCTAAAAACGAAGCGCGAGTGGTACTTAACATTCACGACGCGCTCATCGCGTTGGTACGTGACGATCCAGACCTCGTCCAACACTGTATACGGGTTATGCGACGTCACGCTGAGTCTCCGATCTTCATCAAGGGCAGACCTTTGGTAATCCCTGCGGAGTTCGCTGTGTCAAAGAAGGTCGCGTATCGCGTAATCGAGAACCAAGACGGAGCACGTGGACTAGAGTTCTACAATGATGACAACGGGAGGCATAGGTGGTCATCTCTCCAAAAGGTAAAGCTAGCCGCCGCCTAGGATATCAGAAGTTAGCCAATATTGTGAAAAGAGCCGGAAACATTGGCAAAGACAGTAAGAAACTATCTCCTCGATCTGCGTACCACATCAAAGAAGGAGTGATTGCCAGAATATTGACAGCGAACCAAATCGTCACAACCGAGTTCGATCAGGTTGACTACAGCGACGTGATCGAAGAGGCACAACAGTTCGTCGACCACAAGGAAACAGGATGGTAGACATGTTTGAGATGCCACAAGGACCAGTACGGCGGATGATCGTTCCGGTGCGGGAAGAGGGTTTCGTATACGTTACGATCTCTCGTGAAGACAGTCAGACGTTCGCTCGGATTAGTGCTGATGCGCTTGAGCAGTTTCGTGCGGATCTGCGTACGGAGAAGTTCGTACGGACGTACATCTACGACAGTTTCGGTGGTAAATGGGATGACAGCGATATCAACACAGATACTGTCGCCGCTGTTTATTACGTAGATGCTCAAGCCTTTCAGCGTCTATCCGATTTAATCGAGGGACACAACAAGGAGGTAGACGAATACGAAGAGAGACTGGGCAAAAAGAATCCTGCCATCGAAGACCCCGACGATTTCATTCGTAGAATGCGTGAGGGGGGTCTAGGTGGTGGAGGGGCAGTTGAAGGAGTTGGCGTCTTCAAATGAAGAACATCAACTACAGCAAGCTCGTGCCTACTGACTCCTTCATTGGCCAGTTCATGAGCATGATGCAGGAGCAGGAAACGCCACAAGCGTATGACTTCTTCTGCGCGCTGTGGTTGATGTCTCTTGCTCTTGGGCGGGAGTGCGTAGTCGCAAGACCACGTGCTCCTGTTCACCTCAACCTCTATACGATCTTGGTGGCTGAAAGTGGCACTACCAGAAAATCATCCGCTGTACGCGCAGCTACGAAACTTGCACGAAGTTTCATCGCCGGATCAACTACTGATCTCATCGAAGCCAAAACCACTCCCGAAGCCCTCGAACAGCTTCTCGGAGCCAGAACGAAGGAACATGGACATGCCTACGTTGCCATCGCAGTCTCGGAGTTGGTCACCTTCCTTGGAAAAGAGAGGTACAACCTTGCGATGCCCGGTCTGCTCACGGATCTATACGACTGTCCTGACATCCGCCGGTCTCCAGGTACATTGTCGCGCGGATCGACACATCTCGAAAACGTGTTCGTGTCTTTCCTTAGTGCATCAACACCTAGTTGGCTTGTTCGAGCAATCAACCCGGATGTTGTTGAAGGTGGCTTCACAAGTCGTGTCCTCTTTATCCACGAAGAACGAAGAAAGAAGCCAATCCCCTGGCCAGCCGACGTGTCAAGTGTATCAGGACGGCTGTCCCACGAAGGACTCGTGTCGAAGCTCCGAATACTGTCTCGGGATGCTGCACGGACCAGAAAGATAGAGATCAACGATGCTGCACTCAAAATCTTCTCGCGGTGGTACAACACTCGGCCGCAGAATATTGACGCCTTTCGGGCCTCGTTTGAGAGTCGCGAAGACTCGCATGTTCTGCGGATCGCTGCGATGCTTTGTGCGAACGATGGAACGTGGATCATTCAAGCCACACACATCCGGGCAGCGATACAGATTGTTTCAGATGTCAAGGAAAAGGCAGCACGTATCTTTGTCGGTGGTGGTACTGAGTCGAAGATACTCGTGGGGATTGATAAGCTCCGAGAACTGCTTCTTGCGGCGGGTAAAGATACGGTTTCCACTACACGACTCAGTGCTGGTGTACGCAGTTTTATCCCGCCTAATGATGTCAAGATCGTACTTCAGATCATGCACGAACTTGACATGGTTCAGCGCTTCGATGTCTCTAACGATGGGCCGGGGCGTCGTGCTGTTCACTGGCGGGCCACAAATGCGATCCTTGGTAAAGACGCGATCAGAACAGTAATGGGGATGTTAGAATGACTGACCTCGACATCGATATCATTCGACGCGCGGCATTCCTGCAAACGCAATCGGCGTGTGCGATCGTTGAGGCTATCGCGCTGCTGGTTGAGCAGGGGGTGGACAGTCACTTCGGCGGTGCTTTCATCCAGCAGAAAGGCGACGAGGTTCGCGCTCTCATCGACAAGTACAGCATCGGCCCCAACGCTGTCCTCACGTATCTGGAGGGAAAATGACTAATCTCGATCTCAAGGCACTAAGAGAGAAGGCGGAGGATGCCGTTTCTGGAAAGCTATGTGGCGCCCGCCAATACCTCGAAGTCTTCGATGCAAAGACCGTCCTGCGTCTTATCGACATAGCGGAGAATGCGGAGACAACCATCCTCGCCTTCCTCCACCGTCTCAAGGAGGAGGGGCCGAGCGAGGAGATGATGGAAGCGGCGCGCGTCCATTTCGCCGACGCAGACGCAATCCTCAATCTGCACGCCCTTCGCACCGGCTCGCCTGGAGTCGCATGGAAAGACGGCAAGCCGCCGCTCTGGCACGCCATCAACGAAGCGCTCTCCGTCCTCATCTCCAAGCTGGAGGCCCGCTAGGCCATGAGCGAGCTGGCCTCCCTCGTGTTGTACGCACACATCGCCGTCTGCGGCGGCATCATCGTCCAGTGCGAGACGCGCAAGGTCGAGATGCCGGACATGGCTACGTGCTGGCGCTACGTTCTTAAGCATCAACCTTTGTATGGGGCAGGACCGCGCGCAGCCTGCCGATACGAAAAGAAAGAGGCTAGGCCATGAGCAAGCTGGTGGAGAGATTGCGCGAGTGCAAGCCGGGAAAAATGTGTCTGGTTGCAAGGGAAGCCGCCTCCGCTCTTGAGCAGAAGGACGCCGAGATCGAGAGGCTCACCGAAGAGCGTAACATCCTAGCCGCTTCCGTCCATCAATGGTGTGAGCACGTAATGGTAGCCGAGCGCGCGCTGGCGGACGCTAACGAACGCGTCGAGGACGCATTCGCTTCTCGTGATGCGCAGATGGCGATTGCGACTGAAGCGATCACGCGGTGCAGAGCAGCCGAGCGTGCGCTGGAGAAGGCGAGAGAACTTCACCGCGCAAACTTCTGGACAATGGAACGCGCCGCCGAGCGTCTCAAAGGGCACGGCCTCTCAACGTGCGAATTGGATCTCGCGGTCAAACAGACGAAGGAAGCCCTCTCCCCCGCTGAGGAGAAGCCACATGACACATAGCAAGTACCATCATCATCTCACAGTCGGCTTCGACTATGAGACATGGGAACAACTCCTCACTGCACACCGAAAAGCGAGGAAGCACGTATCAGTCGGAGAGATGGTTCGAAGACTAGTGAAGCAAGCGTTGGCTAACGGCCCTTCTGTGACCGCAGGTGCTTCACGAAGTCCTCAATTGTCACAGCCGGCTGCTTTAGAGCGGACGCCAAGGTATCTTCCAGCAGGTTCACCAGTACCAAGTACTGCTCCTCCTGCGCGCGACGATCACGGAGCCTTGCATTCAACAGAGACTGACGAGTGTCGGGATCGAGACGTGTCATCTCATCCTTGATCGACTGACGATCGTTGTCAATTCTCTTCATGTCATCGGCAATATCTCTGAGACGCTTCATGAACGGCTCCACAGCACGCAGGGCCATGCGAGTGTCCATGTCCTGCTGCTGTGTGGGCTGTGTTCCACCAACGTTGTAGCCGCGATCACGGTCTCGTACAGCAATCGTGCCCTCAGACAACAATTCAGTGATGCCTTCCTGCTTCTTGCGAACGATGTCACTGATGTTAGTCTTCGCGTACATGGGTCGTGTGATCCCGGGCAACGGGAACTGGAGTTCCATCTTGTGAACGAACTCGTCCCCTGCCCTCTTCATTCCCTCTTCGAGGCTTCCGGTCTTCTGCTTGGCGTCAATCGAAGCCACAAGCATCTGTAGACCGACGTCTGCTGTCGTTCCAAGTAGAGAACGAAGCGCCGCCTCGACATTGACGGGAACCCCTCCCTGCATGTGTCGATACTCTTTGCCTCCAGCACCACCAAGCCGCATTCCATTCAGTTCTTGCCAGAATGGATGATCGAACTCAGTGTTCAACTGTCCACCAGCGAGGTTCGCTCCGATCTGAAACACAGTCGGAACAGACGGAACAGCCGTCTTCTGATATGCGGCCATGACATCCTTCACTCGCTCTGTGCCAGCAACAGAATGCAGCGCCTGTTCCACCTGTGGGTTCATGTTCGATCCATGACGCAATCCATACACAGCGTCCACACCAGCTTGGAACATGCCAAGGGCCGCTGCGAACTCAGGCAACGGGTTCGGAACTGGAATGTAAACATCAGGAGGACGCCCCGGCAGATAGATCGGGAATACAGCAGCACGCCACCAAGCAGGCATGCTCCAGTAGTGTTGCTCATATTCCGGACCCATAGCACGGGTGTGCATCATTGTCGCTAGCCAAGGCAACGCCGAAGTGGCCACGAATGCTTCGAATGTGAGGATCGGATGCTCCTTCGCCATTTGTGCCATCTTAGCAAGCGACTGTACCTGAGTATTCAAGTACTCAGAACTTGTGATGAAGAACCGAGGACCAATACCTCCTCCAGACTTGCCGAAGTCAATACCACCTTCACGCACCTTCTGCATGAGGCTGATAACTTCGTGTTCGCTCATACCAGGACGATAGTTTGCAGCGACCATGCGATAACGCATGCCGTTGTGTAGTCCTTCTAGCGTACTGGTGTAGAACTGCTTCATGAACGCCCAATGGACGTTGTTGCCTCGGTACAATGGAGCAACCTTGTCGAGTACATCCTTGAGTTCCGGCATGTCTCGGCTTGGTGCAAATCGAGCCGCTCCACCGCCCCAACGCTCGAACAGCGCGACGGTAGAGTTCTCGTACTGTTTGCCCATCCACTGCCCAAGGCGCTGAGCATTCGCTCGGCCTCCTAGCAGAGCAACGAGGTTACTGTCCTTCGCGACAAGCTGCTCAATGTACTTGGCTGCTAGATTTTCCCATTGTCCCGCAACCCCGCGAACGCTCCCCTCCAACGCCGCAGCCGCTGCTGTCGGATCGAAGCCAAATCGACGACGGAGCAAGTCGACGTAGCCGAGCTTGAGGTTCTTGTCGAGAGCGACGTTTGCTGTAGCGATGTCCATCCAGAGGGAGCGCCAGACGTACCAAGGCGCTGCAATACCGGTTTTGAACATCTGAGCCACGCGTCTTGGAGCATCGAGTATCCATGGCGTCCAGCTTGGTTCGAACTTGAGGGCGTGGGCAAGGTATGGGTCTTTGATTTCCCAGTACTTGACCGTGCCATTCTCTCGATATCCAACGATATTATCATTGTTCACCTTGGACGAGTTGGGGCTCAACGGGCTTAGGAACTTCTTGTATCTTGGATTGGACCACAAACGTGAGATTACTTGCTGTCGGATTTCGTTCTGCTCAGCAAACTCCAAGACGCCCTGCATGTACCGCGCAAGCGCTTGCGAAGGAGCCAGAGGATTGCCCAAGCCAACTGTCTCACGAGCCTTGAGATGCTGAAAGTCTCCATACACACCTCGGTTCGGTGCTTTGAAAGACATGTCATCGATCAAGCGATTGTACCAAGTGTTTGCATCTGGCGTCTCAACACCGGGCACGTAGTGAGGACGGTTTGCCTTGAGCCAGTTGTAATCATCAACAGACAGTAGACCACGTCTGTACATGTACGTGAGCACTGTCTGCGCCATCTTGTGATACTGCTCCGACATTTGCAGGATCTCTGGATCGCGCTCAAGGATGCTAGCCTCACGCATGAGATTGGCACGCGAACCATCTACACGGTGACGACGGTTCCATGGTGCCTTGGGATGGTAAGCTGTGCGGTTGTTTGGGTTCTTGTTGATCCAATCTGTGACATTAATCGCGCGTTGGTTCAATTCATCTCTGATCTCAAGCAAGCGCTCGACACCCTGTCTCTTCTGCTGGTCCATCGCTCCGAGGCGATTGAACCAATCAGAAGGCTTGAATGGCATCTTCACTTCGCGACCAAAGTATGTCAACACACGACGAGGGAACTCTCCTGTCTCGAAGAAATGCTGAATACGTTGAACCATAGGACCACGACGCGATACGGAGATCAAATCCTCCACACGATCCGCAGTGCCTTGATCAACACGCTTCATCACATCGACAATAGGCCGTGTCTTGTCAACAGCAGAACCGTACAGGCGCTCGCCGAGTGTCGTTGCGTATTCTTTGTCGGGTCCAGGACCCTTCATCATGTGCTGGATGCCACGACGTACACCAAGGGCCGCAGCCACAGAGAAACCGACTGCTACTGCCCAGGCCCAGGGGCTGTTGTCACTGCCCTCGTACTGCGACGGCTCGTGCATCTTGTCTACAGGCTGTACTTCGAAGCCCACGCCTGCAGGCGTCTGAGCGTCTCCCACTCCAGGAACCGTCTGAGCATTCGCTTTGCCTACGAGAGCATCAAGTCCTTGATCCACAGCAGTAGGTATAGCAACATTAGCACCAAGATGTGTCTTAGTGTACTTAGAGGTACCTGGTAAAATGAAGTTTGCAAGCTTGCCTCCGTACTCGGCAAACGTTCCTCCTCCTTTACCGAGGCTCGCAAGCATTCCTGTTGGTAGAGCAGCACTTCCACCGAATTGATTGACGCGATCAGCAAGTGTCTCCTGCTCACGGGGAACCATTCCCATGAGATCGCGCATAGAGTCCTTGAATTCCAAAGCACGACGTGCCGGGAGATCGAGGCCGAGCTTTGTGCCGCTGACTTGCGACTGTGCATAGTCAAGTGCTCCACCCGCCATCCCAACGATCTCAGCCGGAAACGTAGCAATGCTCGTAGCTCCGAGACCGACGTTCTTCAGTCCTCGTACGAAGCTATCTGTTGCTCGTTCTACATACGGCTTCTCAACAGGAACATCGTCCATCGGTGGAATGTCTTGCAACTCCATTGTACCGCCTGGAACGTCCTGTACATTGAACGTGGTGCCGCTCTGATCAGGGATGTCCTGAACAACGAAGCCGCCTTGTGTTGATTGCTCAGGGACTTGTCTCGGAGCCTTGTACTTAAGCTCCTTGCCATCAGGCAGCATGAGGCTTTCGCTCCCATCTTCGTAGATACGAACACGGGAACGTATACCAGCCTGTTCACGTACTTCTTCTTTGAAATCCATTACGGCTTCTCTTTGGCCATCTTGTCGATCTTGCCTGTCTGCTTGTTACGCCAGTAGTACGTGATTGTCCCATCAGGGTTCTGTTGATGCCCAGCGGGATCATGTGTAGCAGCTAGTTGCCTGTTCGTCTCACGTAACTTCTGAGCATGCTGAGGAGAGAACTGCGGTGCAACAGAGCCTTGTTTCTGAATATCAGGTGTCTGTACCGGGGTTGCACCTGCTCCTCCAGGCTGGAACGTCCCAGGGCCACCTGTGCCACGGCTCATCTGATTGATGCGCTCGATGGCTTGTGGAGTAAGTTGTCCCCGCTCATCGAAGTCATCACGAGAGAGTTTCACGTCTGCATAGTCTGTACCGGGTGTGACACCCGATACGCGAACGGTGCCAGCCTGCTTATTGCCACTATCAGCATTGGCATTAACAGTGCTAGTGGGTGTAACTTGACGCAGCCCAGGGATTGGAGACTGTGAAGGTAAGGCTGTAGGCTCTCGGCCAGCTTCATTGAACTGACGCCAGCCTGACCCAAGCCGTTCAGTAGCCGCAGCCTGCTGTCCACCAAGGCGAATTGATGCCAACCCGCGTTGAATGTCACTGACTTGGAAACCAGCTTCATTCAACAGCGGCACAGGATCAATGCCCTCATTCTTGGCGAGTTCGACGATACCCTTGAACCGCTCATCCTGAGAATTCTGACGTGCAATGTTCTGAAGAGCACCGGCCCGTAGGTTCTCTATACCCTTTAGATGATCAATGTACTGATCATGCGCAGCGCCGCCACGACGACGCTGCAACTCCATAAACGCCGTAGCTAGTCCAGGATCGCCTTGTGTAGCGATCTGAGACAGTGCTGTTTCCATTTGACTTGGCTCAAAGGCCCGAATGTTCGGAGCAATACCAAGTCCACCGACAGAGCTAAGGTTCGGCATCTTTACACCGTTTGATTGCCAATTGTACGCTTCTTCGTACCACTTGGATCGTCGAAGTAAGAAAGAAGACCGTAGATGCCAGCACCGAGTTTCGAGATGCTGTTGTCGTCGGCTCCGAGCGTAGCAGCAGCGTACGCGTTCCCCTTCGACGCATTGTTATAAGCGTCGTTCACTCCAGCACCGCCATAGATCGTAGCTGTGTTCGCCGCTTTGCTACGATCAGCCAGAGCGGATGTGATTGTGTCCGCAATATTTGGCATGTTTACTGGAGCGTCGCCAATGTTCGATGCAATACCATGCAGCATACCAGTCTTGCCAAGATTGCGGGCGTTGCGAGAACTCTCCAGGTTCTCGAACATCTGCATCGCATCTGTACCAGCACTGCCGAGTTGCATCGCATAGTCATCTCCCATGCGACGAGCCATCTCAGCAAGGATCGGTCCGCTGTCTGTGCTACTGCGGACACCTTGGATTGCAACCTTGTCTGCCAAATCATCGTATGCTCGACGCAGTCCCATCGTGCGGTTCTGAATGAGATTGCCTTCGATGCCCTTGGCGCTATATGGAGAGGTTCCGGACAACTCAGAGAGCGCCGGAAGCATCGCCTTATTAGCCTCGTCACGATTGAACTTGTTTGCCTGTAGTCCTTGACGACGGATACCGGCATCATGGGTCAGTTGCTGCAACGTTTCCTGATCACCCGCATCGAGCATCTGCTTCGAGCGCTCAGATAGGTTCGTCTGCCAACCCTTGACAGGATCATATGTTGTCGAGGACCCACGGGCGTCTGTTGTAGGAGCCGTAGCAAGCTGAAAGAGACGATCATCTCGGTTCCTAGCGAGATCAATCATCTCGTTGTTATTGCTCATTGTGTTCTTAGCAGCACTGTCCGCGCTCTTCTGCCGCTCGCGATTGAATAGTGTATTCGCGATGCTGCTTCCAGCACTGACTAAGCCACCAATCGCTCCCAAATCCCATGCCATTAGAATACCCCGCGAGTGCCGACGCCTTGCGGTGTCCTAGACGCCAGTGCATCTCGGATGCTAGGCCGCACGTTCATAAGTTGATCAGCCTCGCTAGCCTCTTGTAGAAGGAGACCACGGTTGTACAACGATGGAGGCATTGATGCTTCCAGATCACCACGGAAGTTCTCAAGGAAGTCGCCGTACTGATCGTACACCTGTTGACGAAACGGATCGAACGCTTGTCCACGAGCCGCAGCCTGTTCCGCTTCACCAATCAGAGCATCAAGCTGTGCTTGATAGTTGTTGATCAATCCTCCACCAACCTGCCGAAGCTGCGACGATGCTACGGATGATTGACGACCAAGTTCCTGTAGCGCTGCATTGTGCCCCGGATCGCCCAACTGGCCACGCCCAATTGCTCCACGCAGGAATGTCTCTTCTTGGCCACGCGGACCAGTGAGCAGCGACGTGATATAATCGTTGTTGAATTTCGGATCGAACTTCGTACCCCGCAGCTGAGAGGCTGTATTGGTAGCGTTCAGTCTCTCACGCAAAGCCGTAAGCAGTGGGTCCTCATTGGGAACAGCCTGAAGCGGGTTCCCGGCTACATTCGGCTGCTCTGAAGGAGTGGTCTTCGGTTTGTCTTGTCCTCCTGTGTTGCCTGTACCACGTCCAAGCATGGTGCTCAGGATACCACTGTCACCTCCCTGGCCACCAACATCCGTGGTACCGGGTTGTGAAGCTGTCTCACTGAGATTACCAAGTGAGATCGCGGTCTCTTGGTTCGGAACACCAACCTGTGGACCAACTGTATTACCAACAACAGTTCCAAGCATCCCAAGACCAGGGATACCAGACAGTGCTCCAAGGGCTCCAAGGCCAACACCGAGAGCGTTCGTACCGATTGTTGCTTCAGTAACTCCTTGTGGATTTGTCGAGACGTCAACATCGAGCGCACTCAACGCCTGTCCTATTACTCCTTCAATCCCAGGAGCGTTGGACATCTGTGAGTTGGTGTTCATTGATGCAGTATTCATGTTCGCAGATGGGTTCTGTGCGTTGACCGCATTCACCGCATCTACCATGCCCTGCATGGAGTTGACACTCGTGTTCTGATTTTGGGCATCATGGTCGACTGCCGACTGTGAGCCTTTGCCTGCTGTGGCAGTAGACATTCCCTGCTCATGCGCACCGAGTTCGGAGCCCATAGAACTGGGATCACCAATAGAACCCGGTGTTGTATCACTCATGGCAGCGCCAATAGCGGCACCGATACCGGGATCAGAAACACCAGCGTTACCACCGGAGTCACCAACACCACCAGTGCCGCCACTACCATCACCACCGGCCGATGAACCTCCGTCGTCGGCACCGCCAACTCCTTCACCACCAGCACCAGCATCACCTTCTCCAGACCAGAACTCAAGTAGTCCCGTTGCTGGGTTGATGCTGCCGCCATCTGTCAACATGTGCAGGAGATACGCTTCACGAGGATTGATGTGCGCAACGAGATTATCCCCGTTGCGACCAGCCTGCTGAAGCTGTTGTGTTGTCGGTGTGAGCATATGATGTAGTCCCTCTTTCTTATGCCCCGGTCTCAATCGCCGACAGGCTTATTGTATCACAAAAAGTGGTCATGTCAATGACCATTGCGGAGGTGACCCTCTACAGCAGCAAGTCTGTGCTTGAGATGCTCAAGTTCTGCTTGACAATTCCTGTGTCCCTCTCTGCATTCCGCTAGTTCTTTGTTGAACCGATCATTCAGGTCTTGTAGTCCTGCGATCAGCGTTTCATTTGCCTTGTTCTCTGCGGCCTTTCTAGCAGTCAACCATGCTAGAACAGCACCGACAGTCGTGCCGCTACCAAAGATAGCCATCGCAAGTTGGATCAATTGTTGTTCGTTCATTCAACGATCTCCATTGCGAACCAAGTTGAGCTTCCAGCAGCCTCTCCTTTAGCAGCAAGATCGCCTCCAGAGTTTTGCCAACCACGAAGTTCGAAATAGTCTCCTCCTACAACCACCAATACAGGTGTTGTCACAATCATTTGAGTTGCATCAGTTGCTCCAGCGTTCCCGGCTTCTGCGGAGGCGTATCCAGCATAAGCTGAGCTTCCGTTCTTCTGAATATCAACGAAGCGCTGGCCTGTTGAGTTGGCAGCGAACGAAATCTTGCCTGTCAATCGTACTTTGGTGATGCCAGCAGGAACAGTAAAGCGACTATTGTTCGTTGCTGGATCATGAATTCCATCCGTATCGTAGTCTTCAGCAGAGCTTGCTCCGAAGGCAATGGCCGTGAACGTGCTTGTTGTGAGAGTTTGATCAGCAGTCCTATAAGCCATCGCTCCACGATGACCAACCGCAGCAAGATTGCCTGATCCATTGAACCGAACAGCCTTGTTTGTACCAGTCAAAGCAGCCAGTTCAGCCAATTGCGTATCGAACGCTTGAACATCTGTGCCGATAGCAAGTCCCAGAATGGTTCTAGCTGTCGAAGCTGCGATTAGTTCATAGAACGCGCCGGTCGGATCAACGCGCATGATTTTGTTAGCATCGCCGACCCCTCCAATTGTGGGTAGGCCGCTAATGTTCGCGCTGTCAATCAGCAGTGTCCATCTTCCTGCGGCGAGATCAGTGTTGAAGGTGTCAGAACGATGTGACACAGTAGAGATCGCCAAACGACGATTGTCTACCACGATGTCGCCAAGAGCGTAATCCGTCGCTGTAACCCAGGTGCTACGGAACTGCACAGCAAATGTGAAGACCTTCCAACGAGAAGAGTTGGCAAGTCGATCAGCCGTGAATGTTGTAGGTGCAGCGGGTGATGTATGACTGACGAGGCACTCGTAGACATTACCTACGTCTTCATCCACCACCCGCTGTCCTGCGGTGTACGCGGTTGAGTTGGCCCACACACCCTGAAAGTTTGTCAGTTGAATGTACCGTGACAGGGTAGCGTCGATGACACGAGCCATCGAGTAGAAGTCATTCTGCCACGGTTTCTTGTTGAACTCAGGTAGTGGGAACCGGAAGTTCGGTGTGTAGTCTGTCATGCGTCACCTTACGCGTTGTCGATCTCGACACCCACAACCTGGAAGCTCATCGACGAGAACGCTGCTGTACCGATTGTGTACTGCACAATATCGCCAGCAGAGAGGAAGTATTCTCGTGGCCCAGGTGCGCACGTTAGCGCTTCCGTAGCACCAGTGAGACCAGCAGCTGCTACAGCATTGTGCATCTGAGCATTGCTAGTGTACTGGATTTGTGTTGATGTCAGAGCGGCCGTAGTGAAGATAGTGATACCATTGATAATAACCGCCAGTGTAGATGATGCACCAGCAACACCATTGTACATGATCTTGACACGTGCGTTCTTTCCAGACGGCACAGTGTACGCGGTATATGTTCCGACGGCAACGCTAGAAGCTTCGCCGAGAACGCCTGCAATGTCAGCCATTGGTTCCTCCTTAGATGCCGCTCATCGTCTTCAGACCGAACGCGACCTGGAACGGATACCGCACACGACGCTGAAGCTCTTCAATCTCTTCCTTCGCAGCTTGGAAGTTGTCCCGAAGATCACTCTTATTGACCTTCACATTGTTTGCCGGGACAGTGGCGTCAATGTTACTTGCCATGTTACCTCCTAATCGATGCTTCGAGATAGCCCAACGTGTACGACACGATCCTCAGCGGTTGTCTAGTCTCACCATGGAACCGTAGCTTTAGGATCTTGCCCTTCGCTGGCCATGAGTAAATTTGTTCGTTGCGAGACGGACGGTTACCACCAAAGTCCTGGCCGAACCCGTCGCCACCAAAGCCCAAACGATCACCACCAGCGAAGCTCATGCTGAGAGATGGTGTGTACGTCGGTGTTTCTGTCTCGAAACCGTAGTCATCCGAGAACACTAGATCATCCGTGAACGCTTCTCCGAGATCACTAGGATCAGTCAAGAGATTGTCCACGAACATGTCTACAGTAAATGTCGCCGTGCCGGATGTGTCAAAGCCGATGAACTTAGTAAGCTTGGAGTTAGAGCGTTTATCCAAGTCCTGCCAGGGGGGTATCCACTCAAACGCAATAGGCAGTCCGCTATCTGTGATATCTGCCACGGGCGTGAACCCAAGTCCATCAGTGAAAACTGTTTCATCATCGAATGTCTCCTGATCCCCTACAAAGTCTGCGTAGATTGGGTCCTGTTCACTTCCCATCAGGAAGATTTGAGAACCATTGGTGAAGAACAACCGCCCCTGTTGGGAACGACAACCACTGCGCCAGTTCCAACCCCTGATCTCAGCCCAATGCGCGATCTTCAACGCACGTAGGTTCGTGAACATGAACCCTCGAGTCTCTGTAACGTTGTCGTCGTCGTTGGGAATGAACAGGATGTACTGACCTTCAAGACGATTATGCACTGCGAACACTCTATCCTCCAGAGCCTCAATCGTCAGCTGACTGAGAGACTTCTGGATTTCAGGATCAACAAGTTCTGACACGCGTTCAGGCTTGAGACTTGTGTTGAAGATCGACTTTGTGAACGCCTGTACACCTACATGATCTGTGAATAGAATGTCATCTCCGAAGGTATGAATGGCCCGATGACTGACCGCTCCGTATAGATCAACGGGATCACTAAACTCTGGCACATGGGTAGAACCGGAGTAGGTTCCCAAGGATCCCACCAGTGCACACTCGGCAAAGAGAATAATGAGTCTATCTCGGTAACGTCCAATCCCTTTGATCGTAGTATCTCCTGTTGGTACCTTTGTCGAGAGATCAACATTCACTCCGTCATTGGGTGCGGGGGCTCCGAAGAACACTCCGCTTGTGTTCTTACTGGAGATGTAGACTGTGGATGGCGCGAGAGGATCACCTGCGAGGACGAGGTAATCACCGTGCTGCCGTCCGTACTTGGCCCTCGGTACGAATGCGTTGCTGCCTGTCGCCGGGTCCGCGAGATAGCTGATGCTAAGAGACGGAGAGATGTCGAGCGGCTTGTCGATGCCATTGAGAACAATGAGGTGTCCTTTCGATGCAACGAACGAAGCGAAGACGGTCGTACCCCATGCTGCCGGACGCCCCGGGAGAGACGCAGCTACAGCACTGTCAAACAGTAGTGTAACTTCTCCAAGGCCGTTCACTGTGAACAGCTTGCCGTTCTCACAGGCGACTACGAGCACAGCAATGAAATACTCTACGTTGACAATCGTGCTCTCTCCGACATCGGCGAACAGTCGGTTGCCTTGACGAACACGGATGGCACCGTCTTGTCCACGGTACATGTTCTTGAGGGTCTTGGCGAACCGCGTATCAAGGTTCAGGTCATTGTCAATAACATTCCATCCGCCATCGAACTCACGTGTTGTGGCGGTCTTGATCGCATTCGTGTGCCGTCTGATCGGCTTTACGAGGCGGTTCATACCCATTACGGCAACTCAACCCATTCGCTGTTGCTCTGTGCCATACGCGGATCGAGATCGATTGGCAAGTTGGCGAGGTTCTTCTTCTCTTGAGCCAATCGAGCTTCGAACATGTTCTTTAGTTTCTCAGCTTGGCCAGGGTTAGATCCATCATTCTCAATGTATTGCCAAGCTGCATAGTACACAAGTGTCAAATCATCGAAGGGAACCTCGTCGCTTGAAGAAGACAGGAACACCTCGTCATCAGGCATGACGCGCGCCTGGAACGTGATTGTCCCAGTCGCTGCTAGTGGCCAGATGCGGAAAGGCTTTCCTGTGGAAGCGCCGTTACGTCCTTCGACGTATCTTGGAGTAGTGCCTGCAATCTCGTACGGATTGATGTGTCGAGGCAGATGAGGCAGAGGACGATACCGATCTTTCGGACCATATACACATCGAACGTCCTGTAGAACGTAAACGTCTACACCAGCCCCGCTCCACTGCCCCGTGCTCCCGTCGAGTGTCTTCTGGAACCACTCACTAAGGTGTGGCCAAAACTCTTCACGGAACACGACCTTGAAGCCGGCCGTGAGCAGCTGAACGATGTAGTCTTCGGAGTATGCTTGCGTGCCGATGCCAGGAACTTGAGACAGTTCCCTTTGCACATCAGTCACGAGATCAGACATCAGTTTGAATTCAGCCACGTCTGTCTCCTATGGTAGGTGGGCCGGACACGAGGGGAACGCATCCGGCCCATCCCTTCTCCGTGCAATCGGTGGCGGCGATTACGCGAAGAATTGCGTGTTGCCGTGCAGGTTCTCTTCGTCCAGCGAGAGGAGGAGAGAGAATGTGTTCGCAGCGTCAGGAACGACTGTCACCGGACGATACGTACCGCGCACGTCAGCATTGGAGATTGTCGCCGCTGTGCCAGTCGCAAGGCCCGCCACGAATGTACCAGCGTTGGCAGCAACGACACCGTTCTTCTGTTCGAAGAGCATCTGACGAGCCTTGTACGGCAGACCGAGGATGTCATCCCAACCCATCTTGACGTTGGGAGTATTCGCCTCAGAACTGACGCTGATCTCGTCAACGAAATAGAATGCCTTCTTGCCGAGCACCTTAGCAGCACCAGCGAAGGTGATGGTCTCAGACATACGCTGTCCGAGATAATCACGTCCCTTCACTGTTACAACGCGTGTGCAGGCGGCATCAGAAGTGATAGACACACACCGTCCCCAACGAGCCACGGTACGAGAGACCCCGTTGGTGTTCGTGAGAAGAGTGAATGTCTTTGTTGCTCCTGAAACAAGCGCGTTAGAAGCAACGAGCCCGTCATCATCGAGAGCAGTTACAGCCCCAAAATCGAAACGATTAGGAGCATTGTGGATCACATCCGCAGCGTACGCCAGCGAAGGAACATGATGGTTGATACGCTCAGGATATGCTGTCGGGTAACGGAGTGCCATCGTTCACCTTCCTTTACTGCTGAGCAAGGAACGGTGTGTCGCGTGTCGTGCGATCCACTACCCGCTTGAGATCGGCCAGAGGATTGCTCGGTGCGTCCACCATTTCACCTGTCTCCATGTCTACAAGGCCAATCGGGCCATCGAGACCAAGGCGCCGAAGCTCCTCGTCCGTTTCGACATGAAGAGAGTGTCCCTGCGGAAAGTACACCATGTAACCAAGAGGGACTTTGACAACCTTCTCGACGCGCTCACGATACACGCGATCAGTTGTCTCGTCCTTCCTAGTAACATATTGTACTACTTTCTTCTCTCGTGTACCCTTGAGCTTCTCGTAAGCCCAACGCGGTTTGATCTTTGCCATATCCCCTCCTTATGCCAGCACAACCGCATGGGTACGGTACGCCCGCCACAGGCACCACTGACCTTGCCACACAACACGCTTGCCGATGGCATCCATCGTCCACGGCGCCGCAAGCTCCTTCACCTTCATGTTCACGCCCTTGAGCATGTGGAGACGGAGATACTTGCTATTGATGAAGTAGCACCGGTTCACCGGGCAATCCTCATCATAGACCATCGGGATACGGTTGTGCGTAACACCGTCGAACCCAAGATCGAACATACGCTTTCCATTAGCGCTGTCCGAAAGTTGGATCACGACCTTGTCACGAACCGCCTGCCGATACGAACGGATGATATTCCGTCCGCACAGAATGAGATCAGGCTTCTCACTCTTGAGCGTCAGGTCCATGAGGATGTCGTCGAACGCCTCCTCGATGTTCGTCGCATCGAGAGAGGACGAGAAGTCGTACGAAGATGTACGCCACTGGCTCTCCGTTGCACGATTGATTGTGCCGAGTGTACCAGTTGTGGGGTCTGTCGGGATGAGTCCAGCAAGTCCCATCGGATCTGTACCAGTGCCAGAACCGTACAGGTACTCAGAGAACTTCTCCTGAATGCTCTCTTCGAGCACATCGACCTTAGTCGAGACGAGCTTGAGAACAGCTTCCGGTCCCTGGTTCTCATCCTGCTCCTGATCAGAGATGATAACAGTACCGGCGACGCGAGCCCAACGATAATCGATCTTGGTGAACTCGTTAGTCTGCGCGACGGGAAGCTGATCGTAGTACTCATACGAAGACACGTTCGGGTTACGACCAGTGATAAGTGGGTT
>Ga0196964_10000716_pt1 | contig 18603 bp, 27 predicted proteins | sample S1_10metaG_FD_148615 | JGI IMG/M metagenome (GOLD analysis project Ga0196964, IMG submission 148615) | Soil microbial communities from Anza Borrego desert, Southern California, United States - S1_10 | ecosystem: Environmental > Terrestrial > Soil > Desert | place: USA: California | collected... | reverse complement strand
ACCGCATCCCTGGTGATCTCGCGTGGTGGTGGTTTGAACCCCACCCGCTCCAGCGCAATGCGCAGGCGCACATAGTCGGCGTCCTTGAACGGCTCCCAGCCCTGGCCATCGTCTTCGCTAAAGACAATCTCATCGCGGAAGGTGTCATAGGCCAAGGCCATCCCACACTCGCGGGGCTCTGCCACTGCCTTGGCCATGTTGTCCATCGTCACTAGAATCTCGCCCCGGTTCGAGCGCACGTAGGCTGGCCGTGGCTTGTCCCCTGCCACCACTGCAGGTAGGGCATCGAACTCATCCTCAACCGGTTCAACCCAACCCGCCTCGCGAGCCATCGCGAACAAGCTGCCAGCGGTAATCTCACGTCGCTCAGCGCTGCGTCCGAAGCTGGCCCACTTCTTCTCCAACTCCTTGCGCCCCGCGTACTTGCCACTCGACTTCGCACTCCAGAGGTCGGCCAACTCAAGCCCATCCTCACTGCCGCCCGTCGCGTTGTGCAGGGCCATCAAGACTCGCGCCCATTGGTCATAGGGCATGTCGGCATCGAGCGCATCGAGCGCTGACTTCAGAGTGCCCAGCGATGCTCTAGCTGTGACGCCCCCACCTGCACCACCAGCATCGGCCAGCGCAGTGCGCTCAACCACAGGCACGGGTGGCGAGCTTGGCCAGTCCATCACCAACGCCCACTCGCGTCCAGCCGGGGCCATGCCCAGCAGTGGTTCAAGTGGCTCGCTTTTCCCCGCCAATGGGAGGATGAACTGATTGCCATAGCCATCGCTTGGCACACTGTCTTGCTTGGGGAAGACTTCAATCTCGCGCTTTACCAGCCCACCAGCGCCATTTGAATAGCCGAGTGAGCCCAGCACATCGGTCATGAACTTGCGCACGCTGTGGGCGTCTTGTGGCTCGTCCCACAGCAGGAAGATGTGAATGCCCTTGCCGCCCGTTGAGCGAAATGGGATGGGGTGCATACCCAGCAGTTCGAGCGCGTCAGCCAGAGTGGTGGCCGCAGCCACCATCTCATCCCAACTCGTCTCGCCGCCGTGTGAGTCAAGGTCGAATAGGCCGAGCATCGTCACGGACTCGCCCGCTTTGATCGGGCAGCAGCCCCGCGCAGGGCCACCGTTCAAATGCTTGGTCAGCCTGGCATCAGTCAGTGGCTCTCGGGTCCAGACCTGGCCATCGCTCTTTCTAATTGCCGTCACATCGGTGCACACCCTTGAGGTAATGGGGCGCAGCGCCTCGATGAACGGTTGGCTCATTTAGAGACTACCTTGCCGCCGGGTCCGATGATTTCGGCGTCATCGTTGCAGTCACCACTGACGCCGAGCGGGATCAGCGCACATCTTGCGTACTCATATGAATAGGTAAGCTCCCACGCAAGGATGGGCTCCTCGCACTCTTTACCAGTGTCTGGATCTGTCCATCGCGCTCTGAAACCGGGCTGCGCAGGAATTATTGTTGTGCTCATGGTTCTGTCTTTCTGTGAAACAAAACCCCTGGTCTGAGCTGCGAGGTGCCAACCCACCGCACGAATACGGTTGCAGCTCAGACCAGGGGTTACTCGTGAATTTAGGTTGGCATTTCTACTGTCACTTTTGAGGTGATTGATACGCGCACACCAATGCCCGACACACAGCGCAGTGGCAATGTGCTGGGTCACCCTGTTAGGCTGCTGCGGTGGGCTTGATGGTTGGCTGCTGCGCTACTACGCGCAGCACCGCACACCCCATTTGGGGTATTTATCTGCGTATGCACTAGTTGCATACTTTGTCAATACTCGCCGAGCGCGAGTATTGGATTTCGGCAGGAGGTGTTGCAGTTTCATTGAGTTGTCTCTTATAGATAGCTGCTGAGGAGCGGCCAACCAGCGCCTGGTGCGCTGCGTCATTCCGCAGTTAAGTCAACGAGGTCGGCCAGGCGCTTGGAAATGAGCTTTGCGCGTGGTATCCCAAACTCTGCCTCGATCTCTAGGGCGCGCCGCACTGGAACCCAGCCGCGCCGAAGCCACACTGATACCGCCTGTTGGGTCACGCCCAACCGTTCAGCCAGTTGAACCTGCCCTCCAGCTTGCGAAATGGCCCAGGCAATGCCTGTGGGCGTACAATCGGTAATTGTCATAGTACAAGTGAAGGAGCCAATATTCGGGAAAGTTTACAACCACGCAGTTGATTGTACAACCCCGGAACTATTCGATTTGACCCGCTAAATTTGTTGCCGTATTCTCTCGGTTCACTACCTTTTGGTTGTAAACCGAGATGCCGAACCGATTTGGGGATGCGCTGAGGGTTGAGCGGGAGCGCCTTCGGCTTTCTCAGGAACAGCTAGGCGACATGCTGGAAGTCTCTCAGCAGGCCGTGGCGAATTGGGAAGCTGGTACCGCCATCCCTAGGCCGGAACGACGAAAGCGGCTCATTCAGATACTAGGCCCGGGCTCTGAACTCGCGAAGCTGATGCCTCGCTATGAGTTCGCAGAAGGTCCGCTCGAACCAGGTCCAAGCGATGGGGAGAGTTGGGAAGATGGGCGATCTGATATGACTAACAATGAGCCAAAAGAACCATTGAAAGGGGGTCTTGAGGACACCCGCCGTAAGGCCGGAACCCTTCATGCGCGGCGAGGCTCTGACCGCGTTGAGTTCCTAGAAGCTCTTCCCGAAGCCCTACGGCAGTACGTGGACGGCTCAATCACCATTGGTGCCGCGACACGACGGCTGGACTATCTCTCTCCCTACCTCGGGGTGGACGTTAAGCGCCTGCCCATCGACCGAACGATGGCGTGGGCGGCATCGGCACCCTCTCTATTGAACCTGGCGATGGTACGTAGCGTTACTGATAGCAGTGTCAAACCACCCCGCCAGTACGCCCTGATTCTGGTTAGTGATGGGCTCAAGCATCGAAGCGATGCCTCGGTCCAGCGGCTCATGTTTGACGCCGGTGTGCTGGGCGTCACCGTCCACCAAGTCGAGTCGATGCCCCAGGCCGCGCAGCTCGTGGCCGAGCTTGAATCCAATGATGAGGAGCGGGCCCAAGCCGCCCGAAACGACGGTTCGACAGACGGATAAGGGTCAGAGAAAGCCCTACTCAAAGCGCCAGTATCAGGGCGCTTTTTTGTTGTGCTATTTCACAACTTTCCACTTGTTTAGTTGTTGCGCACAACCCAAGAGTTGTTATAGACTCTGCTTCCACAAGAGCCGTAACTAGTTTCACCACAACTTTAGAGGACTTCTATGCACAAACCTACACCCCTTAAAGACGCTGGCCTGGCACTCCTGATTGCCGCCTGTTTCATCGCCATGGGCATGTCCGAGATGGGCCTGTTCGGCTACTGAGCACCGGGCGATGACGCACACCCGCCTGTCGCACTTGTCGAACGACGAGCTCTTGAAGCTCGCTCACATCCAGTACGACCCCATCACGGCGACCGACCTTGAGATTGAGCTGACCAACCGCTTGGAAAGGCTCGAAGAGGTGGATCGAACGCTCAATGAATTCAACGTTGAGCTTGAGCATGTGCGCCCACTGCTTGAGCTGCTGAGCGAGTTCGAGGCTACTGACCTGGCCGACTTACGCAAGAGGCTGGAGACAGCCGCAGCACTTGAGCAGGTCGTTGCTGAAGCTGGCGACTCGCTGGCTCAGCTCCACACCCTTATTTCAACCCTTTAGAAAAGGAAATTTCCCCATGTCCCTGGAAGCGGCAATTCAAGAAAACACCAACGCTCTGCGCGAGTTCATCGCCCTGTGGTCGAAGATGAACCTGGCAAGCGAAGGTCGAGCTGCACCCCCGCCAACCTCGAAGAGGACGAAGGCCGAGCCTGCGACGGCAGCAACAGCTCCAGCGAGCGACGAATCTGCCCAACCGAAGCCCCAAGAAAAGACCGAGCCCGTTGTCGATGCCGCTGCCAAGACAGCCGCCATCGCCGTTCCCGAAGTCAACACAGCAATCATCGCCCTGGCCAAAGCCAAGGGGCGAGATGCTGCAGTGGCTGTGCTCAAGCAGTTCGGTGTGGCCAAGGTCCCCGAGCTGAAGGCTGAGCAATACGCCGATGTCATTGCCGCTGCCAAGAAAGCGATGGAGTGACATGACCACCGCGACCATCACTTTTATAGACAACGAACTCGCTGGCACCGTCGATGCAGAGATTAAGTTCGGAGAGAAGAACATCCTCAACGACCTCAGCCGCGCCCACCACGTTGCTGTGCAAGCGTTCATGGCCGTGCACCCCCTGGTGGATTTGAAGAAGGAGTCCGGCGGTGAGTAATCACGCCCGACTGTCTCCATCAAACGCGCACCGTTGGATGCGCTGCGCGGCCAGTGTCGCGTTGGAGGCTGAGTGTCCAGACACCTCCAGTGAGTTTGCTGACGAGGGCACGGCAGCACATGAGCTGGCGTCAATAGCGCTGGAAGCCGGTAAGAGCGCCGACGCCTACATCGGGCGCGTCATCAAGGTTGAGCGCTCGGGGGCACAAGCACGTGAGTTCACAGTCGATGAGGAGATGGCTGCGCACGTGCAGACCTACATCGACGCTGTGCGCCAGTACGCCGAGAGGCACGAGTTGCTGATTGAGCAACGAGTGAACTTCTCCGACCACATCGGTGTCCCTGATTCGTTTGGTACCAGCGATGCGGTGATCCTCACCGGCGACGGTGAAGAAATTCAAGTGCACGACCTGAAGTATGGGCGCGGTGTGAAGGTTGAGGCTGAGAGCAATGAGCAATTGATGCTCTACGCGCTCGGTGCACTAAACGAGTTCGGGATGATTGGTGACTTCAAGCGCGTGCGCATGGTCATCCATCAGCCACGCCTTGGCCACCTCTCAGAGTGGGATTGCACGGTTGAGCAACTTCTAGCGTTCGCAACCAACGCCAAGATCAAGGCTGCCAACTGCATCGACATTCTCGAAATCAAATTTGTCGGTCCCGACGACTTCACACCTGGCGATAAGCAGTGCCGCTTCTGCAAGGCCAAGGCCACTTGCCCAGCACTCACCCAGCATGTCCTCTCCACGGTTGCTGACGACTTCGTAGACCTCGCACAGCCCGTAGTGCCGAAGCTACAGGCCGCTGAGGAGCGCGTTCAGCACTCCGACAACGCTCACATCGCCCACTGCCTCGAAGCGGTGGACTTGATCGAATCCTGGTGCAAGGCGGTTCGAGCTAAGGCTGAGTCTGAGTTGCTGGCTGGGCGTGACATCCCAGGCTTCAAGCTGGTCGAGGGTCGCCGTGGGTCGCGCAAGTGGGTCGATGAGTCAGAAGCTGAGGCCGCAATGCGCGCCATGCGTTTGCGGCATGAGCAAATGTTCGATTACAGCCTCATCTCACCCACCACTGCCGAGAAGCTACGCAAGGCTGGTGAGCTGGGCGACAAGCAATGGTCGAAGTTGCAGACGCTGTTTACGCAGTCCGAGGGAAAGCCCAGCGTGGCCCCTGTCTCGGACAAGCGACCAGCTCTGCAGATGGCGAGCGTTGAAGATGAGTTCTCCTCCTTAACAGAAGGTGCCCAATGATGCAGCAGGCGATTTATGTTGGACCGGAATTGCAGTTCCTGCGCCCTGGGATGGTTGCTCAGGTGCGAGACCACCCGAGCAATCCTGAAACGGTGCAGGTTAGGTTCGATGACCGCAGCGCTATCCGAGACGATGTGCAGCAAGCGCTTGGCTGGCACAACTACCCGCGCGAGCACTTCCAAGTAACCAAGGAACGCGTCGCACCACCACCCGCACCGCGCATTAGCAATCTGCTACCGCCAAACGCAAGAGACATCTTGGTGATAGCAGCACAGACCCCCATCACGTCCGCCGATCCGCTCGCGCGTGTGAAGGCTATCGAGAAAGCAATTCAGCGGGTTATGCAACTCTGTCCTCAATTCTTTTTGGAGTAAATCAATCATGAAAATCAAACTTTCTAATGTCCGTTTGGCCTTCCCTCAACTCTTCGAGGCCAAGACCGTCAACGGTGAGGGTGAGCCCGCTTTCAGCGCCACCTTCCTGCTGGAGCCTAACCACCCCTCCGTTAAGGAGCTGCGTGATGCCTTCGAGGCCATCGGCAAAGACAAGTGGGGTGCGAAATGGCCGACCATCAAGAAGGAAATCGAAGCGAAAGACCGCTTTGCCCTGCACGACGGTGACACCAAGGCCGACTACTCGGGCTTCGAGGGCAATCTGTTCGTCAGCGCCCGCAACAAGACCCGCCCTCTGGTGATCGACCGTGACAAGTCACCTCTGACTGCGCAAGACGGACGCCCCTACGCTGGTTGCTACGTCAACGCGAGCATTGAGCTTTGGGCTCAAGACAACAACTACGGCAAGCGCATCAACGCGAGTGTGCGTGGCGTCCAGTTCGTCAAGGATGGTGAAGCCTTCGCTGGCGGTGGTGCAGCAAGCGACGACGAGTTTGATGCGGTCGGTGAGTCCGCTGACGACTTGGTGTGATTAGAGCGACCCCTGGCAACAGGGGCGCTTCGGTGAGTGGTTGGAGAGGGGTAGCGCGCCCACCACTCACCAAAGCGGGAGTTCTCAATCCTCCACTTAGCCTTCGTCTGACCACGCAGGAATTGGCCGAGATCGTTGACCCGATGGGACCCGCCTCACCGAAAGTCTCAAAGCCCCATCGGTAATACGCAAACGTGTGAGAGCTTTAAACGAAAGAGCACACAAATCTCGGCAACGGTCACAGATATTTGAGCACGATGAACAAGCCAACACTGATACTTGATTGCGAGATATACCAGGACTATTTCCTGGCAATGTTTCTCAACGTTGAGACGGGCAACACGCGAGCCTTCGAGCTTCACGTGGAACAAGCGCTGGACGTTGAAACACTTCGCACAATCCTGCGCAAGTACAGGTTGGTCACGTTCAACGGGGCTAACTTCGACATACCGCTCCTGATGCTGGCACTAAGCGGTGCGAACAATGCGCGGATCAAGCGCGGTTGCGACGCCATCATTAACAACAACCTGCGTGGCTGGCAGTTCGAGCAACAGTTCAATGTCGTGACTCCCAAGGCCCTTGACCACATCGACTTGATTGATGTCGCACCGGGCTCTGCGAGCTTGAAGATTTACGGTGGTCGCTTGCACTCTCAGCGATTGCAGGACCTGCCCATACCACCGGACGCGAGCATTTCACCCGAGCAGCGCGCCTTGCTGCGCGACTACTGCGCCAATGACCTGCGCACCACCCTAGACCTCTATCGCAAGCTGCAGCCGCAAATCGAGCTGCGTGAGCGGATGACAGAGCAATACAAGATCGACCTGCGTAGCAAGTCCGATGCGCAGATTGCCGAGGCGGTGATTGGTCAGCAGGTGAGCCTAACCCTGGGAGAGAAGGTGGTGCGACCCGAAGTGCCCAGCGGCACGCGATTTCACTACCGGCCACCCACGTTCATTCAGTTCAGCACAGAGGTGATGCGCGAGACCTTGGCGATGGTTTGCCGCTCCGAGTTCGTTGTGCCCGACACCGGCAAGGTGGTGATGCCCAAGGAGCTGGCTGAAGCTGCGATCAAGATTGGCGCTGGCACGTACCGCATGGGTATCGGGGGCTTGCATTCCAGTGAGCAATCGGTGGCGCACCACGCAACCCTCGGCAACATCCTGGTCGATAGGGATGTGGTGAGCTACTACCCGGCCATCATCCTGCGCACGGGCCTTGCACCCAAGCACATGGGCAAGGCGTTCACCCTAGCCTACCACGACATCGTTAAGCGTCGCCTGGCAGCCAAGCGCTCGGGGGACAAGGTTACGGCTGACGCTCTCAAGATCACGATCAATGGGAGCTTCGGCAAGTTCGGCTCCAAGTGGTCAAAGCTCTACTCGCCTGACCTTCTGATTCAAACCACCCTCACCGGCCAGCTCTCGCTGTTGATGCTGATTGAGGCGCTTGAGTCCGAAGGCATCAGCGTGGTCTCGGCCAACACTGACGGCATCGTTATCAAGTGCCCTGCAGCAAAGGCCGCGCTGATGGAGTTTGTGGTGTGGGAGTGGGAGCAGGCCACCAGCTTCGAGACTGAGGCCACCTACTACCGCTCGCTGTACTCACGCGATGTCAACAACTACATCGCCATCAAGCCAGACGATGGCGTGAAGGTCAAAGGAGCCTACGCCCCTGCTGGCCTGCAAAAGAACCCCACCAACGAGATTTGCACCGACGCGGTGGTGCAGCACCTGGTCAAGGGTGCGCGCGTTGAAGACACCGTGAATGAGTGCCGAGACATCCGCAAGTTCATCACCATCCGCCAGGTCAAGGGTGGTTCAGTAGACCAAGCCGGCAACTACCTCGGCAAGGCCGTGCGCTGGTACTACGCCCAGGGTGTTACTGGCCCTCTCACATACAAGCTCAACGGCTACACCGTCGCTCGCAGTGAGGGGGCAAAACCCCTGATGGAGTTACCTGAACAGTTTCCCGGCGACGTGGATTTCAACTGGTACATCAGTGAAGCCCACTCGATTCTCAACGACGTGGGGGCGACAGCTCCAGAAATGGAAACCCGATGAACAAGGTGCCGATTTTCTACCGGGCGCTGGAGGACGATGACCACTGGTTCTTCCAGTATCACGTGGACGAAGTTGACCTGGAGCACGATGTCCTTGATTTCGTCGCAGAGGAGATCGCGAGGGACTACCACGACCACTACGGTGGAAACGAGGCCACGTGGCCTTTGACATTCGCACTGCATATGAAAGTGGGTGGCCCTGAACTCGCGCGCTTCAAAGTTCAACAGGTGAGTGTCCCAACCTTTCAGGCCGCGAGAATGATTGCTATCGACGACGCGGTGGCGAATGCCACATCGGACCAAATGAAATGGAGCTAAGCATGGTGATGAGATTTTGTCGCGCGGTTTTCAACGCATACAGATTCCCGAGCGAACTGACGATTGTTCAGCGTGAGCGTGAGAGCACGGCCCTTGGCCTTCTAGAGGCACAGAGTGAGCTTGAGCGTGCACAAGCAACGGTTCAATTCCTCAGCGCTCGCCTGCGCCGTTTGAACAAAATCCAGCAAGAGGGAATTCAGCCATGAGAAATCTAATGAACGTGTCCATGTTGGCGGTCATTTGGGTTGGCGTTCTAACGACCACTGGCCTCATCGCGCGCATTGCATGGGACTTGTTTAAATTCGGTTGGGAGTTGATGCCATGATCCTAAAAAGTCAAGCCATACGCGAGCGCGACATTGAAGAGTACCTGGTTGCTCGGGTTGGCTCGATGGGTGGTGAAGTCCGCAAGGTTAAGTGGGTCGGCAGGCGCGGCGCGCCAGACAGACTTGTGATGCTGCCTGCGCACAAGGTGGCCGATGCCTATGTGGTGATGCCAAGCTCCATTTGGGTGGAGCTGAAGAAGCCCGGAGTTGCGCCTGAACCTCACCAGCTCCGTGAGCACGCGCGTATGCGCGCGATGGGCCAGCGTGTCGAGGTAATTGACTCATTCGCTGGCGTGGAAGAGTTGTTCGCATGAGAAAGCGCAGCCGCTACCGCCCCAAGCCCGTGATGACGAACCCCGTGGCGTATGTCATCGAGAGTGTGACGCCTGCTGCGAAGCACGACAGCTACTTGCTCGATTTGAAGATCAAGAACCACGGCTCGATGCACGCCCTCACGCATGGCCTGGCGACGCGCGGCGACATGGACGTACTGATTGCCATGTGCAACATGGTTGAGGCGTTGTGGTCGCTGGGGTTTGGCAAGGACTTCGAGGATGTGGTGGTTCAAGGTCAAGCGTCCTTGCTTGCTGTTGGCAAGCGCGGCTTAAGCACCGGCAGATTCATCCTCAGAGGTCCCGAGATGGCCGCGCTGAACTTGCTCATGGAGCTGCACGACGCTCAAATGGAAGTCGTCACTGTTGGCGATATAGAGCGCGGCGTTGAGCTTGTTCACAAGCGAGTGCGCGCTGGTCAGATTGAACGGATAGCCGCGTGACGACTCGCCAAGACTTCACCCCGCGCGTGTACCAGCACGGCATCATCGACCACATCTTGGATACCCCTAGGTGTGGCATATGGGCTGGCATGGGCATGGGTAAGAGCTGTGCCACCCTCACCGCACTGGATGTGCTTGAGCTGGTGGAGCCTGGACCCGCCTTGGTGATTGCGCCGCTGCGGGTGGCTAGCTCCACGTGGCCAGATGAAGCGCGCAAGTGGAAGCACCTGCGCAACGTCGAAGTGTCAGCGGTGGTGGGCACACCGGAGGAGCGAACCGCAGCATTGCGCCGGCCAGCTTCGATCTACACCACGAATTACGAGCAACTACCTTGGCTTGTGGACAAGCTTGGGGATAAGTGGCCATTCAAGAAGATCGTTGCCGACGAGTCCACCAAACTTAAGGGTTTCCGCCTTCGCCAAGGTACACAGCGTGCACGGGCACTGGCGATGGTCGCGCACAAATACTCCAGCAGGTTTATCGAACTTACAGGTACGCCCAGCCCGAACGGTTTGCAGGACCTGTGGGGACAAGCATGGTTCCTCGATGCTGGGGCGCGCCTTGGTCGCCACTACAAATCGTTCCTGGACCGTTGGTTTCGCTCCGAGCGTGTTGGCAATGACCCGCACGCAGTGCGCGTGGAGCCACTACCCTTTGCCCGCGAGCAAATAGAAGACAGGCTGCGTGACATCTGCATGAGCCTTGACGCACGCGACTACTTCGATATCAGCGAACCCATCGTCAATGTCATCCGCGTTGAGCTGCCCAGCAAAGCCCGAGCGCTGTATCGGGACATGGAGCGCGAGATGTTCATGCGCATTGGCGACTCCGAGGTGGAGGCGTTCAACGCTGCCAGCAAAACGATTAAGTGTCTACAGCTCGCCAATGGCGCTGTGTACACCGACGACTCATGTACTAACTTTTCTGAGGTGCACGATGCAAAAATTCAAGCTCTGGATGAAGTCATTGAAGAGGCTGCTGGTGCGCCCGTCTTGGTGGCCTACCACTTCAAGTCGGATTTATCAAGATTGTTGCGAGCATTCCCTAAAGGTCGGGCGCTTGACGCTAGCCCGGACACGATCCGAGATTGGAACAATGGTCACATACCAATTCTCTTTGTGCACCCCGCGTCGGCGGGTCATGGTCTCAATTTGCAGGATGGCGGCAACATCATCGCCTTCTTCGGCCACTGGTGGAACCTAGAGGAATACCAGCAAATCATTGAGCGCATCGGCCCCACGCGCCAGGCCCAAGCTGGCCACAACCGCCCGGTGTTCATACACCACATCGTTGCTGCTGGAACCGTCGATGAGTTGGTCATGGCGCGGCGCGAGAGCAAGCGCGAGGTGCAGGACCTGTTATTGGAAGCAATGAAAAGGCGATCACCATGCTAGCGACAAACTGGGCAGCCCTTATATCAGCCGGCGATGTTGTATGTAAGCAGCAAAGACCTATTACTGGAAGCAATGAAGAAAGGAATCAAATGAGACTGACAACTGAAGAGCAACTGGCAACGCAACTACTTCGCGCACGGCAAGAGCCCGGTGTGGAGTGGCGAGCCCACATGGGAAAGTGGGCAGTCAGCATTAGAGATGGTGAGTTTGTCAGGCAGGTTGGACTGTTCGACACTTACGAGGATGCGATTGGGGCGTATTACGAGAAAGCACCAGGCACCCTACAACGCAAGCCATTGGACTGTGCAACCCCATCCAATGCCTTGGCCAAGCAAGAGGGCGGCAAGCACTACAAAGAGCTGACCATCCAACCTGTCGAGTACATCCACAGGAACAAACTTGGCTTTTGTGAAGGTAGTGTCATCAAGTACATCACTCGCTGGCGCGCCAAGGGTGGGGTTGAGGACTTGAGGAAAGCTCGTCATTTCATCGACCTTTTGATAGAGATGGAAGGCGGTGCAGCATGAGATACACCATTGATGGGTTGATGGAGTTAGTCGGCGACTACGGTGAGGCGCGTGCCGAAGCCGTGATAGCGAATCGCGGCAGCACCGAAGAAGCGAGCCACGCCGGCAAAAAATCTATCACCGCGTTTAAAGCGGTTCTCGTCTACGCCAAGCGACTAGCTGCGCAACCTGCACAGCATGAGCAACCCTATCTAGAGATGGGAGCTGATGCGGTATGAGACACGCTTACATCCCCCAACACCCGAGTGGTTTGGCGCTGTTCACGCTTGGCGCGTACACAGAAGATGAGGCTTGGCAAAACGTTGTCGAAAAGATCGAACCTTGGATGACCACCAGGCGTACCAAGGAACAGCTCATTGAGCTTGGTTTCAAAGTGCAGGTTTGGTCGCCGAAGGTAAAGGTGCCTCGCGCTTTAGAAAGTAATCAATCATGAAACCGCAGCAGCAACCACAACCTCCACTTCATCTGCCTACGGTGACAAGTCGGCGACCACAAACACCTTGGCCTCGACCTCAGATGGGCGTGCCGTATTACCCTCGTCCAGCGCCAGCACCTGCTCCGATAGGGTTGCCGATCATTGATGCGGACGCCCATTGGAGTTTCGCTTGCATTGGGAGAGGGATGTGACAGCCAGCTACCGGACCATTGAGCTGGAAGTGATCCGCTGGGCTGAAGCGCGCCGCATCATCCCCAACGCCAAGCCGGTTAGCCAGCTCCTCAAAGCGATGAGTGAGTTCGGCGAGCTGGCCGATGCTGAAGGTAAGGGCGACCTAGCAGCCATCAAAGACGCGGTGGGTGACGTGATGGTGTGCCTCATCAACTACTGCACCCTGCATGACATTGACCTGGTGGCTTGCCTTGAGGGTGCATACAACGAGATAAAACACCGACGCGGCACGCTGCTGCCGAGTGGTGTGTTTGTGAAGGAAGACACCTCAAATCAGGTGAGTAAGTTAACTCAACCGATTGTGTAAACGCCATGAGCGAAGTGACGCCTCAAGTTGCACCAGCGCCCTATGTGACTATTCCCCTGGCCGCGCTCATTACCGGGCTGACTGAGAAGGCAATCCGGCGCAAGATTGAAGACGGCAAGTGGGTGGAAGGGCGCGAGTACCGCCGCTCACCTGACGGTGGGATTTTCATCTCAATCAAGGGCTACCAGGCATGGGTCGAAAAGGAACAGGCGTAGAGGTTCGAGACAGCAGCATTCGCCTGGCCTTCACCTTCGAGGGCCAGTTGCACCGTCGCACTCTGATGGTGGGCGACAAGGTGATGCCGCCCACCGCTGCGAACATCAAGTACGCCAATAGGCTCTCAGCGGACATCCGCGATGCGATCCGGCATGGCCGCTTCAACATGCTCGAATTCTTCCCCACCGGGGGAGCTGGGCCTGCACCAGTCACAGTGGGCAAGCAGCTCGACACGTGGCTAGACACCCTGCGCATCGAGGAATCCACCAAGGCGGGCTATAAGAGCGCTATCGCGTTCTGGAAAGCGGCACCGGCCAACGACAGCCTCAAGCCCCTGGGCGATGTCCCGCTGCGCGCCCTTCTCACCAGTCACGTGCTCAAGGCCATGGCCAGCCGCCCGAACATCAGCGGTAAGACCATCAACAACTACGTGAGCGTCTTGCGCGAGGCAGTCGAGCTGGCCATAACAGACAAGCTGCTGGCCGAGAATCCAGTGGTGAAGGTCAAGCGGGCCAAGCACCAGAAGGAGCCACCCGACCCCTTCACCCGCGATGAGGCGGAGAAGATCATTGCTGACATGGCCACCCGCCACCCGGGCCAGGTGGCCAACATGGTCGAGTTCTGGTTCTGGACGGGGTTGCGCACCGGGGAAATCCTTGGGCTCAACTGGTCGCGCGTTGACCTGGCCAGCGGCTCGGTGCTGATCGCTGAGACCACCGTGCGGGGTGTGCGCAAGGATCGGACCAAGACCAACACCGCGCGCACTGTGCGCCTCAATAGCCGCGCCCTGGCCGCTTTGCAGCGCCAGCGCGCCCACACCCAAGCCATCGGTGCTGAGGTGTTCCAAAACCCCCGCCAGTTGGCCCCATGGGGGCGCGAGAAGATGTTCAGGCAAGCGTTCTGGCTACCAACGCTCAGGCGGCTGGGCATCCGCTATCGCCGCCCGTATAACATGCGCCACACCTACGCCACCGCAATGCTGATGGCGGGGATGACCCCGGCGTTCTGTGCCAAGCAGCTCGGCCACTCCGTTGAGATTTTCCTGCGGACTTACACCAAGTGGATCGACGGGGACTCCAATGACAGGGAGATGCAAAGACTTGAGAGTTCAATCACCGCCCCGCTGGGGCAGAAAGCGAAGGAGATGTGAAGCTAACGGGAGAACGATTGCGAGAGCTATTGCGCTATGACCCAGGCAATGGGCTGTTCCAGTGGGTCAAACCTCGTGGTCGCGCGCCGAAAGACTGGTTCGCGGGGTCGGAGCACGGAAGCGGTTACCTGGTTATTTGCGTTGATGGTGTGAGCCATCGTGCACATCGGCTGGCGTGGCTTTACGTCAAGGGCAAGTGGCCGCGCTTCACTATCGACCATCGCAATCGAGAGAAAAGGGACAACAGGTTTGCCAACCTCCGAGACGTGGCGATCCGGCGAAACAGCTTAAACCGGGAATACCGACCGAGACGCGAAGGCTCTGCTGTTGGTGTCGAGCGACGAGTCACAAAGAGCGGTGTGAAGTGGCGCGTGAGGCTTGGTCACTACGGGCGGATGATTACAGTCGGGACCTTTCACACTCAAGCCGAAGCTGAGGCGGCGTATCTGGAGGCCAAGCACCTGATGCACCCAGGCGCGACCGTGATATCACCCACGAATCTCCCCAGCTCAAGAATCGTTCAAAGCGCACCCAGCCTAAGCGCTTGATGACACAGAGGTTTTTGGTGTGCGGGAGTGGAGCGGGTGATGGGAATCGAACCCAATCAGCGGGGGTACGAGGGGTGCCTAAGGGGTTGTAAGTTGCTGATTCAGTTGAGTCGGTATGTTGATACAACCCCTCGATTCCCCGAATTCTTCCCTGGATTCATCCCTGGAATTGCTACACTCCTGGGGTTGATGGGTGAGGGTTAATGCATGAGCTGCATGTACCGGGACCTTCCGGCAACCCTCACCCGATCAACGCGTCACACCCCGGGCTTTCTCGAAGGTCCGCATCCCAGCAATTCCCAGCATCCCGGTCAAGAGGACCAGTAACGCCTCCACGTCCAGCACCGGCGGTGGTGCCATCGTTGTCGGCACCCAGCCCTTGGCCTGGAGCATGGACCACGCCCACACCAGCATCGGGTAGAGGATGAACTGGTAGGCCAGGGAGATCGCCCCCACCCAGCCAATTGCGGGCCTCCAGCCAGCCACAAAGACGTTGGCGTTGGTCGCCTCTGCCTTGTTGACTTCCATCTGGCCTTGCAGCAACCCTGCCTCGATCTTGGCCGCGTCGATGCCGATGCGCTGCAGCTCAATCTGCGCGTCCAGTCGCTCCTTGTCCGAGGTGAACAAGTCGTCGGCAATGTTGCCGATAGCCTCAACGATGCCGCCAACCAGAAGGGGGTTCATACAACGGTCTCCTTCAGCGTGCGGCTCAGCCACCCCAACAGGAACTTGAGCTGCGAGCGGTCGCGCTTCACGATGTCCCGGTAACGGGCGACCTTGGCCAGTGCAAAGCGCAGGATGAACAGCTCAGGGTTGGCAGCGTTGATGGCTGCAAGCGTCTTCGGACCAACCTTGCCGTCCGGTGTGGTGGCCACCACGAGTTGGGCCAGCTTGGCCGCTGTGGTGGTACCGGCATTGACGCCGAAATCAAACAAGGTGTGGGCCACGAGCTGGCTATCAATCTGATCCAGGGCCAGCACATTCCAGAAGTTGACCAGGTAGAACTCGCGGACGGCCTCAGCAGCAGGCTCTGTGCCAGCGTCGATGTCGCGCCAGCCCGCCCAACGCGGCCAGGCGATGCGCGAGATACCGGCGTAAGTCTGGCCACCCCGATCACCTGGGATAGTGTGGAGGACGTAACCCCCCTCGTTCACTATCATCCGCTCGAACGCTGGGAGAAAATGTGCCATGTCAACCTCTGACTTGATCAACAAACGTTCGCCAGACAGCCAGGGCTAGCCAACCTGCTGCAACCCACAGGCCACCGGTCAAGAACTTCCCAATGAGTTCGTGCTTCAACTTTGCCCACCCATCCGCGTCACGAATCATCCGCTCGTGAAACATGCGGTGGTAGTGCGGATCGCCGCCAGGGAACGCATCGCCGATGAGCTTGTTCAACTGACCGAACTTCACATCGAAGTGCGACACCATCCTGGTTTCATGCTTGGCCAACGCGTCGGCTACTGCACCCTCGATCATTAGGGCAACGCGATCTTCCGTTAGCTCGTTCACTCTCCCCTCCTGGTAATAGCGGTTACCTTTAGGGTCAGCCATTTAAAGCTCGCTCTCGCAAGTCCACGTCCCAGCCGCAGTGCCGCCGTTGTTTGTGACTGTCGTGGAGAGATATAGAGAGCACTGTTCCACAGCGGTGTTAACCGTGCTCGATGCGCCACCATAGGATGTTGGCGTACCCGACACATAGACCTGCAATGACGCATAACTCATCGTGTATGACGTATTGCGCTTGGTGGCCTTGAACCAAATTGGCACCATCAGCACCGTCCAATACCCACCACCACTGGCCGGTAGATAAAGAACCGGCACATTACCCTTCTCGAAATAGCGCTGGCACATCGCCGTCTCAAGACCGATCGGGCGATACTGAAACGCCGTGGCGGCTATCCCAACCTCAAGCTGTACACCGCTGAGATAGAACGTTGCACCAGCCGTTGTGGCCAGCTTGGTGCCGCTTGTGAGCCCGTAGTAGTTGCCCGCTTGCCAAGACCCTGCGGCAGCAGAAAACGTTGTTCCAACCCCCAGGTCCCACGTGAGGTTCATCCCCAGCGTGGTATCGACTGCCCAAGTACCGCTCGTGTCACCAGGTATTTCGATGGACTTGAACTCCCAGGTGTTTGCCTGGTCAATCGTGTAGGAGAAGATGCGGGAGCGGTTGTTGGCTGCGTTCTTGACACCGACACCATACGTGCCAGTGACCGATGCGCGAACCCAAAAGGAAAGCGTCAGAGTCTTCGCGTTGGCCGTGCCCCAATTAAGATCGGCACAGTTCAACCCTTCCACCGGATGCGCGATGCCTGAGTAATCGCCAGCACCAGGCGCAGCGCCCGTGCCAACCGTATAAACCAAGCTGTAACTGAATCCGGTGGGCGCAGTGGTCGAGCGCTGTGCGGTACACGTGGCCGCTCCACCGTTGCGGTAAATCTTGAACCGGTCAACAGGGAACGCCAAGTCTGCGCTAACGGTGCTACCGTTATTGCGCTGATCAATGCGCATGTCGCCGTTGATTACTCGGTTTCGCATTCCGAAGGCACCGCCACTGTCATACGCGGTTGCGATTTCCACCAGTTCTCTTGATCGACTCATTACGGACCCCTCTTTCTAACAACGTGGTCCGTAACACAGTTGCCGAACCAAATCCTTTGCTGCTTAGCGCAGCGTGTTGATCAAATAATCACCTATTCCGGCCACACCAAGGCCGGCAAGCATTGCTCAACATCCTCCCACGCACTTGGCGCGGGCCGAGTCATTGAGACCACCTCATCAAGGTAGCTGAACAGTGCGTCCAAAGTCGCATCTCTCGCTTGTACTGCGTACTGCCCCTCTACTGCAAACCGCTGAATTGAGCTGGACGCGTAAGACGCCGCACTCAGGATGCTGTCGTATTGCTTAGTGGCAGCGAAGTTGTCCAGGCGCTGATACGTTGCGTTGACCACCCAACTGACAAATTCATCCCAGGCAGCGACCTTCTCCGCGTTCGAGAGCGCAACAACTTCCCAGGTTTGCAACCAAACCCCATCAGCCTCGCTGTACTGTGCAGCTATCTCCACAACCTTTTCAGTGAGGCGATTGAAGTTGGGCTGCGCAGTGGCAACTACTTCAACAATCCCCTCCGATTGCATGAACTCTGTGGTCCAAACGGTGGGAACCGAGGATTCCGGGTACATCGCCTGGAGGTCGTCCTGCGTGAAGGGCTGTTTGACGACGGTGCCGTTTTCTACGCGTGCTTTCATGGTCGCTTTATGTCGGTTTGATGGTTAGAAGGATGCCGACTGTGGAGGACGATGAACCCATTCCGAAGGAGCGAGTCCCCGTGGCTCCAGATGAGGTCAACACCTCGTCTGACACTAGGTATGACGGTGCATTGGCATCGTTATCTGTTACGCGGTCTGTCATTGATCCGGGGGACGTGATGGTGATCGAAGTCGATGAGCGAAGGGCTGCTCCGATCAAACGACAATTCGCAACGCTCGCAGAGGGTCCAGTGATCACCAACGGGTTAGCACCGGTGGCAAAGCTGCCGATAGCGTCATATGCCGCGTAGCGATACGCGAGAATGCATCCAGACAGCTTTGCTGAGGAATTGGGCGTGAAGTCATACGTTGCCGGTTCTGAGCCCCCGGCCACCCGGTATGCCACGCGAAGCGCCGGGCTAGTCCCAATATCTGCTACTTCGGTGAAGTTCGCGTCCGTGAACGTTCGGCCCGCGTCCGCCCCCATAATGGCAATCAAGAGGTCGCCACTTTGCACACCAGTGGGCTTATTGATGGTGAGCGTTGACGCAGAGCCAGAGGTCTGCGCGCTAGCTGCTGCGATATATTGAATCGGCAACTCAGACGCACCACCCGCACCCATAAGCATTGCACGCACGCT
>Ga0196964_10000715_pt1 | contig 18609 bp, 22 predicted proteins | sample S1_10metaG_FD_148615 | JGI IMG/M metagenome (GOLD analysis project Ga0196964, IMG submission 148615) | Soil microbial communities from Anza Borrego desert, Southern California, United States - S1_10 | ecosystem: Environmental > Terrestrial > Soil > Desert | place: USA: California | collected... | reverse complement strand
GACGGCTCCATCGCCTGGCGGCGCGGATCGCTGACCGTGGACGACGAGGGCACGCCCACCGGACGCACGGTTCTCATCGAGGACGGCATCCTGGTCGGCTACATGCACGACCGGATGAGCGCGCGGCTGATGGGCATGGCCGCCACCGGCAACGGCCGGCGCCAGTCCTTCGCCCACATGCCGATGCCGCGCATGACCAACACCTTCATGGAAGGCGGGCGCGACAAGCTTGCGGACATGATCGCCTCGACCAAGCGCGGCCTGTACGCGGTCAACTTCGGCGGCGGCCAGGTGGACATCACCAACGGCAAGTTCGTGTTCCAGTGCACCGAGGCCTATCTGATCGAGGACGGCCGTATCGGCCCGCCGGTGAAGGGCGCCACCCTGATCGGCGACGGCCCCACGGTGCTGACCAGGGTCCAGGCGATCGGCGACGACTTCGACTTCGATCCGGGCGTGGGCGTCTGCGGCAAGGCGGGCCAGGGCGTGCCCGTCGGCATCGGTCAGCCGTCGCTGAAGATCGCAGGGCTGACCGTCGGCGGCACTGCAGTGTGATCGGCGGTTAGATTTCCAAAGCTTAACCTACCTGTCCGCGATTTAACTCGCTGACGGCACTGTTCGCCCCCAAACCTTCTCCCGTAAACGAGGGAGGAGATCAGTATGCGTTGGATCGGTTTGACGGCCGCCTTGATGTCGGCCGTCTCGGGTCAGGCTCTGGCGCAGGCGGCGCAGCCGTCGGACACGACCCAGGCCGCCGCCGGGGTGATCTCCTATCCGCCGTCCTTCTTCGCCGACTCCCGGCCGAACACGGCCCTCGACATGATCAACCGGATGCCGGGCTTCACCTTCGAAGGCGGCGACCAGGCGCGGGGCTTCGCCGGCACGGCCGGCAACGTGCTGATCGACGGCCAGCGCCCGACCACCAAGAGCGACTCCCTCAGCGACGTGATCTCGCGCATCCCCGCCTCGCAGGTGGAGCGCATCGACTTGATCCGCGGCGGCGCGCCGGGCATCGACATGCAAGGCCGCACGGTCGTCGCCAACGTGATCCGCAAGCGCCAGGACAGCTTCCAGCAGACGGTGGTGGCGTCGGGCCACTACTTCACCGAAAGCGGCAAGGTCCTGCCGGGCTTCCGTTACGAGATGACCCACCGCTCGGGCGACCGGGTGTTCGACGCCGCCGTGACACGCGGAGTGTCCATGGACGACTCCGTCGGTCACGGAGCGCGGGTCTTCCGCGATCCGTCCGGGGTGGTGATCGAAAGCGAGAAGGTTCGCACCGAGGCCGACGGGGGCCCCTATTCGCTGAAGGCGTCGCTGAAGACGCCGCTGGCCGGCGGCACCTTCCGCATCAACGGCACGGTGGGAACCAGCCCCTGGAAGGCCGAGGACAACTTCTCCTCGCCGGCAGGCGACCTGGAGGTGCTGGAGCGCATCATCGCCACCAACGGCGAGGTGGGGGTCAACTACACCCGCAAACTCGGGTCTCGTCTGGAGCTGGAAGCCTTGGCGCTGCAGAAGCTGGGGACGCAGGAGTTCGTCTCCACCGCCGTCTCCGGCCCCGACCGGGAGGTGTTCGTCTCCGAGGCCGACACCGGCGAAAGCATCGGCCGCGCCGTGCTGAAGTTCGTCCAGTCCGACACCCTGCAGTACGAAGCCGGCGGCGAGGCCGCGTTCAACTTCCGCGAGGGTCACGTCTCCTATGCGGTGAACGACGTCGCCGTGCCGCTGCCCAACCCGGACGTCCGGGTCGAGGAACTGCGCGGCGAAGCCTTCGCCCAGGCGACCTGGCGCCCGATCGAGGACCTGACGCTGGAGGCGGGCTCGCGCTTCGAGCGGTCCACCATCACCCAGAGCGGCTCCACCGACCGCGAACGGTCCTTCTTTTACGCCAAGCCCCGGGCGGTCGCGAGCTGGTCCCCGAACGAGAACACCCAGCTGCGCCTGCGGATCGAGCGGGAGGTCGGGCAGCTGAACTTCGGCGATTTCGTCGCCAGCGCCAACCTGTCGTCCGGCACCTTCACGGTGACCAACACCGAACTCGAACCCGACAAGACCTGGGTCTACGAGGCGTCGTTCGAGCGCCGGTTCTGGGGCAAGGGCGCGGTGGTGCTGACCTACACCCACGGCGAGATCACCGACGCCATCGACCGTGTGCCGGTCTACATCGACACCGACGGCGACACCGTTCTGGACACCACTGACCCGGATGACGACGACGACGGTACGCCCGACGCCGCCGACCCGGACGACGGCGACGACGTCTTCGACGCGCCGGGCAACATCGGCGACGGCCGCCGCGACGAAATCGCCCTGAACGTCACCCTGCCGCTCGAACGGCTGGGCGTGAAGGGCGGCGAGTTCAAGGTGACCTCGACCTTCCGGTTCAGCGAAGTCACCGACCCGACCACGGGCGAGAAGCGCCGCATCTCCGGCGAGCGCCCGCACGACGTGCGCCTCGACTTCCGCCAGGACCTGCCCCAACACAAGCTGACCTGGGGCGTGGTCGCCCTGAGCGGCTGGGAAGAGACCTACTACCGCTTCAACGAGATCCAGCGCTTCGACCTGCCGCCGCCGTTCCTGGCCGTGTTCGCGGAGTGGAAGCCCGACCCGAAGACCTCGCTGCTCGTGGAGGCGTCCAACCTGTCGCGCTTCGAGTTCACCCGCTCGCGCGAGGTGTACGAAGGCCCGCGCGACACGTCTCCGCTGGCCTACACCGAGGAGATGTTCACCAAGTCCCAGGTGCGCTTCTTCGCCCGGTTGCGCCGCACCTTCTAGGCTACGGGGTTTCGCACGGACATGGGCAGGCCTAAGCTCCCGCCCATGTTCCTGCGCCTGTTCACAGAACTGCGCGACGCCAAGGTGCCGGTGTCGCTGAAGGAGTACCTGGCCCTGATGGAGGCCATGGACCGGGAGGTGATCGGCCGCTCGGTGGACGAGTTCTACTACCTGTCCCGCGCCGCCCTGGTGAAGGACGAGAAGAACCTGGACAAGTTCGACCGGGTGTTCGGCCACGTGTTCAAGGGGCTGGAGCGGGTCGAGGAAGGCTGGCTGGCGGAGGTCCCTGAGGACTGGCTGCGGCTGCTGAACCAGCGGTTCCTGACCGAGGAGGAGAAGGCGCAGATCCAGGCGCTGGGCGGCTTCGACAAGCTGATGGAGGAGCTGAAGAAGCGGCTGGAGGAGCAGAAGGAGCGCCACGAGGGCGGGTCCAAGTGGATCGGCACGGGCGGCACCTCGCCGTTCGGCTCGGGCGGCTACAACCCCGAAGGCGTGCGCATCGGCGACGCGGGCCGGCGCCAGGGCCGGGCGGTGAAGGTCTGGGACAAGCGCGAGTACAAGAACCTCGACGACTCCGTCGAGCTGGGCACCCGCAACATCAAGGTGGCGCTGCGGCGGCTGCGGAAGTGGGCGCGGGAGGGCGCGCCGGACGAGCTGGACCTGCCCGAGACGATCGACGCCACCGCCCGGCACGGCTACCTCGACATCGTCCTGCGCCCGGAGCGGCGCAACACGGTCAAGGTGCTGTTGTTCCTCGACATCGGCGGCTCGATGGACGCCCACGTGAAGCTCTGCGAGGAGCTGTTCTCGGCCGCCAGGACCGAGTTCAAGAACCTGGAGTTCTTCTACTTCCACAACTGCCTGTACGAAGGCGTGTGGAAGGACAACCGCCGCCGCCACGACGAGAAGATCGCCACCTGGGACGTGCTGCACCGCTTCCCGCACGACTGGAAGGTGGTGTTCGTCGGCGACGCTGCGATGAGCCCCTACGAGGTCGCCATGCCCGGCGGCTCGGTCGAGCACTGGAACGAGGAGGCCGGCGCGGTGTGGCTGCGCCGGGTGACCGAGGTCTACGACAAGGTGGTGTGGCTGAACCCCACGGCGGAGCGCTTCTGGGACTACACCCAGTCCACCGCCATGATCCGCGAGCTGGTCGGCGAGCGCATGTTCCCGCTGACCATCGACGGCCTCGACCGCGCGATGAAGGAGCTGGGACGCTGAATTCCTTCTCCCGTTCGGGAGAAGGAGGGTCCCGCGCACCGGAGCCGAAGGCGTAGGTCCGCGCGGGAGGATGAGGGAGACCACCGCGCCAAGTTCTGAGCCCGCGGTCGCCCTCACCCTGACCTGCTGCGCAGGTCTGTCCCTCTACCGTCCGGGAGAGGGATGAAACTCGCCGCCACGCTCGTTACCCCCTCAGGCGGAACCGCGATCGGGCGCGGCTCGCCGTGCGAGGGGGCGTCATGGCGACTTACCGGCTGTACTTCCTGAACGCGATGGACCGCATCGCGGGCTTCCTGCTGATGGAGTGCGAGGACGACCGGGAGGCGCTGGAGCGGGCGCGGGACCTGCTGGGCGGGCGCCCAGCGGGCGAGCTCTGGCGCGAGGCGCGGCTGGTCGGGCGGATCGAGCCCCTGCCCTGCCGCTGATCGATTCAGAAAAGAAGGATCACGAAGGCCACGAAGGACACAAAGGCCTTCGTGCCCTTCGTGACCCCTTGGTGTTCTTCGTGATGAACCCTACCGGCGCGCCGGCCTAATTTTTAAGCCGGTAACCGGTGCGGAATATCCACCAGATCGCCGCCAGGCACAGGGCCATGAACACCGCGGTCATGCCCAGGCTGATCCCCACCCCCACGTCCGACACGCCGTAGAAGCTCCAGCGGAAGCCGCTGACCAGATAGACCACCGGGTTGAACAGGGTCAGGGTGCGCCAGAACTCCGGCAGCATGTCGATCGAATAGAAGCTGCCGCCCAGGAAGGTCAGCGGCGTGACGATCAGCATCGGCACGATCTGCAGCTTCTCGAACCCGTCGGCCCAGATGCCGATGACGAAGCCGAACAGGCAGAAGGTCACCGAGGTCAGGACCAGGAACAGCGCCACCATCAGCGGGTGCTCGATCTCGAACGGCACGAACAGCCGCGCGGTGGCCAGTATGATGGTCCCGAGAATCACCGACTTGGTCGCCGCGGCGCCGACGTAGCCGATCACGATCTCCAGCGGCGACACCGGCGCGGACAGCACCTCGTAGATCGTCCCGGAGAACCTCGGCATGTAGATGCCGAACGAGGCGTTGGAGATGCTCTCGGTCAGGATCGACAGCATGATCAGCCCCGGCACGATGTAGGCGCCGTAGGAGACCCCGTCGATCTCCACCATGCGCGAGCCGATGGCCGAGCCGAACACGACGAAATAGAGCGAGGTCGAGATCACCGGCGAGGCGATGCTCTGCATCAGGGTGCGCCAGGTGCGCGCCAGCTCGAAGCGGTAGATGGCCTGGATGGCGTAGATGTTCATGGCCGTCCCCGCACCAGGCTGACGAAGATCTCCTCCAGCGAGCTCTGGCTCGTCTGCAGGTCCTTGAAGTCGACCCCGTGCTCGCCGAGCCGCCGCAGCAGGCCGGCGATGCCGGTGTGCTCGCCCTGGGCGTCGAAGGTGTAGGTCAGCAGCGTCCCGTCTTCCGACAGGCTCAGCGGATAGTCCGCCAGTTCCGGCGGCACGGCCTGGAGCGGGCTCTGAAGCTGCAGCGTCAGCGTCTTCTGGCCCAGCTTCTCCATCAGCGCGCGCTTGTCCTCGACCAGGACGATCTCGCCCTTGCTGATCACCCCCACCCGGTCGGCCATCTCCTCGGCCTCCTCGATATAGTGGGTGGTCAGGACGATGGTGACGCCGGTTTCGCGCAGGCCCCGGACCATCTCCCACATGTCGCGGCGCAGCTCGACGTCCACGCCCGCGGTCGGTTCGTCCAGGAACAGGATGGTCGGCTCGTGCGACAGGGCCTTGGCGATCATCACCCGCCGCTTCATGCCGCCCGACAGGGTCATGATCTTGGACGTGCGCTTGTCCCACAGCGACAGGTCCTTCAGCACCTTCTCGACGTAGGCGGGGTTCGGGGCCTTGCCGAACAGGCCCCGGCTGAAGTTCACCGTGTCCTGCACGGTCTCGAACATGTCCGTCGACAGCTCCTGGGGCACCAGGCCGATCTTGGTCCGCGCGGCGCGATAGTCGGCGAGCACGTCGTGACCGTCGGCGACGATGGTCCCGGTCGTCGGCGTCACGATCCCGCAGACGATGGAGATCAGGGTGGTCTTGCCCGCGCCGTTCGGACCCAGCAGGGCGAAGATCTCGCCCCGGCGGATCTCCAGGTCCACGGACTTCAGCGCCTGGAAGCCGCCCTTGTAGGTCTTCGACAGGCCGGAAACGGTGATGATCGGCGCGCTCAAGCGGCCTCCTTGCGAACGCATCGATACAGGGTGTCGGCCGCGACACGCCGCGTAAGGCGCGTGTCCACGCCCTTCCCCGCCGCCGCTGATTCGGCTAGTCCGCCCGCCGGAGCTTCAAGGTGGCGTCGGCGGCCGGGCGTTGCAAGGGCGGGAACTCCCCGCCCCCGTCTGCTGTTAAGCTGTCGCCCGATTTCCTGCGGAGAAACAGACCCGTGACCGTGACCCTCGACCAGCAGCTGAGCGCCTCGGGCGTCGAACCGGGCCTGGCCCGCCTGATCCTGGCGGTAGCGGAGACCTGCGCCGACATCGGCGCGATCGTGCGCAAGGGCGGCGAGGTGCTGGACGGGCTGGAGAGCGAGAACGTCCAGGGCGAGACCCAGAAGGCGCTGGACGTGCTGGCCAACGACCGCGTGCTGGAGCGCTGCGCCAAGGTCCCGGGCCTGGTCGGCATGGCGTCCGAAGAGATGGACGACGTCTTCCCCGTGCGCCCGGTCGGCCAAGACGGCGGTTACCTGCTGGTGTTCGACCCGCTGGACGGCTCCAGCAACATCGAGGTCAACGTCACCATCGGCACCATCTTCTCGGTGCTGCCGGCCCCGACCGGCGCCGCCGAGCGTCCCGTCGAGACCGCCGACTTCCTGCAGCCCGGCCGCCGGCAGCTGGCCGCGGGCTACGTCTGCTACGGCCCGCAGACCACCCTGGTGCTGACCACCGGCCAGGGCGTTCGCGCCTTCACCCTGCAGCCGGACAGCGGCGAGTGGCTGCTGGCGAACGCCCACATGGCGATCCCGGCCGAGAGCAAGGAGTTCGCCATCAACGCCTCGAACATGCGCCACTGGGCCGAGCCGGTGCGCGCCTACATCGAGGAGTGCCTGGCCGGCGACTGCGGTCCCCGTGGCAAGAACTTCAACATGCGCTGGGTGGCGTCCATGGTCGCCGATGTGCACCGTATCATGGTCCGCGGCGGCGTGTTCCTCTACCCGTGGGACAAGCGGGAGCCGAACCGCGCGGGCAAGCTGCGCCTGCTCTACGAGGCCAACCCCATGGCCCTGCTGGTCGAAGAGGCGGGCGGCCTGTCCTTCGACGGCACCGGGCACACGCTGGACCGCCCGGTGAACAGCCTGCACGAGCGCGTCTCGGTCATGCTGGGCTCCCGCGCCGAGGTGGAGCGCCTGCAACGGATGCACGAACAGGCCGCCACCGTCGCGGCGTGAGCCCTATCGGCGGCCTCAGTGCTTGGTGCCCCTCGCCGCCGATTGGCGAAGCAGGAAATCGACCGACGAGGTCGGCTCTTCCGGCCCGGGCGACGGCATCTCGGCTATGACCATGCGCATGTCGCGGTTCAGGGCCGGGTTCTCCTGGTTGAGGGCGATCCCCTGCTCCAGCTTGGCCCTGGCCGCCTCGAACTCGTCGCGGGCCATGTGCTCCAGGCCGGCGGAGAACAGGCGCAGCGGATTGTCTTCGTCCAGCGCCTGCAGCGGCGCCCAGGTCCCCAGCGCCGCCGCCGGGTCGCCGGAGCTCAGTTCCAGCAGGCCGAGCTGGAAACGGGCGATGGCGTAGCCGGGGGCGACCTCGATCGCCCGGCTCATGGCCGCGTGCGCCTCGGGATAGCGCCGCTCCGCCGCCAGCATGGAGCCGCGCAGGAAGTGCAGCCGGGGATCGGCCGGGTATTCTCCCGACAGCCTCTCGGCGGCGTCCAGCGCGGCGGCTCCGTCCTGGCCGCCGGCGGCTTCGAGCAGGGCCTGCATCCGGTCGTCCGGGCACAGGACCAAGGTTTCCTGGGTCATCTGAAGCTCACCTTTTCAGTCTGAAGTCTGCGGGATTTCGCAGGCGTTTTCGAATCAGGCCCAGCGCCGCCTTGTGGATCTGCGACACGCGTCCCTTGCTGACCCCGAGCGCGGCGCCGATCTCGTCGAAGGCGACGCCTTCCAGGTAGTGCAGCGTCAGCACCGCGCGCTCGCGCTCGGGCAGGGTCGCGACTTCGGCGTGGAGGCGCGTGACGGCCTGCTTCCAGGCCAGGCTCTCGTAGGCGTCCGGCCGCCGGTCGGTCTCGCCGGACGCGTACAGGGCCGGATCGTCGAGCATCAGCCCGACCGCGAGCCCGACCGCCATCTCGATCAGGGCGGACAGGGCGTCGGCGGCCGACAGGGTCTCCGCTCCGGGGGAGCCGAGCGAGCGGGCGCGCTCGGCGCGCATCCGCCGCCGAAACGACAGCTGCTCGCGCGCCTCGCTGAGCTTGCCGATCCCGTCCAGCACCGCGCCGGAGACCCGCCGCCGGGCGAAGGCCGTGAACGGCGCGCCGTTGTCCGGCTCGAACCGGTCCAGCGCCTCCAGCAACCCGGCGCAGGCCAACTGGAACAGGTCCTGGAACTCCACGTCGCCACCGCGATCCCGGTAGTGCCGCGCCGCGACCCGGCGGGCGAATCCGACGTGGAGCGAGAACAGCTGTTCCCGCGCCGCGGCCGAGCCGTCGTGCTTGAACGCCCGCCAGAGGATCTCCTCGTCGGGCGGACAGGTCGGCGGCTCGGGGCGCGACAGGCTCACCGGAAGCTGCCGACCACGCCTTGAAGGACCAGGCTCCAGCCGTCGATCAGCACGAACATCAGGACCTTGATCGGCAGCGACAAGGTGGACGGCGGCACCATCAGCATGCCGAGCGCCAGCAGTATGCTGGACACCACCAAGTCGATCAGCAGGAAGGGCAGCAGGATCACGAACCCGATCTTGAACGCGACCCGCAGCTCGTTGAGCATGAAGGCCGAGGTCAGCTGCATCAGGCCCACGTCGGCGGCCTTGGCCGGCAGGGGCTGCTTGGAAATCTCGTAGACGGTCTTCAGGTCCTGGTCGTGCACCTGGCGCAGCATGAAGGCGCGCAGCGGCTCGGACCCGCGGTCCATCGCCTCCTCCACCGCGATCCTGCCGTCCAGCAGCGGCTTGACCGCCTCGGCGTGGATGCTCGCCGCGGCCGGCATCATGGTGAAGGCGGTCAGGAACAGGGCCAGGCTGACCAGCACCTGGTTGGGCGGGGTCTCCGGCATGCCGAACGCGTGGCGGATCATCGACAGGACGACGATGATCCGCACGAAGGGCGTCATGCAGATCAGCAGCGCCGGGATCAGGCTGAGGAAGGTCAGCACCAGCGCGATGCGCACCGCCTCGGCCGTTTTCACCCCTTCGGGGCTGGTCACCGGAACGGGCGCAGGCGCACGCACCGATTCCGCGGCGGTCACCGCGACGGCTTGCGAAGCGACGGGCTGCGCCGGAGCAGACGGGACGGGCGGCGCGGAAGGCGCCGCTTCTCCGCTCGCGGTAGGGACCGGGACGACGGGCGGCGCCGCTTCGGCAGGCGCCGAAGCGGCGTCCGAGGGTTCTTGCTGTCCTGCGGGGCCCGCAGCCGAAGCGGACCCGGCGGCGAGGCAGCACAACATCGCCAAGGCGGCCGCCGCCTTTCGACCCGTCTTCATTTCACGGACTTCCTGGTCGCAACGGTAGGCGGAGCGGCGACCAGGATCGCTCCCTGCGGAGAGGTCGAGAGGATGAACTCGCGTCCGTCGCAGCGCAGCAGGCAGACGTCGGTCTGGTGGCTGAGGCGCACCGTCTCCAGCAGCTCCAGCCGCCGCGCGTCGGTCTGGTCCGTACGCAGGTCCAGCAGCCGCGGCAGGCCGGGGCCGAGGCGCGGGAGCGCGCCGCCTTGCACCAGCCTTCGGCGCAGAAGCACCGCCGCCCCGACCGCCAGGCTCAGGCACACGGCCAGCGCGCCGAGCACGCGCCACAAGGGCACATCGACGCCCTGCGCCTGCCCGAGCTGCTGAGCCCAGGCCGGGGAAGCGGCGCAGGCCGCGGCCGTCGCGAGCGCGGCGACAGAAGGGAAGCCCCGGAGGGTCATGCGACCTCGGCGATCTCGACGATGCGGACGCCGAAGTGGTCGTCGACGGCGACGATCTCGCCGCGCGCGACCAGCGACTGGTTCAGCCGCAGCTCGATCAGTTCGTTCAGGCGCACGTCGAGCTTGACCACCGACCCGGCCCGCAGCGCCAGCAGCTCCTCCACCGACAGGGTGGCCAGGCCGAGCTTGGCCTGGATTGCGACGTTCACGTCCTTGAACAGAGCGGAGTCGAGGGGGACCAGCGGGCGCGCCTTGGTCAGGTTGGTCGGGCCGGCGTCCGCGTCGGGGCGGGCGGGCTCCGCGTTATGTCGCGCTTTCATGGGGAACTCCGTCACTTCAGTTTGAGGGCGAGGGCGTCTTCGTCCTGGGTGAGCACGCCTTCGGCGACCGGGCGTCCGGCGCCGGCGACCCGCAGGAGCGCCGGGCCGTCCAGCCGGGTGTCGAGCACCAGCACGTCCCCCGGCGCGAGCGCCTTCAGGTCGGCCAGGGCGACCTCGGCCTGGCCGAGCACGGCTTCCAGCGCCACGGGGGTGGAGGCGAGAGCGCGGACCCGCGAGCCCGGCGGTTCTTCCCCCGGGCGCGGCGGGCCGAGCGACTCCCGGCACAACGGCAGGAGGCAGGCCTGCGGCAGGGCCAGCGTGAGCAGCGGCGCGCCTCTATCGTCGGCGAGGCCCGCGGTCGCACCGCCGAGGCGGCCGAGCGGCTCGGCCGGAGTCTCAGGCGCGGGGCGCCAGTCTCCGAGAACGCCCAACGCGTCTTCGACCGTCTGCGACAGGTCGCGCAGCACCTCCCGCTCGAACGCGTCCACCAGCCTGCGATCCGCCTCGCCGAGGGTCAGGCGGTCCAGACTGCAGTCCAGACCCAAGTCGGCGATCCGGGTGCGGGCCTGGCGGGAGCAGTCGATCGCCGCCGCCCGCCGGTACACGCGCCAGTCGCCGCGCGGCCGCTCCGTCGCCGGGACGGCGGCGAGCCGGGGCACCCCGACGCTGCGGCCGGCGAACCAGCGCGCCGACCACCGCCGCACGGCCGCGTCGAGCGGCGCGCGGACGGCCTCGCGCACCAGCGCGTCTACCGGCAGCCAGGGTTGGGCGGTCATGCTCACCCCTGCCCCCGGATCCCGAACAGCTGCTGGATCATGTCGTTCGAGACGCTGACCACCTGGGACGAGGCCTGGAAGCCGCGCTGGATCAGGATCAGGTCGCCGAACTCCTGGGACAGATCGACGTTGGAGGCCTCGACCTGCTTGGAGACCAGCTTGCCCACCCCGTCCTGGGCGCTGGCCAGCAGGCGGTGCTGGGCGCCGCGATTGTTCTCGTAGAGACCGTCGCCGACTCGGTCGAGCAGCTGCGGATCGCGGAAGTCGGCCACGGCGACGGAGCCCAGCAGCTCCGTCTTGGCGTTGGAATAGGCGACCTTCACCTTGCCGTCGGCGTCCACCGTCACGCTGGTCAGCGCGCCCACCCCGTTGCCGTCCACGCTGGAGGCGCGGATCGTCGAAAGGGTGCCGGCCGAGAACGAGGTCACCTTCGAGAAGTCGAGCGTCACCGAGCGCGAGGCGGCGCCGGCGGGCGTGTCGGTGACGGTGATCGAGGAGGCGGTCGGATCGGCCACCCCGCCGATGAACTTGAGGGTCGACGACCCCACCGCCTTGCCGGCCTGGTCGGTCACCGCCGCCTGCCACTCGCCGGGCGAGCCGGAGACCGGGGTGAACTTCACCTGCCAGATCTGCTTGCCGCCCGCGGAGTCGTACACCGCGATGCTCGACACCGAGGCTTCCGTGGCGCTGGAGGAAAGGTTGTCGGCGAAGGTGATCTTGGTGGTGGCCGCAGGGGTGCTGGTGCGCTTGGAGTCGATGTTCAGCGCGACGGGACGCCCGGAGGCGTCCAGCACCGCCAAGCGGCGCTCGGTCCCCTGCTGGACGATGTAGCCGTCCTCGCCGACCACGAACTGCCCGGTGCGGGCGTAGTAGACGTTGTCGCCCTCCATCAGCACCAGGAAGCCGCTTCCCTGGATCGCCAGGTCGAGATCGCCTTCGGACTGGCGCAGGTCGCCTTGCGAGAAGTCGATGCGCGGCTCGGCGTAACGCACGCCCGATCCGGACTGCTCGCCCGGCGCCGCGCCGGTGTAGGTCAGGCCGCCGCCTCCGTAGCTGAAGGCGTCGGTGAAGCTGACGGTGGTCGCCTTGAACCCCGGCGTGTTCATGTTGGCGACGTTGTTGCTGATGGTCTGAAGCCCCTTGGAATAGGCGTTCATTCCACTCAGCCCGGTGTAGATGGCTCCGAGCATTGGTCGTTTCCCCCGTTAACGGACCTGAGTGACGTCGGCGATCGACACGGCCGAGATGGTCTGGCCGGCCGGCGTGGTGATGGTCAGTTCCGGCCGGCCGCTGGCGAACGACACGGCCTTGACGGTTCCGGACAGGACCGTCGCCCCGGCGTCGAAATCCACCGTGCGGCCGAGCAGGCTGGTGGCCTGGGCGGCCGACTGCGCGGCCAGCAGGCTGGTGACCTGGTCGTTCAGCGACTGGCTCTGCTGCAGCTGCGAGAACTGCGCGAGCTGCGACACGAACTGGAAATTGTCGACCGGCTTCAGCGGGTCCTGGTAGGTCAGCTGGGTCAGGATGATCTTCAGCAGCGACTGGAAATCCAGGCCGAACGCGCTCTGCGCGGAGCCTGCGGGACTGACGGGTTCAACGGCCATGTTCGGCTCCGGAGAAGGGGTTGGCGACCGGACGTCCGTCCAGGGTGAAGGTCGAAAGGGTCAGGCCGAATTCGGCCAGCAGCGCCTCGGCGGCGCGGCGGAGCCGCAGGGCCTCCTCCGGAGCGGCGCCGGAGGTGGCGACCGCCAGCTGCACCACTCCGTCGCGCTCGTGGACGGCCAGGCGCAGCGGCGCGTGCGCGTGGAACAGCCGCTCCAGCCGCTGGTGCAGCCGGGCCTGCGGGTCGGGGCGGGAGGCGGCGGCGCGTCGTTCCAGGCGCTGTGTCTGACGGAGCGACGGCGGCTCCGCATCGGCCCGGGTTCGCGCGAGGAAGGGCGTCTCCGGCGCGGCGTCGCGACGAGCAGCAGCGTCGGCCCCGGCCGGACCGGGAGCGGCCGCGCGAGGACGGACCGGCGCGGTCACGTCCGCCGACGTGGAAGGCTGGAGGACCGCCGCGGCGGCCTCTTCGAACGGCGCGCGCCAGGGCGTCGGCGTCCGGGTGACCGGCGGCGTTGCGACAGGCGCAGGCCGCGCGCCCAGGACCCCGAGTTCGTCGTAGGCGAAAGCGCGGTCGGAGCCGCCGCCTTCCGCGCCGCCGAGCAGGGCGGCGAAGCCTTCGGTCGGCGCCTCCGGCGCGCGGGCGAGCGGCGTCGGCTGAGGCGGCGCGAGCGGTCCTATCTTCATCGCCCCCTCCCCGCGCGGGAAACGCGGTCCGCCATCTCGGCCGCCCGGACTTCCTCGCGGCGACGCTCGTCGGCGCGGCTGGCCGCGCGCGCCGCGTCTTCCGCCGTGCGGGCCCGCGCCTGCGCGGCTGCCCAGGCGTCGCTCTGCGTGGTGCGCTCGGCGGCGGCGGAGCGAACGCCCTGCTCCGCGATCCGCAGCTCGGCCTCGTCTCGGGCGATGATCCCGGACCAGCGCATGACGCTGTCGATCTGCACCGAGGCGCCCGAGACCCGCTCGCTCCAGGCGGCCTCGTCGTCCTTCAGGCGCTCGCACGCCTCGACCTGCGCCGCCTCGGCCCTGAGTTCCGCCGCGCGGGCCTGTTGAACGCGCGCTTCCGCCGCCAGGCGCTGCACGCGCCGGATTTCGGCGATCTCGGCCAGGACCTGGGTTTCCGATTTCCGCATCTTCAGCCCCCCGCCGCGCGCAGAAGGGCTTCGCGGGTCGCGGCGAACGGCACGCGCTCGTCCGCCGACTGCCGCAGAAAACCGATCAGCCCCGGTCGCCGGTCGATGGCGCGGTCGATCTCTGGGCTGGCGCCGCGGACGTAGATTCCCGCCTCGATCATGGTGCGCGACGCTTCGTAGGTGCTCAGCGCCTCCACCGCCCGGACCGCCGCGGCCTTGTGCGGAGCGTCGGTCAGGCCGGCGGCCAGGCGGCTGATGCTGCGCGGCACGTCGACGGCCGGGAACCGCCCCTGCTCGGCCAGGCTGCGCGACAGCAGGACGTGGCCGTCCAGGATCGACTTCATGGTCTCGGAGATCGGGTCGTCGATCTCTTCGGACTCGCTCAGCACGGTCATGATCGCGGAGATCGCGCCGCCGCCGCGGACCGCGCCGCAGCGCTCGACCAGCTTGGGCAGGGCGGCGAACACGCCCGGCGTATAGGCCCGCACCGTCGGCGGCTCGCCCGCGGCCAGGCCGATCTCGCGCAGCGCCATCGCCAGGCGCGTCACCGAGTCCAGCAGCAGCAGCACGTGCAGCCCCTGCGCGCGCCAGTGCTCCGCCAGCCTCAACGCATATTCGCCCGCGCGCACGCGCATGGCAGCCGTTTCGTCCGAGGTCGCGGCCACCAGTACGGTGCGCGCCTTCGCCTCCTTGGACAGACCCGTCGACCACAGCGCCTCGACCTCGCGGCCGCGCTCGCCGACCAGACAGACCACGCAGCGGTCGGCGTCCGCCTGGCGCGCGATCTGGGTGGTCAGGCTGGTCTTGCCGACGCCCGCGGGTGCGAACACGCCGATCCTCTGTCCGCGGCCGAGCGTGAGCAGGCCGTCTATGGCGCGCACGCCGGTCTCGAAGACCTGGTTCGGAGTGACGCGGTCCAGGGGTGCGGCGGCGGCTCTGAAAGATGCGCCCTCCCCCGCCGGTATCGGCCCCAGGCCGTCGAGCGGCCGGCCCAGCGCGTCTACGGCGCAACCGAGCAGGGCGTCGCCGACCGGCGGCGAAAGCGTCGGCCTCGCCGTCACGCGGGCGCCCGCCAGCACGCCGGCAGCCCCGTCGAGCGGCGCCAGCACCACCGCTCCCGGATGCACGCCGACGATCTCGGCCGCCGCCGCGCCGCCGCCGCGTTCGATCTCGCACAAGGTCCCGAGCGGCGCCGCGGGACCGTCCGCCTCCACGTAGGTCGGCATGACCCGCCGGACCCGCCCGACGTGCTCGACCAGATCGGCCGAGCGGATCCGCTCCAGGAACGGATGCGCGGTCATTTCAACGGCTCCGGCGCGGCCAGGGCGTCGAGCACCGGTTGCAGGCGGGACCACTGGCGGCCGATCCCCACCTCGAAACCGCCGAGGGTCGTTTCGATCCGGCACTCGCCCGAACCCGTCTTGCCGGAAGCCTTGAGCTCCACGCCGCCGATGGCGGCCGAGAGCGCGTCCAGGTCGTCGGCGTTCGGGAAGTCCTCCGAGGAGACCTCGATCTTAAGAACGGTGTCGGCCTCGATCGTCGCCATGCGGGCGCGCACGGTGCGCGCCAGCAGGTCCGGGTGGAGGTCACGGTCGCCCAGGATCTTGCCCAAGGCCTCCCGCGCGATCTCCACGGCCAGCCGCTCCAGGGCTTCGAGCTGCGCCGTATGGCGTTCCTGAGCGCGGGCCAGGCCGGCGCGGAGCAGCGCCAGCCGCTCGCGAACGCCGTCGTCCGCCTCCTGCACGCCGGCGTCGCGGCCATCGGCGAAGGCGGTCCGGGCGTCTTCCCGAGCGCGGACTCCGTCCTCCTTCGCCTGGGCGAGCGAGCGGGCCAGCGCCTCCGCCTCTGCCTTCAGCGCGACGATCTCCGGGTTCGGCTGCGGGGCCGCGGGCGTGGGCTGCGCCGCCTCTCCCGGCCGGAAGGTCCGCACGCTCGCGCCCTCGGCGTTCTTGACGATGCGGCTCATGTCCGCGACCGCACGAAACGGTGCAGCAGCCCGCGCAGCTGCAGCCAGGGCGGAGAGGTTCGCTCCCGATCCGGCGCCTCGACCCCGCCGAGCCGCCGGGCGCAAGCCTGCAAGGCTTCGAACGCGTCCGGGGTCATGGCGTAGGGCGCGACGGCGGAGGCGTCGCCCTGCGGTCCCAGAGACCGCGCGCGCAGGCGCGCTTCAAGCCAGGGGGATACGCCCTCGAGCCTGACCGCTCCCCCGAACGGCGCCGCGGCCGGCGGCGCCGGGGCCGTCCTGGCGGCGGACGCGCCCTCCCCCCGCATCAGCGCCCGCACGCGCGCGCGCCGGTCTTCGCTCAGCCGGGACAGGATGGCGTCGACGTCCTCGGCCTCGGCCCGGGTCAGTTCGCTCGCCAGCCGTCGCAGGGCGCTTTCGGGATCACGCGGCATCGGTCTGGTCCAGCAGCAGCTTGAACTTCTCGGAGTAGCGGTCCCGCTCCTGCTCGCTCAGCCGCTTGGGCGCGCCGGTGCGCCGGTGCAGCGCCCAGGCGGCCCAGAGCAACCCGGCCAGCACCGGCGCGAGCAGCAGCAGCCACAGCTGCGAGGCCGACACCGCCCGCGGCGCTCGCGCGGCCGGTTCAGGGGTCTGCACCGGGGCGGCGACGGCCGACGCGGCGTCCGGCGCGCTCCAGATCGTCTCCCCCGAGCTGACGGTGATCAGGTCTTCTACCGCGCCGCTAGCACCGATCGCCTCGGCGGCCAGGGCCTGGACCTCCTGCTGCAGGCGCGCGGTCAGAGGCGCGGTCAGCGACAGCTCCACGTTCAGCGGGAACCGGCGCGACTCCGGCGTCCAGGAGTCCAGCAGCGCGGGATCGAGCTCCGCCGTCGGTCCGCCCGCGATGGTCACTTCGACCCCGCCCAGCGGATAGAGGCCGCCGAGCGCCTCGTTCAGGCGCGCGGCGTAGTACTGCTCGATCGGATGGCCGCGACCGGCGGCCGCCGCCGGAGTCGCTTCCTGCCCGGCCAGTTCGCCCCGTTCGTCCAGCACCACCACGTCGGCCGCCTCCAGGTCGGGCACGGCCGCGGCCACCAGCCGCCGCACGCCCCTGACCGCGCCGGGCGACAGCGCCTTGCCTGGGCGGGTGGCGATGGTCACCGACGCCTTCGGCGCGCGGCGGTCGTCGCGGAAGATGGTGGGCTCGCTCAGCGACAGGTGGACGCGGGCGGTCTCCACCGCCTCCATGGCCATGATCGTGCGGGCCAGTTCGCCCTGCAGCGCGCGCTGGTAGTTGATGCGCTGGGCGAACTCGGTCAGGCCCATGTCCGACTTGTTGAACAACTCGAACCCGACCGCGCCCTTCAGGGGCAGTTCCGCGCTCATCAGCTCCAGGCGCGCGGCGTCGACGGTCTTGGCGGGGGCCAGGATGGTCGCGCCTCCGTCGGCCAGCCGGTACGGCGCCTTCTGCTTCTCGAGCTCGGCCACCACCGCCGCCGCGTCGGCCGGACGCAGGTCCTTGAACAGCACCGCGTAAGACGGGCGGAAGAACAGCAGCCACGCGCCGACGATGAGTGCGCCGATCAGCAGCGCCGCCCCTACGACGAGCACGATCTGGCCGGCCGGGCTTTCGGATTTCAGCTTGTTCAGCAAGGCTTCTCTCACGCGGGTCCGAAGCTTCTAAGCGGGCCCGGGACCGGCGTCGGCCCGGCAAAACGACGCAACCTGGAGTTGTCTAGGTCGTCAGAGCTGCATCCGCATGATCTCCTGGTAGCCTTCCACCAGGCGCGAGCGGACCTGCATCATCAGTTCGAACGACAGGCGCGCCTGCTCCAGCGCCAGGGTCACGCGGTGCAGCGGGACGGAGTCGTCCAAAGCGAAAGCGGAAACCATGGCGTCGGCCTGGACCAGGTCGCGGTTCACCTGGCCCACGCCGGACCCGATCATCTGGGCGAACGAGGCGCCGCCCGGCGCCCCCGCGGCCAGCGGGGCGACGCGGGCGGCAATGTCGGCGCCCGATGCGGCCCCGATCTGGGCAATGGCTTCAATGCTCATCGGCGTCCCAGCTCCATGGCTTTCGCGTACATCTGCCGCGCGGTGTTCATGGCCACGATGTTGGCCTCGTAGGCTCGGGCGGTGGAGACCATCAGGGCCATCTCGCCCGCGTGGTCCACGCCCGGATAGGAGACCCAGCCGTCCGCGTCGGCGTGCGGGTGGGCGGGTTCGTGCACCCGGCGGGCCGGCAGGCCTGCGGTCTCCACCCCGTAGACGGCCACGCCCAACGGCCTCCGCGCCACGCTCCCGGACAGGTGGTCGGCGAACTTGGGCCCGGAGACCAGGCGTTGAGCCCGGTACGCCTCGCCGCCGCCAGGGCGGGTCGATCCGGTGTTCGCCAGGTTCTCGGCGATGATCTCGAGCCGCCGCCACTCGACCTCCAGGCCGGTGCGGCTGATCTGCAGCGCTTCCATGCTCAGCGTCCCCCCGACACGGCCAGGGCGTGAACCTGCATCTGCCGGTTCAGGACCTCGATCAGGGCCGCGTAGCGCATGGCCGTGGACGAGGCGGTGGCGAGTTCGAGGTCCAGGCGAAGGCCCGTCTCTCCCGCCGGACCCGTCTGCGTCTCGACCCGGGGCCGCACCCCGGCGATCTCGCGCGCGGAGCCCCCGCGGGCGGCCGTGATCAGAGCCTCCTCGAAGGTGACCTTCAGCGGCCGGTACCCCGGCGTGCCGGCGTTGGCA
>Ga0196964_10000714_pt1 | contig 18612 bp, 14 predicted proteins | sample S1_10metaG_FD_148615 | JGI IMG/M metagenome (GOLD analysis project Ga0196964, IMG submission 148615) | Soil microbial communities from Anza Borrego desert, Southern California, United States - S1_10 | ecosystem: Environmental > Terrestrial > Soil > Desert | place: USA: California | collected... | reverse complement strand
GCTCTTGATGGGCGCCTACCTGTTTATCGCCCTGACCGCGGCCGCCCTCGTGTGGCGCGGCGGAGCCGGCTGGGGCGCGGGCGCCGCGGCCCTGCTGGGCGGGCTGGGCCTGCTGTTCGCCGCCCATGCCATGCTGGCCGGAGCCAATGCGCGCGCCGCCATCGTCAAGGACGTGGAGTCCATCCGCGACGCCCACCGGCTGCTGGCCGACGCGCTCGAGGCCACCCAGGACGCCGTCAACGCCCTGGCCGAGCGCATCGAGCAGAGCGCCATCCGCCGCTCGGAAGAGCTCACCAGCGAGGTTCGCATGCTGGAGGACCTGGTCCAGCGCATGGGCCAGGACCTGGAGCTGCGCCTGTCGGGCATCCGCCACGCTCCGACCGACACCTTCGAGGGCAAGCGGTCGCGCCAGCACGCCGCCCTGCTGGAGACGGTGCGCGAGGCCCTGACCGAGGGCCGCGTCGACCTCTACCTCCAGCCCGTCGTCGGCCTGCCCCAGCGCCGCACGGTCTTCTACGAGAGCTTCTCGCGCCTGCGCGACGACACCGGCCGGGTGATGATGCCGGCCGAATACCTGTCGGTCGCCGAGCCCGAGGGCCTGGTCACCGCCATCGACAACCTGCTGCTGTTCCGCTGCGTGCAGATCGTGCGCCGGCTGGCCAAGCAGGACCGCAAGGTCGGGATCTTCTGCAACGTCTCCCTGGCGTCGCTGGCCGACGAGACCTTCTTCCCGCAGTTCCTCGAGTTCCTGCGCGACAATCGCGACCTGAACGGCGCCCTGATCTTCGAGCTCGGCCAGGCCGCCTTCGAGGCGCGCGGGTCGACCGAAGCGCGGAACATGGCCAAGCTGGCCGACCTCGGCTTCCGCTTCTCGCTCGACAAGGTCCAGACCCTGGACCTCGACTTCACCGACCTCCAGCGCTCGGACGTGAAGTTCCTCAAGATCGGCGCCGACCTCCTGATGGAGCAGCTGCTCGACATGGACGGCGAGCCGGCCCTGCGCGACCTGAAGGACATCCACGCCTCGGACTTCGCCAACCTGACCCGCCGCTACGGCGTGGAGGTGGTGGCCGAGAAGGTCGAGACCGAACGCCAGGTGATCGACATCCTCGAGCTCGAGATCAGCTACGGCCAGGGCCACCTGTTCGGGGAACCGCGCGCGATCAAGGAGCAGGTGCTGGCCGAGACCGATCCGCCCGCCGAGTTCATCCGCTCGACCCTGCAGCTGCAGGGCATGCGGCGCAGGGCCTGATCCTTGGACGGGCCGGCGCGGGCCGCGGCCAACGCCGAGCTGCTGTTCATGGTGTTGCTGTTCCTCATGTTCAGCGGAGGCGGCCTGTTCGCCTTGGCAGCGTCTCGCCGTCTCAATGACCATCATCGACGGCAGGCCGACGAGATGAGCGGCTGGGTCGGTAGCTTGACCAGGTATTTCCACGAGGGGCGTTCGGGGAGATGAACGTCTGGGCAGGACGCATCATCGGCGCCGGCTTTATCGTTGCTGCGGGCGCAATGCTTGCAATGATCGCGGGCAGGCTAGGGCTGACGTAAGCCCCGTCTAGCCGCCGATCGCCTGACCGAACACCAGCAGGTTGTCGTCCGGCGCCCTGACCAGCAGTTCCCGCTGGCCGTAGTCCTGGTCGATGGGGCCGTGCACATCTCGCTCCGGCATGGCGTCGAGCACGGGCTTGAGCTCGGCGTAGAGTGATCCACGTCGCGCACGTCGACATAATGGGCGAAGCCGCCGTGGCCGGGCGGCGTGTCCTTGTTCTCCATCATCCGGAACCCGCAGCCCTCACGCTCGACGTAGGCGTAATTGGCCTGTCGGTGCGAGACCTTGAACCCGAGGCTGCCGAAGAAACCCAGGGCCGCTTCGATATCGCGGACACGCAGGAAGGGCGTGACCTGGATGAAGTTGTTCATGGCGACCTCCGCAGGCCATCTGGCACTGCCGCGTATAGCCCGGCGCTTGCTCCTCCCGTTACGCTGACGCAAGGTCGTGAGCGGACACGGGAGGGGGATTTCCATGATTGTCTCACGGAGGGCCGCCCTGCTCGGCGGCGGATCCCTGCTGGCGGCCGGTTCCGCCTCGGCGCAAGTCGTCGAGCCCCCGTTCGAAGCGGAGGCCCTGGCCTGGGTTCGACGCGCTGCCCGGCGCATCGACGACGAAAGCCCGTCGATCGCGAGCCTCCAGCCGATGGTCGCAGCGCTCGCGGGGGCCCGGGTGCTGGGGCTCGGCGAAGCCACGCACGGCTCGCACGAGGACTTCGAGTTCAAGGCCTGTCTCTTCCGCGCGCTCATCGCCCTCGGTGATCTCCGGGTCGTAGCGCTGGAGTGCAATCATCAGCCCGGCCTCGCCTTCGACCGCTACGTCCGCGAGGGCGGCGGCGATCCGATCGAGCTGATCCGGACCTCGGGCTTTTTCCAGAATTGGCAGTGCGAGGAGTTCGGAGGCCTGCTGACCTGGATCCGGGCCTGGAACGCCTCGGGCAAGCCGACGGTCCGTATCGTGGGCATCGACTGCCAGGCGACAGGGCCGGACGCGGCCTTCGCCCTGGAGTGGCTGCGAAAGCGCGACGCCGCAGCCGCCGACGCCCTGGCCGAACGACTGAAGGCCCTAATCGCGCCGGAAGTCGTGCGCACGCGGCTCTACGACGTGCTGGTGAAGCTGGACCGCCCCGCATGGGAGCGCCTCATGGCTGCGCTGAAGGCGCTGGAGGAACGGCTGGGCGGCGATGCCTCCTGGGCGAAGGAACCGGGTTTCGCAGACGCCCGTCACGCGGCTCGCACCGCCATACAGGGACTGCTCACCTTCGAGCAGGAGGTGCCGGGCGCCCCGAAGGCCGCGTCGCCGGAGGTCTACTGGAGCCGGCGCGACCGGTTCATGGCCGACAACCTGCTGGCGCTTGCAGGCGACGCGCGGACGGGGCTGTGGGCCCATAACGTCCATGTGCTGCCGATCAACTTCCCTGGAACCGAAGTGGGCACCTCCGGCTGGTTCCTCAAATCCGGGTTGGGCGCAGCCTACCGCACGGTGGCGTTTGAATGGGACCGGGGCCTGATCCACGCCAAGACGACCAAGCCCGATACGCCGCCCCCGCCGCATTCGGCGCCCTGGCGCGTCGTCCCGCGTCCGAGCTGGCCCGGCGGCCTTGGGGCCTTTCTCGCCAAGGCCGGCCCGGACCGCTTCTGGCTGGAGGTCGGCAAGGCCCCGGAGACGGCCGGGATCAAGGCGTGGAAGGATCACGGCTATCTGCACGACTGGCCGGGCTTCGTCGTCTACGAAGGCCAGGGCCTCAGCGATCAGGACCGGCTCCCGGTCTCGCTCTTCGACGTGCTGGTGTTCTTCCGGACCATGACGCCGTCGCGGCTCTACGGCTTCGTTCCCCAAGCCTGACCTGCCTCTCGCCACGACGGTCGCGAACAGCGATCGATCCGCCGCTGAACAGGGACCTGGCACGCACCGGTCCCTGATCCCCTCCCTGTTCCGGCGCCGGAATTCCCTGTTCGGGCCCCATGGAATTCCCTGCTGACCTACCCCTGAATTCCCTGTTCGCCCCTTGCGGCACAACGATCTGCGCGCCGCCGCCGCGGCGGCGGAACAGGGAACTCGCCCGGCGCCGTTTGACGGTCCCACAAACCAGGGCACGCTTTGGGGTCAGGCGGCGCTGGGCATGCTGCCATTCCTCGGTCCGCAGCCCCGCACATTGAGCGCAAGCCGCGGGGCGCGGGCTCGGCGCGCCGCTCCTACAACTCTCCCGACGAACGGGAGAAAGACCTATGTTGGCCCTCGTGAACACCGCCGAAGCGATCACCCCGCGCACGCCTGACGACGAGGCCTGGGACGCGTTCCATTCGCGCGACAAGGCCCGGCGCAGCCTCTACCTGATGGGGGTGAAGACGACGGGGATCTACTGCCGGCCCGGCTGTCCCGCGCGCATGCCCAAGCGCGAGAACGTGCGGTTCTTCGCCACCGCCGAGGAGGCCCGCGCCGAGGGCTTCCGCGCCTGCAAGCGCTGCAAGCCTGACGACGGCCGCACCGTCCACGCCGACGCCATCGCCCGCGTCTGCCGCGCCATCGACGAGGCGGAGGAGAGCCCGCGGCTGGAAGAGCTGGCGGCCATCGCCAACCTGTCGCCGTTCCACTTCCACCGGGTGTTCAAGGCCGAGACCGGGGTCACGCCCGCCGCCTACGCCGCCGCGGTGAAGGACCGCCGCGCCAAGCAGGCGCTGGAGGGCGGAGCCTCCGTCACCGAGGCGGTCTACGACGCCGGCTACGGCGCAGCCTCGCGGTTCTATGCCAAATCAAAGGCCCGCTTCGGCATGGCGCCGGCCAGGTGGAAGAACCGCGGCGCGGGCGAGCATATCCGCGTAGCCGTCGCCCCCTGCGCGCTCGGCCACGTGCTGGTGGCGGTCACGGACAAGGGCGTCTGCGCGCTCGAGCTGGGCGACGATCCCGCGGCCATGCTCGACTGGTTCCGCGAGCGCTTCTCCGCCGCCGAGACGGTGGTGGACGACGCCGGGCTCGGTGGCACGGTCTCGGCCATCGTGGAGCTCATCGAGCACCCCAGGACCGCCAGCGCCGACCTGCCGCTGGATGTGCGCGGCACCGCCTTCCAGCAGCAGGTCTGGGACGCTCTGCGCCGCATCCCGCCGGGCGAGACATGGACCTACGGCCAGCTCGCCGAGCACCTCGGCCACCCCAAGGCCGCCCGCGCCGTCGGCGCCGCCTGCGGCCAGAACCGGGTGGCGGTGCTGATCCCCTGCCACCGCGTGGTGGGCTCGAACGGCTCTCTCACCGGCTTCGCCTACGGCGTAGAACGCAAGCGCGAGCTGCTGAAGCGGGAGAAGGGGTGAGCTCGGCCACTACTGAATGGGGCCCCACCCCCCCGCCCCCTCCTCCATCCAGGAGGAGGGGAGAGAGGCATTGATCTCTTGGTGGCGAGGGTGCGCCCTTGGGGAAGGCTGTCAAGGACGGCCCGAAGGGCCGCCCGGAGGGCCTTGTCCTTGACAGCCTTCCCCAAGGGCGCTGCGATCTCGGCAAGAGATGCATGGCCCAGGGTGAGCGACTGCTCATCCCTCCACACCGCTCACTTTAGCCCCGTCATTCTCGGGCGGAGCGCAGCGGAGACCCGAGGATCCAGCCAGCGCGACTTCGATGAAGGCCGCCACCTCGAATGTCGCCGCCGCCTCCGCCACGACCACCCACCGTTACACCGCATTGACCTGACGGCACGCCTCCCCTACCCGCCGCCTCCATGAACGCCACCCCCCGCACCGCCAGCGTCGTTGCCGGCCTGTCCGAAATCGCCGATCGGTACGACGCCATCCTCTGCGACGTCTGGGGGGTGATCCACAACGGCCGTGAACGCTTCCCAGAGGCCTGCGAGGCGCTCATCGAATTCGGCCGCCGGCGCGGGCCGGTGGTCCTTATCTCCAACGTCCCCCGCCCGGCCCGCTTCGTGCTGAGCCAGCTCGAGGAGCTGGCCGTCCCGCGCGACACCTGGTCGGGCTTCGTGGCCTCCGGCGACGCCACCTTCGCGGAACTGGTCAAGCGCGCCCCGGGCCCCGCCTGGGCCGTGGGCCCCGCCCGTGACGGCGGCCTCTACGAGGGCTCCGGCGTGGACCTGACCGAAATCCCCGAGCACGCCGCCTTCATCTCCTGCACCGGCCTCTTCGACGACGAGATCGAGACGCCGGAAGACTATCGCGAGCGGCTGCAGGTCTGCGCGGATCGGGGGCTCGAGATGGTCTGCGCCAACCCCGACCGGGTGGTCCAGCGCGGCGACAGGATGATCTGGTGCGCCGGCGCCCTGGCCGATCTCTACGAGACCATGGGCGGCAAGGTGCTGATGGCCGGCAAGCCCTACGCCCCGATCTACGAGCTCTGCTACGCCGAACTGGAGCGCCTGGCCGGCAAACCGGTCGAGAAGTCGCGCATCCTCGCCATCGGCGACGGCCTGCCCACCGACGTCGTTGGCGCCAACAACCAGGGCCTGGACCTGCTCTTCGTGGCAGGCGGCATCCACGCCGAGGAGCTGGCGGGGGCGGATGGACGCATGGACGCGAGCCTGGTTGACGCCTTCCTCGAACGGGCCGATGCCCATGCCAGGTGGGCCGCGCCTGAGCTCAGGTGGTGACCGCAGGCGAACACGGGTCTAAGTCTGGGCGCATGACGACGCAAAAGCTCGAAGGCTACATCCTCGACGAACTGCACGTGGGGCAGACCGCCGAGCTCGAACGCCTCATCACCGAGGAGCGGATTCAGGCCTTCGCCGAGGCCTCGGACGACTTCAACCCGGTGCACATGGACGAGGACTTCGCCTCCAGGACCGCCTATCGCGGACGCATCGCCCACGGCCTCTTGTCGGCGTCCTTCGTGTCGGCGGTGGTCGGCACCCTGCTGCCGGGACCGGGCGCGATCTACCTGCACCAGTCGATGAGCTTCTACAAACCCGTGCGCATCGGCGACACGGTGATCGGGCGCGTCACCATCACCCACATCGACCACGAGACCGCGCGGGTGACGCTCAAGACCGAGGCGCTGGTCAACGGCGAGCCGGTCATCGACGGCGAGGCCATCATCCGCGTGCCGCGCCGGCGCAGGCCTGCGCACGGGTGACCCCCGCGATCGTCCGCGACTGGCGCGACCTGCCCGAAGGTCTGCGCGGCTCGGCCGTGGCGCTCGGCAATTTCGACGGCGTGCACCTGGGCCACCAGCGGGTCATCGCCGCGGCCGCCGAGGCCGCCCGCCGCATCGGCGCGCCGCTGGGCGTGGTCAGCTTCGACCCCCATCCGCGCCAGTACTTCCAGCCGGACGCCGAGCCTTTCCACGTCATGAGCGTGGCTCAGCAGGCGCGCGCGCTCGGCGCCCTGGGCGTCGAGCGGTTCTACCTCCTGCCCTTCGACGCGGTCCTGGCGACCATGAGCGACGAGACCTTCGCCGCCGAGGTGCTCGGCCGCGGCCTCGGCGCCCGCTGGGTCGCCGCCGGCTTCGACGTCACCTACGGCAAGGGCCGCACCGGCGGGCCTGCCGAGCTGAAGGCCCAGGGGGAGCGCTACGGCTTCGGCGTGACCATCGTCGAGCGCGTCGCCGACGAGGCGGGGCTGAAGCTCTCCTCCACCGCCGTGCGCGACGCCCTGCACGAGGGTCGTCCGGACCAGGCCGCCGCCATCCTCGGCCGGCCCTTCGCCATCGAGGGCGAGGTCATCCACGGCGACAAGCGCGGCCGCGAGATCGGCGTGCCGACAGCCAATGTCGAACTCGGCGGCTATGTGCGGCCGAGGTACGGGGTCTACGCCGTGCGCGTGCGCCTGGCAGACGGCCGCCGCCTGGACGGCGTGGCCAACCTCGGCGTGCGTCCGATGTACGAGCGCGCCGACCCGCTGCTGGAGGTCTGGCTCTTCGACTTCGCCGGCGACCTCTACGGCCAGGTCATCGAGACGGAGCTGGTCGCCTGGCTTCGCCCGGAGCTGAAACTGGATGGCCTCGAGGCGCTCAAGGCGCAAATCGCAAAGGACGCCGACGACGCGCGTGCCGCCCTCGCCTCGCGCTGAGGTGACGTCACGCCCCGGAGGGCGTAGCCTCCTGTCAGGGACTGGGGGAACACCATGGATCGCAGGCAATTCCTGGTGGCTGCGGCCGCCGCGTCGGCCGTCGCGCCAGCGGCGGGGGCGCAAGCCGCGGGCTTCGTCCGCTCCGACTTCGCCCCGCTGAAGCGGGTGGTCGTCTGCGAGCCGTCGCGGCAGGACTACATCGTCACCATCACGGACGAGTCGCTCTTCCCCGGGTCCGAGCGGGTCAGCCAGGCGGCCGTTGACCAGCACCGCGCACTGCAGGGCCTGCTGCGCAAGTCCGGCGCCGAGGTGCTGGAGCTGCGCGACCTCCTGCAGTCGGCCATCGAGAACGCCCGCTCCAAGGGCGTGTGGCAGACCTGGCTGCGCACCACCCACCCGCGCATTGCCTCGCGCCACGCCAGCGTGACCGCCGACCTGCTGCTCGGCCGCGACCCGTCGGTACAGTTCGAAGTCGACGACGCCGGCGCCTACCGCCACTACGTGGACGGCGCGGCGGCCAAGATGTTCACCCGCGACATCGGGGTGATGACGCCCCGGGGCATGCTGCTGTCGAACTTCCTCTTCCCCCACCGGCGCATCGAAGCGGTGGTGGCGCGGTTCCTCTTCGACTTCTCGCCCGAGCTCGCGCGCTACCCCATCGCGGTGGACTTCACCGAGGAGGACCTCATCGCCGAGGGCGGCGACTTCCAGGTGGTGGACGAGAACACCCTCTTCATCGCCACCGGCAACCGCACCGATCCGCGCGCCGCGTCGCTATTGGCCCGGCGGCTGAACATGGACGTGCTGGCCGTGCAGACCCGCTCGGCCGAGATTCTGTCGCGCACCGCCGCCTGGGGCCCGATGCGCCGGGTCCTGCTGCACCTCGACACCTACTTCACCCACGTCGGGCCCAAGCACGCCCTGGCCCTGCCGTGGTTCCTGGAGGCCGAGCACGCCGGGCGCGATCCGCTGACCCGGTACTTCCGCGGCTTGGCCAGGTCTGGCGGCATCAGCGAAGACGACGCCGAGGCGGCGGCCGGCTTCCTCAAGGACTTCGGCGAGGTGCGGCTCTACCGCGCCGGCTCCGGCGCCCAGGACACCAAGGTGTCCGGCAAGCTGGTCGACTACGTCCGGTCGAAGGGCTACCGCGTCGACTTCGTCGGCGGCCAGCCGCCGAAGGATCCGGACCTGCAGTACCTCTTCGACGTGGTCATGGACGAGCACTCGCGCCAAGCCGCCAACGTCGTCGCCACCGCGCCAATGAAGGTGATCGGCTATGGCGGCGTCGAGCGCACCCACGACGGCCTGCGCCGCTCCGGCGTCGAGGTCTCGGCGTTCGAGGCGCGGGAGCTGTGGCCGGGCAACGGCGGCCCGCACTGCCTCACCCTGCCGCTGGAGCGCGCCTAGAGCGTCCTGGCGAACCGGTAGCTGGTCCGGGCGTAGCCGAGGGCCTCGTAAAAGGCGTGCGCGTCCTTCAGGCCGGTATTGCTGGTCACCTCGACCAGCACGCAGCCGAGGTCGCGGCAACGCCGCTCGACGGCCTCGACCAGAGCGCGGCCGATCCCGTGTCCCCGCAGCCGTTCGGTGACCACCATCATCGACAGCCGGCCCACGGGGCCGGCGCGGTGCAGCACCGGCATGAGGCTCCAGCTCGCCCAGCCGATGACACCCTCGCTCGTTTCAGCCACCAGCGTGCCCATACCCATCGCCGCCTGGACCTGGAGCCTGGCCGCGACTTCCTCGGCCGTAGCCGGAAAGCCCAGCCCCGAAATCAGGCCGGCAAGCGCCGGCGCCTCCCCGGGCGTCGCGTCGCGGATGTGCATGCGCCGACCGTGCCCTATCGCCGCGGACGATTGAAGGGGCGCGCATTGCCCCTGCCCGCCCCGTCCGCTACATCCGCAGGCCATGGTCGTTCGGACGTTCCAAGTGAACCGAATTCGCCGCCCGGCGTGACGCCGCCGGGCTAGGTCCCAGCGCGCGCCGGGTTTCGCTTCACCACCCTCCGTTCGAATTCTCGCCTGGACCTGTCATGGCCGACGACGCCCAAACGCCCGCTCGCGACTATCGCGACACCGTATTCCTTCCCGACACGCCCTTCCCCATGCGCGCGGGGCTGCCCAAGCTCGAACCCACCATCCTGGAGAAGTGGGAACAGCTCGGCCTCTACGAAGCCACCCGAAAGGCGCGCCAGCAGGCCGGCGCCTCGCTCTTCGTCTTCCACGACGGCCCGCCCTACGCCAACGGCCCGATCCACATCGGCCACGCGCTCAACAAGCTGCTCAAGGACTTCGTCGTCCGCTCGCGCTTCCTGCTCGGCTACGATGTCGACTACGTCCCCGGCTGGGACTGCCACGGCCTGCCGATCGAGTGGCAGATCGAGAAGGAGTACGCCGCCAAGGGCCGCCGCAAGGACGAGGTCTCCAAGGCCGAGTTCCGCGAGCGGTGCCGCGCCTACGCCGCCGACTGGATCGACAAGCAGCGCGTCGAGTTCAAGCGCCTCGGCGTCCTCGGCGCCTGGGACCAGCGCTACTCGACCATGGACTTCCGCTCCGAGGCCGCCATCGTCGCCGAGTTCCACAAGTTCAAGAACTCCGGCCAGCTCTACCGCGGTTCGAAGCCCGTGATGTGGAGCCCGGTCGAGCGCACCGCCCTGGCCGACGCCGAGATCGAGTACCACGACCACGTCTCGCCCACGATCTGGGTGAAGTTTCCGGTCACCGGCGCGACCGACGACCACCCCGACGACCTCCTGGCCTTCCGCCACAACACGCCGTCGGTGGTGATCTGGACCACCACACCCTGGACCATCCCCGCCAACCGGGCGATCAGCTACGGCCCCGAAATCGACTACGGCCTCTACGAGGTCGAGGCGATGCAGACCGACCTGCCGTTTGAGCCCTGGGCCAAGCCGGGCGACCGGCTGATCCTGGCCGACCGCCTGTCGGACGAGGTCAAGGACGCGGCCAAGATCGCCAGCTGGAAGCGTCTGGATTCGGTCAACCCCTCCGGACTCGTCTGCGCCCACCCGCTCGCGGCGCTGGACCCCGGCTATGGCTTCGGCGTGCCCCTGCTCTCCGGCGACCACGTCACCGACGACGCCGGCACCGGCTTCGTGCACACCGCGCCAGGCCATGGCGCCGACGACTACGAAGTCTGGCGCGCCCACGGTCATCACGAGATCCCCGACACCGTCGATCCGGACGGGGCCTACTATCCGCACGTCCCGCTGTTCGGCGGGCTCAAGGTGCTGGAAACCGAGGGCAAGAAGGCGGGCAAGTTCGGGCCGGCCAACAAGGCGGTCATGGACAAGCTCGTTGAGGCCGGCAACCTGCTTGCCCGCGGCATCCTCGAGCACAGCTATCCGCACAGCTGGCGCTCCAAGGCGCCGGTCATCTTCCGCAACACGCCCCAGTGGTTCGTGGCCATCGACCGGCCGATCCCCGGCTCGGACAAGACCCTGCGCGAGACCGCGCTCGACGCCCTGGCGCAGACCAGGTTCTACCCCGACCACGGACGCAACCGCATCGGGTCCATGGTCGAGAGCCGCCCGGACTGGCTGATCAGCCGCCAGCGCGCCTGGGGCACGCCGCTAGCCATGTTCGTCGACAAGCAGACCGGTCAGCCGCTGCACGACGACGCCGTGGACAAGCGCATCGTCGACGCCATCGCCGCCGAGGGCGCGGACGCCTGGTTCAACCGCCCGGCGTCGGATTTCCTCGGCTCCGGCTACGACCCCGACCGCTACGAGAAGGTCGAGGACATCCTCGACGTCTGGTTCGATTCCGGCTCGACCCACGCCTTCACCCTGGAGGGCCGTGACGACAGCCGCTCGCCCGCCGACCTGTACCTCGAAGGCGCGGACCAGCACCGCGGCTGGTTCCAGTCGTCCCTGCTCGAGAGCTGCGGCACCCGCGGCCGCGCGCCCTACAAGGCGATCGTCACCCACGGCTTCACCATGGACGAGCAGGGCAAGAAGATGTCCAAGTCGCTCGGCAACACGGTCGAGCCGCAGAAGGTCATCGCCGAGAGCGGCGCCGACATCCTGCGCCTGTGGGTCGCCATGGTCGACTACGAGGACGACCAGCGTCTCGGGCCGGAGATCCTGAAGACCACCGCCGACGCCTACCGCAAGCTCAGGAACACCCTGCGCTACCTGTTGGGCGCGCTGTCGGACTACGACGCCTCGGAGGCGGTGGGCTACGACGCCATGCCGCCGCTGGAGCGGTACGTCCTGCACCGCCTCTGGCAGCTCGACGCCCAGGTGCGCGAGGCCTACGCGAACTACAGGTTCAACGATGTGATCCGTCCCGTCGCGGACTTCTGCTCCGTCGAACTGTCGGCCCTCTACTTCGATGTCCGCAAGGACAGCCTCTACTGCGACCGGCCCGACAGCGTGAAGCGCCGCGCCGCGCGCACGGTAATGGACGCGGTGTTCGAGCGCCTGACGGCCTGGCTGTCGCCGCTGCTCAGCTTCACGACCGAGGAAGCCTGGGCCGTGCGCCACCCCGACGGCGGCTCCAACGCCATGCGGGTGATCCCGGACACCTCCGCCGAGTGGCGCAACGACGCAGAGGCCGCGCGCTGGACAAAGATCCAGGACGTGCTGGAGGTCGTCACCGCCGCGCTCGAGGTTGAGCGCCGCGAGAAGCGCATCGGCTCGGCCCTGGAGGCCAGCCCGGTGGTGCACGTGGCCGACGCCGAGGCGCTGGCCGCCTTCGAGGGCGTCGACGCCGCCGAGGTGTTCCGCACTTCGGGCGCCAGGCTGGTCTCAGGCGAAGGCCCGGCCGGGGCCTTCCGCCTGGAGGGCGTCGCCGTGGCCGCCGTGGAGCCGAAGCTCGCCGAGGGCGGCAAGTGCGACCGCTGCTGGCGGCGGATGCCCGACTTCGGCGCCGACCCGCGCCACCCGACGCTCGACGCGCGCTGCGCCGACGCGGTCGAGGCCATCGACGCCTTGCGGAGCGCGGCCGCATGACGCACGGGACGCGCCTCACCCTCGCCGCCTTTGCGCGCGACGTCTGACCTGGGGACCCAAGACGACCGCATGGAAGCTTCCAAAGCCATCACCCGGCAGGGCTGGACCGCCTTCGCGCTCGCCGCGGCCGTGATCGTGTTCGACCAGCTCACCAAGCTGTGGGTCGTCCATGGCCTCGGCATGACGCGGCCGGGCAACAAGATCGAGCTCAGCCCGATCTTCGACCTCACCATGGTCTGGAACCGGGGCGTCAGCTTCGGCTTCGCCGGTGACCATGGGGCCTTGTCCCGTTGGGGTTTCACGATCTTCGCCCTGATCGTGGCGGCGGTGGTCGGCGACTGGGCCCGGCGCAACACCAAGCCGTCGCTGGCCATCTGCTTCGGCCTGCTGATGGGCGGGGCGATCGGCAACGCCATCGACCGCTTCCGCCTCGGGTACGTGGTCGACTTCCTCGACTTCTCCGGGGCCTACTTCCCGTGGGTCTTCAACATCGCCGACGCCGCCATCACCGTGGGCGCCGTCTTCATCCTCTACGAAGCCTTCTGGCCGCTGGTGCGCGAGCGGTTGGAATCCGCGCGTGTTCGCGGTAACTGAAACAACTTGATCAGGCTCGGGGCGGGCCGCTGGAGCTCAGTATGACCCTCAATCGTCTGTTGCCGGCTGCATTCATCACCGTCGCCCTCGTGGCCACGGCCGGGTGCACGTCGACCAAGAAGGCGCTCGGCATCCAAAAGGTCACGCCCGACGAGTTCCGCGTCGTGACCAAGGCCCCGCTTGTGGTTCCGCCGGAATACGCCCTGCGTCCGCCGGCCCCGGGCGAGCCCCGCCCGCAGGAGCTGATGCCCGAAAGCGCCGCCCGCCAGGCCCTGCTCGGCGCCCGCCAGGCGTCGGAGCGTTCAGCCGGCGAGCAGATGCTGGTGACCCGCGCCGGCGCCGACAAGGCCGACCCGCTCGCTCGCTACGTCGTCGACGACGAGTTCGGCGACATCGCCTACAAGGAAAAGTCCTTCGCCGACCGCATCATGTTCTGGCGCGGCCCGAACGACGCCACGCCGGCCGCTCCGGCCTCGGGCGCGACTGAAGCCGCTCCGGTCGACGCCGCCGCCGAGGCCGAGCGCCTCAAGGCCCTGACCGGCGGCCGTCCGATCACCATCCAGAAGCAGGAACCCCGCTTCAAGCTGCCGGGCCTCTGAGGCTCGACCGCTCACAGGTTTGAGGAAGCCCCGGGCGCAGGTCCGGGGCTTTTTCGTTGCGCGCCTGCTATCCTGGCGAGCCGCACCCCATCTGCGACTCACATGCCCATCCGCCGCCTTCCGCCCGAGACCGTGAATCGCATCGCCGCCGGCGAGGTGGTCGAGCGGCCGTCCAGCGCGGTGAAAGAACTGGTGGAGAATGCGCTGGACGCCGGCGCGCGCAACATCGAGGTCCAGGCCGACAACGGCGGCCTGGCGCGCATCCTGGTGGCCGACGACGGCTTCGGCATGGGCCCGGACGAACTCGCCCTGGCCATCGAGCGCCACGCCACCTCCAAGCTCGAACCCGACGACGCCGGCGACGTCGACCTGCTGCGCATCCACACCCTGGGCTTCCGAGGCGAGGCCCTGCCGTCGATCGGATCGGTGGCGCGGCTGTCGATCTCGTCCAGGGCCAAGGGCGCGGCCGACGCCTTCGCCATCCGCGTGGAAGGCGGCGACGTCGCCGCCGTGGCGCCGGCGGCCTTCCCCGGCCCGCACGGGGCGCGGGTCGAGGTGCGCGACCTGTTCTACGCCACCCCCGCGCGCCTCAAGTTCATGAAGTCCGAGCGCTCCGAGGCGCTGGCCATCACTGACGAGATCCGCCGCCAGGCCATGGCCCATCCTGGCGCGGCCTTCACCCTGGAGATCGATGGCCGCCGGGTCGTGCGCCTGCCGGCGGAGCACGACGGGCCGGAGGGGCGGCTCGCGCGGCTCGCCGCCATCCTCGGCCGCGAGTTCGGCGAGAACGCGCTGGAGATCGACCAGGAGCGCGAGGGCGTGCGCCTGTCGGGCTTCGCAGGCCTGCCGACCTATTCGCGCGGCAACGCGCAGCAGCAGTTCCTGTTCGTCAACGGCCGACCGGTGCGCGACCGCCTGCTGCAGGGCGCCCTGCGCGGCGCCTACGCCGATTTCCTGGCCCGCGACCGCCATCCGGTGGCGGCGCTCTACCTCGACCTCGACCCCTCGCTGGTCGATGTGAACGTCCATCCGGCAAAGGCCGAGGTGCGGTTCCGCGACCCGGCCCTGGTGCGCGGCCTGATCGTCGGGGCGCTGAAGCACGCGCTCGCAGGAGCCGGCCACCGCGCCTCGACCACCGTCGCCGAGGCGGCGCTCGGCGGCTTCCGTCCGGCTGTCGCCCCCCCTGCCGGCGGCTGGCAGTCGCCCTCGCCCTACGGCGCCGGCGGAAACTGGAGCCGCCCGGCCATGCCGGCCGGCATGCCCGGCCTAATCGCCGGCCTCGCCGAGCCGGGCGCACGGTTCGAGGCGCCGCCGGAGAGCCCCGCAGGCGCGCCCGCCGACGCCGCCACGGTCATCGATCCGATCGACTATCCGCTCGGCGCGGCGCGGGCCCAGGTGCACGGGACCTACATCGTCGCCCAGACCCGCGACGGCGTGGTCATCGTCGACCAGCACGCCGCCCACGAACGCCTCGTCTACGAGCGCATGAAGGTGCAGATGGCCGAGGGCGGCGTGACCCGCCAGGCCCTGCTCGTGCCCGAGGTCGTCGACCTCGATCCCGGCGACTGCGAGCGCGTGCTGGCCGCCGCCCCCGACTTGGCTGAAATGGGCCTGGTCATCGAACCCTTCGGCGGCTCGGCCGTGCTGGTGCGCGAAGTCCCGGCCCTGCTCGACGACACCGACGCCAAGGGCCTGGTGCGCGACATCGCCGACGACCTGGCCGAAGCGGGCCAGGCGCATGCCTTGAAGGAGCGCATGGCCGAGGTGTGCGGCACCATGGCCTGCCACGGCTCGGTGCGCGCCGGCCGCAGGCTCACCGCGGCCGAGATGAACGCCCTGCTGCGCCAGATGGAGGCCACGCCCCACTCCGGCCAGTGCAACCACGGCCGCCCGACCTACGTGGAGCTCAAGCTGGCCGACATCGAACGGCTGTTCGGTCGCAGGTAGACCGCCGGTCTCCAGCTTGACCGTGAGGCAGCCGCTGGCGTTACTCCTGCGCTGAGTTCCGGGGGATTTCGGACATGGTTCGCGCGTTCATCGGCCTCGTCATCGCGGCCTTCGCCCTGGCGTGGGCGCAGACGGCCGCCGCCGCCCCCGCCGCGCCCATCGAGGCCTACGGCAAGCTGCCCGACATGGAGGACGTGCGCCTGTCGCCCAGCGGCAAGCGGCTGGCCATGGTCAAGGTTGTGGGCGACGAGCGCCGCCTGCTGGTCATCGAGACCGCGGGCAAGGTGCTGGTCAACGCCGCCATCGGCGACTCCAAGCTGAGCGGGATCGACTGGGCGAGCGACGACTACCTGCTGGTGACCAAGCGCGAGACGGTCGACGGCGGCATCGACTTCGGCTGGAACAATTTGGAGCTGGCCGCCGTCCTCGTGCTCGACCTGAAGCAGGGCAAGCAGTTCTGGGTCTTCAAGCGGGGCGACCGCACCGGGGCGGTGCTGGGCTCCTACGGCGTGCGCCAGGTGAACGGAAAGTGGTTCGGCTACTTCGGCGGCCGCGAGGAGATCACCCAGCCCAACTCGCTGTTCGAGGTCGACTTCACCACCGGCAAGTTCCGCAAGATCCGCACCGGCTCCGATCACTACTGGAACCGCTGGCTCGTCGGCGTCGACGGCAAGCTGGCCGCCTATTCCGAGTATCTCGACTCCACCGGCGACTGGGACCTGTTCCTCGGCGAGAGCCGCCGCCGGATCATGTCGGTGAAGAACCTGGACGACTCCCCCTCGCTCGGCGGGTTCGGCCGCACCCACGACACCGCCCTGGTCTGGCAGGACAACGGCAAGGGGACCGAGGCCTGGGAGGTGTCGCTGACCACGGACCGCCCGCCCGAGCGCCTGTCGCCCGACGTCGCGGTCCGCGGCGGCATCCGCAACAACCAGGGCCTGCTGATCGGCTTCTCCACCTGGGACAGGAAGCTGAAGTTCTTCGACCCCGCGCACCAGGCGCGGTGGAACGGCGCGCGCAAGGCGTTCGCCGGCTACGAGGTCACGCTTCTGGGCGCCACGGACGACCTGAACACCATGGTCGTCTACACCGACGGCAAGGACGACTCCGGCACGTACTGGCTGGTCGAGATCAGGACCGGCGACGCCCGCCCCATCGGCCGCGCCTACCCCACCATCGAGCCGGCCCTGGTCGGGCCCACGCGCATGGTCCGCTACAGGGCCGCCGACGGGCTGGAGATGGACGGCGTCCTGACCCTGCCGCCCGGCCGCGAGGCGAAGAACCTGCCGGTGATCATCATGCCCCACGGCGGGCCGATCACCTCGGGCGACGGCGTCGGCTTCTACTGGAAGGCCCAGGCCTTCGCCGCCCGCGGCTATGCGGTCTTCCAACCGAACTTCCGGGGCACCCTAGGCTACGGCGCCGCCTTCGAGCGCGCCGCCTACGGCGAGTGGGGCAAGAAGATGCAGTCGGACCTTTCCGACGGCCTGGCCGAGCTCGCCCGCCTCGGGATCGTCGACCCGAAGCGCGCCTGCATCGTCGGCGCAAGCTACGGCGGCTACGCGGCGCTCGCCGGCGTCACCCTGCAGAACGGGATCTACCGCTGCGCGGTGTCGTCCAACGGCGTCGGCGACCTGAAGGACATGCTCAAGGAAACCGCCGGCCGCAGCGGCCGCCGCAGCGAGGAGATGCGCTGGTGGCGCAAGCTCATGGGCGTGCAGAGCGGCAGCGACGGCGTGCTGATCCCGCTGTCGCCCGAGCGCCAGGCGTCCAAGGCCGACGCCCCGATCCTCCTGGTCTACAGCAAGGACGACACGGTCGTGCCCCCGGCCCAGAGCCTGGAGATGGAGAAGGCCCTGCGTGCGGCCGGCAAGCCGGTCGAGGTGATTGCGCTGGACGGCGAGGACCACTGGATGTCGCGCGGCGCCACCCGCCTGGCCATGCTCAGGGCCGCCATAGCCTTCGTCGAGAAGCACAACCCGCCGGACTGACCGGCGGGGTGACGAAACGGGCATCGCAGCATCTGCGCCAGATTGAGGCCTCCCTCCACTCCGCCCAATGCAACCACGGCCGCCCGACCTATGTGGAACTCAAGCCCGCGGACATCGAACGGCTGTTCGGTCGCGGGTGGCCTTGGACCCGCCCAAGGGTTCCGCTAGCTTCGCAGTAGCATCGGGGGAGGCTGGAATGCGATTTGGTTGGCCTATCGTTCTCGTCATGGTGGTGCTGGTGTGGCCGCCCCATGCGCGCGCTCAGTCTGCGGCGGCCATCGGCATCCAAATCGCCGACGCCGCAATGGAGCGGGCCTGCCTTGCCGGCCGCCCGCCGGCCCCCGCGTACGCCCGCATGTTGGAAAAGAAGGCCAACGATCTGATGCGGAGATACCTCGACTTCGCCACGGCGGGCGACTCGAAGGGCTTGGCCAAGCAGTTCACCGGCGCCGCGACAGCGCGATGGTCGACAGGCGGAACGCAGCGGCCGGTGAACGCGCTTACGGACCCGTTTCTCGTGGGCGTTCCTCGTTCGCAGGTGAGCCTCGAACAACTGGCCTTCGTCGCCGGTGGCGACCAGGAAACCGGCCGCGGAATCTGGCTCGTCACCATCGACGACGGACAGACAAAGCGCAGCTTCGAGTACGGCATGGACATGGCGCCGAACGGCTGGGGCATGTTCCGCATCCTGCACCTGACCGTCTTCACCGAGCGAGGCAAGGCCGTGCCTCCGGTGCCCTTCTGCCACCTTTCGATGACGGCCAGCTACTAGTGGCTTGGGCACTGGCGCCCTCTTGAACCGGCCAGGGTCGATTCTAGATTCTCCGGTCGCCGGGCGCCTCTGAAGGGCCCGGCCATCGGGGCGTCCGGGCTCCGGGCGCCCTCATTGTCCAACTTGCTCATCAGAGGAGATGGAAAATGAGAACTGCTTACGACCTCTCGCCCCTCTACCGGT
>Ga0196964_10000713_pt1 | contig 18620 bp, 16 predicted proteins | sample S1_10metaG_FD_148615 | JGI IMG/M metagenome (GOLD analysis project Ga0196964, IMG submission 148615) | Soil microbial communities from Anza Borrego desert, Southern California, United States - S1_10 | ecosystem: Environmental > Terrestrial > Soil > Desert | place: USA: California | collected... | reverse complement strand
GCGGGCATTTCCGCAAGCATGGCATCGCCATCCCTACCGATACCCAGACCCATGACGAGCTGAAGCTGGCAGGCCTGATCCGCAGGTTCAGTCCGGAGCGGCTGATCATAGCGGGCGACATGTTTCACAGCCGCAGCAATGCCCAGGTTGAGATATTCAGTCATTTCAGGCAGTCGCACGAATCCCTGCATATAGACCTGGTGGTAGGTAATCATGACATCCTGCAGGAAGAAACCTACCAAGGCTTCGGGCTGCAATCCCATAAAGAGTGCCTCAGCGACGGACCATTCTGCTTTGCTCATGACATGCTCCCGGAATCGGAACTCTTCGTAATCCATGGGCACGTTCATCCCGCGCTGCGCATCAAAAGCCCGGGCTATAATCAGCCTGCTCTAAAGCTATGCTGCTTTGCCGAAGACGAGCAGCGCATGATCCTTCCGGCTTTCGGTCAGTTCACCGGCACCCATGTCATCGAAGCGGCTGCCTTTCGTCACCTCTACCTGGTAGCAGAGAACAGTGTCATCCAATGGAAATAACAGCCGGCTGCCGGTTCCCACGGGGCTGATCATGCTGCCCTTCCTGTATTGTTGCAGCAGGTGCAGACACAGACAACTGAAAATCAAACGGTAAAGTGAGGAATTTGGCGGACGATAGGGCCGGGCAAATGGTTTTTTATTAGGTTTGCACCCAAATTTAAAAATCGCACATGCAGCAAACGGTATTCGAGCTAATGCAGCAAATGGGACATGAACAGGTAGTTTTCTGTCATGATCCGCATTCCGGACTGAACGCAATCATTGCCATTCATAATACAACCCTGGGCTCCGCACTGGGCGGCACCCGTCTCTGGAACTACAACAGTCACTCCGAAGGTATTATCGACGCCCTCCGCCTCAGCCGCGGCATGACCTACAAGGCTGCCATCAGCGGACTGAACCTCGGCGGCGGCAAGGCAGTAATTATCGCCGACCCTGCTATGAAAAGCGAAGCGCTCTGGCGCCGCTACGGTAAGTTCGTAGACAGCCTGAACGGCAAATATATTACAGCCGAGGACGTGAATACTTCTGCCCGCGACATGGAATACATAGCGCTCGAGACCGAGCACGTAACCGGTGTGCCCGAATACATGGGCGGCAGCGGAGATCCCTCTCCGTTTACGGCATACGGTGTATTTGTGGGCATGAAAGCCTCTGCAAAGAAAGTCTGGGGCAACGATAGCCTGTCCGGAAAGAAAGTGCTGGTGCAGGGTGTCGGACACGTTGGTCAGTACCTGGTAGGACATCTCATCGAGGAAGGCGCCAAAGTATATGTCTCTGATATCAACGAGCTGCGTATACGCGAAACCGTTGAAAAATTCAGGACCGTCGAGGTGATCAGCGGCGACGCGATCTTCAGCCTTGATATTGATATCTATGCACCCTGCGCGCTTGGTGCCACCGTAAACTCGGACAGCATCGCGAAGATGAAGTGCCCGATCATCGCCGGCGCCGCCAACAACCAGCTTGCCGACGAAAATGTACACGGCCCGATGCTGATCGAAAAAGGCATCCTTTATGCTCCCGACTTCCTGATCAACGCCGGCGGACTGATCAACGTAGCTGCCGAGCTGGATGGCTATAACCGCGAAAGGGTAATGGGCAACGTAGAGAAAATTTACGAGCGTACCCTCGATATCTACAATCTTTCCGACTCCGAAAAGATCCATACACAGGCTGCGGCGATGCGCATCGCAGAAAAACGCCTGCAGGACATTGCCAATGTAAAAGCGCGGCTCTGATGTTTTCCGTAACCTAATGCAGAAAGGCTGTCCGCGCGGGCAGCCTTTTTATTCCCGGTCAGTAATATCGAAGCGGTCCTGTTTTTCTGACAGAATGCTTTGATTATTTTTATTCCGGTTAAACCTTCGATAGATACCTATGAAATATCTCCTCCCTGCCCTGCTGGCGCTAACCATATGGAGCGCATGTAAAGACAAAAATGATGACCCGGCACCGTCAAACCCGCCGTGTAACTGTAAAGAAGATTACCTCTACCTGGGCACCGTCAACCATTTTGTGTCTGTACCCACTGCCTTCACTCCTGACGGCGATGGTATCAACGATCTGTTCCGCGCCTTCCGTGTAGATTCGGCAGCTATCCAGCCCGGGTCATTCCTCATGACGGTCACCTCCGGCAACGACGCCATCCTGTTCCAGACGAACGACCCGAACAATGCCTGGGACGGTATGACCCTGGGCGGCATGGTGGTCGACCCGGGTAAGTATTATGTCAGCCTCAGGTATAACGACTATAACGGGCAGCTCGTAGATACCTGCAACTGTATCTCCCTGTTCAGGGTCAACAGCCAGGGTTGTATCAATACCGATAGCGCCACTTATTATTTTGAAGATCAGATGGATTGGAATACCGGGCAGGCAGTGTACACGACCCATCAGCAAATCTGCCCCTAGCGCTCCCTGTAGCCCGCAGTATGAAGAAGGTTTGCGGGGGCATGCCCCGTCCATTATCTTTGCACATCATTTTATCAGTGCATGCTACAGCTTCCCAACCAGACCGGGTTCTATAAAGGCAAGGTCAGAGATGTATACTATATAGGTGAGAAATACCTGGCAATGGTGGTCAGCGACCGGATCTCTGCATTCGATGTAGTGCTCCCCCGCCCCATTCCCTTCAAGGGACAGGTGCTGAACCAGATCGCCGCCCGCTTTCTCGATGCCACCGCCGATATCGTTCCCAACTGGAAGATCAGCACTCCTCTGCCCAACGCCAGCCTCGGCTACCGCTGCGAGGCATTCCCGGTAGAGATGGTCGTGCGCGGCAACCTGGCAGGACATGCCTGGCGCACTTACAAAAGCGGCAGGCGCGAACTCTGCGGCGTGGCGCTGCCGGAAGGACTGAAAGAAAACGATTTCTTCCCCAGCCCCATCATTACCCCCACTACCAAAGCGCATGAGGGTCATGACGAGGATATTTCCCGGGAAGAGATCCTGGAAAGAGGCATCGTCTCAGAACGTGATTATAAGCAGCTGGAGGCATATACGCTTGCCCTATTCGAAAGAGGACGGGAGCTTGCCCGGCAGCGCGGACTCATCCTGGTAGACACCAAGTACGAGTTTGGCAAGATCGGCGACACCATCTACCTGATCGATGAGATCCATACCCCTGATTCATCCAGATATTTCTACAGCGAAGGCTACGAGGAACGCCAGGCAAAAGGCGAGCCCCAGAAACAGCTCTCCAAGGAGTTTGTACGGGAATGGCTGATGGCAAACGGCTTCCAGGGAAAGGACGGACAACAGGTACCGGAAATGACCGACGAGGTCGTGTCGATGATCTCGTCCAGATACATAGAATTATACGAACAGGTTACTGGTGACAAGTTTGTGAAAGAGGAAGTCCCCGAAAGCGAGATGTCGGCAAGGCTGGCAGCTGCCCTGGAGCATCTTCCCCCTACCCCGCAGACGATCGGTACGCTTTAATATCAATAACCACATCAGCATATTACAATGTCGACAGTTTCATCCGCAAGAATCATACGTGCGCCCAAGGGCAACACCCTCAATTGCAAGAACTGGGTAGCCGAAGCCGCCTACAGAATGATCCAGAACAACCTCGACCCCGAGGTAGCCGAACGTCCGGAAGACCTGGTAGTCTATGGCGGAATCGGTAAGGCTGCCCGCAACTGGGAGAGCTTCGATAAGATACTCGAATGCCTGCGCAACCTGGAGGAAAACGAGACCCTGATGGTACAGTCGGGCAAGCCGGTAGGTGTGCTGCGCACCCATAAGGACGCTCCCCGCGTGCTCATTGCGAACTCGAACCTTGTCGGCCGCTGGGCCAACTGGGAGCATTTCCGGGAGCTGGAAGCGAAAGGTCTGATGATGTACGGTCAGATGACTGCCGGAAGCTGGATCTATATCGGTTCCCAGGGCATTGTACAGGGAACCTACGAGACTTACCTCTCGCTCGCCGACCAGCACTATAACGGCACCCTGAAAGGCACGCTCAATGTGACCGCCGGACTTGGCGGCATGGGCGGGGCTCAGCCGCTCGCCATCACTATGAATGAAGGTGTGGCGCTGGTGGCCGAGATCGAGGAATGGCGCATCCTCAAAAGGATCGAGACCCGCTACCTGGACAAATGGACCGCAGACATAGACGAAAGCATCGACTGGGCGCTGAAGGCAAAAGAGGCCGGAGAGGCCGTATCCATTGGCGTCTGCTGCAATGTCGTTGACCTGCTGCAGCGACTGATAGACCGCAACATCATCCCCGATACCCTTACCGACCAGACCTCCGCCCATGATGAGCTGATCGGATACTTCCCCGAAGGCATGAGCGTAGCTGAAGCAAACGCCCTGCGCGCTGCAGATCCAAAAGCATATATGTCGCGCTCACTGGATACCATGGCGCACCATGTAAAGCTGATGCTGGAGCTGCAGCAGAAAGGAGCCATCACTTTCGACTACGGCAACAACCTCCGCGGACAGGCGCATGACAAGCGCGGTGTAACCAGCGCATTTGATTTCCCGGGCTTTGTTCCGGCTTATATCCGCCCCCTGTTCTGTGAAGGCAAAGGGCCGTTCCGCTGGGTCGCCCTGAGCGGGGATCCTGAAGATATCTACACCACCGATAAAGCCCTGATGGAGCTGTTCCCGGACAACAAAGGACTGCACCGCTGGCTGAAGATGGCAAGGGAAAAGATCGCCTTCCAGGGATTGCCGGCGCGCATCTGCTGGCTCGGCATGGGCGACCGTGAGAAGGCCGGTCAGCTGTTCAATGAGCTGGTGCGCACCGGAAAGGTGAAGGCGCCGATCGTTATCGGGCGCGACCACCTGGACACAGGCTCCGTCGCCTCCCCCAACCGCGAGACTGAAGCCATGAAAGACGGCTCAGATGCTGTTGCCGACTGGCCGATACTCAATGCCCTGGTCAATACCGCAGGCGGCGCGAGCTGGGTCTCCTTCCACCACGGAGGCGGCGTTGGTATGGGCTATTCCCTGCATGCCGGTATGGTCATCGTAGCCGATGGCACCGACGATGCTGCGGAAAGACTGCGCCGGGTACTGCACAACGACCCGGCTATGGGTGTCATCAGGCATACCGATGCCGGTTACGACCTCGCTAAACAAACCGCCGACGAGCACAACCTGAATATATGGTAGCTTAATCCAGGCTATAACATCAGGAGAAGTCATGGTAATAACCATGACTTTTTCCTATCTTTTAACCAAGCAAACGATCATTATGTCATTCAGAATAGGACAGGGAATTGATTTTCACCAGTTGCAGGAAGGTAGGGACCTCTGGCTCGGCGGCGTTAAGATACCGCACCATAAAGGCTGCCTCGGACATTCGGATGCCGATGTGCTCCTCCATGCCACCTGCGACGCGCTGCTGGGGTCTCTCGGACTCGGAGACATCGGCGCTCACTTTCCCGATACCGATCCTGCATACAAGGGTATTGACAGCAAGGTGCTCCTCCGCAGATGCTATAACATGGTGCGCGAGCGCGGCTACTGGCTGGTGAACGTAGACAGTACCCTGCTCCTGCAGGCGCCGAAGATCAAGCCCTACATCCCCCAGATGCAGGAGGCAATATCCAGGATCCTGCACCTCTCGCCCGACGACATCTCCATCAAGGCGACCACTACCGAACATTTAAGCTTTATCGGGCGGGAAGAAGGGGTAGTTGCCACCGCCAATATCCTGATACAGAAATACTAAACTGAGAAAGATGAGACTTGAAATTGCAGCCATACTCCTGCTCGCCTCGTTCCTGACGTCCTGCGAAGACAAGAACAACGGTCCTGCACCGGTGATACCCGGAGGCGCGATCAATGGAACCATTGACGGGCAGCCCTGGGCTTCCGAATATATCGTGTATAACCGCATCTCTCAGCAGGAAGTGCATTTCCTCGGCGGTCGTGAAAGCAGCAATAAGACCACAGAGCTTCGCTTCAGCCTGAAAGGCATCGGAGGCACCGGCACTTATACACTTAACGACAGTAATTTCACTGCCGCTGTGCTGGACGGTAACAAGTATTACTACGCAACCTCCGGACAGGTACAGATCACCCAGGACGACTCTACCTGGTTCAAAGCCAGCTTCAGCTTCACAGGAATGGACAGTCTCAGCAACACAAAGACGGCAAGCGGCACATTCCAGAAAAGGAAAAAATAGAAACGGCGGGAAATATCCCGCCGTCCGCAAAGAATAATCAATTCCGGAATTACATCGTGCCTGCCAGCGAGCTGTTGGCTCCGCCCGGAGAGTACGACATTTCTTCTGCCTCGTTCAGTATGGTATGGATACGGTTGCGCACATCATCTGACAGACCGCTGATATCCTGATCCAGGTATGCGCGCAGATCATCCAGCTCTACATTGTTCCTTCCCGTCAGCCTGTTAAAACGGTCTTTCCACTTGTCAGCCGTGTTCATCAGGCTATCACGCGTATTCTCTCCTTTGTCAGGCGCCAGCAGCAGACCGGCAACCACACCAACCAGGGCACCAGCCCAAAATCCAGACATGCTCATATAGGTTTATTTTGAGTTTTAGAATTCAGCTCGGTTAAAAGATCTTTCGCAGGATCCAGAGGACCACCCCGATGATCACTATCACAAGGATCACGCCTACCCACATTCCTGCCCTGAATATATCTCCTACCAGCTCACAGCCGGTAAGTCCGGTCACCAGCAGGGGCAACAGTGCGAACAACTGCCAGATTGATAAACGTTTCATGTGCTATATGGTTTTATAAGCCCTGAATAAGGACATTTCCTCACTGAAATATGCAAAACCATGCCATGAGTCCGCTCGCTGCCGGGTACAGGAATGCAGCCTTTTATCATAGCATTTCTTTAAATAGATAACCTCAGGGAACTACCAACTATTACGTACCTTTGCCGCTCTTTTATTGATTATGCAGTATATCAGGAACTTTTGTATCATAGCCCATATCGACCACGGTAAAAGCACGCTTGCCGACAGGCTACTTGAATTTACCAAGACCATCTCCGACCGGGATATGCAGTCGCAGGTACTTGACGATATGGACCTGGAGCGTGAGAAAGGCATCACCATCAAGAGCCACGCCATCCAGATGGACTACGAATACAAAGGCCAGAAATATACCCTCAACCTTATTGACACCCCCGGCCACGTTGACTTTTCCTACGAAGTGAGCCGTGCGCTCGCAGCCTGTGAAGGCGCCCTCCTGCTGGTGGATGCCTCCCAGGGCATTCAGGCCCAGACCATCTCCAACCTGTACCTCGCACTCGATAATGATCTTGAGATCATCCCCGTCATCAACAAGATAGATATGGAGGGGGCTATGATCCCAGAAGTAACGGATCAGATCGTTGATCTCATCGGTTGCGCACCTGAAGATATTATCCTTGCCTCCGGCAAATCGGGTATCGGCATCGAGGAGATCCTTTCCGGCATTATCGAACGGATTCCCGCTCCGCAGGGAGATCCTGAAGCCCCCCTGCAGGCGCTTATCTTCGATTCGGTGTTCAACTCCTTCCGGGGAATCATCGCGTATTACAGGATCTTCAATGGCACCCTCAAAAAGAACGACCGCGTAAAATTCTTCTACACCGACAACTACTACAACGCCGACGAGGTGGGCATCCTGAAGATGGGACTGGCTCCCAAAACCGAAGTGCGCACCGGCGACGTAGGCTATATCATCACCGGCATCAAGAATGCAAAAGAGGTGAAAGTGGGCGACACGATCACCCTCGTCAATAACCCCAGCCCCGAACCGATCCATGGCTTCGAGGAGGTAAAACCAATGGTATTCGCCGGTATCTTCCCGGTCGTCACCGACGATTTCGAAGAGCTGCGCGAGTGCATGGAAAAGCTGCAGCTCAACGATGCCTCCCTTACCTTCGAACCGGAAACCTCCCAGGCCCTTGGCTTTGGCTTCCGCTGCGGCTTCCTCGGCATGCTCCACATGGAGATCATCCAGGAGCGCCTGGAGCGGGAGTTCAACCAGACGGTGATCACCACCGTGCCCAACGTAAGCTTCAAGGCTTACCTTACCCGGGAGAAAGACACCGCCATCATCGTCAACAACCCCAGCGAGATGCCGGACCCCAGCCGGCTGGACCGTATCGAAGAGCCGTTCATCCGCGCGCAGATCATCACCCTGCCCGACTATATCGGCAACATTATGAGCCTCTGCCTCGGTAAGCGCGGCATCCTCATCAACCAGCACTACCTTACACCAACACGGGTCGAGCTTATCTTCGAGATGCCGCTCGCCGAGATCGTGTTCGACTTTTACGATAAGCTGAAGAGCGTCACCCGCGGCTATGCCTCCTTCGATTACCACCCCCTCGACTACCGCGAGAGCGATATCGTGAAGATGGATATCCTGCTCAACGCCGAGAAGGTGGATGCCCTCAGCGCCCTCATCCATCGCAGCCGCGCCCAGGATTTCGGTCGCAAGCTCTGCGCCAAGCTGAAGGATCTACTGCCGCGCCAGCAGTTCCTTATCGCCATCCAGGCTGCCATCGGGGCCAAGATCGTGGCAAGGGAGAACATCAGTGCGATGCGCAAGGACGTTACCGCCAAATGTTACGGCGGTGATATCAGCCGTAAGCGCAAGCTCCTCGAAAAGCAGAAAGAAGGTAAAAAACGCATGCGCCAGATCGGCAGCGTAGAGGTGCCGCAGGAAGCGTTCCTCGCCGTACTGAAGCTCGACGAATAACAATAGTCTTAAATTATTACATAGCCGTCCCCTCCGGGCGGCTTTTTTATTGCTTTTTTCCAGCGAAGCCATCCGTGCAAACCTTGGCCGCCGGAGGCTTCCATTTCCCACCGGACGCTGCCGTGCCATCCTTTAACATTTGCCGCTTCATTTCTGGCAGCGCATTTGCATTACCCGAACCGTACAGTTAAAACAACGAGATTATGAAACTGAGGAGCATTACTATAGCCCTGGCCGCGCTCACCCTCACCCTGGGTGCCGCCAACGAGGCATTTGCACAGAACAAGAATGGAAAGGGTAAGGGCCACGCCTACGGGCACAGCAAGCATGAGTGGAAAAAGGACAAGAAAGATAAGAAGTGGAAGGACAAGGACAACAAGCGCCGGGACGATGAACGCGATGTTCGCTGGGGCGCACGCGATAATGACCGCTGGGGCCGCGAGCAGGACCGCACCGCCCGGCAGCGTGACGAACAGTGGCGGCAGCAGCGGCAGTGGGAACTGGAACGCCAGAAAAGGCTGGACCAGCAGCGTCGCCAGGACAGCCAGTGGCAGCGCGAGCAGGAACGCCGCAGGAGAGAGCAGGAACAAGCCCGCTGGGAACAGGAACGCCAGCGCCAGGAAGATATAGCCCGTGAGCAGGAGCAGCAGCAACAAGGCGGCGGCGGCGGACTCGGTGATATCCTCGGCGGCATCCTTGGCGGCGGCAGTATCTTCTAAAGATCCCGCGCCCAAGTATTGCTCCCGCAGCAACAAGATATTCAGACCCCTATAAGGCAAACACCCCCGGGACAACCCGGGGGTTTTGCTGTTTAAAAGGTCCGTGCCCGCGGCTGGTAAGAATATCTATTAATCCACTGGAGTGATGATTAAGGACATAAAGCTATTCCTGGATTAGCTGCGCTGATCCGGGAACTGGGGTGGTCTGCAACCTGCAAAGCCCCATCCCTCGCTGCGCCCGGTATGGCTTTTTGTTTTTCGCTCCGCTTTTGAAAGCAGGGCTTTCAACGCTGCGCAAAAAGACTTCGATTGATCTTTGGATTAGCTGCGCTGATCCGGGAACTGGGGTGGTCTGCAACCCGCAAAGCCCCATCCCTCGCTGCGCTCGGTATGGCTTTTTGTTTTTCGCTCCGCTTTTGAAAGCAGGGCTTTCAACGCTGCGCAAAAAACAAAAAGCCCTGGCATTCGCCAGGGACTTTGTTGGTTGCGTCGGGATGACTGGATTCGAACCAGCGGCCTCTTCGTCCCGAACGAAGCGCGCTACCGGGCTGCGCTACATCCCGATGTCCCGGTTGGTGGTGCGAATTTACACACTCCGCTTATTTTTTTGAACACGCCGGCATATCATTTTTCGCGCTGCGCCTCAAATTCTTCCCGGGTCAGGCGGTAGAGCACATGGTGATCTTCCGGCTCCCCGGCCGGCTTGTCGGTGAGCCTGAATCCCAGGCGCTCCAGCAGTCGCGATGATGCCTTATTGTCTTTGTGCGTGTAGCCATCTACATGTGTCAGCCCCAGCGCCGCAAACGCATACCGGCATACCTCCGCCACTGCTTCCTGCATATAACCCCTGCCTCCGTATTCCGGCCGCTGCTCATATCCTATGTCTGCGCCGCTGCGGTCGGGCGTAAAATTCCAGAGGCAGACGGTGCCGTATGCCGTCTCCCCTTCCTCCGAACAGAGTACCCAGGTCAGCGATTTGTCCTGCGCTTCCAGACCGTGTATCATACTAATGAAGTCTACTGCCTCCTGCAGCTCTGTAGCCGGCTTGCGCTCCAGGTACCGGTTTACCGTTTCATTCGCGCGGAGGCTGAAGATCAGCGCTGCATCTTCCTGTTCCAGGTGCCGGAGCAATAACCTCCGGGTGCGCAGCTCTGGTATTTTCGCAGCATTGGCTTGTTCCATGGCAAGGGCATTTTTATTCCTATCCGCATAGTTACTGAAGTCTGCACGGGAATCCAAAAGCCGTTGCTGGCACAGTATGTTCTTAACCTAAGCATATTCCTGCAAATGCTCCCTCAGACTATGGAAAGCCCCCGATTCATTGCCGACGTTCACCTGGGAAAGCTGGCCCGGCATCTGCGCATGCTGGGTTTCGATACGCTGTACAGCAACCGCTACACCAACGAATCATTGCCGCAGCTCGCTACTGACACCGGGCGCATCCTTCTTTCCCGCAACACGGCCTTTACGGGCATTCCCGGGCTTCTGTTCCTTCCTATACATAGCCCCCGGAGCGAGGAACAGCTCCTGCAGGTAACGGGTCATTATGAGCTTAAGGAACAGATCCGGCCATTTACCCGCTGCCTCCGATGCAATGGCCTGCTCCGGCAGGTAGCCAAAGACGAGGTGGCAGCAAGCCTCCGGCCGCAGACGGAGGCATATTTCAACGAGTTTTTTCTTTGCCACGGCTGCGGACAGGTCTACTGGAAAGGCTCCCACCACGGCCGCATGCTGCAGGTGATGGAGCGGCTGGGGCTAATGTAGCCGCCATGCGCCATACCGCATCTCCTTTCCCGGCCGCTTTCCCATTTCCTGAGATTCCCCGCAATAGGCTGCAACATTCCGTTAAGCTGCAGTTACCCTGAATGAAACGCTTTTTTCAAGGTTTTAACCCGGAATGCTACGTCATCTCCGGTTATCAACCCACCGGAGCTACGCACCAATTCGCAGTGCAATTCCGGAAAAGAAGCCCATAATTCCGGACCTGGCTGCAGACGAAAAGAGCTTTGCCGCCGCCGTGGGAAACCCTGCGCAATGAAGGCGCCGTCATGCCGGAACCAGACCAGGAGGTTGCAATCGCCCGCCGGATGCCGACAAACTCCTGCGAAGCCCGGAGTAATTGCTGCGAAACGCCGACAGATTGCTGCGAAGCACTGACAGATGCTTATGAAGAGGTGACAGATTGCTGCGAAGAGCCGACAAACACCTGCGAAGAGCTGACAGATGCCTGCGAAGACCTGACTAACACTTGCGAAGAGCTGAGTAATGCCTGCGAAGAGCCGACAGATGCTTATGAAGCGCCGACTAATGCTCATGAAGAGCAGGGTAACTGCCGCGAAGCGGTGCTAAACAGGTTTGAAGGCTTTCAAAAGCGTCTGTCAGTGCCGCAAGTGAAAAAGGCGGCGTTTCATCACAGTCAGTAACCGGCGCTGCTCAAGAACGCTGCCTTTCATTTAGAGAACGCCGCGCTTCAACAGCGACAGTCTGCCGCCGGAGACAGGGAAGCCGGGCTGCAAATAAAGTTGACCGGTGCCGGAATCATTAAGTCATTCGTTCCGGTAAAAGAATACAGGCTGCGGCTTTATCTGTGAAAAGCCGCAGCCTGTATGAATATGTACGGATGTTTTTACTAAGATACCGGCATCTCCGGCTCCTGCCCTATTGCACCACTACCCGCTGCATCTGTGCGCCGGTCGCGGTAGTAAGCGTGATAAGATACACGCCTTTCGATAAACGCTGAACCGGGATGTTCCAGGTATTGCTGCCGTTCACGGCCGTATGGTCCGCGGCATAGATGGTGCGGCCCTGCACGTCGCTAAGCCGGAGCTGTGCGCTGCCTGCGGCAGAAGCTTGAAAGCTGATATAAAAGGTTTCGGCGGCCGGGTTTGGATACACCCGGAACATTGGGGCAGCGGCGGAAGGAGTAGTGATGCCGGTAGCGGTAAGTGCCGCCGCGATGGCGCCCGGCGCATGGATCTTGCCATGCCCCCAGTTGTTATTGCCGCCAGGCGCGATGGTGCCGGTATAGCTATCCTGAAGGGCGGTGGCTGCCAGGGCATCAAGGGTCTGCTGCGGGGTGAGCGCCGGTGCTGCCTGCAGCATGAGCGCCACGATGCCGGCCGCGGAAGGCGAAGACATGGACGTGCCCATCATCATCGCATAGGCATACTCCTTATTGTTGTTCGGGTCGGTCCAGAGATGCACTACGGAGCCGTAGCCCGGTGCTGTACTGAAATAGCTGGTGTCGTAAGAGCTTACAGCCGATCCCAGCACCAGTCCAGGCGCCGCGATATCGGGCTTTATCCTGCCATCGGCGGTCGGACCCTTGCTGGAAAACGGTGCACGCCCTTTATAATTGACCGCCATACTATAATCCTGCACGCCGCCCGATACATTGGTGTAGGTAACCGTAGAATTATATGCGGCAACGGCGATGGCGGAGCGGGTGCTGGCCATATCGCCGATGGTGCTGTTCGTGTTTCCGTTCACTGCCCAGGTCAGGTTCTTCCTGCTGAAGTCGGCATAGTAGCCTCTGGTGTCCTTTACATAGCCGCTCCACATATGCACGGTGCCGGCAGTGCCCCTGATGCTGATAAGCACATCGTCGGCTACCTTGCTGTGCAGGTCTATGAATACGCGCGGCTTGCCGTTGAACTCTGATGTGGACGTAACGAGGGAAGCATAGAGCGTATCGGCGCTGCCGCCGGTCATGAAGAGATTATGCAGCTGATCGTCGAGGCAGATCCAGCCAGTGCTGTCGGTGCGCGTGGTGCCGCTGTACAGGCTTAGCTGCACGCAGAAAGTCTTCGAGGAGTCGCCCCAGATATCCACCCAGGTTTTCTTCTCACCCAGCGCCGGGTCGAAACCAGGGAAGGAATGAACGGCGGTATCCGTTGCCGTGAATGTCTTATTCACATGCAGGCGGGTACTGCCATTGTTGCCGGCGGAGCAAACAAACAGCTTGCCCGGACCGGTGAGCGCATCGCAGGCCTGACTGAACAACGAGAGTCCGTCATGCGGACCGATGCTGCAGCCCCAGCTCAGGTTGACGACGGCAGGCCTGCCCTGCGCGGCCGCATGCGTGTAGACATAGTTCATACCATCTATGATGGAGCCCATACCTGTGGTGGTCCAGTCGGAAGGCGGCGGCTTGATGCCCACCAGCACCAGGCTGGCTGCGGGAGCCATGCCCCGGAAGGCTTTTCCCGCACTGCTGCCATAACCACCCCCGGCCGCGATGCCCGCAACATGCGCCCCGTGCGAGCCGATCAGGTCGTGACCATCTGCCCACATATCGGCGGGATTGGAAAGCTCCGATCCGTAGGTATAGCCCGCGGGCGGGGTGCCTGCGCTCACCTGCTCCCAGACTTTATCTACCCGGTATATAGTGCCTGTAGTATCGAAGAGCGAGGGATGGCGGTAGTCGAAGCCCGCATCTATCACCCCGACCACCACATTATCGCCATGATAGGCCTGTGGCAGTCCGGCGAGTCCTTCATGCACGCTGTCGACACCTGTCTGCTCCCGCGCGGCGGCGAGGCTGGGGTATACGGGTTCGTCAAGCTGCAGGTAGGCGATGCCAGGCACTGCTGCTATCTCCTTTACTTTGGTGGCGGGGAGCTGGAGTGTCCAGATGCTGCCTGCCTTTGTGCCGATGTGCGCCCCAAGTGCGGTGAGTGCTTCCGGGTCCAGTGCGGCGGTGGTCTTTACCATGGCGCCGACGTAAACCTGCCCGCTGCCCGGGAAACGATAGGCATACTGCGGGGGAAGCTGTCCCCGGCTCTGCTCCATACGGTGCAGGTAGATCTGCGTGAGCGGAGAGAGTTTTGCAGACTGCTGCGCCAGTGCGGCAGACAGGGAGAGGCAGCATAAAGAGAGTAACAGAGATTTCCTGACCATGGGCTGAACGAGGCTTTTAAACCCTTACAAGATACGCAATGCGGGGCAGGATATAGCATGAAAGGAACAGCCCCGGCGCTATCTGCCGGGGCCGGGGATATTCAGTTTCCTGCTTACGACCTGTTGGTTGTTGAGGGCAACACTCAGCCCACTGCAGGGCGCACTACGGGGAAGATCATCTTGAAAGAGGCACCTTCGTTGAGTGTGCTCTCTGCGCGTATATGTCCCTGGTGCTGCTCTACTACTTTCTTGACAATGGAGAGCCCTACGCCGCTGCCGGCATATTCCGTGCGGCCGTGCAGCCGCTGGAAAATGCCGAAGATCTTTTCGGCATACTGCTGTTCGAAACCGATACCGTTGTCGCGCACCTCGATGAGCTGGAAGAGTTTCTTTGCCTGTTTCTCCGGCAGGTCAAACCCTGTGTCGAGCCCGATATCCAGGCTGGAACTGATAGAAATGACCGGGGGAACGTCGGGGCGGGTAAACTTCAGGGCGTTGCTGATGAGGTTCTGGAACATCTGGCGCAGTTGCCCGGCATCCCCCTGTACAGGCTGCAGCTTATCCACCTTTATTGTAGCGTTCTTGGATTTGATGGCGGTGTCCAGGTCGTCTATCACTTCGGACACGAGCTTGTTCAGATCTATCTCCTGGAAGGTCTGGCGGCGGGAGCTGACGCGGGAATAGCTGAGCAGGTCGTCGATCAGGGTCTGCATCCGGTCGGTTGCCGACTGCATCCTGCCAATCAGGTCGGCACCTTCGCTGCCGATGACTTCCATGTAGCGATTCTTCAGCATATCGCCGAAAGCCTTCACCTTGCGCAGGGGCTCCTGGAGGTCATGACTGGCTACATAGGCAAACTGCTCGAGGTCGCGGTTCGATTTTTCCAGCATCGCATTGGCATCGCGCAGGGCGTTAGCCTGCTCGACGAGGATATTGTCCGTTATATCCTGCACGTGGTGGACGATATAGAGGATGTTGCCGTGCTCTACGACCGGGATATTGACGGCATTCCAGAACCGGATAAGGAACTCGCCGGTAGCATGGTTGCGTATGTCATATTTCTGGGCCTCCATGCGGTGCGGCTGCTGTGTGCTGATGACCTGGCGCAGTGAAGCCGAGAGATTGAGGACACCGTTTGCTCCGGGATCGTCGGGATTATCGGGAAATACGGTGAATAAGGGCTTTCCGACGATCTGATCCCGGGTAGTGAAGGTTGTGTCCAGGTAGGCGTCGTTGGCTTCCGCAATGGTAAAGTTCGGATCATCCGGCAGGATGATCAGGAAAGGTGTAGGCAGTGCCTGAAAGATCTGTTCAAAGTCGCCCAGGCTGAAAGGAATATTTCCGATTTTCTTCATGTCGAGGAGTAATCTACTATTAAGGGTTTGCCCGGAACGGGGAGGTAATAACCTCTCGATCACCAGGCTGTAACCGGCAAGATAAGTGATAAAGCAGTAGCTGAAAAGCCTTGCCGCTAAGTGATTGAAAGGCAATAACGAACACTGGGCAAAAAGGATTAACCCGCGGAAGGCGGCTCATTGAGGTCAGGAAGACGACGCTGTACTGCGCAGGCAAGGGCTAAAAAAGCTCGAGCTGACTGCCGGGCCCGGAAGGGCGGGTACGGGTGGCTTCGCCGAAGTTGGAGAGCGAGATGCCCAGCAGCCGCACCGGGCTGCCCTCTTCCACGTTGGCCGCAAGCAGCTCACGGGCCACCGCGGCTATAGTCGCGGCATCGGCAACCGGACCCTCCAGCGAGCGGCTGCGGGTATTGAGCCGGAAGTCGCTATACTTGATCTTGACGGTAACGGTACGCCCCCGGAGCCGGTATTTATCGAGGCGGCGCGCTACGGTCTCTGCGATGCGGTCCAGCTCCCGGAACATTTCTTCATGTGTGGTGAGGTCATAGGGAAAAGTATCTTCAGCGCCCAGGCTTTTCGTTTCCTGTTCGGTCTCTACGGGGCGTTCGTCAATGCCGCGCACGATACGATAATAAAAACGCCCCGTCTTGCCGAAGCGGCGCACCATTTCATCTTCGGTAAGCGCTTTCAGGTCGGCACCGGTATGCAGCCCCATGCTTTTCATCCGGGCAGCCGTGACCTTACCCACCCCGTAGAACTTTTCTACCGGCAGTTGTTCCATAAAGCTCTCTACCGCGGAAGGACCGATAAAGGTGAGTCCGTCGGGTTTATTCATGTCGGAGGCGATCTTGGCTACGAACTTGTTTACAGACACACCGGCACTGGCGGTAAGCTGCAGCTCATCGCGGATGGCGGCGCGGATCTGTTTTGCGATCTCTATGGCGGAGCCGATTCCCTGTTTGTCTTCGGTCACGTCGAGAAAGGCTTCGTCCAGGCTCAGCGGCTCTATGACATCGGTATAGCGACGGAATATATCGCGGATGCGGCGGGAGACATCCTTGTAGACCTCGAAGCGGGGCATCACGAAAATGGCGTGCGGACATAACTGTTGCGCCTTCTTGCTGGGCATGGCCGAGCGGATGCCATATTTACGGGCTTCATAGCTGGCGGTTGCTACCACACCACCCCGCCCTTCGGGACTGCCGCCCACTACGATTGGCTTGCCACGCAGTTCCGGGTTGTCGCGTTGCTCTACCGAAGCGTAGAATGCATCCATATCTATATGGATGATCTTACGGACGGGTGTATCAGCAGGTTGCTGCATCAGAAACAGAAAAGGCGCAAAATGTACCGTGCCAAAATTAGGCGGAGCGGAGCATATTGCGCCTGTTTCCGGCGGCTGAGGGAGTCCGTCCTATTGTTTCAGTATCCGGTAAGTGCCGGTATCAGCCTCGGATGTGCAGCGCAGCAGGTAGATTCCGGATGGCAATCCCTGCAGATCAACAGTGGTTGTTGCCCCGGTCATCGTCATGCTTCGTACCGTTCTTCCCTGCGCATCGCACAGCAGCAAAATGGCGTCGGCAGACGGGGCAACGGACCGGATGGTGACCTGATCTTTTGCGGGGTTCGGGTAAATTAGCCAGTTGCCCCGCGTCTGCGGCAGGTAAGGCACACTGTTAATGACCGGCGTGGTGAATGAAACCGTATCCCAGGCTGAAGTATCCGCGCCACAGACGCTGCGGACAAAGAAATAATAGGTTGTATTTGGCAGCAGCCCGGAAAGGCTGGTGGAACCGGAGGTAGTGGAGGTCAAGCTTCCGGGCAGGGAATTGGATGTATTGAGCGCATATTGATAACCTGTCGCAATATTGGCACCCGCCCAGTTTATTTGAGCCGAGCTGTCGGTAATGCCGGAAACCGTTAGCTGGTCGACGGGGGGACAGCCGCTGAAAGGAACGACCGTGCCGCCGGCCAGCCGCCTTACAAAGAGCCCGCCTGAATAGTAGCTCAGATAAACCTCCCCATTCGAGGTGATAATGTTCGGAAAATTTGAAGTATCGGCACTTGCCACTACGTCGAGGGCGCCCCACGAAGTGCCGTCATAGCGGGCCACTACCACGTGTTTATAAACGGAATCACGATAGGCAACATAAACCGAGTCTTCCCGGGTGGTTATGTCGAGGGCCGAGGCGGCGCCATATGAGAAGCCTGCAGTACCGAGGGTGACCCAGCCGGTTCCGTCATATTTCCTGACAACGGGACGGAGATTGCCGTTAACCAGCTTCCGGTAAGCGACAACCGGCTCATTATCCGGAGTAAGGGCCAGGTTATAGTCGGTGTCGGCGATCGTGTCCACGGAACTGCCAAAGGAAAGCCAGTTGGCGCCATCGAAATATTTAAGAACCAGCTCGCCGGTCACCGCTTCCCGGAACAGGACAAGCGGACGGTTCAGGGAATCGACGATGGTGATGGTATGCTGTGCAACACCCGTTGAGATAAACGGAGTGCTCAGGGACACGTCCTGCCAGGAGTTTCCGGCGCTTTCCTTTACCCGGATACGGTTGCCGCCGAAAAACGTGTTATCCACATAAGCGACGTAGACCTTGTTATTGTCATCGATGGCGAAGGAGCCCCAACTGCTGTTGGTGTTGCTGAAGGTGGTGTTGAAACTGCTCCATGCAACACCGATAAACCTGTTGATTAATTGATTGGGGGTCGGTGAGGAATTAATGTCGAGCCGATAGATACGGTCTGCAGTATCTACGCCGAATGTAACCGGACCACCGACATTATACATGCTGACAGACAGGAGCTGCCAGGAAGTCCCGTTCCATTTGGCGACGCCGCCGCTGTTGCTGAGTGTCGGCGCGTGGTCTTTTACCACATACAGCTCCCCATCGTTGTCGGCCAGCAATCCGTGATATG
>Ga0196964_10000712_pt1 | contig 18636 bp, 25 predicted proteins | sample S1_10metaG_FD_148615 | JGI IMG/M metagenome (GOLD analysis project Ga0196964, IMG submission 148615) | Soil microbial communities from Anza Borrego desert, Southern California, United States - S1_10 | ecosystem: Environmental > Terrestrial > Soil > Desert | place: USA: California | collected... | reverse complement strand
GGAGACTTCCGCCCACAAATCAAAGTAAATGATGGTCCCCCAATGCGTTGTGCCATTACGGGCGCTGAGCAGCAATGGGTGCATGTCTACTTTCGTCAAGACCAGAATACGTTCTTGCCCGAGCCGATGTATCTGATTGATTCATGCAGCATTGAAGAGGTGATTTCCAAAAATGATTCAGACGGAAACAGTCCATAAGCGAGTTGAAGTCGTCGCAGACATTCTTTGCGACCTTTGCGGCGAGAGTTGCCGGGTCATTCCTAAAGAGACCGAAGGCTTCGACGGACCAGAACGGTTCAGTCACAGCACACTCAAGTTTCACGGACACTACTGGAGCGGATACGACTGTCTCTTCTTTGAGCTGAGCCTGTGCGAGAAATGCACGATGGAAATCTTTGAGAGGCGAAAGACAGCAACTCAATTAAGAACTGACGTTCTTTAAACTTGCCCAAAGAGCTTGCCAATTTCTCCGCAGTCCGAGATATAATGTATGTATGTATCTCTCGGATATCCAGCAACATGTTGAGGAGAAATTGGATGTCTCAACTATTTGGGATATCCGCCTTGTGCCGACCACAGATATTGTTTACACAACCCTACAGCGCTCGAAGGCGATGCAACGTCGAGCAACGCAGAATGCCTGGAGTTCCCGTAACACAGGCGAAGTCGTTGGCTACCGGGTAGAGGAAGCTATTCGTGCATGGCTCAGCGACAATAAAGTGAATGTCGCCAATGAGCGAGTCATCATGTGGCGAGATACGGTCTATAAGAACTCCACGGCTGCACAAGAACTTGATGCCGTCGTCAAGCTGCGTGGAGACAAGCTGATGCTGTTCGAAATCAAAGTTGTCAGCGAAGAGAGCGCCCGAAAAAGAACAGGCGTCAGCCAGCTATTGAAAGCAGAGAAGCGACTTCTGGCGGGTGGAGTGTGCAAGGAAGTCATCAAGCGACTCGTTTATGTTTCTGTTGAAGAGCATCAACATCCCGATATCCCAACCGTGACGCTAAAAGACAAAAAGACGGACATCGGCGTGATTTGGATTTCACCAGCTCAAGTTGAATTGCTCGCAGAGAAGCACGAAATCCCCTTGGTGGATGGGTGGCATCTGTCCGAGGTGAGAAGTAAGCCGCTCCATCAGCTCGACAGTGTGGAAGCTTACGTCTCTAGTGACAAAAGGCTTTCGATGGCTGCTGTGGAGACCCCAATGTCGCTAGCTTTCAAAAACGCCCGCAACAGAGGCTGGACACCACCGGGCAGCTAATTGCTCGAATAATTTTCTATCCGGCTGTTCATTTTGGCAAAAAGCTCTTGATAAAGAACATGTAGCTGCTTGCTACTGTTCCGCACCTAGGGAGGGGCAATCGCCTCTCCCTCCAACAGGAGACTTCATGCTAGTTGCCAACTTTTTCGCCGGTCCGGGTTGCGGTAAATCAACCCACGCTTCTGGATTGTTTTATCTGCTCAAGCGTGACGGCGTGAATGCAGAATACATTCAGGAATACGCGAAAGACCGAACCTGGGGGAAAGACTTCAACACTCTGCTTTTTCAGCCTTACGTAACAGCCAAACAGTGGTTTAGGCTAGCTCGTCTTCTGGAGCCAGTTCGCACCCCTGGAGGGCTGAACATAGGACAGCAAGTGGATATTGCTGTCACAGACTCCCCTATCCCAACAGGACTTCTATATCCTGGAGTTGGATGTACTGAGCACTGGGAAGAATGGGTGTGGGAAGCATTTAATTCTTTCGAGAATGTGAATTTCCTTTTGGTAAGGAATTCGGAATATCACCCATACAATCCGAAGGGAAGAAGTCAGACCGAAGAGGAATCTGCCCAGAAAGATGCAGAAATTGAAAACATTCTGCGCGGTCGTGGTGTTGATTACCACAAAATCGTAGTCGGTCCCCGGTCGCTGGATGAAATCCACGCTATCGTGCTGGAGCGACTAAATAGATGAGCATCAAACAACTTCCTCTCATCAGGTTTTTCTATCCCAGAAACAACCGATTCTATCTGCCACTCCCGCTAAACTGGCTGTGCAAGATTCCGCTTCCCAAGTGGCTGAAGCGTTGGTATTACAATTTCTCTGTGAAGCGCTGGGGCGCACCCAACGCTCACCACTGGAAGGAATTCGTTGTCTGCAAAAAGGGCAGCGCATGTGCCTTCAGCGTTGCAACATGTCATAATAACGCTGGAGAACGATGTCTCTGGTGCGGCTCTTTCGTAGAGAAGCCCGCCGAGAATCAAGTCAAAGTTGCATGATACAGTTCATCAGCGGTGATTTCATCAAAGCAGCTCGTGAGTTGGACGCTGATGGATTGATATTCTCTGCCAATTCCCTGATTAAGAGGGTTAAAGACGGCGACCGTACGGTCAATGAACTTGTGATGGGAGCTGGTGCAGCTCGGCGAGTCCGAGACTACTTCGGGAGCTATATTCCTCGTCAGCTAGCTGCCTCAATTTCTCCAAGTGGTGAGGCAGGCGTTCGCCCAGACTATCACATTGCGTATGTCTCGATTCCCTTTAAGGGCAATCCAGAGCGACGTTTCACCGTCGTGGCGTTTCAAGTTAAGCGACACTTTCAGAACCCGGCTGACCTTGATTTGATTACCGAGAGCGCTGAATGGTTGCATCAATGGCTCGCCACACAGCCAGACAAGAAGTATGTAATGAACTTGCCAGGTGTCAATCTTGGACAGCTACGTCAACACGAAGACGAAATCAAGGAAATCTTGTCAAGCAGGCTCGGAAAATTTGATTTAATCGTCTGTGATATCTAAATCCTCAGACCAGAAATCGTGTATGCTATACAGCACGTGGTCAAGGATGTCTCCAAAATTCTGGTTCTCGACACAGAGCTTACGTGTTGGGAAAATGGAATCCCACCAGAAGGTGAAGTGTCAGAAATCATCCAAGTTGGATGGTGCTGGCTCAATTTTCCTTCCCTTGAACGCACTGACAGACGGAGTATCCTTGTTCGTCCCCAGCGGTCTCGAATCAGCGAATACTGTACGAACCTGACGGGCATCACGCCTAAGATGGCAAAGAGCGGCATTCCGTTCGAACATGCCATGAAACACCTTATCAAGCAGGGCACACGAAGTCGTGCTTGGGCGGCGTGGGGTAGGGACATCAACATTTTTGTCGAGCAGTGTAGGAACTTCAGTGCCGAATACCCCTTTTCGGACGAATTCGTTAATGTGTCAACTCTTGCCTCGCTGTTTCTGGGTCTTCCTTTGAGAACGAGTTTAGAGAAAGCGATGGAGATTCTGGGCGTTACCCCGGAAGGTAGAGCGCACACAGCCGACAGCGATGCTTGGAACACGGCGGCAATTTTGGCAAAAGTGGCACAAGGTAAGATATAGAAATGAGTGTGAAGACAACAGTTTTAGACAATGGCGTCACGATTTTGACGCAGGAGATTCCACATGTTCGCTCGGCGAGTGTAGGCATCTTCAGTAAGTGCGGGTCGGTGTTCGAGAAGAAGGGAGAAGAGGGCATCTCTCACTTCATCGAGCACATGTTCTTTAAGGGTACGGAGCGTCGTTCTTCAGAGCAGCTAGCCAAAGAGATTGAGGGCAAAGGCGGCATGCTCAACGCCTATACGAGCAACGAGAACACCGCTTATTACGTCCGTGTTCTGGACACTCAAGTCAGGCAAGCTATTGACGTGCTAGCCGACATGTATATGAATTCCAAGTTCGATGAGGAAGACGTAGACACGGAGCGAAGCGTCATTCTAGAAGAAATTGCTAGAATGAAAGACGACTCCGAGAGCTATGTTCACACCCTGTTCCAAGCCAATCGCTGGCAAAACCACCCGCTCGGTCATCCTGTCATCGGTTACGAAGAGACCGTATCAGCTTTCGATTCTCTCGACATGGTGGAGTACATCTACCGCAATTACACCGGACCCAACACGCTCGTCTCCGTTGCGGGAAACATCAATTGCGACGAGGTTGTGCAGCAGATAAAAACGCTGCTCGGCTCATTGCCGTCTAAGGTCGTTTCCGCACCTTATGACAAGCTCCCAGAAGCGTCGATGGAAGACATTTACATCGAGTGGGAGACTCAGCAGGCACACTTTGCGATTGGTTGCGAAGGTCCAAGTTTCACCGACGAGCGAAGATTTGCGTTCGGTTTGCTGAATACTGCTCTTGGTGGTGGGATGTCAAGCCGTCTCTTTCAGGAAATTCGTGAAAAGCGTGGGCTAGCCTACAGCGTAGGCAGCTACCACGCCAAGTTCCGAGATATTGGTGCGGTGGTCGCCTATGGCGGAACAAATGTCAAGAACTTGGATTCAGTGCGAGAAATCATCACTGAGCAGGTGGCAGATGTCCGGGCGAATGGCTTAGGCGAGGAAGAGCTTCAGACGATGAAAGACACTGACATCGGCGCAACCACGCTTGGGTTGGAAACACCGCAGGCTATCATGGTTCATAACGCCTACTCCGTTCTGAAGTATGGTCGCCCAATCACCATTGACGAAATCATCAACAAGGTCAATGCCGTGACCAACGAGGACATCATCGAGGCGGCAAACGCCTTCCTTGTACCGGAGCGATTCAGCTCGGTTGTGATTGGTCCAACCCGTTAGTTTTGCTGTTCCGGGAGCAATATATCTTGAATGAAGCGGCTTGCAACCGCTTCATTTCATTTTCGTATCCTTGACTGGAAGATACATGCTAGAATACAGGCAGAGTCAAGGGTCGGCAAATTTCCTCAGAATGCGTTTTAGCACGAGCAATCGACTCAGCTTGGTGCGCCCAAGCAACTCTATTGGAGGAGACAAAAAACAAAGAAAATGAGTACAACGCAGCGTAAGATGCGCACAGCACCCAAGATTATCTTGTTCTTGCTGGCGTTTTGCATCGTCGGAGGCGGAATCAACTTCTGGCTCAATCGCAACGAGAAAGGCACTGTCGTGGACAAGATGCTCGGTCGCTCTGAAGGGACGGCTGGCGGCGGCAGTGGCGGCGATGCGGACATTCGCATCGCTATCAACCAGTGGCCTGGCTTCGTGCCTGGCATCATCATGAACAACGGCATCGCGCCGAACAAGAATTCCGCCAACTGGAAGGACTTCGGGTTCACGGCGTCCTACACCATCATGGACGACCCGGTGGCTATGCTCAAGGGTTACGGACGTGACGACTTCGACGTTATCTGGTCAACCATCGACTCGGCGGCAACGCAGCTTGGTGGTCTGAAGAAGGGTGGTCAGCCGACCAAGGTCTTCTTGCAGGTGGACTGGTCACGTGGCGGCGACGGCATCGTTGCCAAGAAGAGCATTCGCTCGGTCGAAGACCTGCGAGGAAAGAAGATTGGGCTTATCACGCAAAGCCCGTCCGAGTTCCTGTTGATTTACGCTCTTCGCAACTCCAGCCTGGACGACCAGGAGCAGAAGGCAATTCTGACTCGACTCGTCGGTATGGACTCGCCTGATGCGCTGATTGCGGCGTTCGAAGCCGGTCAGCTCGACGCAATCGTGACGTGGGAGCCGAACATCTCGGCTATCGTCAACCGTGGCGGCAACGCACACGTGCTGCTCGACACTTCGACCTTTGCCAACGCCATCAGCGACGTGTTTATGGCAAGCGAGAAATTCATCAACGAGAACCCTGAGCTGATTCAGAAGTTCATCCAAAGCTGGCAACAGGGCATCCGTGAATTCAACCGGAACCCGTCGAATGCGGCTGAGGTTATGATGCAGAACTTGCCGATGTTCCAGACGTTGGGACGAGACAAGACGCTCGACACCATCGCCAAGGTGAAGCTGACCGATATGTCGGACAACGCCAAGACCTTTGCGCTCAACGGCGGCGAGCCGCTCTACGACAAGATTTTCAACGAGGCTACGGAAATCTATGCATCCCGTGGCGTCCTGGAAACCCGTGTGTCTTCACTCGAATCGAAGTATGAGGGGCACTTGCAGAAGGTGTTCGCATCGCTTCCGCCCGAGGACCAGAAGGCTACGCCGGTCGAAGAGCACACGTTCTCACCCAAACAGCGAGAGCAAGCGGCGAAGTCAACTGCCAAGGCTGTGCTGAACAAGCAAATCAGCATTCACTTCGGCACCAACCAGTCCACTCTGTCCGATAGCGCCAAGATTGCCATCAAGCGGGATATCGTGCCGCTGCTGGAAATGGCTTCGAACGCCTTTGTTCGAATCGAAGGCAACACGGACAACGTTGGCAACGACACAACCAACAAAATGCTGAGCTACGAGCGTGCCCAAGCGGTCGTGAACTATCTCGTTCGGCTCGGCTTTGATGAGTCTCGCCTGATTCCGGTCGGCAACGGCGAGAGCAAGCCCGTCGCTTCTAACAGCAGCGAGCGTGGTCGTGCTCGGAACCGCCGCACGGATATCCGGGTGGTAGCCAAGTAAGGAGTAGGTGAGATGGCACTAGAAATTCGCGGAAAATTGTCTCCTCGGACGGACTTGACGTATGGCTTGGCTGGTCTGGCAGCGCTCCTGCTGGCATGGTGCCTTCTCACCTACGGCGGATACGTCAAGCCGTTGTTCCTTCCCACACCCACAGCGGTGTGGGAAGGAATGGAAAGCTTCGTCCGAAAGGGCTGGCTCGATAAGGCTCTGATTTACAGCACGTTGCGAGTTCTGAAGGCTCTTGCAATCACGGTGCTGATTGCCGTACCAATCGGCGTTCTAATGGGAGCGTTCGCCCCTGTGGATGCATTTCTTCGAAAGATTGTCAATGCTGGTAAAGCGGTCCCGCCGACAGCAATCATCGGACTCGTCGTTCTGTGGTTTGGCATCGAAGAAAAAGCCAAAATCGTCTTTCTGTTCATGGGCGCAGTGTTCTACATGATTGTCCTGGTTAAGGATGCTGTCGCCAACGTCCGAGAGGAATACCTTCGAGTGGCTACTGACCTGGGCATGTCGCCCTTCATGACCGTTCGCAAAGTGTTGATTCCGGGCGCACTGCCGCAGATTTGGAACGCTATCACGGTGTCCAGCGGCATCATGTGGACATACATCATTCTTGCGGAGTTCATCAACTCTAACCAAGAACAAATCGGACTTGGCTATCTCCTGCTGATTGGCACGAGAACCCAGGAATCCGGCATGGTGTATGCTGCACTTATTCTTATCGTTCTCGTCAGTACGACGTTCGACTGGCTGATGAACCTGATTCGTCGTCGCTACTTCAACTGGTAAGGGAAGGGAAATGGAACTAATACCTGAAGCAACTACAGCACAACCGCAAAACCCGCCCGTCATCGAGGTTCAAAACGTCAGCAAGTGGTACGACGGACCGAAGAAGGGCGAGAAGATTCACATCGTTGACAACATCAATTTCACCGTGCCGGACATAGAGGCGGGCGAGTTTCTCGCAATCCTTGGTCCTTCCGGTTGTGGCAAGTCCACCGTCATGAACATGCTGGCAGGACTTACCAAGCCCGACACCGGCACGGTCAAGACATTCGGCTTTGAAGTTAAGGGCGACAACCCTGAAGCCGTCACCGTTCAGCAAGCCTACACGTGCTTCGACTGGCTCACCGTGCAAGGCAATGTCGAACTTGGTCTTGAAGTCGCTGGCATTAAGCAGCCACAACGGGCGGAGCTGGCTCAAGACTTCATCGCTAAGGTGGGTCTGGCTGGCAGAGAGGGCGCATATCCAAGAGAGCTATCGGGCGGTATGAAGCAGCGTGTGGCGCTTGCTCGTGCGCTCGTGCTGCGTCCCCGACTCGTGTTGATGGACGAGCCGTTTGGCGCACTTGACGCCCAAATCCGGGCGGAAATGCAGCAACTCCTTCTCAGCTTGTGGGAAGAGCAGAAGAACACCATCTTCTTCATCACGCACGACATCACGGAAGCTCTGCTCCTGGCTGACCGAATCATCGTTCTGGCACCACGTCCAACAAAGGTGGTGTACGATTACCATGTGCCTTTCGCTCGTCCAAGAGTGGAAACGCTGGCGCTAGACGACGCCTTTGTTGCCGCAAGCCAAGAGCTGCTAAAAATCCTCAAAGAGGCGCAAGGCAGCGGACAAGTCAGAGTATCTGTTTAACGCAGGAAATCTATGGCAGAAAGTCGGTTCAAGTCAGCATTTAAGGAAGACGCCAATCTCGTCGGTCTAGCGGCGGCGCTTGGACTTTCCATCCTCTTCATGAATCCACTCCCACTTCTTTTAGGAGTGGGTTTGGAGGCAGGATATCTCCTGTTTGTGCCCGAGTCTGAGTGGTACACGCAGCGGCTCAAGAAGAGGGCGATGGACGAAATTAAGCAACGTCGCACCGAACTCGAAGAAAAGCTAGGCAAGCACCTGGACTACGAGAACAGGGAGCGCTATGAGAGGCTCAGAGACCTCCGGGAGCATGTGGACGAGCAAGTCTTGCCGACAAAAGACAGCTCTTGGTACGAAGAGATTTTTGCCAAACTGGACAGCCTGCTGGAGAAATTCCTTATCTTCGCATACCGGGACTCACAGAACCGGGAATATCTCGCTCAGAAAGCCACAGAAATGTCAGAAGCCAATATGGAGCTTCGGGGCAAAGGCGGGAAGAAGAGCGACCTGCGGCAGCGACTAGAACAGACAGAGCAAGTCACGTACAACGACCCGACAAAGCGTTGGGTCGAAGAGCAGATGCTCCATATCCGTGAGTTTTACGCTAACCAACTGTCGGTTCTGCAACAACTCCTGGACGAGGAGAACAAGCGCACCGAGCAAGGCAACGGGGACTATACGAATAAGACGACTTTAGAGCGGCGCATTCAGGTTTTGCAAATGAGCCTGGACGACATTGAGCAGGTTGCGAAGACCACCGTCAGCTTGAGCCAGCAGCTTCAGTTGATGGAAGACACGTTCAACTTAATCAACGGTCAAATCCGCTCGAAAGCACCTAAGCAGGTGCTTGAAGATGTCGAGCAAGTTGTTGTGCAGGCGGAAATGCTGCAAAGCACCCTGTCTGATATCAACATCTATCAAGACGAAGACGATTTGCAACAATATCTAAGCGTAGGGAGCAAGTAAACACATGCCACTCAAGAACATTCTCAAGGCAGCAAACAACCTCATCTTCACTGGTGGTGACGAAGAAGAGCAGACGCCTGGGCAGCAGCCCGGAGCATCTGCGGAAAGCAGCAGCAAAGCTGACGACATCATGAGCCGCATCGAGCGAGAAGTCGGCGGCAAGACGCTGGCGGACGTGGCGAATGCCGGTCCTGGTCCGGCGCTCAACGAAGTCCAAGTTCCGCCACAGAACCTTGCAGCGGAACCGAAAAAGGCGGCAGCGCCAATTCGAAATCCTGACGGCAGTATCAACTTCACGCCCATTTACGAGCAGGCGAATTTGCCGAAAGCAGACATGACGGCTGAAGAGATGCTGAAGACCATCGAGGAGTTTGGCGACGTGCCTAACGAAGCGAAACTGGTCATGGCACGTGGCGTTCTCAAGCCGCTCACCGCCAAGTTCGGCATCACCGCAGAGACGGTCGTCAATGACGCTCTGATGAAGGTGGCGGCGCTCGATTCGTACTCCACGGGCATCCAGAAGCAGTGCGCCGACTTCGTGTCCAAATCGCAAGCGGAAATCAGCCAGCTCGAAGCTCAAATCGCCGCCAAGAAGAAGGCAATGGAGTCGGCTCAGGCTCGAACGCAGGAAATGGTTGACCTGTGCGAGCAAGAGGGTGACCGCTTTGAAGTGCTGCTCAACTTCTTCGGCAAGCCCGTTCAGCCGCCTGTCGGTGTCTGACACCTAGCTGCTTAGATATTGGAAAGCCGCCTGTCGGCGGCTTTCTTTTTGTTCGAATTTCTCGCATTCTCATGATAACAATTTCATGGGAACTCTTTTTACTCTGGACGGACTGCGTGTCACCCAACCTTTCTGCGAGCTACACACCGGGAATGCGCTTTGCATACTCCCGAAGCTTGATGTCCAGGTGCATACCGTGGTTACATCGCCACCATACTTTCAAAAGAGACAGTATGGTGACGCCACGTGCGAAATTGGAAACGAGAAACACGTCGAAGATTACATAGAGACGTTATGTCAGGTCTTTGATTCAATTAATCTTCACCCGCTAGGTAGCGTTTGGGTGAACATCGGTGACAAGCGGGACAAAAATGGAAGCTGTCAAGAAATTCCCGCCCAATTTGCCTTGGCTATGAGAAAGAGGGGTTGGTTGATTGCTGATTCTGTCGTATGGGCAAAAGTGGTAGCTCGAAAGGACGGCACGACAGAAGGCGGCTGTATGACAGAGCCGAGCACCGGGCGACTGAATGGCAATGGCTATGAAATGATTTACCGATTCGTCAAGTCCAAAAAACTTGGCGATGCGTGGTCAGACACCTGTGCCGTGCGCATCCCTCGCTTTGGTGTCGATGTCGAAAGATATTTGCCATCCGAGTACATGGAGATTGAGACTTCGTTAAACGGCCGAAATTTACCGAATGTCTGGCGAGTTGAGATGGGGCAGAGTAAAGATAAACACTTCGCCGTGTACCCTCGTGCCCTTTGCGAGCGCCCTATTGCGATGACATGCCCTCCGTTTGTTAATCTTGACGGGTCTCTGCCAACCCGCTGTGTTGAGATGGTGGTGTACGACGAGCAGCGAGGCTCCAAACGGGTCTTTGGCAAGTATTCAGCCGAGGAGGAAAGAGAGAAAGCCGGACGGCAAGATTTTGCGAGAAGTTATGTCCCAAGGATGCCAAAGTCTTTGGGCTGGGACAATCTCCAGGAAGAAGTTTCACCGGGAGTCGTACTAGACCCATTTTGCGGCAGCGGCAGCACCGGCGTTGCCGCTGCATATCTAGGTCGCAGTTTCATAGGAATCGACCTGTATGAGTTCAACACAGACCTGAGTAGAAAGAATTGTGACGAAGCCCGAGCTTATGTCAATTCCCTGTCTCGTCATCCTCTGGAGCTAATCTATGCCAACGCAAAGCGGTAGAAAAGACTTTTCACCGGAGTTAGCTGAGGCTAATGACCAAATCGGCAAAAGAGCCGTTTGCCTCCTCGTAAACACTCTGTTTAGCGACAAGCTTGAGGTTCTGGATGTAGAGGAACGACGAACCACAGGTGACGTGCTTTGTCGTTCTAAGATAGACGGAAAAGAATTCCACATTGAAGTAGAACGCAGGTGTGAGGTCGATTTCGATAAATTGTGGCGTCGTGAATTTCCAGATTGCAGTGTGCCCAGCAAGCACGGCATAAGAAATGAGCTTCGAGGCTGGTACATCATTGTGAGTCAAGGTGAGTCTGAAGATGTAAGACGCTTCATGCGAATCCACCTTCCGATGGTCAAAACTTGCCGCCAAGTCAATCGCCCGAACAAGTATTCTGGTGGACAGCCAGAAATTTTCTATTGCGTACCGTTTCACTTAGTGCAAAACTGGGAGAGGAATAACAACGATGAATGGGAGCTAGTTTGCATTGAAGACGAGTGGTTCTAAATTGTATAAGACAAATCACTATGGAAACAGCTCAGACTGGAATCACCGTGACGGCGGAAGCCGCTTCTCATGTTAAGGAATTGATTGAAGAGAATGGCGGCACTCACACGCATCTTAGGCTGTGGGTGGCTGGTGGCGGTTGCTCGGGACTCTCCTACGGTCTAGCCCTAGACGACAACATCGAGGAAGATGACGAGCAGTTTCAGACCAATGATATCTCTGTCCTGGTGGATGCCATGTCCCTGAGATATCTTCAGGGAGCTACCATCGAATACGACACCGAAAAGCTCGGAGGTGCATTCAAGATTAACAATCCGAATGCCAAATCCGGGTGTGGCTGCGGACAATCCTTCTCTGCTGAAGATGAGGAAGGCGGCTCGGGCAAGTGCGGCGGCTGTAGCGGTAGCTAAAAATACTGTATTTGCACGCATTCTGACGAAGGCGTGTGATATTTCCAATTCTGACCCTGGAGAATGAAGTTATGGAACTTCTGAGCAAGGAAATGGCGGAGAGGCTGGCGCTTCTTTTCCTTCGCACAAGATATGTTACTGGAAAGGTCGGTGCAACTGACCAAGAAATTGAAGCGGTGCTTGCTTGGGCGAATGAAGTAATTGTTTCCTACGCGTTCCTGAATGCTGTCCTTGCACAGACAATCATGCTAGACCTCACTGACAATGAGGTGTCTTTCTCGCCGTTCATACTATCGGAATTTGATACACCCGATGAGTTCGACACCAAGTTTGTCAACCAAGTCGAACAGTATATCAACGACATGTTCAAGAACGAGAATAAAGATTCTGACGAGTAAGAATGGAAGAAAACAAGGCGCTCAAGAAGTTTGATAACCTAGCCAAGAAATTGGCTGGACGTTATCAAACGACGTACAAAAACAAGTTCGAATTTGAAGAACTGTACGCAGCAGCGCGTCTTGGTATCGTCAAGGCTTCCCGCTCTTACAAGGAAGACATTGGCGTGAAGTTTATCACTCACGCATACAACTGCGCCAACAACGCAATCAAGGGCTATATCCGGGACAGCAAAGTGATTTCTAAGGTGCCGGAGTCTGACCACCGAAGCGCTGTTATCATCGACAACGAGACGGCTATGGCTCAGCTTGAGCAGGCACCAGCCGAGGATTTGATTGCAGGTCAGGAGCATCGTGTGTTTCTTGAGCAAGCGCTTTCCATGCTTGATGAAAAGCAGCGGCGCATTCTGCATTTAGTTTACTTTGAGCACATGAGCTACGAAGATATTGCAAAGGAATTCGGAGTATCGAAGCAAAGCGCACACCAGATGGCCTTCAAGGCTTTGGAGAAGCTGCGAGCTTATGTCGCAAAGCATCAACTTGAAGTTGGAGATATTTTGTAGCTTATGTCGGTGGTGTTTGTGGTTTCTATTCGTGCGAATTTTCCACGTACTACGCTGTCTTATCACAGAAAGGGAATCTTGTCTGACTGTCACCACCGCTCCTACGTAGTTGGAGAGATATTGCGGACACTACTGGAGTTCGCCCGTAAAGATAGTGCCATAGAATCTTCGTACACCGTGATAGCGGAAGCCACCATTGACAACGAGGAATACTACTTCGAGCGTACATGGCCTTTTGCCGAAGAATTTGCCCTTCGATGCGTTGGCACTGAGGTGCTGATGAAGCTGGAGGAATTCGCTCAACACGAGAGCGGAGCCAAACTCATTGCCGCTGTGTTTGACAAAGACGACACAAATGGGTACAATGAGGATGAACAAGATAAATAGGAGAAAAGAAGAGATGGCTCAAACACTTGACCTGGAGACCGTCTCGAAAATTAGATATGAGAGTAATACCAACTCTCCCGTTTGGGGCTTTGGACCCAAAGCGGGACCAAATCGTTTTTGCTTCTGACCATCACATCAGACACGACAACATCCGAGGCTACTCTGGAAGACCGTTCCTGACGGTCCAAGAGATGGACGAAGCGATTCTCGCCAAACACAACGCAGTATGTGATGACGACACCATCGTTTTCTTCCTTGGAGACGCTGCATTTCCGTCCAAACATTCATCGCAACGAGACTATCAGGTTCTTCAAAATTTCTTGAATAGCTTCAAAGGAAGAATCTTCTACCTAGCTGGCAACCACGAGGATGCCATGCGGTACATGAATTTGAACTGGACTGTTCTACCTCAGCTTACCGAAATTACTGTGCTCGATGATTCGGCTGAGAAGGGGCGACGCAACATCGTGATGTGCCACTACGCTCTTCGGACGTGGAACAAGGCGCACTACGGCTCGTGGCACCTATACGGTCACAGTCATGGAGGGCTGAAGAACGATTTCGGCAACATGATGCAAGACTACGAGTTCACTCTCTCAATGGACGTTGGGATTGACTGTAACAATTACTCCCCGTTCACCTATGAGCAGGTGAAGGACCACATGTCGAAAAAGACGTTCCGAGCTGTAGACCACCACGCGCACGAATCTAAGATGGATTTTTCCAGTCGAAAGACGAGAAGTCATTGACTACCAATAAAGGTCAAATAGATTTAAAACCAGAAATGTCTTCAACATGTCTGCTTGGAGCGACGTTGAAGAAACGATTCTTCGTGATTCCTACCCTCTAGTAGGCTCATTGGGTTGTTTGGAGCTGCTGCCCGGACGTAGCAAGACAGCAATACGCTCCCGAGCCAAACTTCTCAAGTTAAAGAAACAGCGAGCACCAAATCGTGCTGGCTTGCTTTTGAGTGACGAGCCGAAGGCTATGTACTGGTTGGGGTTCTTACTCGCCGATGGTCATTTTGGCGAACAAGGAAAAATCAAGCTTTGCGTCAGCGTCAAAGACGCCGCTCATGTTCTTGCATACGAAAAGTTTATTGGAGGCAAATCTCGAAGCGTGTCAGTCAACAGTTTTGGGCAAGAGCGGCAGATGCTTGAGCACGGGGTGTCGAATGTTGCGGTTGTTCGAGAGCTGAGCCAACGATATGGCATCTGTTCGTCAAAAACAAAGCATCCGCCTCTGTTTCCCACAGGTTTGTCGGACGATTCCTTGTTGGCTCTCATTGTCGGATTCATTGACGGCGACGGGACAGTAAAGCGCCTTAAGGGACGCCCTGACTCCAATATTCAGATTAAAAATCATAGTGCCTGGGGCGAGTTTTTGCAACACATGAGCGACTTCTTGGGGCATTACTTCTCTGCTCATCCGGTTGCCGTGAAAACCACCTCGGGTTACGCCGTGCTTTGTCTCTCTAACAGCAGAGTCGTGTCTGGCTTAAAGAAGCAGTTGGTTCGGCTTGGCATCCCCTACATGACCCGCAAGTGGAGCAGGATTGACGAGAACTTTGTTAGCTCTCGTGCTGAAAAAACCACACGTAAGATGCCGCAAAAAAACTTTACAGTTTAGGTTCAAATCGGCGATATTTTTCTTCCCACCGGCTCGTTTTGTGGGTTGTGGCAACCGGCTCGATTGGGTCGATGTGTGGCATGGAATACCTCTTGACGAAAGCCGTCCAATAAAAAAACTGAACTTTTTCTTCAGAAAAGCTTGCATTTTAAAATAAGCCGAGTGGTAGCATGTGGCTGCGTCAGTTTAAGGTGAAAAATGAACAGATACAGAGCAAAAGTTGTTGCGGAGCCACAAGCGTTACGGCTCGGAAAATGGACCCGTTGGGTGATGTTTCTCCAAGCCAATTCTCTTACAGGACCCATGCCGAGTGCGAATGTCAGAATGGCGGCTGTTGAGCCGAGAGAGGAAGTGACCAAGGGTATAGACGACACGCTGAAGAACCGACCTGAAGCCCTGGTGGTATTGTCGCAAGGCGTAGATGGCACAGTGGATGAAGTGGTGTATGACCCCGTAACCGGAGAGGTGGTGTTGGGTTTTGATGACACTGGTCAAAACAATGGGGGGCACCTTATCGCACAGACGGTTGAGTTTTGCGCAGAAAACAATCTGAGTGACAGCGCACTACTTGAAGGTCGATTTTGGCAGAACCTGGAGCCTGAGTTGAATCACGACCGAGCACTCACGATTAACATGACTCGCCGGATGGACTTTATGACGAAAGAGTTGCACAAGGGCAGTTTCGATAAGCTAAAGAATGTGCTGGCTGGACAACCCTATTTCGACAAGATTGAATGGGTGTCCAACAGTGGCGGCAAGAAGCCTGACGATATAGTTCTTGATATGGCGATGTTCAGCATAGCCCATGTCTCAAAATCTGGAAGTCTCAAGCCTGGCTTGTTCGGACCCAATCGCCTATATCACGCAGGGAAAACACCTGCGGTTATGCTCGATTTGCTCGGACATTCTCTGACTGGCAAGCAAGAGAATTGCGTCTTAAAGTATGGCGAGCAGAAGGTTGTGGAAATTTTGGACTTTATAGACTACTTTAAGTTCAAGATGATGACAGTTGACTTTGCCCAATTTTCTGAAAACGACTTTCCCTACTTGCCCCATAATGCCAGTGAGCTGGGATGCGCATTCCGAGCCATTCACTCCAAGCACAAGATTCTCAAAAAGCGAAAGAATTCTGATAGGTTTCTCAGAAGGACCAACGGTGCGGTTGGGACGCCGTTGTATTTTTGCCGGGAGCTGGGTGAAGTCACAACTCCATGCTCATTGCCTGAAATTGCTTTTACTAGAGGATTGCTTTATGGACTCGGACGAACGTTGTTCTCTCCGAACGGCACGTGGGTCTTAGGTTCCCTGGAAGAGACTAAGAAATTTGTTGACTCCAAAATTGCTCAAGTCACTGTTGAGTTTGACAACGGCTTTTGCGAAATGCTTCTCGAAGAGGTCTTGTACAATCAATCCAAAGAGGAAATTCAACACAACAAGTCCAAATACGCAACGCCCATGAAAAGGCAGAAGCGCCAGCCGTCTGATTTAGCGAAAGATTTGAGCTACTACTTGTTTGCAGAAAGGGTTTGTGGAGAAGTCTTAAACGACTATCGCCGTTCGGTGTCCCATACCCCACACAACACTCAACAGTCTCTAGCGCAGTCTGTGTAAGCAGCAGAGGCGGAAATTGATTTGTTAAGTCAATTTCCGCCTCTGTTTGTTATAATAGTCTATCGTGAATGATTACAATCTTCTCCCCATCAGATTGTTGGCGCACTCCTCTCGTTCGCCAATAGACATAAAGGTGAACCGAATTCCCTCGATAGGGGAATGTATCCATATCAATCAAGAGGATTTTCAGGAATTGCGCTTGGTGGTCGGAGTAACCCACTTGGCTTGGGAATGCGAAAAGCCAGAAATCATTGCAGAAATATGGACGGTCAATGTTCATGAGCAGTGGCTCGACAAAATGGCGAAAGAGGCATATCAGAACCATCCTGGCAGAAAAAGAACATTTGAGCAGGTTCACGACATAAGCCCATAGATATGAGACTTACTGAAGCCGAGTTTGCTGAAATCCGCAGTGGTAATTGTCTTATCATCTCCTGTCAGGGAGATGGCGGTAAGCACTGTGGCGGCTGGTTAAGAATTCCGTTCTCGCCAGCACTGCCTGGATGCTCTGAGCCGGAGCCGCTTAAGAACGGAATGGTTTGGAAGCGAACGGGCGGCGAAACGCTCGAAGACTTGTCTCTTTCTCCGTCAATTGACGCTGATGTTTGTGGGCATTTCTTTGTTGAGAACGGGCAAATTCGGTAAACTACACCAATGAGTCCAATCTACATCACCAGAGGCGCAATCAGGCGTGGCTGCTCGGGTGTTGATATTACAGTCAAATCCGCAGAGAGCTGGGCAAGATACTTCGCACCGCACTGGGATATGGTGATGGGACATAAACAGGGGCGAGTCTCTGATGAAGAGTATGAGTCCCGCTACCTTGCAATATTGAAGGCAGCTCCAGCAGGGGCTTGGACTTGGCTGTACACGCAAGGTCTCGAAGAAGGCGAGGTTAAGGTGTTGTGCTATTGCCCGCTTCACAAACCCTTCTGCCATACGGAAATCCTCATAAGGTATGCTATCGCCAATCTACCAACAATGTTCAAGGCAGATAGCCAAGATGAAATTTCTGATAGCGAGAGCGAGTTATAACAGAGATGTCCTCCCTAAGTGGCTGTACGACCGCGACTTTGGCGATTGGCCGTCAAATTTAGCCGCAGAAGAGATAACAGCGCTGACCGACTCGATGCTCGATGACAGGGAACAGTTCGTCAATAATCCTCCATTGCCTGGCTGTGAGTTGCAACCTTGTTTAAGCCCCTCGTTTTATAGGTTCAAGACTGTGGATGAGCTGCTTGCAAGGCAAAACGAAGACGGCTCTGTGAATCATCGTGAAGTCATCAGACGAGGAAAGGCTTGCACAGCTTGCGATTATCCGGTTTACGCCTGGTTCTTGGAGGTAGAGAGCCTAGAGCATGCACTTAGGCTCATAACGGAAGCTCAGTGTTCTGCGTGGCTAATACCCGCTGAAGAAATCTGCACCGAATATCCGGCGCTTCGACTTCAAGATGAGCCGATTTATGGATAATCCTCAAAGTTTTGCGTGGTATGCTTAAGCCATCTATGGGAACCGAGAGGGTGCTTTCGTTAAAGGCGGGAGATATAGAAATCGAAATTGTCGATGTCCAGAAGCTTCCGAAAAGCTATCCGGCTATACCTCAAGCTGCACTCGAAAGCAATATCATCACTGCCTACCTGTACGGCAGAGCTGCGCACAGGAAAGACAATCGGAGGCGCTTCAAAACCTACTACTACAACTTAGTGGGACCAGAGTTGAGTTACGGACAAATTTGTAAGCTCAAGTTCTGCTTATGTATCGTTCAGATGCTACACGGTGTTTTTGAAAACAGCTCGTTGTCGCTGGAGTACATCAAAGAGCGGCTCGTTAAGGAATTCAACTGGTACAAGATGCCAATTGACAAGTGCGAAATCAGAGAACAGAAGTCCGAGAAGTAATCATGGAAACCCTCGCCCTCAATCAACCAATTAGGCTCAGCACAGCCGAACCTCTCGTTGTCGTCAAAGAAGAAGAATACAAGCGTCTTCTAGAGGCAGAGGAGCGTCTTGAGCAAGTTCTTCGAGACCAAAAGGAATTGCCGGGCGATGTTGTGGAACTCAGAGCGGAACTCAGAGAGAGCTACGACGCCATCATGGAGCTTGGCATGTCGTTGCGGGAATTCATTCAGTTCTACGGGGCTTTCAAGGACCGAGACCACCAACAGCCCGCCGACATGATTACAAAGTATGCCATAGACGCTTTGAAGAAGGATGCTGCTGTCCAC
>Ga0196964_10000711_pt1 | contig 18650 bp, 16 predicted proteins | sample S1_10metaG_FD_148615 | JGI IMG/M metagenome (GOLD analysis project Ga0196964, IMG submission 148615) | Soil microbial communities from Anza Borrego desert, Southern California, United States - S1_10 | ecosystem: Environmental > Terrestrial > Soil > Desert | place: USA: California | collected... | reverse complement strand
CATTCCGGGGTGATCTATAAGCCTCGTGAGCAGGCCGGAAAACTGCTTCTCCTTCTCAGCTTCCTGCTGGCGCTGCTGCTCTCGGTGCTGCTCGAAAGCTTGAGCAAACCCGCGTGCGAAGCCTAAGCTGGCGCTACCGCCCGCCATTACCCTCTACCTCCACCGCTGGTATTGCGATATAGAGAATTGCCGTACAGCATTGGGTTGTTGCTGAAGCTCCCAACACCCGGAATGCTACCTTGCCCCGAGAAGAGGGAAGTCATGCCGTAATTAGGTGCGCGCATATAGGGGCTGGCGTTGGAGCGATTCATAAGGCTGGTGGAGCCGGGATTTACCATAAGGCTCTGACCGGAGCTGCGGCCGGCGGATCTGCCAGCAGTGCTAGGAGGCTGGCGATTCTGATACCAATTGTATCCAGAAAGTAGTCCCTGCCCGACCGCCTGTCCTATTTGAGCATAAGCATCCTGCTCCTGACCCGCAGCGAGCATACCAATCTGGTGGGCGTTGGCGAGATTATTCTCCCCCATCCCCATAGCGTTCAATCCCAGCCCGCCAGCAATATTTCCAGCATTAAGTAGCTTATCTGTGGCGTCGCGGCGGCTGCGCTGAAGTAATGATTGTGATATTGCCCGCTGGTCATCGTAAGCCCCAGCTCTACGCGCTGCCCCACCCCCAGACCGGCGTTCAAACTGGCCGGCCAGCTCTCGCTGTGACTGCATGTCATCTGAGATTTGGGCAAGCTCCGGGCCTAGCTCTTCGATAAGAGCGCCGCGGTCGCCAGTAGCTAGAGTAGCGTAACGATTTGTGGCTGAATCGATAGCGCGGCGAGCGTTAAGCAACATCGGCTTACCGAGAGCGTCATACTCGGCCTGACGCGCCCGCTGCTCGGCCTGCATCTTCTTGGAGCGCTTCTGCGATTTCTTGTTGCCGTAATACGCCGCACCTGCGGTTATTAAGGCGGCAGCTATTTCCATTAGTTTATTTCCTTACCAATGGAGCCTACAAAGACACGCATGCCTTCTAAGCTCCTAAGCCCGGATTTGACGGCCATCTGTCCGACAACACTATTGGTTGTCATACAATAATATGATATTTGTGAAGTATTGGCAATATCCATCAATTCCCTTATTGCCTCCTTCAGAGCATCAAATAGCTTTATGAAGTTAACGTTGCTGTTGGGCGCAATTATAAGCGGCTCAACATGATACGCCGTCTGTAAGAACTGAACCCCGACGATCTTACCATCAGAGTCTTCTGCGACGGCGGCTATGGCGTTTTGGGGTGACGGCAGGGCAAACCCCGCCCAAGACACTAGAGGTACGAGCTTATCCCACTCTTCATCGTCTAATATCCTATACTTCATCCTCCACCTTCCACACGTATTCTTCCACCATCTTTTCCAGCTCGGCAAGGGCGGCATTTACAGCGGCTTCCTTCTCAGAAGCTACAGCAGTAGCGGTAGGTGTTCTCCATGTAGCGCACGCATACCACTTGCCGCCATCCAGAGGTCTGGTTACTAGTTCGATGTTGTTGCGAAGTAGGGACTTATCGAGTTTGAACTTTTTAGCCATAAGATATTATAGTCTGATATACGGAACCCACACAGTATGGGGTGGTTCGCCGTTAGTCCCGGCGGTTGCGGTACCAGTAGATAGCGCGTGAACGTGAGTGCCTGCGCTGACGTGAACCAGAACTCCGCCAACGCCATCATTATAAGTACCTCCGCTAGAATCGTGTTCTATTGTGAAGGAATTGCCAGCAACACTCTTAACCGTTTGGAGACCATTGGGGTCGCCCGGAGCGCCACCAGCGATAGTAACCCCCGTTATTGTTATCAGATCCCCGGCTTCCAATCCATGACCCTGAGCCATATTGAAAGTAGTGTCAGCTCCTTCGGTAATGGTGGAGATGTTGTTAGCCCCGCCGGATTGCGCAACAACAGAAGCGGCAGCGCTTATCGCCGTATCTGTGTTTCCGGATAGCGTGACTGTAGGGGCGATGGCAGCGTTAGGCGTAGTGTCGTATGCCGCGCCGAACTTGAGGTAATAATTGCGCTGATCCGGTAGGGTGACGTTGGTAGTCCCCGGAATGCTAGGAGTGCCGCTGAGAGTCATCACTGCTACCGGATTCACACTACCATCCGCTATCTGCCACCCGGTACCGCTGGCGGGGGCTATCGCAAATCCTTGTATATACCCGCCTTGATAATCTCCAGTAGCAAACCTCCACCCAGAGGCGCTGTTAATCCACTCTAATATGTGATTGTAGGTGGTGACGTGATAGCGATATCCGGCGTCGTTATCGGTGAGGTTGGCAGTAGGAATATTACCTAGGCTGTCAGAGTGCACCCCGAGCATGTAGATCCAATTCGTCCCGTCACTCCTCCACAATATCTTCCTGTTCGTATCCCATAGCAGAGTGCCGGAAGCATACCCAGAGGCTGCTGGTCGGTTAGCTAGAGTCCCACTATGGGTAACGATCACCCCGGTTGCTGCCAGCGCCTTCCATTGCTGACTCGTGATTGGACTGCGATCTGCTCTGTAGATAACATCATCTACCGCCCACAGTTCGCCATCTTTGCGGAAGTTAATATCCGGTAGAGTGTCGGCTTCCTGAACTCGCGCTTTTTGCGGGTCGGCCGCCTCCCCCGGCAATCCTTCAATACTAGTAGTGGTCCCACTCCCCGGATTAATTACAGGATTGGTAGTAGGAATATTACCTACCGGGACTAGCTCATCGGGTGGGTTGAAGAGATCAATAGGGAGTAATCCGCCGTCATCAACTAGCTTTCTAGGATTAACGGCGGGGAATTTAGGCCGCCATACTGGTTGGGTCGGCTCGGGAGGAGCGGCTGGGCCATCAGGCGCGGTTACGGTGAGAGGTCCACCCTCGCCGCCTTCACCAACTATTATCATCCCGCGCTGGCCGCGCAAATACTCTATGTGCTCGTAGATATTGCGTAGCACACCTGATAGCGCCTCGGGATTCTTGGCGTCATCCTCGTTGGGATACCGGAATCCCGGCACCTTAGCCATTAGATGGTAGCCCCGCTGTCGAAGTGCGGCCCGCCGAACGGATTAACGATCGCATACCCACTCGGGCTATCCCACGCCTTAACATACACCTCGCAATCCCCCTTAAATACGCGGAAGTTGGCACTTGAGGTAAGGCTATAGGAGAAGAGCTTGCCCTTAACGGCCTGCATAGGAACATATATCTTCTGATACGCGCCGCCGGTAGAAGCTATAGAGTAGGTATATGCCGTCCCATCCACCGTTACTGTCAGAGTTACTGTGGCGGTAGATTGGAGGGCGATGTATGCTGCGCGCACATGCTGATAGCCGCGAATTCCGTGGGAGGTTCCTTGGGTTATCCACGCCGTGACATTCTCCGGCACGCGATTGTATACCCAATCAATGTCGAACACCGTAACAGGGTTGTCAGGAATCAATCGCACCATATGGGCGCGGATTGTGGGATTTAGGGCAAAGGAGGTCTTACGCCTCCCCGCGTGAGTTACGGCAAATGTCTGGATTGTGCCGCCGGATTCCGTGCCGTCATAGTGTAGGCTGAAGTTGATAGTGTCCGCCACTACAGGCGAGGCGTTGGGATCGGCAGTAGTATCCGCCTCTATCGTAAACCCTTGGATGTCCTTCGCACCGGGGTAGCCTATATCCGAATAATCGTATATAAATTGCCCCTTTTCCGGCCACGGGTCGTACATCCACTTAGTGTTGTAGATGCGCATATTCGCACCGGAAGCCGGGGAGATGCGCATAATATGACACAGCACAGGAGTAGTGAAGTCATAGACCAACACGGACCGGCCGTTAGCAGTGCGAGTAGCATCCCTTAGAGTGGCGGTTACCTGCCGGCCATCATGACGAGCGGCTCCTGATGCCGTCCCGGTCTCATCGTCATACTGCACGTCGATTTGGCGCGCGACATTCTCCGTATCCGCCTCGACGATAACACCATACAGATACTTCCTGCCGATATCGGCATTAAACCAATCGGTGGGGAATGGGAGATTCTCCGGCTCCTTGTCATACACCCACTCATATCCATAAATCTTGAGCGGAACGGTGGCGTTGCCGGGCTCCAACCTGACTTCAAATCCGGTAGTCTCGGCGAATTGAAACGCCTGCTTACACTTCCTCCCCGTAATGTTGAGAGTTAGCGTGGTGATATTGTTGCCGTCGATATCAACTACTAGATCCTTCGTTCCCGACGCCAACTCATACTCAATCACCACGCCGCGGAACTTCTTACTTCCCGCATATCCAGCGTCGGTGTAGTCCGTCATCCGCAGGTATACGTCTTCCGGCCGGACTAACCACGAGGGCTCCCATAAATATAGGATGGGGGAGGCACCGTTGATGCTTGAGGAGATGTCGAGCGCCATATCATACGCCAGCCTTCCCCCACCAGATAGGATATCTACGGTCGAACGGGCGCGCGTGCCGGCAGTTGGTGTGACGGTGGTGGCAGTGTCGGAGGTAGCGCCGCGATCGTAAAATCCTTGCAGCACTAGATTCTGAGCGCCAGTATCATACTCCGCAATATAATCCCCCCACCGCTTTTGCGCTCGCGTATCGCCCGCAGCAAAAAACGGCGTCCTGACTTGCCAAGAGTAAGCCGTGCCGTTATCGGAGGTGCCTGCGACGTTGTATAGTCTTCCGGTGGTGGCATCCCTCCCACCAGCTAGCAGACGCCTAGCTTGATCCCCCTCTTCATAATATAGGCACGCCAGCTCAGGGGTGTGGGTGTCGTATGATTCCCACCCGCCGACGCTCACGTTATACACCAAGCACCTATTGACGGGGTTGGCGGCGGAGTTGGCCGTAGGGAAGATATAAAACAGCCTATCATCTGCGTAGCACAACCGATGATATGCAGTGACATTACTTCCGGTGTTAGGCGGCGCCATCCCGTTAACAGTCTGCTCGGCATAGCCGTCTTGCTGGAAAAACGGTCTAAGATCCGGATCAGATATGCACTGAGGGCTCCCACCAGTAGTTTCGTATATGCCGTCTTTGCCAACAAACCATACAGCCGGGCCGGCGGTAATGGCGTATCTGAATGCCAATCCCTTACTGCTCGGAATCTCTTCTGCTCGAAATGGCGTGAGGGCGTCATCAAACGTAGGATGAACGATGAACATCCTATCTGATGACCACAACATCAACCTCTGATTGAACACTACACCATTCATTAGCGGCTCAGATGGTGATGTGACTTCAATCCAGTTGGTGTCGGACGTGGAGTCCGGATTATTCCCGTATGAGAAGTACAGCCTTCCGGGATTGCTGGTATCGCCTAAACCGAATACGAAGCCTTCATATGGGCCTATAACGATGGGAAGTGGTTGGGCTAGTAGGATAGGCTCATACACATCCCACTTTAATGCAGTAGCAGTATTCCCGGCCGGCTCGAATAGCTCCAAAGTAGCCGTAGTATGAACGCGGTATAGTGTATAAGGTACACCATCTAGGTGGAAGAGCGTTCCGGGAGCCCAATTGACGTTGAAGTTATTTCCGGAATCCACCACCATCGTACCGATGACTTGTGATACCGTCCCTGTCTTGGGCGTGTCCGTGATGGCCCACGGCTGGAAGTTAGTATTCCCGTCTACTGTATTGTTAATCAGATACGAATCGGATAGATCGTCGATGAATCCCGGCTGCAACGTACCAGAGCCGGCAGAATACGCGCCATTCCCTACACTGCCGTCTAAGGTGAAGGTGGTAGCGCCTGTTACGGTTATCTTCCACACGCCATTAGCTGCAGTACACCCAAGCACTCCTACCAAGCTCACGGTATCGCCCGTGGATAATCCGTGGGCGGAGGCGGTCGTGACGGATATAGGTGTGGCGTTTGTAACAGAAGATAAAGCGACTGCAATATTCTTAGTCGACCCTATATATCTCCACGCAGGTAAAGCTCCGCCGAATCGCGCAATATCCACTGTATCGACATCTGAAGTAGATATGGTCGGCTTACTAACACTCACCCCTACTGCCGTGCGTCTGACATTCATCGTCTCATCGCGGCACACGGGCGCCCAATTCCCTCTAGCCCCGGTGGTACTGTCGCGCCAACGGTACCGGTAGACGTAAGGCGCGCCTATCTTGCCGACGTCGGGCGCGGCCCCGCCCCTAATCCACCACGAGTCCATGCCGACAGTAACGCTAGGTGAGGCGGTATCGCCCGTAAGTACAAACTGGATGCGCAGCGCGGCTACATTCTTAAGCGTTCGAGTCTTATCGGAGCCGACCTTAACTAAATCCCTGATTCTAAACCGGATAAGCGACCATTGCGCCGCCCCCGTCCCGGTCTCCTCGATAACACGCCTTCTCTCCTCCCGCTCGCGGATGAGATTCCTGACATGCTCCATATCCTCGCGGCGAATAGGGTTGATAGGCTTAAGCTCATTGCGCGTGTTGAGCAGGGAGTTATTTAGAGCTCGAATCTGATTCTGCAACCCTGTTAAGATGTCGTCCGTTACAGGGGTGAGATCGTTCGGCCCGAACTCGCGGTAGAAGTAGTTCTTGGTGAAGTCGTTGGTGGATGCGTCAACATCCAACATGATCTTACCGTTGGTCAGGCGGGAATACTTACTAACTCTCACCAACAATCCCATCTCATCATTCTCGTTTACATCTATACCAGTGGCTAGGATGCTAAGATCACGAGTAATGGTACGAGAGAAAGTGATGGTGGTGGCAGCAGAAGCGGAGTTCGTAAGCTGTATGCCTTCGTTAACTAGCGTAGCTCCAGCTACCCTATTGCCGGTGGTATAGCAACGCAAGCATCTAGGTATGTATATGTTATCGGTGGCGGCCCAATTACTACCTTGCGTAGCGATTCTAGCAACTACTAAATCGTCCGGCCCTTTAGCTATACTGAGAATTCTGCCGTGCTGACTTCGGGTAGCGTTGATAACGAGACTATCTATGCGTAAGTCTGCCGTGGTGCTGAATACAACCCATGCAATATAATGGTCTGCTACCACACCGGATTCATAGCGGATGCGACTTATAGTAATGGCGGATGCGGCGGAAGTATATCTACCAGTCATCTCCACGCCGGGAAATAATTCCTCTACCATTACATCTTCGGCGCCGCCCAATCGTATAAGCATACCCGGAACGTAATTGTCTGTTATGGCTGCCGTGGGCACAATATGACACCATCCGGTGGATGTAGTGCCGAAATCATCGTAATACGTCTCGCGTATAGTGGTATTGATTATGGGTAAATCTGCGGCAGTACCACTCGCCGAACCATTAATTGTTACCGCCCAATTTGTCTGAGTCGTGAAGTCATCGGTGCTATCAACTACGAGGAGATATGGGCGTTGTTTAAACAGGGTGGCTGGAGCATCAGGCGCGGGCAATCCCACCTCCCTGAGCTTAGCCGTACTCCCATTCCAAGTGAACTTGCGGTACTTGGTGCCAGCAAAATACACCCACGAATCCGGGCTCTGGTCGGGGCGATAGGTGACGAATGTTAGCGGATTGCTGCCGACATCCAGCGCGGTACCAGCGCCGAACGTACCATCATTATTGATCTGCGTAAACGCCGTAGTCCCATACGCCACATTACTTCCAGTTCCGACCAACAACGTCCACGTCGAGTTGAGCGGATTGTTCAACCGAACAATGGAGTGTACTGGTGTTTGATTCGTAATGACGGTATTGATGTTAGTCAACCCTACGCGAGCCTCTATCCTACCGGCTTGATGAAAGCGGGAATTCTTGAGTATTGGATACTTAAACCTATCCTTCTCAAGATCAATAACGACATTCAGATCCATCCCGAGGCAGATGAATCGAATAGGCTGCCGGGTGTATTCCGCCATTATGCTTCCTCTTCCATCATAATGGTGTTGTCCTTCATACGAGAAGCTGCCCACATCGGCTTAGTCGCATCCTGAATGTTATTGCTCCCATACAGCCTTTCGGAATAGATGGCGGCGAAATCCGGCATAAGCTTACTCCGGCGCCGGCCAACCTCCATCTCATACCCGCCCATTTTAAATGTGGCGAGCATCTCCGCCCACCCCAATACCGCCTCCTTAGCCTCCCTACCTATCTGCACATTATCATCGTCCGCAGATGGGATTTCGGCATTACGAACAATATCTAGGGTGACGGCGTGCGCACCATCCGGCACTGGAGATAAGGCGATCATGTTCGGCCCGACAATAAGCACGGAATCAGGCGTGTCTTGGCGGCTCTGCCAGCCCGCATTAGTACTATCAGCGCTGAAGATAGGCGCTATCTCAACATTCCGGCCATTTATCTCCGCAGATATCACAGTGCGTTGTGAGCGGATTAGATTGATGCCGGCGTTGTAGAACTTGAGCGCAATCCCTGCGCGTATGGCATCCCTCGCCTCACCATCCTTAGCGAACAAGTCCGCCAACGCTCCCCACTTCACAACCCACGCATAATCATCCGGGATGTTAAGTAGTTCGTTGCCGGAAGCTGTAAGGTCGGCTGGGGCGTCAACAGTGATGATATCTATGTATCCGCTGTCGATCGGCGGCGGGCTGATTTGGATAGTTAGAGGTGAGGTGTTGTGCTGGGTGTAGGCGAAGGGAGTGCCGCTATCTACCCCGCGGTAGGCTTCAGATGACTTATATAGGGTGTAGTAGCGCGAGTCGGCATCATAATAGATGACGCGCAGTACATCCATAGCTGTATCGGGGAGGGTGACTAGGCCGTCGGGAGGTACGTTGAGCGTAGTCGAACGTGATACACGACACGCTGTCTCATGGAGCAATTGATTGCGCCTGCGGGTCAGGGCGTCCTCCAGATCCGCCATCGTAAACATACTAGTGCCAGCCCATGTAACTTGGGAGGAAGTGCTCTCTAGGAGGTGGAATTGGAGCTGCTCGATGAGATTGCGGGTCGTGATCGAGTAGGCGAGATTCGTTACTTGATCCGGGAGGGTGTAGAAGGCTGTCCCGGAGGAGGTACTGAAGGTTACGCGCTCGCGGTAATACCCTGAGAAAGCATTAAGCACACGTATGGCTTCCTTGAGATACAATCCCAATTCGTTGGCCGTCCAGAACACATATCCTGTATCGGATAGACGGCGGGCCAATTCTGTTTTGAGATCAGAGAAGGTATCATACGTGTAAGCCATTACCGTAAGTTCGGGGCGCGTCCGACATCAGGGCCGGTGGGCATCGGAATGCCCATAAGAAACCCACTAGGACAGCGCGTCTTGCTTATCTCCTTTTTGTCTACAGGCACGTCCATCCGCTCCGGGACATCGGGGAAGCGGATCATCCACCGCTTGGCATCATACTCGCCAACAATAAATACCCTCTCATATAAGAATCCACCGCGCCCGCGAGTTACACGACAGGCGGCTTGCGGATGCTCCGGGGAAGGCACAGCTTCACCTATAGACCCGCATCCGGCGAGAGATATGAGAATTATGAGAATGCCGAGGATTCTCATACATTACCTTTAGGGCTTCTTGTTGGGGGTTGAGGTATTCACCGAGCCCGCGCCGCGATCCGGGTGCTCATATAGTACTACTGGCGGCTCGCTGGAGCTTTTGGTGGCTTCCGGATATCCGGGCATCTTCCCGTAAGTCGCTGAGCCATCAGACTTCATATCGCTAGGCGGCGACTTGAGGAGATCATTTGGGGATTTCGTCATGGACATATTCTTCTCCTATCTGTAGGCCCAGCCGTAGTCGTCGTCATGTTCCTGCCGCCACTGTAGGTCTGGCCAATCAGAATCTGTGTCTACTAAGGTATCATTATAATCGAAAATGTTGCGGGCGAAAATCTCTTCGTCCTGCCGCTCCAAGTCCGCGATTAGCTCCTTAGCTAGCTTCTCGTGGTATTCGGCGCGGGCAATTTGGGCGTAGGGATTCGGCATCGTCTCAGTTCCGGGCCATCTAGCCGCTTCGGCTAGCGCCAGCTCAACCAAGATATCCCCGCGGTTAGCGAGTATTCCCGGCAACCCCACCCCCGGCTGGTCTATGTCTTTGTATCGGGATATGTACTGAAATTGTAATACGGTTCGGGTGGTTACGTGCGGCCACACTTCAAATCGCGGCAATCCTGCATTCATTACCGGGGATACTCTGACGCAGAAGGTATCGCCTACTACATACGTACCAGAAGGGAAGCTAATAGCCACACCTTCCGATAAGGTCACGCCTACATCGGTATCGGCAACTACATTCGTGGTGTAGGTGCCTTCATTCTTCTTCCACTTAAACACCGCTTCCCGCCTAGCTGTAATTGTGCCGGTGGCGGGTGAGGTGGCGCTTCCGGCGAAGGTATATGTGTATGTGTTAGCGCCGGTTACTGTAACGGCATACGTCCCGGTGTATTCGGTAGGGGCGGCGCCTATGATCGTGACGTAATCGCCGGTCGAATACCCATGCCCGGTTTGCGTTACAGTCGCAGTCGTACCACTACTAGTGATGCTGGTTACGCTAGCCGCTGCTATATTGGCCGTCGTAATCTCCAGCGTAAATATCGCCTCGTTAAACCCTGAATATGTGCCAGCGGCAGTAGGCTTCTGCCCACTACCCCTGACTTGAATAAGCCCGAACACCTTACCGGCCGCAATGGTGGTGTAGTTTACGCCGGAAAGTAATGCAGGCGTGCCGGATGATGTTCGTTGCGGGTCGCGCTTATCTAACTTCCGCTGGTCGTAATGGAGCTTCAGGCGCCGGCTGTTATTCGTAAAATCAACTACAGATATCCACCCTAGGAAGTCATCCGGCACTGTGATGTAAATCTGACTGATTTCGTATGATTGGGCGCTAGCCGTACTCCCGCCCCACGCCGGATATATCTCCAGTGAGGTGGTGGAATTGACTTTGGTAACCTCATGTATGGCGCCATCGCCTACACGAAATTGCCGGCCTTGCATATCCACAGTCCACGTCGTACCACTTCCCGTTACTGTGGTGCTATCCGCCGTTACCGTTACTGTACCAGTGGTGTAACTTGCGGGCAGAACTACTTGCTCGCGCTTTACAAGCCACGACCATATGCGCTTCTCGTTTAGTCGGCGGAAGGCATTCCTAACCCAAATCCGGGCCGCGCCGATATCGGCAGCCCGAGCTATCGAGGTTACTTCCCCGACGATTCCGGTGAAGGTGTCTGTGGCCATCTAGGCGCTTACTTACCAATAGCGATGAACTGCGCGTTGTTTTCTGCCGATCCGCCAATCTGCCATGTGATTGTAGCCTTGGTGGAACCGCTAGCATTAGCTACTGTGGCCCCTATGCCATTATCAGTTGCCGACGTAGCCGCCACATAGTATATTTCCTTGATGCTGATAAGCTCTAGAGTATCACCGTCGGCGGCTATATCTATTTGACCGCTCTCTACCCTAAGATCACCTATGACGTTGAAGTCGCGACGATCTACTGTAACTGCTGCCATGTAATATCTCCTAAATTTGCAAAAGGCCCGTTCAGCTCTCACCAAACGGGCCTCCATCAGTTTCGTGTTAGAGGTTATCTCAACCAGCTAGTGTCTTAGGCCCGAGAGTCCAGAGGACGTTAGCCTTACCGCTAGACACCGACCCTAGAGCCACACCAACCGGTCGCGGGCGAGCAGCTAGTGAGGCAACCGCGTCTGCCGTATCCATATTCTGGATGCAGATAACCAACACTCCCTTACCCTCGACGAATGCAGTCGTGGATGCAGCCTTGATGGTAAGCGTAGCGGTAGCCGATCCAGTATTTGCGGCGAGAGCGCCGGCATTCTGAACCTTAGCACCCGCCGGAGTGCAGTTAGCGGACGTAAGTGCGATCGCGCTATTAGTCACAGCCACATCATCAATATCGAGGGAGATCGTGGTTGCCTTCGATGCCGTGGTGACCGGCTCGGTAGCAACGAAATAGCTCTCAATGATCTTGAACTTGTGGTTGAGCAGTAGATCGCTCACGAGATCGCCATCAGCGATATCCGCGAGATCGAACTGGAAGGTCAGGTTGTACGATCCGACGCCGGCAGCAATCGTATTGCTAGCCGTCCCAGTGCTGTTGTCCTGAAGCTCGACAATGCGGTTGTTGCTGCTATCGGCGTAAACTGAATCACCGCGAGCTAGAGTTCCAGTAGCCTTGGTGTTGTACTTACCGCTTACGAGAATGTAGCCGTAATCGTTAGCATCCTGAGCGGCGGTCGCCACACCAGCGACTTCGGCAGCCGAGCTGTTACTAATAGTCGGCGTAACTTCGAAAGTCGCGGAATCCTTCCAGTAGACAACATCTCCTTGGGATACGGTCGCATCGACGAACTTAACCGCCTGATATACCTTAAATCCAATTTCCGTGACTCCGCCAAGCTGCCCCGGATACGGGAGAGCTGTGTCGGAAAACGCTTCGATGTCAGTGCCGGGTCCAGTATGAGGTGCAATTTTCTGTGCCATATTATCTTCCTATCGCCCTTAATTTAACCGGTAATGCCCTTAAGCTGGTGATGATGACGCGGAGACGGCGCAGTGAAGTTGCACGCAAGACGGACACGCCCAACTAGCTGATCTGAGCTTGGATCGGGGATGAATCCGGTGAAGCCCATACCGAACTCTTCATCATCGCTCATGTAGAAGTTGAGGTATGGATCTTCGTCAGTGAGCCAGAAGAGGGTTTCGCCAGTAATGGTCGGGTAATCCGTGCGGGGGGTTGCCGCTAGTCGAGTCGTTTCCGTAATGAAATCGACCGCTACAGGATCACCGGTACCGCTAATGTGCGATCCCGGACAATACCGACTTACCATAAGATCGGCGTTATTGAACTTCAGCGACGTAAAGCCAACAGTCGGGCTCGTCTGAGTACGAGACTCAGTAAAGCGCTGCTGCGTCTGGAATTTCTGCTTGATGTATGAGAATGCCTTCGGAGTCGTTACGCCAATTCTGGGCTCAAGCGCGCCGAAGGTAACATCCATGTAGGTGGATTCGAGCGCGTCGTAGCTTATTGGCCCACCGATATCCGTAATCTTACCTTTGATCTGCGAGCCGTAATTACCGTTGGTGCGGGCGAGATCGCCGTAGTTGGTATACGTCGCGCCGTCAAACGAGCTAGTTGAGTTGTCGTTGCAAATCTCCGCTAGTCCATTGACGTTGTAGGTATAGGTGGCGCCGCTACCTGCAAGATAAAGCCCGATCGCCATATGTACGCCAAGCGTGCGGTAGGCATTCTCCATCTCCTGCGAGATCATCGGGAATACTGAGAACGGCCCTTTGTTTAATACCTGCACAGTGACCTTATCAACGACTACCGTAACTTGGTAGTATTTAAGGTCAAACTGGAGGCGCTGAGTGGTCTGGCGCTGGGTGTTAGTAAAGCGCGCGCCGGGGGCAGGATGTGCTCCACCGGGCATACCAGCATATACGATATTTTCGGTGATCTTAGTACCACCGGGGAATCTTTTCGCTCGGTCCTTGAATCGGGCGAAAACACCATCGGCCTGAAAGACGGTATCAATCAGTGATGGAGTCTTGCGAATCCAATCGCGGGTAGCGACATTTAGTGCGTCAACAGCGGACACTTAGTTTCTCCTATAGCCCGCGGCGCACTCGGCGATTTATGGCGGGCATTATTTGTTTGTTTTATTAAGTGCTTCTTGCCACGCGCTGGCAAACGCCGAAGCCTGCTCTGATTTAGATGGCATAGCAGAATCCGACTGTTCACGTCGCGCAAAGTAAAGTCCTACAGAATTCGGAGCAGTATCAACAGGAACGTTCACACGACTAAGAGCTTCTCGGGCGCCTTCTTCTCTAGCAGCCTTCAACTCCTCTTCCCGCTTCTTCGCGTCGATCTTGGCCATATCCTCAGCAATAAACTTCTCGTAGGCGATATCCAGATCAGGAATGCGGGTTTCGTTAACGAACTTCTCAAACTCTCGTCCGGGGAAGCGCTTCTTGAATCGCTCGTAATAGTCGAAGCTTTTATCGCTAATGAAGAGCGATAGGTTGACGGCTGATTCACCAAGCCGCTGGAGCTTCTCTTCCAGCTCCTCTACGCGCGACATTGCCTCTTCATACACCTGACGGTCGGCTGGATTACTTCCTCGCTGCTGCATATCGGCTGCTGCCCTTAGCGCCTGCTCATTAGCTTCATACCACGCCTGAAGCTGCTCGTGGTAGGCTTGAGTCTCGCGCTCTTTCTGCATGATTTCCTGCTCCTTTTTACGACGGGCGTCTTCTCGACGCGACCATTCGTCTTGGCGCAGAAATCCTGCTTTAATTTCGGCGGCGGCTTTGAGGTCGTCCTCCGGTATGTTGTACTTCTCTTTCAAAGAACTAAGCCACTGATCTACATCAAACACCGGCATACTTATTCTCCTTCGCCATTTTCCAGCGCCTCCCGATTAGGGTGCAAGCGCCTATTGCTGGACGATTAGTATTGCGGGCCCGTTGGCATATCCGCGGGCATCGGAGCAGGACTTTGGCCTGACGCTATCGCGCTAGGCTGCATGGGCGCCTGCTGGCCCATATTTCCGGGTAACTGACTCATGAGGAGATTCATCATCCCCCCATTCTGACCCTGCTGCTCCAACATCATAGGAACGGCTTGCGTCAGACTCTCGATTGCTGATAGAAGTTCTGGCGGCATCGCGGCAGGGAGTTCGGCTAGAACCATCTGCGCGCCTTGTAGCAACATCGCCACGCCGGCCAGTGCCCTACCTCGACCGCCTACAGCATTAAGTGGGAGGGAGCCCCCACCTTGGGACGGCCCTAATAGCGAGAAGGTATCTTCTCCGGGCTTGGATTTGAGGGGAGGTCGTGGTGGCGGACCGTCAAGATTTAACTTGGAGTCCCTAGTTTCGGAGACATACGCCATCTTACTTCACCTTCTTAGGTGGTATGATCGGAGTACAACTCTTCTTGCCTTTTCCTTTTCCCTTCATTCCGCGCACCTCTACATGATTGCTTTTACAATAAGTTGTGTCAAGCAAGTGACAGTTAGTCAAGATCATTTTTGACCTTTAGCTTGCTTGGCCTTATGTCTGCGCAGACTCTCACGACGTGCTGCTACTACTGCATCGCGCTTGGCTTTTTCTTTAGCTTCGAATTTCTCAACCTCGCGCTTGAGAATAGGTGAGTTTGGCGAGCGTAAGGCTCGCAGGAGAGTTATGCCGCGAGCGTCTTTGCGCTCAATAGTCGGCAAGGAAGGCGGAGGCATCCCCACACCTTTAGGCTTAGATTCTTTATGCATGATTCCTCTAGTTGGCCGGTTCGATCGACCACGTAGTTACTGTGATGGTGTCGCCAGTGTTGGCTAAATCTCCGGCGATTTTGACGATGGTGGCGTTATTGGTATTGACGCTGGTAGCTTGATAATTAACTACATCAATTGCCGTACCTTCATATCCCAGCACGTTGCATCGCTGGGTGGCGGTGCCAGTGCTTATGATCTCGGCGTTGAATATCCAGTCGTTTTCGGCAGCAGCAGCAACGCTAATAGTGCCGATAACCACGCCGCCGAAGTACAACTTGATGTCCTTTTGTGCGTTCGTGCCGGCAGTCGTACCGGAAGCCCGAATGCGGAGGCGTCCGCCAGCTCCCATAGTAGTGCGGGCCGGTAGTGTGGTGGATTTAAGATCCGTCTCGTCTGTAGTGCCTGTGACGCTGGCCGACGTTCCATCCAACTCAATTATGGTGGAATTGACTTCTGGTTGCTGCTGGCCATACATGAAGGGCTGGCCGACGTAAAGTGCGGGAGCGGCGATGCGAATTTGGGTGGCAGTGGCGGCTGTAACTGTAACTATTAGGGTAGTGGCGGCGTAATCGAGCTTCCTCCCAATAGCATAGAAGGTCCACGAATCAGTACCTTGGGCAACTGCCGGAGAGGTGTTGGATGTGGAGCCAACACCGTCACTTATCGACATGGTGATTATGGAAGCTGCCGCGCTGTCAGCCTTAGCCCACACCCCGAACACCACATGCTTTCCTCGCAATTCAGCATTCTCCGTGCTGCTGATGTTCGCAAACACGTATCGCTGAATTCCCAAACCGCTGCCGTTGAGATTTAGGCTATACCTACCATAAGGTGCGTCGGTCTGGCGAGAGTAAGTACCAGCACCTACACCTTCCCACAATCCGGGAGGGGCGGCCGTACCTCCGGGCCAAGCAGAGAATGATCCGGCTAGAAGATTCTTTGGCTCTCCATGCCTATCATCCCAATCAGATTCTACGTACTGCGCGCCGGAAAATACGGAACTGAAGGTAATACGTGGAGCGTCTGGCGAGCACCGGATCGTACCGGTAGCGCTGGCACCGGGATCGGACGCCATTGTGTATGTGAAGGTGGTGGATGTGGGGACGCTGGCGATCACATAAGTCCCGTTGTACGCGCTCTGATTGGCGCCAGTAATTACCACACGCTGACCGACAACCAATCCGTGAGCCGCGCTTGATGTCCACGTAGCTGTGGTTCCAGAACGGGTGAGCGTAGTAGGAGCTAACCTCCATACCATGTCTCCAATGCGGGCGCCTACAGTGCCGGAGCCGATGCGGATCGGAGCGCCGGAAGAGTAGTTGCCTACGAAATAACTAGGGCCGATATCTAGACCATTAGCGGAGCTGACATCAATAGCGGCAGCAACATCAGAGGCGTCGAAGATTCCGGTCATCCTGAGACCTAAAATTTCGGCGGAAGTAACGTTGATGCATGAATTGACGTTGGCTTCACAATAATTGCCGTCTATGACGATATCATCACCTGACGCCACCGAGACTCCGTGGCCGATGCCTTCGGTGATGTTGGCTGCTAGGGTGATTTGAGTGGCGTTATTGATCTCGATGCCTACCGAGCCACTGTTGGAAGTACCGTCGATTCGATTCCCGCCAATCCATATACCGTTAGCGCTATTGGATAGCTGTATAGTCTTCCCGGTGAATGAGCCGAATGTGTTGGCGTAGATTCGCGACCCATACGCTAATTCTAGCTTCAATGCACCAGTTGTACCTATTCCAGCCCCCGGCCCGGAAATGCTGTTGTTGTGTATGTGCATGTTGCCAGTTTCCCGGCCGCGGATGTGAAATAGGAAGTTAGCCCCACCAGCGGTACAATTTCCTGCAACAGTGCTGCACGCCTGAAGCCCAAGATGGTCAATTTGATAATCGGCGTCCTGATTTTCCGGTGAATCGATATCGCCGAAATCGAAAGTGTAGGCCGCTCCGTCGTTCAGGATGATGCTGTTGATGCCTGCTCCGAAGATCCGAAATCCGTCGTAGTTGGCGAGAGTCAGTGGTGCGGTGACCCTACAACCAGTTATGGATGGCGGCACATACACAGACGCCATAATGTTGGTAGTCGTGCTGGTAGCTGCATCGATAGCCGCCTGAATCTCCGCGGTATCGTCGGCCGATCCATTACATGCAGCGCCAAAGTCCTTAATGTTGTAGATGCGCTCTGCGCCGCTATCCCCCACCAGAATATCTGCCCACGTAAATGGCACGGCAATACCCCCACCAGAAAACCTAATATCATACCGGCCGTCATCTACGTAGAAGTGCCAAAAACCATTAGCGTTAGCAGTAAATGGGTTGGCTTTAACTGTGCCTCCAGAATTGGAGTAAATGGTAGCTTTGGTCGTTGTACCCGATAAGTACACAGTTACGGTGGCATTGGGGTATGAGCGCTGGTATTTATTGGTGGATGACGCCGACCCGATCGTAGCCACCTGCCCGCCTTGCTCAGCGTAACCTTGAATGCGCTGCCGGGCTTCTGCCGACGCGCACGCCATAAGCATGACGATGATGAGTGATAGTATTAGAGATTTAGTACGCAAGATCATATCTACCTCCTATGTGCAGGAAGAAATTTTGGTATTCCCATTTGATGAGCGCTAAGCACCGCTCGCGCGTGTTGCACCTGACTTGGATGTATCGTTTAGCAGGTTGATATACACCGTCGCAGCAATTGTCCGGTGGTTCGAGTACGCCGGGGGGCATAGGTTTCGGATTACCTACCGGGAAGCTACATCGCACAAAGCGGATGGGGATGCGCTCGTAGAAGCTAATGGAGTATTTGAGTTTAAGCTCGCCGCGACTTATACGAGCCTTCATGTCTTCGGCTTGCTCTTGGATGGCGAGTTCTATCTCTTCCGGTGTGGGGGTGTAGGTGTCGCCGCAGCCGTATTTAGATTCGCAGTAAGCTATATTGCTGCTGGATGGCTTATTACTACCACTGCTGCACCCAAACACTAGAAGCGCTATCGCACACCATATCTTCATTAGTATAGTGCGCGCCAAGCATAAGCATCGGCGGCGTCCTTCGAGCACACTTCGACTGTATCGGCAACCCCCGCACCACCTTCCTCAATCCAGATCGTACCGCGATAGGTCGAGCTGCAAGCTGGTTTGGCTCCGGGGTCGCCTAAATCAACCGCACCTCCGCCAGTGGTGCCATTCGTTACGGCAAGAATTCCAGCGGCGTGACGTTTTATACCTGTATCTTTACCGCCGGTTGCCTGATTCGTGCTCGACCAGTTGAGGTGCCCACCGTCGTACAACATCAATAGCCCGCCACCGGCGTTGATCTCGAAAATTCGCTGGCCGTCGGTATACCTTACGGAGAAGGGATCGGTGTTGCCGCCTACATGTACCCCACCCCATCCGGTGGAGCAATCTGAGATTTTAATTAAACCGGCG
>Ga0196964_10000710_pt1 | contig 18698 bp, 20 predicted proteins | sample S1_10metaG_FD_148615 | JGI IMG/M metagenome (GOLD analysis project Ga0196964, IMG submission 148615) | Soil microbial communities from Anza Borrego desert, Southern California, United States - S1_10 | ecosystem: Environmental > Terrestrial > Soil > Desert | place: USA: California | collected... | reverse complement strand
CCTCGACTTCAACCAGGACCCGCTGACGGGCGTCGCCGACGCCCTGTCGCAGCCCGACCGCCTGGACCCGGTGCTGCTCGACCGCATGATGGTGCGCTGCTCGGACAAGCTGTCCCTGTTCGCCGCCCCGGCGACGCTCGACGCCGACTGGGACGTGCCCCCCGAGGCGTACGAGGAGGTGGTGCAGAAGATCCGCACCACCGCGCCCTTCGTCATCCTCGACCTGCCGCACAGCTGGTCGGGCTGGATGCGCCAGATGCTGGTCAGCGTCGACGAGGTGGTGGTGGTCGCCACCCCCGACCTGGCCTCCCTGCGCAACGCCAAGAACATGATCGACCTGACCAAGGCCGCCCGTCCGAACGACGCGCCACCGCGGCTGGTGCTGAACCAGGTCGGCGTGCCCGGGCGGCCGGAAATCCCGCTGAAGGACTTCGCCAACGCCATGGGCGTGGCGCCGACGCTGGTGCTCCCGTTCGATCCCAAGCTGTTCGGCAACGCGTCGAACAACGGCCAGATGGTGCTGGAGCTGGGGCCCAAGTCGAAGGCCGCCGAGGGCTTCAACTACCTGGCCCAGATCCTGGCCAAACGCGACCTCCCGGCCCTGCCCGCCCCGTCGGGCAAGCCGGGGGCCGCTTCGGGCGGCAAGACGTCGTTCCTCTCCAAGCTGTTCAAGCGATAAGGACGGGCTGACGGGTGTTCGGGAAACGCGGAACCGGCGACGGCCCCCAATCACCCGCCGGCTTCGGCCGCGCGGGCGCCGGCGCGCAGGCGCGGCCCGCGCCGCCGCCGGACATGCCGTCCGAGCCTTCGCTCGACCACACCTTCGACGCGCGCGAGGAGGTCCTCGAAGGCCCCCCGCCCAAGCTCGACGCCATGGCCTCCGCCGCGGCGGCCAAGGCGCACGCCGAGCGTCCGGCCTCGCCGGCCTCGGAGCGCATCTCGGCCGCCAACGGCGAGAAGGTGAAGGTCGGAAAGGGAGCCGGAGGCAAGACCGGCTTCGAGCAGATCCGCCAGGCCCAGGCGCCGGTGGCCGAGATCGTCCGCGAGCAGTCGGACTACTACCACGCCACCAAGACCACGATCTTCAACGCCCTGCTCAACACCATCGACCTGGCCCAGCTGGCGCAGCTCGAGCCGAAGGCGGCGGCCGAGGAGATCCGCGACATCGTCGCCGAGCTGGTGGCGATCAAGAACGTCTCGATGTCCGTGGCCGAGCAGGAGAACCTGGTCCAGGACATCATCAACGACGTCCTCGGCTACGGTCCGCTGGAGCCGCTGCTGGCGCGCGACGACATCGCCGACATCATGGTCAACGGCGCCGGCCGGGTGTTCATCGAGGTCGGCGGCAAGGTGCAGCTGACCAACGTCCGCTTCCGCGACAACTCGCAGCTCATGAACATCTGCCAGCGCATCGTGTCCCAGGTGGGCCGGCGCGTGGACGAGAGCTCGCCCATCTGCGACGCGCGCCTGCCCGACGGCAGCCGCGTCAACGTCATCGGTCCCCCGCTTGCCCTCGATGGTCCCACCCTGACCATCCGGAAGTTCAAGAAGGACAAGCTGACCATGCGCAACCTGGTGGAGTGGAACTCCATCAGTCCCGAAGGGGCGCGCGTGCTCGGCGTCATCGGCGCCTCGCGCTGCAACGTGCTGATCTCCGGCGGCACCGGCTCGGGCAAGACCACGCTGCTGAACTGCATGACCGCGTTCATCGACCCGACCGAACGCGTCATCACCTGCGAGGACGCCGCCGAGCTGCAGCTGCAGCAGCCGCACGTGGTGCGCCTGGAGACCCGTCCGCCGAACCTGGAGGGACAGGGCCAGATCACCATGCGCGACCTGGTCAAGAACTGCCTGCGCATGCGTCCGGAGCGGATCATCGTCGGCGAAGTGCGCGGACCCGAGGCGTTCGACCTGCTGCAGGCCATGAACACCGGCCACGACGGCTCCATGGGCACCCTGCACGCCAACAGCCCGCGGGAATCCATCAGCCGTCTGGAATCGATGATCACCATGGGCGGCTACGGCCTGCCCACCAAGACCATCCGCGAGATGATCGTCGGCTCCATCGACGTGATCATCCAGGCCGCGCGCCTGCGCGACGGTTCGCGCCGCATCACCCACGTCACCGAGGTCGTCGGCCTGGAAGGCGACGTGATCATCACCCAGGACCTGTTCGTCTACGAGATCACCGGCGAGGACCGCGACGGCCGCGTGGTGGGCCGCCACCGCTCGACCGGCATCGCGCGCCCGCGCTTCTGGGATCGCGCCCGCTACTACGGCCTCGAGCGCGAGCTCGCCGAGGCCCTGGACGCGGCGGAGTAAAGCATGCTGACCACCCTCCTCATCGGCGTCCTCGGCTTCGTCACCATCGCCGGCCTCGGCTGGGTGTTCGTGGGCGGCGGCGGCTCGGCCGAAACCGCGGTCAAGCGCGCCCAGGCGTTCGGGAGCCCGGGCGAAGGCGGGCGCGCGGCGGCGCGCAAGCCGGCCAACCGCGAGGCCACCGCCGAGCAGCGCCGCAAGGAGATCGTCACCAAGCTGAAGGACGCCGAGCGCAAGGAGCGCAAGGCGCGTGTGACGCTGAGGAACCGCCTGCAACAGGCGGGCCTGCCGGGCGACACCACCCGTTTCTGGATCATCTCGCTGATCATCGGCCTGGCCGCCGGCGGGGTGGTCGTCATGCTCGGCCAGAAGCCGCTCGTGGCCCTGGGCGTGGCCTTCGCCGCAGGCATCGGCCTGCCGCGCTGGGTGATCGGCTTCCTGGCCGGGCGCCGCACCAAGAAGTTCACCGCCGAGTTCGCCAACGCCGTCGACATCATCGTGCGCGGCATCAAGTCCGGCCTGCCGGTGCACGACTGTCTGAAGATCATCGGCCGCGAGAGCCCCGCGCCGCTCGGACCGCTGTTCCAGCGCCTGGTCGAGAACGTCGGCATGGGCATGACCCTCGAGCAGGGCCTGGAGAAGATGTACGAGGCGATGCCCACGCCCGAGCTCAGGTTCTTCACCATCGTCGTCGGCATCCAGCAGAAGACCGGCGGCAACCTGGCCGAGGCGCTGAACAACCTGACGGTGGTGCTGCGCGCCCGCAAGATGATGCGCGAGAAGGTCAAGGCCCTGTCGTCGGAGGCGACCGCCTCGGCCGGCATCATCGGGTCGCTGCCGCCCGGGGTGATGATGATCGTCTCGGTGACCACGCCCTCCTACATGGAGGTGATGTTCACCGACCCCCGCGGCCACCTGATGCTGCTGGGCGGGGCGATGTGGATGTGCTGCGGCATCTTCGTGATGAAGAAGATGATCTCGTTCAAGGTCTGAGGCGGACGCCATGCTCGATTTCGCCCGTGACATCACCAATCCCGACAATCTGATCACCATCGGGGTGGCCGGGGTGGTGTTCCTCACCATCCTGACCATCGCCCTGCCGATGATGAGCAAGGGCGACCTCGACAAGCGCATGAAGTCGGTGGCCCAGCGCCGCGACGAGCTGAAGCGCCGGTCGCGGGCGGCCATGGCCCGCGACAAGGAGGGCCAGCCCCTGCGCCACGTCGACGGCGGCGTGGCCAAGAAGATCGTCGACCAGCTGAACCTGTCGAAGCTGCTGGAGGACCCCAAGGTGGTCGACAAGCTGGCCCAGGCCGGCTTCCGCGGCCCCAAGCCGGTCTCGACCTTCTACTTCTTCCGCTTCGCCACGCCGTTCGCCATGGCCACCCTGGCCGGGGGCTACGTCTACCTCATCAACGACTTCGGCCTTTCGGCCACCATGAAGCTGGTCGTCCTCGTGGGCGCCTTCGTGATCGGCTTCTACGGTCCCAACCTCTACGTCCAGAACATCGCCCAGAAGCGCCGCACCAAGATCATGCTGGCCTTCCCCGACGCGCTCGACCTGCTGCTCATCTGCGTCGAGGCCGGCATGTCGATCGAGGCCGCCATCCAGAAGGTCAGCCAGGAGGTCGGCGGCTCGTCGATCGAGCTGGCCGAGGAGCTGTCGCTGCTGGTCGCCGAGCTCAGCTACCTGCCCGAGCGCCGCATGGCCTACGAGGGTCTGGCCAAGCGCACCAACCACCCGGGCGTGAAGTCGGTGGCCACCGCCATGATCCAGGCCGAGAAGTACGGCACGCCGCTGGGCACCGCCCTGCGCGTCATGGCCAAGGAAAACCGCGACATGCGCATGTCCGCGGCCGAGAAGAAGGCCGCCGCCCTGCCCGCCCAGCTGACGGTGCCGATGATCCTGTTCTTCCTGCCCGTGCTGTTCGTGGCCATCCTCGGCCCGGCCATCATCAAGGTGCAGGACATCATGGGCGCGAACTAGCGCCCCCCGGCGGGAACCCGGAGGCCTGGGTCCGGCCGGCCTAGTTCCCCCCTGCGCGCAGGGAGTCCCACGAGCGGGGCGAGGCGGCCGTCGGCGCGGCGCCGGAGCCGCGCGGGGCGGCCGAGGCCTTCTTCAGCCACTGCAGGTTGGCGTTGGCCATTTCCGGCGGCAGGTCCTGGCGCAGCCACTGCTCGGCCTCGGCGGTCTTGCCCTGGAGGCCCAGCACCAGGGCCAGGTTCTGGCGCGTCTGCAGGGTCGCGCCCGGGCGGGCGACGGCGCGGCGCAGCAGGGCCTCCGCCTGCGTCAGGTCGCCGGAGGCGGCCAGCGACAGGGCCTTGTTGGCCAGGATGTTCGGGTTGTCCGGCGACAGCTGCAGCGCCCGCTCCCACACCTGGCGGGCCTCGGCGGTGCGCTGGGTCTGGTCGTAGGCCACCCCAAGCAGGTTCAGGGGCCGCCAGTCGCGCGGGGCCAGGGTCTCGGCCTTCTTCAGGTGCTGGACGGCATAGAAGCCCTGGCCGCGGGCGATGTGGGCGCGGCCCAGCTCGAGCAGGGCCTCGAGGTGGTCGGGGTTGACGATCAGCACGCGCTCGGCGGCGGCTGCCGCCTGCTGCGGCTGATTGAGGGCGCGCAAGGCCGCGGCCAGCTTCACGCCGGCCTCGGCGTCGGCGGGATCGACCTCCACCTCGCGGCCCCAGAAGGCGGCGCGGGCGAGGGGGTCGAGGCGCTCGGCCTGCGCGCGCTGCTCCGGCGTGGCCTTGCGCGGCCCGGCCGGCGCGGTCGCCGCGGCGGCGCCCTGGGGCTGGCCGGGGGCCGGGCGGGCGGTCTGGGCCGCGGGCGGCGGCTCGGCCGGCTTGCGGCGGCCGAAGATGGCCCACGCCGGCGTCGCCGCGGCCAGCGTCATGGCCGGAACCAGCACCGCGGCGGTTGCGACGAGCGCGAGCCTGCGCGACATGGCGTACTCCTGGAGTTCCCGCCGAGGGTGCTTCAGCGTCGTCAAGGAAGCGTTAAGACAGTTCCGCAGCCCAAGGCCGCACCCGCTCTGCCGAGAGACCCATGCCCGACACCCTGATCGCCGCGTCCGACAAAGCCGTCCCGGTCCTCGCCCTGTTCGAGGAGGACGTCGAGGCGACGCTCGCCGCCGACCGCGACCGGACCCTTGCCAGGGTCCACGGCTTCAAGGGCCAGGCCGGGCGGCTGGTGCTGGTCGCCGGCGACGACGGGGCCCTGGCCCAGGTCTGGTACGGCCTGGGCAAGGCGGCCGCGCCCGACGCCATGGCCCTGCGCGGCCTGTCCGCCCGCCTGCCCGACGGCGACTACCGGCTGCAGCCGTACCGCCCGCTGGCCGATCCGGACCTCGCGGCTCTGGCCTGGGCGTTGGGGACCTACGTCTTCGACCGCTACCGGAAGAAGGAGGACCGCCAGCGTCCCCGCCTCGTCGCGCCCGAGGGCGCCGACCTCGAGGCGGTGAAGCGCATCGCCGCGGCCTGCGCCCTGGCCCGCGAGATGGTCGACACCCCCGCCTCGGACCTCGGCCCGCTGCAGGTCGAGACCATCGCCGCGCGCATCGCCGGCGAGCACGCCGCGCGCCTGACCGTGACCTCGGGCGCGGTGCTGGCCGAGGACTATCCGGCCGTCCACGCCGTCGGCCGCGCCGCCGACCCGGCGCGCGCGCCGCGCATCATCGAGATCGCCTGGAACGAGGACCGCGCCGACCTGCCCCTGGTCGCCCTGGTCGGCAAGGGCGTGGTGTTCGATTCCGGCGGCCTCGACATCAAGCCCGCCGCCGGCATGCGCAACATGAAGAAGGACATGGGCGGGGCCGCCCACGCCCTGGCGCTGGGCCGGCTGGTCATGCAGGCGGGCCTGCCGGTGCGCCTGGTCATCCTCGTGCCGGCGGTGGAGAACGCCATCTCCGGCGACGCCTTCCGTCCCGGCGACGTGCTGAAGAGCCGCAAGGGCCTGACCATCGAGGTCGGCAACACCGACGCCGAGGGCCGGCTGATCCTGGCCGACGCCCTGGCCCGCGCCGGTGAGCTGGAACCGGACCTGACCATCGACTTCGCCACCCTGACCGGCGCGGCGCGCGTGGCGCTGGGGCCCGAACTGCCGCCCTTCTACACCGACGACGAAGCGCTGGCGGCGGCCGTGGCGGCGGCGTCGAGGGCGGTGGCCGACCCGGTCTGGCGCATGCCCCTGTGGCGCGGCTACCGCGACGCCGTGGACAGCGAGATCGCCGACCTCAGGAACGACTCCGCCGAGTGGGCCCAGGCTGGCTCGGTGACCGCCGCGCTGTTCCTCTCCCGCTTCGCCCCGGCCACGGGCGCGTGGGCCCACTTCGACATCTTCGCCTGGAATCCGCGCAACCGCCCCGGCTGGCCCGCCGGCGCCGAGGCCCAGGCGATCCGGGCGGTGTTCCAGGTGCTCAAGGAGCGGTACGCCTGATCCATGGAGATCGACGTCACCCGCGGCGACGTGCGCCGCATCATGGAAACGGCCTTCGAGCCGCAAGGGGACGGCTTCGCCTACTACCGCAACGTCTGGGCGAAGGGCGTTCCGGTGACGGCCGCCGAACGGGAGCTGTTCGTCGACGCCTGGACGCCGGAGAAGAGCCGCGCGTTCCATCGGCTGATCGCCGGGCGGGCCCCGGTGGCGCCGGCCCGCGGCCTGAAGCCGTTCGGCAGGATCGCCCGCGCCCTTCCGGTCGGGGTCGTGTCGGCCATCGCCGCCGGCGGGCTGGCGGCGCTCGGCCTGGGCTGGAACGGGGCGTCCGGTCCGGCCCGGCTCGCCCTGTGGAGCGTGGCCGGCTTCCTCGCCGTGGTGGCGGCCGTCCTGTTCTGGTTTCGTCGAAGCCGGCCTTGAACTTTCCGCGTTAACGGCATTTTCGCATGCTGCCCCTAGGCTCGCGCGACTGTCCGTGAAGAGACTGACGACGGTGACCGACTTCGATCCGCGCAGCACGCCCGCCCGTCCGGACCTGGCTTCCCAGGCCCTGGAGGGCGTCGTGCGCGCCGATCGCTACGTCCGCCCCCAGCCGGCCCAGTGCGTCGCCCCCGCGGCCGCCGTGCGCGCCGCCCCCGACCTCGCGGCCGAGCAGACCGACCAGATCCTGTTCGGCGAGGCCTTCGACGTGCTCGAGCGCCGCGACGGCTTCGCCTGGGGCCAGGCCCGCCGCGACGGCTACGTCGGCTGGGTGGCCGAGGAGGCCCTGGCCTCGCCGGTCATCGCCCCGACCCACCGCGTCGCCGCCCTCCGCGCCTACGCCTTCCCGCGTCCCGACCTGAAGTCCGGCCCCTCCGTGCTGCTGACCATGAACGCCCTCGTCACGGTCGAGGCGCGCGAGGGCCGCTTCGCCCGGGTGGCGCGCGCCGGCTGGGTGGGCGAGCACCAGCTGGCCGACCTGCTGGCCTTCGAGACCGACGCCGCCGGCGTGGCCGAGCGCTATCTCGGCGCCCCCTACCAGTGGGGCGGCCGCGAAAGCCTGGGGCTCGACTGCTCGGGCCTCGTGCAGCAGGCCCTCTTCGCCTGCGGCCGCGCCTGCCCGCGCGACGCCGACATGCAGGAGCGCGAACTGGGCGAGGCGGTCGCCGCCGCCGAGCGCCGCCGCGGCGACCTGGTGTTCTGGAAGGACCACGTGGCCATGCTGCTCGATCCCGAGCGGGTGGTGCACGCCAACGGCTGGCACATGGCCGTGGCCGTCGAATCGCTCGCCGAGGCCGTCGCCCGCAACGGCGAGCCCACGGTGTTCCGGCGCCCCTAGGTCACGCCCGGGGCGGCCGTCCTCGCCTTCTCCGCCCTGTCCATCCGCCGGTTCGCGGCGGCCACCTCGTAGATCGTCTTCAGCACCCCCAGCAGCGCCACGCCCGCCGGCGGCCAGCCCAGCCAGGCGACCAGCGCCGCGCCCAGCAGCACGGTCAGGTGCATCACGATGATGCGGCCGTAGGGCTCGGCCATCTGCGAGCGCAGCTGGGTGTCGCGCCAGTCGCCGGCGCGCAGCCAGCCGACGAAGCCGGCGAGGTGGATCGCCGCCAGCCCGGCGAAGCTCCAGCCGTACTGGGCCCGCTGCTCCCACACCCCGAGCGCCGCGACGAACGGATCCTGGTTCTGCGTCAGGCCGCCGCCGAGCAGGGTCGCGAACACCAGGTGGCCCAGGCAGAACAGGCCGTAGTGGATGACGAAGAAGGGGATGGTGAAGAGGCCCTCGATCACCCCGAGCGGTCCGCCCCGGACGGCCACCACCGCCATCTTCAGAACGTTGACCACGCCCACGACGACGTTCTCGGCCCAGTAGAGCAGGAGCAGCGCCAGCGCGCTCCAGCCCCACCACATCACCCCGAGCACCGGCAGCAGGTTGAGCGCCAGCACCACCAGCACCGGCGGCCGCGCCCACAACCCGCGCAACAGGTTGGCGAGGAACACCGCGAGCCCGCTCATGAGGTCCGCTTGGGCATGGTCGCGCCCCGGACGTCGGCGCGGGGGTGGAACCAGGCCCACCAGGTCTCGATCACGGTCTTGAGGAGGGCCAGCAGCAGGATGTAGCTGGCCGGGGCCCTGGTCAGGGCGAGGACGAAGGCGCCGCCGAGCACAGTCAGGTGCATGACCAGGATGCGGCCGTAGGGCGCGGTCATCTGCCGGTCCTCGTCGGCCCCGACGGCCGCGCCGCTGCGCGCCCACGCCAGCAGGTCCGCCCCGTAGACCAGGAACAGGGCCAGCGCCGCCAGGCCGAACGAGGCGCGCTCGTCCCAGAAGCGGGCGAAGGTGGCGGCCGGGTCCGGATTCTCGATCACGCCGCCGACGAGGAAGGCGAACACCCCGTGCACGGCGGTGAACAGCCCGTAGTGCATCAGGAAGAAGCTCGACAGGGTGAAGGGCCGGCTCGCGCGCTGCGGGTTCCTGCGCTCGATCTCGCGCAGCCTGGCGTAGTTGGCGACCCCGACGGCGACGTTCTCGACCCAGTAGAGGACCAGCAGGGTCAGGGCGTTCCAGCCCAGCTTCCAGACGCAGAACACCGGGATCAGGTTGAGCGCCAGCACGACCAGCACCGGCGGCTTCCGCCAGAAGCCGGCCAGGAAATTGAGCAGGAAGACGACGAGCCGGCTCACGCGGTTCCTCCCCGGACCGCGGCGAGCCTAGCCTACTTCTTGGTGGGAGGCGTCGCGCCGCTGACCGGCTGGGTGGGGCGGTCTGTCTGCACCGTGTTCGTTTGCGCCGGCGGGGTGGCCGCAGCCTGGGCGGTCGAGGCCTGGCCGGCGGGGGCGCCTGCGGCGGAGGCGGCCCCTGCGGCCGCGGCGGGCGCAGCCGGTGCGGCGCCCGGGGCCGCCGCCTGGCGCGAGGGGTCAGGCGCCGGGATCGGATAGCCGCCCGAGCCCTGGCTGCGCAGCCAGGCGATCAGGTTGACCCGGTCTTCCTGCTTCTTCAGGCCGGCGTAGGACATCTTGGTGCCCGGCACGTCGCGCGACGGCGCCGCCAGGAATTCGTCGAGCGCGTCGTAGGTCCAGGTCGGCGCCTCGGCCCGGTGGCCGACCATGGCCTCGGAGTAGGCGAAGCCCGGATGGCCGGCGACCGGACGGCCGACCACGCCCATCAGGCCCGGACCGATGCCGTTGGCGTCGAGCTTGTGGCAGGAGGCGCACTTCTTGAACTGGGCCTCGCCGGCGGCCAGGTCGGCGACCGGCAGCAGCGTCCCCCAGTCGGGCGGCAGCGCCGGGCCCGCGTCAGCGCCCTCGGTCTCCTCGGCCACCTCGATCTGGTAGCCCATCTTCTCGGGCGTCTCGGAATGATAGACCCCCTCGGCGACGATATTGACGCCCAGGATGACGAGCCCCGTCGCCAGGGCCGCGCCGAAGATCTTGTTCCACTTGAGGTCGCCGCTCATGCCTTGCTCGTAAAGCCTATCTGGGCCGGATTCTTGCGCCCGGCTCTCTTACACGCTACCGCCGCCCGCGCAACCGAGCAGGGCCGAAACTTGAATCCGCCGGAATGAACCCCCTGAAATGAACCCCATCGTCGTCATTCCCGCGCGCATGGCCGCGACCCGCCTGCCGGGCAAACCGCTGGCCGACATCGGCGGCCGGCCGATGATCGTGCGCGCCTGGGAGCAGGCGGTGAAGGCCGGCGTCGGCCCCGTCGTCGTCGCGGCCGCGGAGCGCGAGATCGCCGAGGCGGTCGAGGCCGCCGGCGGGCGCGCCGTGCTGACCGACCCGGACCTCGCCTCGGGCTCGGACCGGGTGCTGGCGGCCCTCGACCGGGTCGACCCGGACTGGAGCCACGACGTGGTGATAAACCTGCAGGGCGACATGCCCTTCGTGGAGCCGGAGAAGATCCGCGCCCTGAGAGACCTGTTCGTCGACCAGCCGGGGCTGGGCATGGGCACCCTGGTCGCGCCGGAGGCTTCGCCGGCCGACCGCGCCAACCCCGACGTGGTCAAGGCCGTCGTCTCCCTGGCGCGGGGCGCGACCCAGGGCCGCTGCCTCTACTTCACGCGCTCGACGCTCTACGGCGAGGGGCCGGTGTGGCGGCACATCGGGCTCTACGGCTACACCCGCGCGGCCCTGACCCAGGCCTACGCCGCCGCCCCGCCGACCGCGCTGGAGAAACGCGAGAAGCTGGAGCAGCTGCGGGCGCTCGAGCTGGGGGTCGAGATCTGGGCGGCGGTGGTCGACGCGCCGCCGCTGTCGGTGGACAATCCGGCGGACCTCGAGGCGGCCCGCCGATGGGCGGAGGCGAACCCGTGAGCGTGCCGTCCATCGCCTACCAGGGAGAGCCCGGCGCCTTCAGCCACGAGGCCTGCCGCACCTGGTTCCCCAGCCACCGGCCCGAGGCCTGTCCCACCTTCGAGGACGCCTTCGACGCGGTGCAGTCCGGGCGCTGCGCGCTGGGCATGATCCCGGTCGAGAACTCGGTCGCCGGCCGCGTCTCCGACGTGCACCACCTGCTGCCCAAGTCGGGGCTGAAGATCGTCGGCGAGCACTTCCTGCCCATCCGCATGCAGCTGATGGCCAACCCGGGCGTGAAGCTGGAGGACGTCAGGGTCGCGGCCAGCCATCCGATGGCCCTGCTGCAGTGCCGCCTGACCCTGAGGAAACTGGGCCTGCGCGCCGAGGTGGTGGCCGACACCGCCGGCGCCGCCAGGGACTTGGCCGAGAAGCCCGACGGCGCCCGCGCGGCCATCGCCTCGGCCATCGCCGCGGAGCTCTACGGCCTGAAGATCCTGAAGAAGGACATCGAGGACGCGCACGGCAACACCACCCGCTTCCTGGTGCTCACCGCCGAGCCCGAGCCGCGCAGCCCCCCGCCGGGGACGCCGTGCATGACCAGCTTCGTGTTCCGGGTGAAGAACCAGCCGGCGGCGCTCTACAAGGCGCTGGGCGGCTTCGCCACCGGCGGCGTCAACATGACCAAGCTGGAGAGCTACACCGAGGACGGCGGCTTCGCCTCGACGGTGTTCTACTGCGAGGTCGAGGGCCGCCCGGACGACCCGGCCGCCGCCCGCGCCTTCGACGAGGTGCGCTTCTTCTCCACCCGGTTCGAGATCCTCGGGGTCTATCCGAGCGACCCGGCCCGGCGGGGAGAGGCGCGCTGAGCTCGCCTTCCTATCTCAGGGCGGAAACCGCCAGTCGAGGAGCCGAGGCGAAATGAGCGACACCCTGGAATTCATGGTCCGCACCCTGTTGATCGGCCTCGGGGCCACCCTGGTGCTGGACGCCTGGAGCCAGTTCTCCCAGCGCGTGCTGCGCCGGCCGGCCCAGAACCCCGCCTTCCTCGGCCGCTGGGTCGGACACTTCCCGCGCGGCCGGTTCGCGCACGCGAGCATCGCCGCCGCGGCGCCGGTCCGCGGCGAGGTCGCGCTGGGCTGGATCACCCATTTCGCGGTCGGGATCGTCTTTGCGGCCCTGCTGCTGGCGATCGTCGGGCTCGACTGGGCGCGCAGTCCGACGCTCCTGCCGGCCCTGGTTTTCGGGGTCGTCACCGTGGCCGCGCCGTTCTTCGTGGTGCAGCCGGCGCTGGGCGCGGGGGTGATGGCCTCCCGGACGCCGAACCCGAACGCCGCGCGGCTGAACAGCCTGGTGTCCCACTCGGTGTTCGGGCTGGGCCTCTACCTCGCCGCCCTGCTCTGGGCGTGGATGATCCCCTAGCGGCGGCGCGGGACAGGCCCGCTAGCCGTCGAAGCCGTCGGCCCAGGCCTGCATCAGGGTGCGCGCGATGGCCAGGGGCGGGGGCGGCAGGACGCCGTCCCAGCCGTCGTCGGAGGCCAGCACCCGCCTGAGCTCGTCACGGCTGAGCCAGCGGACGGCCTCGAGCTCGGTCTGGTCGGGGCGGGCGTCGTCGCCGTCGACCTCGGCGATCAGGCCGATCATCAGCGACGAGGGGAACGGCCAGGGCTGGCTGGAGTGGTAGGCGACGCGGACGGCGTTCAGCCCGGCCTCCTCGTGCAGCTCCCGGGCGCAGGCCTCCTCGATCGACTCGCCGGGCTCGAGGAAGCCGGCCAGCGCCGACATCCGCCCCTTGGGCCAGGCCGCCTGGCGGCCGAGCAGGCAGCGGTCGCCGAACACGGGCAGCATGATGGTCACTGGGTTCACGCGCGGAAAGTGCTCGACCCGGCAGGCGGGGCACAGGCGCTTCCAGCCCCCGTCCACCACCTCGCTCTCGTGGCCGCAGGCGGAGCAGAAGCCGTGGTGGTCGTGCCAGTCGAACAGGCTCTTGGCGGTGGCGGCGATGCCGGCTTCGGGCGCGGCCAGGATGGCCCCGGCGCCGCGCATCTCCTGGAAGCGGCCCAGCCCCAGCAGCGGACCAGCGGTGGGGTCGGCGCCGCCCTTGAAGTCGACGGCGAAAACCGGCGTCTCCCGCCACAGGCCCAGGAACAGCGCCTCGCCCCCGGCGGCCTCCTCGGCCATCTCGGCCTTCAGGTAGGCCAGCCGCTCGCCGCCTTCGGGCGCGGGCTCGACCAGGACCTCGCCGCGCCACAGGACGACGGCCGAGGCGTCGGGCGAGGCCCGCTGGGCGGCGATCCACTCCGGCGTGATCCGGCGGTCGGCCGCCCGGTCGAGGGGGTTGCCGGAGAAGGTGTTGGCGAAACGCGACAGCGGCATGGCGGCTATCTAGGCCCGGACCGTCACGGGCGCCACCGCCAATCCCGCGCCGGCCAAGGGGAAGGGAATGGGTTTGGAGAGCGCGAGGGGAGCCGCTAAGAGGCGCGGATGAGCGAGCAGAAGAAGGGCTGGTTCCAGCGCCTCACCGAGGGGCTGACCAAGTCCACCAAGGAGTTCACCGAGCAGGTCGTCTCGACCTTCGTCGAGACCAGGGAGCCGCTGGACTCGGCCAAGCTCGACGAGCTCGAGGAGATGCTGATCGAGGCCGACCTCGGCCCCGCCGCCGCGGCGCGCATCCGCGAACGCTTCGCCGAGCTGCGCTTCGGCAAGGTGTCGACCGAGACCGAGGTGAAGGAATCGCTGGCCGAGGCGGTGGCCGCCGAGCTGATCCCCAACGAGGGCGAGTTCGATCCGCTCTCGGGCCCCCGGCCGTTCGTGGTGCTGTTCGTCGGCGTCAACGGTTCGGGCAAGACCACCACCCTGGGCAAGATCGCGGCCGACCTCGTGCGCAAGGGCGCCAAGGTGCTGGTGGTGGCCGGCGACACCTTCCGCGCCGCCGCCGTCGAGCAGCTGCAGATCTGGGCCGAGCGCGCCGGAGCCGAATTCATGAGCCGCCCCAACGGCGACGCCGCCGGCCTCGCCTACGACGCCTACGAGCGGGCCATCGCCGAGGGCCACGACGTGGTGCTGATCGACACCGCCGGCCGGCTGCAGAACAAGCAGGCGCTGATGGACGAGCTGCTCAAGGTGGTGCGGGTGCTGAAGAAGGTCGATCCCGAGGCGCCGCACGAGACCCTGCTGGTGCTCGACGCCACCGTCGGCCGCAACGCGCTCGCCCAGGAGCAGATCTTCGGCCGCACCGCCTACGTCACCGGGGTGGTGATGACCAAGCTGGACGGCACCTCGCGCGGCGGCGTGCTGGTCCCCGTGGCCCAGGCGTCCGACGCGCCGATCAAGCTGATCGGGGTGGGCGAGGGCATCGACGACCTGCAGCCGTTCGACGCCCGCGCCTTCTCGCGCTCGCTGGTCGGGCTGGAGGCCGCCCGATGAGCGCCGCGACCGAAGCCCGCCGCCCGGCCTGGATCCGCAGCGCGGTCGATTTCGGGGCGCTGGCCGCCTTCGTCGCGGCCTTCGGCTTCCTGCGCGTCGTGCGCAAGGTCGAGAGCGACGAGGCGCTGATCCAGGCCACCTGGGTGCTGATGGCCGGCTCGGCCATCGCGCTCGCGGCCGGCTGGCTGGTCGAGCGGCGCCTGGCCTGGCTGCCGGCCATCACCGGCGCCTTCGCCCTGGTGTTCGGGGCGATGACGGTGTTCTTCCACGACCCGGAGATCATCAAGATCAAGCTGACCGTGCAGAACGGCCTGCTGGCCGCCATCCTGCTGGGCAGCCTCGCCTTCGGCCGGCTGCCGGCCAAGGCCATCCTCGGCGAGGCGATCAGGCTGCCGGACGCCGCCTGGCGCACCCTGACCTTCCGCTACGGGCTCTATTTCGTCTTCTGCGCGGTGGCCAACGAGGTGGTCCGCCGGGCCTTCAGCGACGACTTCTGGGTCTTCCCGTTCCGCCCGGCGCTGCTGGTCGGCGCCCTGCTGTTCGCGATCGCCCAGGCGCCCTTCATCATGAAGCACATGCAGACCGAGGAGGCCCCGACGCCGGAGCCTCCCGACACCGGCCTCTAGTCGCCGCTGTAGCTCGGCGGGTAAGCGCCGTTCAGCGTCCGGTAGCGGTCGAACAGCTCGATGTTGCGGCCGGTCAGCGGCTGCTGCTCGCCGCGGATGAAGACCGCGGTCGGCTGGGTCATCGGCTCGAACGGGTCGCCGTTCCAGACCACCACGTCGGCCTCCTTGCCGGGCTCCAGCGTGCCCACCCGGTCGGACACCCCGAAGATGGTCGCCGGGTTGATGGTGATCGCCTTCAGCGCGCCGGCGTAGCTCATGCCGTGGGCCACCGCGATGCCGGCGTTGTAGCGGGTCTCGCGAGCGCGGTGGGCGCCGCCCTCGGCCGCCTCGATGGCCACCAGCACGCCGGCGCGCTCGAGGCGGGCGGCGTTCTCCATGGTCGAGTTGAGGACCTCGAACGAGGCCGGCAGGTTGGTCTGCGGATAGACCAGCACCGGCACCCGCGCCGCGGCCAGCTCGGCGGCCACCATCCAGGCCTCCTCGCCGCCCTGGATGATCAGTTTCAGGCCCTCCTCGCGGGCCAGCCGCAGCAGGCCGCGGATGTCGGCGGCCTTGTGCACCTGGGCGATGATCGGCATGCGCCCCTCGGCCACCGGAACCAGCGCCTCGAGATCGGCGATCGACAGGCTCATCTCGCGGTAGGCGCCGCGCCTGACCGCGTCGCGGTTGCGGGCGTAGTCGCGCACGTCGGCGAGCAGGGCCTTGAGGGCCACGATCTCGGCCCCGCGCGCGCCGCCGGCGACGCGCGCGCCGCTGTTCCCGAACGGCACCACCATGCCGACCTTGGGCTTCACCAGCAGGTCCACGCCCGAGAGCCGGATGACCGCCGCCTGGCCCGCGAACAGGGCGTGGCTGACCGACTCCGGGCCCGAGCCGGCGAAGTCGTCGCCGCCGTCGTGGTTGTGCCCGCCGCCGCCGTCCTGCGCCTCGGGCATGACCACCGCGCGGGTGATGCCGCCCAGCCGCGCGACCGGGATCAGGGTCGAGGCGGGGTCCAGTCCGTACTGCACGTCGAAGGCGGCCGAGACGTCGGGATTGTTGACCCCGAGGTCGTTGCCCAGCGCGCCGACCTCGACGCCGCCGAGCTGGCTGCCGGTGGCGAAGAAGCCGGGCGTGACCACCCCGCCCTGGGCGTCGATGACCCGGGCCCCGGCCGGGGCGGCCGAGCCGGAGCGCACGGAATCGATGCGGCCGTCGCGGATGACCACCGTGCCGTTCTCGATCTCGCCCTGCGGGCCGGCGGTGAGGATGCGGGCGTTGACGATGGCGACGGTCTGGGCGGCGGCCGGGGAGGCGGCCGTGAGCGCCAGGGCGGCGGCGCAGACGAGGCCCTTGAGGTTGAAGCGGCTCATCAGCGGATCCCCATGCCCAGTTGGAAGTCGGAGCGCGGCTGGAAGCGCGGGTCGCGCCGGTCGTAGGTCAGGGCGCCGTCGATGTAGACCTGGTCGGCCACGGCGTAGATCGAGAACGGGTTGGCGCTCCAGATCACCACGTCGGCCCGCTTGCCGGCCTCCAGCGTGCCGGTCTGGTCGAGGATGCCGAGCGCCTTGGCCGGGTTGGCGGTGATCCACTTGATGGCCTCGGCCTCGGAGATCTGCAGCCCGCCGCGCCGGGCGGCCGACAGGGCCACGGCGGCCTCCTGGTTGAGGCGCTGGGTCAGGGTGTCGTCGTCGGAGTGGATGACCGCGCAGCCGCCGGCGGCGTGCACCAGGGCGGCGTTCTCCTCGATGCCGTCGAGGCTCTCCATCTTGAAGCCCCACCAGCCGGCCCAGGTGGCCACGCAGATGTCCTCGCGGGCCAGCACGTCGGCCAGCTTGTAGGCCTCCGAGGCGTGGTGGAAGGTGCGGATGCGGTAGCCGAACTCCCGGGCGATATCGATCATCACCGCCATCTCGTCGGCGCGGTAGCAGTGGTTCTGCACGAGGATCTCGCCGCGCAGCACGCCCGACAGGGTGTCCATCTGCAGGTCCCGCTGCGGCGGGTCGGCCTTCTCGCCCTTGTCGACCTTGGCGTAGTAGTCGTCCCACTTCTTCCCGTAGGCCGCGGCGTTGATCCACGCGGCGCGGTAGCCGGCGACGTTGCCCATGCCGGTGGCCGGCGACTGGTTGCGGCCGCCGTAGACGCGCGAGGGGTTCTCGCCGCAGGCCATCTTCAGCCCGTAGGGAGCCCCGGGGAACTTCATGCCCTGCATGGTGCGCGAGGGGACGTTGCGCACCGTCACCGAGCGGCCGCCGAACAGGTTGGCCGAACCGGGCAGGATCAGCAGGGTGGTCACCCCGCCGGCGCGGGCGGTGTTGAAGCCCGGATCCTGCGGCCACAGCGAGTGCTCGGACCACACCTGGGCGGTGTTCGGGCCGGTCACCTCGTTGCCGTCCGACAGCGCCGGCACGCCCGGCGACGGATAGACCCCGAGGTGGCTGTGGGAGTCGATGACGCCGGGGGTGACGAACCTGCCGCGGCCGTCGACGACGGCGTAGCCGGCCGGCGCCGCCAGCCCGGCCTCGACGCGCTCGACCTTGCCGTCGCGCATCAGCACCGTGCCGTTGTCGATGCGCTGGCCCGTCCCGGTCAGGATGGTCGCCCCGACGATCGCCGTCGGCTGGCTGGGCAGCGCGCGGTAGGTCGAGGGGAAGGGATCGGCGCGCCGGTCCGGCTGCAGCCCGGCGGGCAGCGGCGTGGCCGGCCCGCTCGAGGACGACGGCGAGGACGAAGGGCCGCCCGTGGAGCCCGTGGTGGCGCAGGCGCCGAGCATGGCGGCCGCGCAGACCGCCGCCGAGGCGTGTCTCAGTCGGATCAAGGTATCCCCTCCCGTCCGTACGAATGCGGCCGGCACTAAAGCACCCGCCTACCGGCGGCGAAAGCCGGGAATCCTGACTTTTCAGTAATGTCGGTGTTCGTCGAGCCGGGCGCGCACCTCCGCCGCGTCCAGCCCGTCGATCGCCACCTGCTTCAGCCGCGCGGTCGTCCCCTTCGCCACGGCGACCGCCGACTTGGGCAGGCCGAGCGCCGCGGCCAGCAGCGCCTCCAGGGCGGCGTTGGCCTCGCCGCCGACCGGGGCGGCGCGCACGCGGACCTTGAGGTGCTCGCGGCCGGCGGCGTCGGTGTCCCAGCCGTCGACCGCATCGCGCCCGCCGCGCGGCGTCAGCCGCACGCTCAGCCGGGCGCGGGGCTCAGGCCCCGGCAACGAGGGCGATCAGGGCGGCTTCCGCCGGCCGCAGCAGGTAGCCGCGCATGCCCTGGATCAGCAGCAGGGCGATGATCGGCGTGATGTCGATGCCGCCGAACGGAGGGATCATGCGCTGCAGCGGGTAGAGCACCGGCCGCACCACGGCTTCCAGGAAGGACGCCACGGAGTAGACGAACCGGTTGCGCAGGTTGACCACGTCGAAGGCGATGAGCCAGCTCAGGATGGCCGAGATGATGATCGCCAGGGCCAGCAGGCCCAGGACGGCGTCGAACAGAAAGAAGGCGAATCCGATTATCGCGGCCATCGGGGCTCCTGCGGGTGTCGGCCGTATCTATTCGGAGCCCGCGGCGGGGGCAAGGAAAGCCGCGACGCTCGGCCGCCCGCGGCTCGTCTTGACTTGCCGGGGCCTCGCCGCCTATCTGCGCGTCCGCTTGGGGCCGTAG
>Ga0196964_10000709_pt1 | contig 18712 bp, 19 predicted proteins | sample S1_10metaG_FD_148615 | JGI IMG/M metagenome (GOLD analysis project Ga0196964, IMG submission 148615) | Soil microbial communities from Anza Borrego desert, Southern California, United States - S1_10 | ecosystem: Environmental > Terrestrial > Soil > Desert | place: USA: California | collected... | reverse complement strand
GATGAACCCACTCCCACGATCGGGCCGGTAATGGTGTGCGTCGTGGACACCGGTATGCCGAGGCCGGTGGCAATGAACAGCGCCGCCGAGCCCGATAGCTCGGCGCAGAAGCCGCCCACCGGGCGGATCTTGGTGATGCGCTGGCCCATCGTCTTGACGATGCGCCAGCCGCCGAACATGGTGCCGATGCCGATCGTTACGTAGCAGGCGATGACCACCCATCCGGGCACGGGATCGTCCTTGCCCGAGTAGCCCGCGGCAATGAGAAGCATCCAGATGATGCCCACGGTCTTCTGCGCGTCGTTGCCGCCGTGGCCCAGGCTGTACATGGATGACGAGACGAGCTGCAGGCGCCGGAACAGCCGGTCCACGCGGCTCGGCGTCCAGCGGTGCACGATCCAGGAAATGGCCACGAGCAGCAGTGATCCCAGCACGAACCCGATCAAGGGCGATATGAAGATGAACGCCACCGTCTTCAGGATGCCCGCGGGGATGAGCGCCCAGGTGCCGGCCTTGGCGACACCGGCGCCCACGATTCCGCCGATCAACGCGTGCGAAGACGACGACGGGATGCCGTAATACCAGGTGATGAGGTTCCAGGCGATGGCGCCCGTCAGCGCGCCGAATACCACGTAGTGGTCGATGATTCCCTGGTCGACGATGCCCTTGCCGACGGTGGCGGCGACGCTCAGGTGAAATACGAAGAGGGCGGCGAAATTGAAGAATGCCGCGAGCAGGACGGCCTGGAAGGGCTTGAGGACCCGGGTCGAGACCACGGTGGCGATGGAGTTCGCCGCGTCGTGAAAGCCGTTCATGAAGTCGAACGCGAGCGCGACCGCGACGAGCGCGATCACCACCCACAGGCTGATGGAGATGGTTTCCACGGCTCAGGAGTTCTCGAGGACGATGCCCTCGACGATGTTCGCCACGTCCTCGCAGCGGTCGGTGATGGACTCGAGGAGGTCGTAGATCACGCGCAGCTTCATCACCTGCTTCACGTCGTTCTCGTCGCGGAACAGCTTGGAGAGCGCGCTGCGCATGACCCGGTCCGCGTCGGACTCCAGGCGGTCGATCTCCTCGCAGCATTTGAGGATCGCCTCGGAGCGCTTCACGTTGGTGAGGAGCTGCACCGCCGCCTGCACGCGGTCGCAGGACATCTGGCAGATGTCGGCGAGCTGCTTCGCTTCGGGCGTGACCGAGCGCAGGTCGTAGAGCGCCACCGATTCGGCGACGTCCTGGATGAGGTCGAGGATGTCGTCCATGCGCGTGATGAGCTGGTGGATCTGGTCGCGGTCGAAGGGGGTGATGAACGTGCGATGCAGGAGGGTGATCGTCTCGTGCGTGATCTTGTCGGCGGCGCGCTCGGCGCCGTCGATGCGCTGCGCGTGCTGGTCGAGATCCTTGAACGTGCCGATCATCAGGGCGAGCTCGCGGCTGCCCTCGACGATGCGCTGCGCGTGCGCGTTGAAGAGTTCGAAGAACCGCCCCTCGCGGGGCATCAGGCGTCCCAGCATTCGCTATTCCCCCATGTGCAAGCCGTTTTTCTTGAAGCGATCGATGTCAGCCTCGGAAAAGCCCCATTGCGCGAGGGCTGCCCGGCCGCCTTGCCCTCGCTCGGGCGGCCCGCCGCGCACCTCGGCAGGCGTGCGCGAAAACCGCGGCGCCGGCGCCGGCTGGGGAACGCCGTTGAGGCTGACATAGGCGTTCCTCGATGCCGAGTGCGGATGGCTGCGCGCCTCGGACCAGCTCAGCACCGGCGCGAAGCAGGCGTCCGAACCCTCGAATACGCGGCACCATTCATCGCGCGTCTTTGACTTGAACGTGTTGGCGAAGCGCACGCGCATTTCCGGCCAGCGGCTGCGGTCGTGCTGCCCGAGATCGGCGACGCCGGTCTTCTGCAGCAGTTCCTTGTAGAAGCGCGCCTCGATGGCGCCGATGGAGACGTACTTGCCATCCTGGGTCTCGTAGACGTCGTACCAGGGCGCGCCGGTATCGAGCACGTTGTCGCCGCGCGTCTCGCGCCACAGGTTCGCCTTGAGGAAGCCGTGGAACATGGCGGCAAGAAGGGCGGCGCCGTCCACCATGGCCGCGTCGATGACCTGTCCCTTGCCGGAGCGCTGCGCTTCGAGGAGCGCGCAAGCAACGCCGAACGCGAGAAGCATCCCGCCGCCGCCGAAGTCGCCGACCAGGTTGAGCGGCGGCACGGGCGCCTCGTCCTTGCGGCCGAACGCGTGCAGCACGCCGGCGAGCGCGATGTAGTTGATGTCGTGCCCCGCGCGCGGCGCGAGCGGGCCCGCCTGCCCCCAGCCGGTCATGCGGCCATAGACGAGGCGCGGATTCCTTCGCAACGCTTCGTCGGGGCCGAGGCCCAGCCGCTCCATGACGCCAGGCCGCATCCCTTCGATGAGGATGTCCGCGCTTGCGACGAGATCCAGGCATACGGAGGCGTTCTTCTTGAGATCGAGCGTCACGGAGCGCTTGCCTCGCATCATCACGTCGTACCAGCGCTCGCGCGAAAGGCCGAGATCGCCGGCGGCGGGCCGGTCGATGACGAGGACGTCCGCGCCCATGTCGGCGAGCATCATCCCGGCGAAGGGGGCCGGGCCGATCGACTCGAATTCCAGGACTTTGATTCCGGCGAGCGGGCCGCTCATTTTCCTGTGGGTCAGTCGAGCTTGACGCCCGTATCGCGGATGACGGCACCCCAGCGCTCGTACAGGTCGCGTGCCGCGCGCGCCATCTCCGCGGGCGGCATGCCCGAGGCCTCGGCGCCGCCCTTGGCGAAGAGCTCCTTGATGTCCGGATGCTGAATCGCGCGGGCGAGCGGCTGGTAGATCGCCTCCACCGTTGCCGGCGGCATGCCGCCGGGGCCCCAGAACCACAGGTAGCCCCACATGCCGACGTCGAAGCCGCCTTCACGCATGGTGGGCACGTCGGGGAGCGCGGTTTTGCGCGTCTCGGCGGCGGTGGCGATCAGCTTCACCTTGCCGGTCTTCGCGTTGGCGATGGCCGTGGTCGGGCCGTCGAAGAAAAGCTGCACACGTCCCGTCAGGTGGTCCTTGATCGCGTCGCCGCTGCCCTTGTACGGGACATGCACGATGTCGATGCCGGCGAGGCGCTTCAGCTGCTCGCCGTTCAGGTGCGACGTGCTGCCCGCGCCGAAGGAGGCGTAGTTGAGCTTTCCGGGGTTCGCCTTCGCGTAGGCCACCAGCTCGCGAATATTGTTGAACGGCAGCTCCGTATAGGCCGTGAGCACGGTGGCCGAGCGCGCGCCGGCGGTGATCGGCGTGAAGTCCTTGAACGGATCCCAGGGCGGCGTGCGGTAGAGGTGCGGGATCTGCACGTGCGTGGCGATGGTGTAGAGAAGCGTGTGTCCATCCGGCGGCGCATTCTGCACGTCGCGCGCGCCGATGATCGTCGAGCCGCCCGGCTTGTTCTCGACGATGACATTGAGTCCCGATTCCGCCATGCGCGCGGCGATGGCCCGTGCCTGGATGTCCGTCTGGCCGCCGGGCGCGAACGGCACCACAATGCGCACCGGCTTGCCGGGCACGGGAAAAGTCTGCGCGTCGGCGGCCGTCACGAGGCAAGCGAGAACCATCAGAAGTCCGGCTTTCACGGCGTCCCTCCTCCAAAGGTCGCCTAGTCTATAGTCTCCGCATGCCCGCGCGCCTGCCCGAGCGCATCGTCTGCCTCACCGAGGAAACCACCGAGACGCTCTACCTCCTCGGCGAGGAGCGCCGCATCGTCGGCGTATCCGGCTACACGGTGCGCCCGCCGCAGGCGCGCAGGGAAAAGCCCAGGGTATCGGCCTTCCTCTCGGCGAAGAACGAGAAGATCCTCGAGCTCAAGCCCGATCTCGTCATCGGCTTCTCGGACCTGCAGGCCGACATCGCCCGCGACCTCGCCAAGGCCGGGCTCAGCGTATTGCTCTTCAACCAGCGCTCGGTGCAGGAGATCCTGGACATGATCCTCGCGCTCGCCTGCCTGGTCGGCGCAGCGGACAGGGGCGCTCAGCTGGTGGCCCGGCTCGAAAGCAATCTCGATTCGATCCGGGAAGCCGCAAGGACGCTTCCCGGCAAGCCGCGCGTCTATTTCGAGGAATGGGACGAGCCCATGATCAGCGGCATCCGCTGGGTGAGCGAGCTCGTCGAGATCGCCGGCGGCGAGGACGTGTTCAGGGAAAAGTCGATTTCGCAGGCCGCGACCGGGCGAATCGTGACCGTTGATGAAGTACTGGAAAGGCAGCCTGAGGTGATCATTGCCTCATGGTGCGGGAAGAAATTCAGGCCCGAGCGCGTGGCGGCGCGGCCGGGGTGGCAGGACATTCCCGCCGTGCGGGAGAAGCGCCTCTACGAGATCAAGTCTTCCGAGATTCTGCAGCCCGGCCCGGCGGCGCTCACCGACGGGGTGCGGCGCATGCAGGAAATCCTGCGGGTAGCCGCCGGCGCTAGCGCGCCTCGCTGACCACGTGCAGCGCCGGCGCGCGGCCGTCCTTGCCCATGCCGGGATAGAGCGTCAGGTGCGGGAAAGGGATCTCGATGCCGCGCTCGTCGTAGGCTTTCTTCAGGCGCTTGAGGAATTCCCGGCGCACGTTCCACTGCTCGATCGGCGGCACGACGCGCAGCCGGGCGCGCAGAATCACCGCCGAATCCGCCCAGCGCTCCACGCCGATGACCTCGATGTCGTCGGGGAGCTTTTCGCGCCACGCCGCGTCTGCCCGCATGTTGGCCGCGACCTCACGCATGATGCCCAGGGCCTCATCCGGATCCTCCCGGTACGAGACGCCGACCTCGATCACGGCCTGGGCATACCCGCGGGTGCGATTCGTGACGGTCTTGATCTCGCCGTTGGGAATGAAGTGGACGTGGCCTTCGAAGTTGCGCAGGCGCACATAGCGCAGCGTGACCTCTTCGACGAGGCCCGAGAGGCCCGCGACCTCGACCACGTCGCCCTCGCGCACCTGGTCATCGAGGAGCAGGAAGAACCCGCCGAGAAAGTCCTTGATCAGGCTCTGCGCGCCGAAGCCGATGGCGACGCCGGCCACGCCCGCCGTGGCCAGGATGGGCGCGATCGAGATACCGAGCTCGCCGAGCACCAGGGTGCCCGCCACGATGAAGATCACGATGGCGGCCGTATTGCGAAAAACCCGGGCAAGCGTCTCGATGCGCGCTATTTCGTCTCCGCCGGTGCGCCGCTGCATGTACGCGCGGAAAAGGCGGATGAGACGGGCGGCAACCGCCTGGAGCACCCAGGCGAGGACCAGGATGACGATGATGCGCAGGACTTGGATCGCGACGACCCGCGTATCCGGGTCGATGTCCCGCCAGTAGGCGACGGCGTCTTGCATCGGCGTTCCTCCCGAGTGGAAGAACGCCGATGCTAACGCGTCAGTGGAGGCCCAGCGATGCCTCGATGTTGCGCACCATGGAAACCAGGCGCGGCCCGATGTCGTCCTCGAGCTGGCCCTTCTTCACCATGAAGGCCGGCACGCCGCAGTTGAAGGAGACGATCTCGCCGTCGACCGTGCGGCGCATCGGCACGCCCACCGCGAAGTGCTCGCGGCGCAGCTCGCCAAGGGACGCGCAGAAGCCGCGCGCGCGGATGTCGTCGAGCGCCTTGTCGATGGCGGCGCGGTACTTCCGGTGCGCTTCCGGCTCCTTGACCTTCATCTGGTTCAGCACCGCCTCGCGCTCGGGCGGCGTGCACGCCGCGAGGAAGGCGCGGCCGATCACCGATTGCGAGATCGGCACGGACGTGCCGATGTCGGGCAGCGTGGCGATGCTGTTGCCGCTGCGCGAGGACTCGACATAGACCATGTTCAGGCGATCGCGCACGCCCATGGAAACCCAGCCGTTGCAGTAGTCGGCGAGCTCCTTCATCAAAGGGCGCGCGACCTGGCGCACGTTCATCGACGCGAGCAGCGGATAGCCGATCGAGAGCACGGCGGAGCCGAGCTGGTACTTGCCAAGGCGCATGTTGTGACGCAGGTAGCCGAGCTTGGTGAGCGTGTACGTCAGCCGCGACACCGTGGGCTTCGGCAGCCCGGTGCGCACGGAAATCTCCTTGTTGCCGAGCAGCGGCTCGAGCGGAGTGAAGCAACGCAGTACCTCGAGGCCGCGCGCCAGCGTGGTGGCAAACTGGCGGTCGCCCTCGTGCTCATAGCTGAAGTTGCCGACTGGCTGGGCAAGAGGTGCCGACGGTTCCGGTGCGCCCATGGGAAAGCTCTCCTCCTCGTCTATGGTTATGGTCTAGGGGTTTGCAGCAGGGTATGGCGTTTCGATATTCTGTCGCCGCTGCCCGCCTGTCAACTTAGTCGTACTGGATTTTACATAGTGAAATTGCCGCTCTTCGATCTGCAAGGCCGTGTCGCCCTCGTCACCGGGTCGACGCGCGGCATCGGGCGCGCCATCGCCGAGGAGCTTGCGCGCGCGGGGGCAAGGGTCGCGGTGTCCAGCCGCAAGCTGGAGGCCTGCGAGGACGTGAAAAACGACTTCGAGAAAAAAGGCTTCGAGGTTCTCGCGCGCCCGTGCAACGTCTCCAACAAGGCGGAGCTGCAGGCGCTTGTGGATGCGGCGCGCGCGCGCTGGGGGCGTCTCGATATCGTCGTCGCCAATGCCGCGACAAACCCCTATTTCGGCCCGATCACGGGGATCAGCGACGAGGCCCTGGACAAGATCCTCGCCAACAATGTGAAGAGCGTGCTGTGGCTCGCCGCGATGACCCTGCCCGCCATGGCAGAAGCGGGCGGCGGCAGCTTCATCGTGGTCGGCTCGATCGGCGGCATCATCGCCAACACGGTGATCGGTGCCTACGGCATGTCCAAGGCCGCCGATCATCATCTGGTGCGCAACCTCGCCGCCGAATGGGGTCCCAAGAACGTGCGCGTCAACGCCATCGCCCCCGGCCTCATCAAGACCGAGTTTGCCCGCGCGCTCTGGGAGGACAAGGAGCGCGTCGCCGAGCGCCTGAAGATGACGCCGCTCAGGCGCCTGGGCGAGCCGCAGGACATCGGCGGCATTGCCGTCTTCCTCGCCTCCGATGCGGCGGCCTACGTCACCGGGCAATGCATCGTCGCCGACGGCGGCGTTACCATACTCTGATGGACCTGAACTACTCCGCCGAAGAGCTCGCGTTCAGGGACGAAGTGCGCGCGTGGCTGAGGACCAACGTTCCGGCGGACCTCCAGGAGAAGGTCGCCACCTACGCGCATCTTTCGAAGGACGACCTCGTGCGCTGGCATCGCATCCTCGCCAAGAAGGGATGGGTCGCCCCGGCGTGGCCCAAGGAGTGGGGCGGCACGGGCTGGAACGTCGTGCAGCGCTACATCTTCGAGGAGGAGCTCGGCTACTGCGGCAGCCCGCCGCTCATTCCCTTCGGCCTGTCGATGTGCGCGCCGGTGCTCCTTCGCTTCGGCACCGAGGCGCAGAAGCAGCGCTTTCTGCCGCGCATCTACAACGGCGACGACTTCTGGTGCCAGGGCTACTCCGAGCCCGGCTCCGGCAGCGATCTCGCGTCATTGAAGACGAAGGCCGTCAGGGACGGGGATTCGTACATTGTGAATGGCCAGAAAATCTGGACGACGCTGGCCCATTACGCCGACTGGATCTTCTGCCTGGTGCGCACCGACGCGAACGCGGCGCGCCGCCAGGAGGGCATCTCCTTCCTCCTCATCGACATGAAGACGCCCGGCATCACCGTGCGCCCGCTCATCCTCATGGACGGCGCGCACGAGGTGAACGAGGTGTTCTTCGACGACGTGCGCGTGCCGGCGGAGAACCTCGTGCACGAGGAAGGCAAGGGCTGGACGGTCGCCAAGTATCTCCTCGGCTACGAGCGCATGAACACCGGGCGGATCGGGGCGTCGAAGCGCGAGCTCGCGGCGCTCAAGAAAATGAGCATCGAGAGGCAGAACGACGACCGCTTCCGCGACCGCCTGTCCCGCCTCGAGATCGAGCTGATGGCGCTCGAGATCACCAACCTGCGCTTTCTCGATCGCATGCGCCGCACCGGGCAGCCGCCGGGGGCGGACGTGTCGATGCTGAAGATCAAGGGCACCGAGATCCAGCAGGGTCTGACCGAGCTCATGATGCAGGCGATCGATCCCGTGGCGCAGGATGAGTTCTCGGTTGCGGTCAGGAAACGATACCTGTCGATGCGCAAGACCACCATCTACGCCGGATCCAACGAAATCCAACGGAACATCATTGCGAAAATGACGTTGGGTTTATGAATTTCGACTACAGCGAAGAGCAGCAGCTCCTTGCCGACTCGGTCCGCCGCTTCCTGCAGGACCGCTATGGTTTCGAGCAGAGGAAAGCCATCGTGGCGGGCGAAGGCTGGAGCCCGCAGGTCTGGAAACAATTCGCGGAGATGGGCATCCTCGGGCTCCCGCTGCCCGCGGACGTCGGCGGCTTCGGCGGCGGCGCGGTGGACCTCATGGCGGTCATGGAGGCGTTCGGCGAGGCACTCGTGGTCGAGCCCGTGGTGCCGACCCTCATGGCGGCGCGCCTGCTCGGCAAACATCATCGGCTGCTCTCCTCGGTCGCCGAGGGCCGCACGCGGCTTGCGTTCGCGCATGCGGAAAAGGGGGCGCGTTACCGACCTTTGGTGAACACCCGGTATTCCTCGGGAACGCTCAATGGCGAAAAGTGCGCCGTCGCCGGCGCGCCGATCGCCGACAAGCTCGTCGTGTCGGCGCGAGACGGCGAGCGCATCGGGCTCTTCCTGATCGACAAGGCCGGGCTGCGGGGTCATTCGACGCTGGACGGCATGCTCGCCGCCGACGTCGTGCTGACGAACACGCCGGCGGAACCTCTGGAAGGCGATCTTTCATCCATCGAGGAAGCGATCGATTTCGCCGCGGCGCTCGGCTGCGCGGAAGCCGCGGGGGCCATGAAGTTCGCCTGCGACACGACGCTCGAGTACTTGAAGACGCGCAAGCAGTTCGGCGTGCCGATCGGCACCTTCCAGGCGCTGCAGCATCGCATGGTCGACATGTACATCTCGTGGGAGCAGGCGCGCTCGATGGCATGCCTGGCTTGCTCCAAGATAGATAACAACACGAGCGCCGCCGAGCGGGCGCGCGCGGTGTCGGCTGCAAAGATCAAGATTGCCGACGCCGCGCGCCATGTCAGCCAGGAAGCGGTGCAGCTGCACGGCGGGATGGGGATGAGTGAGGAGTTGAAAGTGAGCCACGCCTTCCGACGGCTGACGGTGCTTGCCGCCGAGTGGGGCGACGCCGACTTCCATCTGGAGCGCTTTGCTTCGCTCTAGCATGCAGAACAAGCGCTGGGTGCTGGCGAGCCGGCCGACCGGGGCGGTCGGCGAGACGGACTTCCGTCTGGAGACGGTTCCCGTTCCGCAAGTCGCGGAAGGGGAGGTGCTGGTAAAGAACCTCTGGCTTTCGCTCGACCCCTACATGCGCGGGCGCATGAGCGCGGCAAAGAGCTACGTGAAAGGCGTCGACATCGGCGAGGTCATGGTGGGCCAGACCGTCGGCGAAGTGCTCGAGTCCCGCAAGGCGGGAGTCGCGAAGGGCGATCACGTCCTGACGCAGCTCGGATGGCAGGCGTACGGCGTGGCGAGGGACGTCAGCAAGGTGGACGCCACGAAGGCGCCGCTCAGCTACTACCTGGGGTGCCTGGGCATGCCCGGCATGACGGCGTATTTCGGGCTGAAGGAGATCGGCCAGCCGAAGCCCGGCGAGACGGTTGTCGTGTCGGCCGCGTCCGGCGCAGTCGGCAGCATCGTCGGGCAGCTTGCGCGCCAGTGGGGCTGCCGGGCGGTTGGGATTGCGGGCGGCGCGCAGAAATGCGCTTATGTGAAGAACGAGCTCGGCTTCGACGCTTGCGTGGACTACAAGGCGGGCGGCCTGCAGGCGGCCCTCGAGGCGGCGTGCCCCGGGGGCGTCGACGTCTATTTCGACAACGTCGGCGGCCCCACCCTCGACACGGTGCTCCGGCTCATGAACGTGCACTCGCGCGTGGTGGTGTGCGGCATGATCTCCGACTACAGCGCAGCCGAGCCCTTCGGCGTGAAATCGCTGCGCTCGGTGCTCGTCAACCGCATCAGAATGCAGGGCATGATCGTGTTCGACTGGAAGGACCGCTATGGCGAGGCGCTCAAGACGCTCGGCGGCCTCCTTGGCGAAGGCAAGCTCAAGTACCGAGAGTCCATCGTCGAGGGCCTCGAGGCGGCGCCCCGCGCGCTCATCGGCCTCCTGAAGGGCGACAACTTTGGCAAGCAGCTCGTCCGGCTCTGACTACGTGGGGTTCGGGGAGCGCCTCATGGCGTTCCTCATCGACACGCTGATCGTCTGGATCGTGATGACGCCAATCGTTGCAGCGATCTACGGTTCGCAGTACCTGAACCAGCAGATGCGGGGCGACGTCTCGGCGACCAGCCTCGACGCCGCCGCCAACATCGTCCTCGCCGTTCTCACCGTCGTCCTGTGGCGGGTGTTCGGCGGCACGCCCGGCAAGCGCGCCATCCCGGCGAAGATCGTCGAGGCGAAGACCGGCGCGCCGCCGTCCACGCTGCGCCTCGTGGTGCGCTTCTTCGCCTACCTCGCCTCGATAATCCCGTTCTTCCTCGGCTTCGTCTGGATCGCGATCGACCGGCGCAAGCAGGCCTGGCACGACAAGATCGCTGGAACCCTGGTGATATACGACGATGATTGACCTCTATACCTGGCCCACGCCCAACGGACACAAGATCCACATCATGCTGGAGGAGTGCGGCCTCGAGTACCGCGTGCACCCCATCGACATCGGCGCGGGCGACCAGTTCAAGCCCGACTTCCTCAAGATCTCGCCCAACAACAAGATCCCGGCGATGGTCGACCACGACGGCCCGGGCGGGAAGCCGCTCGCGCTTGCCGAGTCGGGGGCAATGCTTTTCTACCTCGCGTCCAAGACGGGCAAGTTCCTGCCTTCGGATATCCGCAAGCGCTGGCAGGTCATGCAATGGGTGATGACGCAGATGGGCCACGTCGGCCCGATGCTCGGCCAGGCGCATCACTTCCTGCAGTACGCGCCCGAGAAGATCGAGTACGCGATGAACCGCTACAAGAACGAGGCGAATCGCTTGTACGGGGTCTTGGATGCGCAATTGAAAAAATCCGAATGGCTTGCGTGCGACGAATACACCATCGCGGACATCGCCACCATGCCATGGCTGCGCGCGCCCGAGCGCCAGGGTGTCAACATCGACGAGTTTCCCAACGTGAAGCGCTGGCGCGACAAGATCGCCGAGCGGCCGGCGGTGAAGCGCGGCGTGGAAGTGCTCGCCGAGCGGCGCCGCACGACACCGGGCTTCAGCAAGGAGCAGGCGGAAGTCCTCTTCGGCAATACCCAATATGCCAAGCGGTAGCCTGGACGGTAAGGTTGCCTGGATCACGGGGGGAGGCTCGGGAATCGGCCTTGCCGGCGCCATCGAGCTGGCCACGGCCGGCGCGCATGTGGTCATCTCGGGCCGCAATGAGAAGACGCTCTACCAGGGACTGGAGAAGGTAAAAGCGGCGGGAAGCGCCGAGGCGCTGCTTCTCGACGTTTCCAATCGCGATGCGATCTTCAACGCCGCGGAGAAGATCGGCCGCGTCGACATCCTCGTCAACAGCGCCGGCGTCAACAGCCCGAAGCGGAATTTCCGCAACGTATCGGCTGCCGACTGGGAGTCGATCGTCGCCATCAACCTGCACGGCACGTTCTACTGCATCCAGGCCGTGCTGCCGGGGATGCGCAGCCGCAAGGACGGCCTGGTGATCAACATCGCCTCGTGGTTCGGAAAGTACTGGAACACGCTGGGCGGCCCCGGCTACAACTCGACCAAGCACGCGGTCGTGTCGCTCACCGAGACGCTGAACGTCGAGGAATGTGCGAACGGCATCCGCGCCACGGCCATCCTGCCGGGCGAGGTGGCGACGCCGATTCTCGAGAAGCGCCCGGTGCCGCCGTCCATGGAAGAGCGCGCGCGCATGCTGCAGGCCGAGGATCTGGGGCGCGCCATCCTCTTCGTCTCGTCGCTGCCGCCGCGTGCCTGCGTCAACGAGCTCGTCATCAGCCCGACGTGGAACCGGTTCTTCCTGGGGGGCTTGGAGGTGCCGAAGACTTGAGGGTAGTTCTGCCGTTCCTGGCGGGCTACTACCTTTCGTACGTCTTCCGCGCCGTCAACGCCGTCCTCGGGCCGGGGCTCGTGCAGGAGTTCGGGCTGAGCGCGGCTCAGCTCGGCTTCCTCACCGGCGTCTATTTCTTCTCGTTCGGCCTGTTCCAGATCCCGCTCGGCGTGCTGCTCGACCGCTTCGGGCCGCGGCGCACGAATGCCACCTTGCTGGTTCTCGCGGTCGTCGGATCATGGCTGTTCTCCATTTCATCGAGCTACGAAGAGCTGGTCCTCGCGCGCGCGCTGATCGGGCTGGGCGTTTCCGCCTGCCTCATGGCGACTATCCAGGCGTTCATCCTGTGGCATCCACCCGAGCGCATGTCGACCATGATCGCGCTCGCGTACTCCATGGGCGGCCTGGGCGCCATTACGGCCTCCGCGCCGCTCGAGTTCACGCTGCGCTACTTCGACTGGCGGCAGGTGTTCCAGGCGTTCGCGGTGGCCGCGCTGGCGTTGAGCCTCGTCTTCTTCCTCGTCGTCCCCGAGCACCGGCAGGCGAAGAAGCCTTCGGGGTGGCGCGAGCAGCTGCAGGGACTCCGGCTGATCGCCGGCGACGGGGCGTTCTGGCGCGTCGCCGTCGCGATCGGCACCACGCAATGCGCGGTGGTATCGCTCTTCACGCTGTGGATCACGGTGTGGCTGCGCGACGTCGCGGGCTACGACCGCGCCGCGGCGGCGCAGGCGCTTGCGGTCGTGGCGCTCTCGCTCATCGCGGGGTACTTCTTCTTCGGCCGGCTCGCCGATGCGCGCGCGCGGCAGGGCGCCTCGCAGCTGCCGCTCTTCACCGCCGGCGTCGCCGGGGCGCTGGTCATGCTCGCGCTCCTCGCCGCCGGCGTGACGAGCGGCGCCGTGGTTCTCTGGGCGGGCTTCGTGTTTTCCGGCACGGCGGCGACGCTCGCGCACTCCATCGCCACGCGACGCTATCCGCGCGACATGGCGGGACGGGTGAACACCGCCCTCAACACCTTCACCTTCATCGGCATCTTCGTCGGCCAGTGGGCCACGGGCGCCATCCTCAACCTGTGGCCGCAGACGGCCACGGGCTACGACCCGCGTGGCTACACCTGGGCGCTCGGCACGCTGTGGGCGATACAGGCGGCGGGCCTTGCCTGGCTGTGGGCAGGGCGAAGCCGGATTACTTCTCTTTCAACCGAACCCGCACCGTAGCGATTGCCTTCGCCACCAGCGAGCCGTCGGGGTTGCGCGCCTCGCCCTCGACGAAGCTCATGCTGCGGCCGTCCTTCAGCACGCGCGCCTCGGCGATCAGCCGCTCGCCCGTGCCGCCGCCGATGAAGGAAGTGCTGAGGTCGATGGTGATGACGCCGATCGACTCGGGGTGGAGCGTGCGCGCCGCCGTGCACACCGCCACGTCGAGAAGCGACATGATCACCCCGCCGTGCACCGTGCCGAGGCTGTTGGTGAACTGCGGCTCCACCGGCAGGGATAGGCGCGCCGTCCCGTTGCCCAGCTCGTCGGTCTGGATCCTCAGGTGCTGGAGGAACGGGATCTTCTTCTGGTACTCGCGCGTGAACTCGAGCGGGCTCGTCATATGATCGTCGCCCCGCCGTCCACGGCGATCGCCTGGCCGGTGATGTGGCGCGAGGCTTCGGAGGCGAGCAGCACCACCAGGCCCTTCAGGTCCTCGTCGTTCCCGAGGCGCCGCGTCGGCGTCCACTCGCGGATGGTGGCGCCCGCCGTGTCGAGCGTCGCGCGCGTCATCTTCGAGGGGAAAAAGCCCGGGCAGATGGCGTTCACCGTGATGCCGTGCACGCCCCATTCGGCCGCGAGCTGGCGCGTGAGCCCCACCACACCGTGCTTGGTGGCGGTGTAGGCGGCGGTGGGTGCGAAGCGCGGGTCCTGGCCGAGCAGCCCGGCGACCGAGGCGATGTTGACGATGCGGCCCCACTTGGCCGGAATCATCGAGCGCCTGGCGACGAGCTGCGTGAGCAGGAAGAGGCCGGACAGGTTGACGTTCACCAGCTTGTCCCACCCCTCCATCGGGTGATCCTCCGCCGGCGCGCCCCACGTGGCGCCTGCGTTGTTAACGAGAATTTCTACCCGGGAGTACTTCTTCAGTACCTCATCGACCAACGGCGCAATCGCCTCGCGCCTGCCGATGTCGCTCACGAAGGTTTCGCAGGCAACCTTCTGCCCGGCGAGGCGCGCCTTGGCTTCCTTCAACTCATCTGCCTTGCGCGCCGTAATGGCAATGCTCGCGCCCATCTCGCCCAGCGCCTCGGCCATCTGCAGGCCGAGGCCGCGCGATCCGCCGGTGACGAGCGCGGTCTTGCCCGAGAGATCGAGAAGCTTGCGGACGCTCATCCTTTGAGCTGCAGCGACTTGTATTCGAGAAATTCTTCGAGCCCGTAGACTCCGGCTTCCCGCCCGTGGCCGGACTGCTTGAAACCACCGAAGGGGGCATTCATGTTGAACGCGCCGCCGTTCACGTCCACCTGCCCGGCGCGGATGCGGCGCGCGACGCGCTGCGCCCGCTCGTCGCTGCCGGACCACACCGCGCCGGCGAGGCCGTAGATGGTGTCATTCGCGATGCGCACCGCCTCTTCCTCGTCCCGGTACGGGATGATGGAGAGCACCGGGCCGAAGATCTCCTCCTGGGCGATGGTCATGTTATTGCGCACCCGGCCGAATACCGTCGGCTTCACGTAGTAGCCGCCCGCCGGCACGCCCTCCGGCGTATCCGGACCACCGGCGACGAGCTCTGCGCCTTCCTCGACGCCCTTCTTGATGTAATTCCTCACCCGTTCCAGCTGCGCCTTGCTGCTGAGCGGCCCGAGCTTGGTCGTCTCGGCGAGCGGATCGCCCACGGTGAAGCCTTTGGCCACCTCGCTCGCGATCTTGGCGGCTTCGTCGTAACGGCTTTGCGGCACGAGCATGCGCGTCAGCGCGGTGCACGTCTGCCCGGAATTGAGGTAGCAGCCGTTTACCGTGCTCTTCACGGCGGTGGCGAAGTCGGCATCGTCGAGGATGATCGACGCGCTCTTGCCGCCGAGCTCGAGCGCGACGCGCTTCACGTCCTGCGCGGCGAGCTCCGAGATACGCTTGCCGGCGCGCGTGGAGCCGGTGAAGGAGATCATGTCCACGCCCGCATGCCTGACGAGCGCCTCGCCGGCAGTCTGTCCGTCGCCCGTGACAAGGTTGAATACGCCCTTGGGCAGGCCGCAGGACTCGACGACCTCGGCAAGCACGAAGGCGTTGAAAGGGGCGACCTCCGAGGGCTTGAGGACCACGGTGCAGCCCGCGGCGAGGGCCGGCGCCACCTTGAGCGTGATCTGGTGCAGCGGATAGTTCCACGGCGTGATCGCGGCCACCACGCCCACCGGCTCGCGCACCACCACGGAATTGCCGACGCGGTTCTCGAAGGAAAAGTCTCTTACCAGCTTCGCGTAATTCGCAAAATTCGCGATCGGCAAGCCGACCTGGATGCGGCTCGCCATCTTGAGCGGCATGCCGACTTCCTGGGCAATGGTGCGCGCGAGCTCGTCGGCGCGCGCCTTGAGGCCGGCGGAGATCTTGTCCAGGAACGCCGCGCGCTCGGTGGCGGGCGTCTCGCTCCAGGCGGCGAATGCCTCACGCGCGGCACGAACCGCGGCATCCACATCCTTTGCCGTGCCGGCCGGAACGCGGCCCATCACCTCGCCGTTGCCCGCGTTGTGCACGTCGATGGACTCGCGCGCGGCCGGCGCGACCCACGCGCCGCCGATAAAAAACCTGTCCTTGACCAGCATGGGTGTTCTCCGGGGAAGGCGGCTATTTTAGCCAAGCTATACTCGAAAACATGCCGCGCAAGTCCAAAGCCGTCCTCTGCCGCGAGCTGCACAAGCCTGTCGTGGTCGAGGAAATCTCCGTCGACGCGCCGAAGCGCGGCGAGGTGATGGTGAAGGTCGCTGCGTGCGGCGTATGCCACTCCGATCTCTCCGCCACCAACGGCACCATCCCGCTGCCGCCGCCGCTCGTGCTCGGCCACGAGGCGGCAGGCGAGGTGGTGGAGGTGGGCGAGGGCGTCACCACCCTCGCCGTGGGCGACCATGTCGTGTCTTCCTTCATCTACATGTGCGGCGAGTGCCGGTTCTGCTCTTCCGGCCGCCCCGTGCTGTGCACGGAGCAGGGGAAAGCGCTCACCACCCTCCCCGATGGGACCCTTCGCACCCGCGATGCCGCGGGCAAGCCGGTGAATATCTTCTCCGGCTGCGGCGTGATGGCCGAGTACGCGACGCTGCATGTCGACAACCTGGTCAAGATCGACCCCAAGGTGCCGCTCGATCGCGCGGCGCTCGTGGGCTGCGCGGTGACGACCGGCGTGGGCGCGGTATTCAACACGGCGCGCGTCGCGCCGGGGGCGTCGGTGGCCGTCTTCGGCTGCGGCGGCGTCGGGCTCAACGTCATCCAGGGCGCTCGCATCGCGGGCGCGGGCCGCATCGTCGCCATCGACACGATGGATGCGAAGCTCGACATGGCGAAGCGATTTGGCGCGACGGATGTCCTTTCCGGGAAGGAAGATGCGGTTAAGAGCCTGAAAAAGCTCACCGGCGGCGGACCCGACTACGCCTTCGAGTGCGTAGGCAATGGCGAGCTCGCGGCCACGGCGTACAAGGCGATCCGCCGCGGCGGCCTCGCGGTGGTGGTGGGCGTCGCGAAGCCGGGCGACTCGACCTCGGTAAGGAGCATGACGCTGCCTTTCGAGGAAAAGACGCTCACCGGAAGCTACTTCGGCTCGTGCGTGCCGCGCATCGACTTCCCGCGCATGCTGGCGCTGTACATGGGCGGACAGCTGAAGCTCGACGAGCTCATCACCCGGCGCTATTCCATCGACGAGGCGCCGCAGGCGTTCGCGGACCTGGAGTCGGGAAAAAACGCCCGCGGCGTGATCGTCCTTTAGGAAACGCCACGATGGCGGAACGCATCCTCGTCGTCGACGACATGCGCACCAACGCCGAGCTGGTGGCAGGGCTGCTGCGCAACCTCGGCTATGACGTCACGATCGCGCTCGACGGCGCAGCGGCGCTCGAATCCCTGCGCGCGCGTCCGCCCGACCTGCTGGTCTCGGACATCATGATGCCCGGCATGGACGGCTACGAGCTGTGCCGCCGCCTGCGCGCCGACCCGGGCACGGCCCTCCTGCCGGTGATCCTAGTCACCTCGGCCGACCCGCAGACGGAGCGCGTGAAGGGCATCGAGGCGGGGGCGGACGACTTCCTCGCCAAGCCGGTCAACTGGCCCGAGCTCTTCGGGCGGGTGAAGCGGCTCCTGTACGTGAAGTCGCTGCAGGACGAGATCAAGCGCTGGAACGCGACGCTCGAAGAGCGCGTGCGCGAGCAGGTGAAGCAGCTGGAAAGCCTGTCACGCCTGAAGCGCTTCTTCTCGCCCCCGGTAGCCGAGGCCATCCTCCTCGGCGGCGAGGAGCTCCTCAAGCCGCACCGGCGCGAGATCACGGCGGTGTTCCTCGACCTGCGCGGCTTCACCGCCTTCACCGATCGCGCCGATCCGGAGGAGGTGCTGGAGCTCCTGCAGGCCTATCACGCGACGCTCGGTCACACCGTCGAGGAGTACGGCGGCACGCTCGAGCATTTCGCCGGCGACGGCGTGATGATCTTCTTCAACGATCCGCTGCCCGTGGACCGGCCGGCCGAGCGGGCGGTGCGCATGGCGCTCGCGCTGCAGAACGCCTTCAAGCCGATCGCCCGCGCTTGGGAGGAGAAGCTGGGGCAGGAAGTCGCGCTCAGCATCGGTATCGCGCAGGGCGACGCCACGCTGGGCGTCATCGGCTTCGAGGAGCGCTGGGAATATGCGGCGATCGGCAACGTGCCGAACCTCGCGGCACGCCTGTGCGGCTCCGCGCAGGGGGGCGAGATCCTGCTGGACGGGCAGACCGAGCGCGACCTGGCGACGCTCGCGGACACCGAGCCGGTCGGACCGCTCAAGCTGCGGGGCTTCCAGCAGCCGGTCGCGGCGTTCCGGCTTACCGCGCTCCGATCTTCCGCTCCTTGGCCTTCACGAGCGACGTGATCGTCTCGTTCACCGGCGCGGCCATGCCCACCTCGCGGCCGACGCGCGGAATCGAGCCGTTTATCACATCGATTTCCGTACGTTTTTTCAAAAGAAGATCGAGAAGGACAGACGGCCGGGCATTGGGAATCTTCGAGCCGAAGTCGCGCACGTAGGCAGCGGGATCGTCGAAGCCAAGCTTGATTTTCTTTTTCTGGGAAACGAGATACGCCTCGGTGGCGCATGCGGCCGATATTTTCGCGAGTTCCGGATCGTTCATGACCTCGCCGACCGTCATCTCGGTCACGCCGCAGGGGCCGGAATAGGCGCAGTTGCAGATCAGCTTCTCCCACACGAGCTGGTCGATGTCGTCGAACACCTTGACCTTGAAGCCGGCGCTCTTCCAGGCGTCCTCGACCTTCCTCAGCCGCTCGGTGATCGGCCCGCCAAACTCGCCCAGGCGCACGAGCTCCATGCCGTTGTGGTGCGCATGACCCGGCCCTTTCATCGACGCGCCGAAGCCGCCGACCACGCCCACCATGACCCT
>Ga0196964_10000708_pt1 | contig 18717 bp, 16 predicted proteins | sample S1_10metaG_FD_148615 | JGI IMG/M metagenome (GOLD analysis project Ga0196964, IMG submission 148615) | Soil microbial communities from Anza Borrego desert, Southern California, United States - S1_10 | ecosystem: Environmental > Terrestrial > Soil > Desert | place: USA: California | collected... | reverse complement strand
TCTCGAAGTGGTGGTGGATCGGGGCCATCAGGAAGATGCGCTTCCTGCGCAGCTTGAAGTAGCCGACCTGGATCATCACCGAGAGCGCCTCGACCACGAACAGGCCGCCGATGATGCCCAGCACCAATTCGTGCTTGGTGGTCACGGCGATCGCGCCCAGCGCGCCGCCCAGGGCCAGCGAGCCGGTGTCGCCCATGAAGATCTTGGCGGGCGGGGCGTTGTACCAGAGGAAGCCCATGCCGCCGCCGATGAGGGCCGAGCAGACGATCGCCACTTCGCCCGAGCCGGGCACGAAGTGGACCTGGAGATAGTTGGCCATCAGGAAGTTGCCGACCGCGTAGCAGATCACCCCGAAGGCGGCGGCGGCCATCATCACCGGCACCACGGCGAGGCCGTCCAGCCCGTCGGTGATGTTCACGGCGTTGGAGAAGCCGGCGATCGTGATGGCCCCGAAGGCGATGTAGAACCAGCCCATGTCCCACAGCAGCGCCTTGAAGAACGGAAACGCCATCGAGGTTTCCAGTCCGGGCGTGGAGGGCGAGCGCGGGGCCAGCAGGATCAGGACGGCCACCGCGATGATGGCGATGAGGAACTGGAAGAACAGCTTCTGCTTGCCGGACAGGCCCGCCGAGGTCTGCTTGGTCACCTTGGCGTAGTCGTCGATGAAGCCCAGCACCCCGTAGCCCGCGGTCACCCCCAGCACGACCCAGACGTAGACGTTGGTCAGGTCCGCCCACAGCAGGGTGGCGACGGTGACCCCGGCCAGGATCATGAAGCCGCCCATGGTGGGCGTGCCGCGCTTGGTGACGAGGTGGCCCTCCGGGCCGTCCTCGCGGATCGGCTGGCCCTTGCCCTGCTTGGCGCGCATCCAGCGGATGAAGCGCGACCCCATGGCCAGGCAGACCAGCCAGGAGGTGAACAGCGCCAGGCCGATGCGCACCGTCAGGTACTTCAGCAGGTTCAGGAACGGCAGCTGATCGGCATAGTCGGCGAACTGCTGGTAGAGCAGATAGAACATTCAGACGTTCTCCCCGGCGGCGGCGTCCAGCGCCGCCAGCGCCTTGGCGATCACCGACGCCTTGGAGCCGTTGGATCCCTTGACCATGACCAGGTCACCCGGGCGGACCGCCTGCGCCGCCTGGGGCGCGATGTCGGCCGCGGCGGCGGCATAGCCCCCACGGCGGTCCGAGGGAAGGGCGTCCCACAGGTGCTTCATGTCGCGCCCGGCCAGGAACACCAGGTCGACGTCGGCCGCCTCGATGGCCTCGGCCAGGGCCGCGTGGCGCTGGGGGGAGTCCGCGCCCAGCTCCAGCATGTCGGTCAGCGCCACGATGCGGCGGCCGCCCGGCGGCGGCCGGCGCGCGCCCAGGCTCTGCAGCGTCGCCTTCATCGACAGCGGATTGGCGTTGTAGCTCTCGTCGATGAGGGTGAAGACGCCGCCGTCCAGCGCCACCTGCATCTCGCGGCCCCGCCCGGCCAGCGGCGCGAACTCCGACAGCGCCGCCAGTCCCGTCTCCATGGGCACGTCCAGCGCGTCCAGCATCAGCAGCACGGCCAGCGAGTTGGCGCCCCAGTGGAAGCCCGACTGGGCCAGGGTGTAGACCATGTCCCGGCCCCAGATGCGGGCCGAGACCCGCGCGCCGCCGGCCTCGGGCTGGAAATCCAGCAGGCGCGCGTCGCAGGTTTCGTCCGAGCCGAAGCTCATCACCCGCGCGCCCTGGCGCAGGGCGGCCTGCTTGAGCATGTCGAACCACCGCACGTCGCCGTTGATGACGGCCACGCCGCCCGGCCCCAGGCCCTCGAAGATCTCCGCCTTGGCGGCGGCGACGCCGGCCTCGCCGTCGGGAAAGTTCTCCGTGTGCACGGGCCCCACGGTGGTCACGCACGCCGCGTGCGGCTGCACCATACGGCTCAGCGGCGCGATCTCGCCGGCGTGGTTCATGCCGATCTCGAACACCGCCCGCTGCGCGCCCTTGGGCAGGCGCGCGAGGGTCAGGGGCACGCCGATGTGGTTGTTGAACGACTTCACCGAGCCGTGCGCCGGTCCGGCCAGGTCGAGGCCCGCGCGGATGGCCTGGGTGACGCTGGTCTTGCCGACCGAGCCGGTGACGGCGCCGCGGCGGACCTCGGGCGAACGGTCGCGGGCGAAGGCCGCCAGGCCCTCCAGTCCCTTCAGGGTGTCGGGCACGATCACCGCCGGCCCGCCCTCGACGGGCCGCTCGGTCAGGGCCGCGGCGGCGCCGGCGGCGAAGGCCTGACCGACGAAGTCATGGCCGTCGCGCACGCCCTTGAGGGCCACGAACAGGTCGCCGGGCTGCACCTCGCGGCTGTCGAAGGTGATGCCCGTGGCTTCGAAGGCGAGGCCTTCCAGGCGGCCGTCGGTGGCGGTGAGGACCTCGGCGGTGGTCCAGAGCGGTTCGGTCCCGGCGGCTGCGGGCATTCAGACGGTCTCCCCCTTCAGGGCGTTCGCGATCTCTGTCGCGTCGTCGAAGGGATAGACGGTTTCGCCGACGATTTGACCCTGCTCGTGGCCTTTTCCGGCCACCACCAGCACGTCGCCTTGCCGCAGGTCGCGGACCGCCTCGGCGATGGCGGCGCGGCGGTCGCCGATCTCGCGCGCTCCGGGCGCCGCCGCGAGGACCGCCTGACGGATTTCGGCAGGATCCTCCGAACGCGGATTGTCATCCGTGACGATGACCACGTCGGCCAACCTGGCGGCGACGCCGCCCATCAGCGGGCGCTTGCCGCGATCGCGGTCGCCGCCGCAGCCGAAGACCACGATCAGCCGGCCGGTGGCGTGGGGCCGCAGCGCCTTGAGCACCGTCTCCAGGCCGTCGGGGGTGTGGGCGTAGTCGACGTAGGCTTCGCCGCCGTGTTCGCCGCGACCGATGTGCTGCAGCCGGCCCTGGGCCCCGGCGATGTGCTCGAGCGCGCCCAGCACGTCGTCGGCCGCCTCCCCGGCGGCGACGCAGAGACCGGCGGCGACCAGGGCGTTCGACGCCTGGAAAGCGCCGGCCAGCGGCAGCAGGATCTCGCGCAGGCCGTCGGCCGTCTCGATCTTCAGCCGCTGGCCCTCGGGGACCAGGCGGCGTCCGACCAGCGACAGGTTGCGGCCGCGCTCGCCGACGCTGAACAGCGCCAGGCCGCTCATCAGGGCGGCGGCGGCGAACGGACCGTAGGCCTCGCTGTCGGCGTTGATCACCGCCGTGCGGCCGCGCGGCAGCAGTTGCTCGAACAGCCGGAGCTTGGCGTCGCGGTAGGCGTCCATCGAGCCGTGGTAGTCGAGATGGTCCTGCGTCAGGTTGGTGAAGGCCGCCGCCGACAGGGTGACGCCGTCGAGGCGGCGCTGGTCGATGCCGTGCGAGGACGCCTCCAGCGCCAGGTGGGTGACGCCGTGGCCGGCCAGCTCGGCCAGCAGACGGGCCGCGTCGGCGGCGTCGGGGCTGGTCAGGCCGGGCCCGGTCAGGGCTTCGTCGCCGGCCATGACGCCCAGCGTGCCCATGCTGGCCGCCTTGCGCCCGAGCCGGGTCCAGATCTGGCGGCAGAAGGTCGCCACCGAAGTCTTGCCGTTGGTGCCGGTGACGGCGACGCAGGTCTTGGGCTGCTTGCCATAGAAGGCCTTGGCGGCGAGCGCGTAGGCGCGGCGCACGTCGCCGGAGCGGACCAGCACCGGGGCGGCGTCGCCGGGGGTGTCCTCGGGCGCCAGGACGGCGGCGGCCCCCTGGGTCAGGGCCTGGGGGATGAAGGCGCGGCCATCCGCAGCGGCCCCCGGGAGGGCGGCGAACAGGCTGCCGGGCTTGGCCTTGCGGCTGTCGGCGGTGACGCCGGTGATCACCGGGTCGACGCTGAGGTCGCGGCGGAGGATGTCGGAGAGGCGTTGGGCGGTCACTGGCCCGCCTCCCCGGCCGTGGGCGCGGCCGCCGCGGCCTCGGCCTCGACCTCCTGGCCGGCGGCGGCGCCGGTCAGCACCTCCTCCACGGCCGGCTTGTCGCCGGTGGCGGTCTGCCAGGGATCGGCGGCGCGGCGCACGCCGAGGAACGGCGCGATGCGGTCGATGACCCGGCCCGCGGCCGGGGCGGCGGTCCAGCCGCCGGTGCGCTGGCCGGCGCTGAGCGCCGAGCCCTTGGGTTCGTCCAGCAGGATGAGCACGAAGTAGCGGTCGCGGTCGATCGGCCCGTCGGTCGGGAACACCGAGGCGAAGGACGACACCAGCCGGGTGCGGTCGTAGCGGCCGCCGATCACCTTCTCGGCCGAACCGGTCTTGCCGCCGACGCGCAGGCCCGGCGCGTTGGCCTTGCTGCCGGTGCCGCGCACCACGTTCAGCCGCATCAGGTCGAGCATGGCCCGCGACGTCGCCTCCGAGACGACGCGGCGGCCCTCCGGCCGTTCGGCCGGCTCCAGCCTGCGCAGGGTCAGGGGCACGAAGTGGCCGCCGTTGAGGATCGCGCCCATGGCCGCGGTCAGCGCCAGCGGAGAGACCGAGATGGCGTGGCCGAAGGAGGCCGAGGCGACGGTGTTGTCGTCCCAGCGCCGCGGCGCCAGCGGCCGCGCGCTTTCCAGCAGTTCGACCTCGGCCGGGGCGAGCAGGCCCAGCTGCTCGAAGTAGCGGGTCATGGTCCCCCTGCCCATGGCCAGGGCCAGGCGAGAGGTGCCGATGTTGGAGGAGTGGATGAACACGTCCTCGAGCGTGAGGGTGCGGTTGGCGGCGTGGAAGTCGCGCACCTGGCGACCGCCGATCTTCAGCGGCGCGTTGGCGTCGAAGGTCGAGGTCAGGGTCGCCGCGCCCGTGTCCAGGCCGATGCCGACGGTGAACACCTTGAAGGTCGATCCCATCTCGTAGACCGACGAGGCGGCGCGGTTCAGCCTGGCGCTGTCCGAGGCGCGGCCTGGCTGGTTGGGGTCGAAATCGGGCCAGCTGGCCATGGCCAGGATCTCGCCCGTGCGCACGTTGGTGACGATGCCGACGCCGCCGTTGGCGCGTTGGTCCGCGGCGGCGCTGCGCAGCTCGTCCTCGAGCGCCGCCTGCACCCGCAGGTCGATGGACAGGGCGACCGGCCGGCCGGCCCGGCCGGCGTCGCGGATCTCGCCCTCGAGCGCGCGCTCGACCCCGGCCAGGCCGCGGCCGCCGGAATCGGTGAAACCGACCAGGTGGGATGCGGTCTGGCCCAGCGGATAGACCCGCCGGTCCTCCTCCTCGAACGACAGGCCGGGCAAAGCCAGGCTGTGGACGCGGGCGCGATCCGCCGGCGTCAGGCCGCCCATGACGAAGGTGCGCCGCTCGCCCTCGACCGCCCGCCGCAGCCGGTCCCGCGAGATCTCCGGCAGGGCCGCGATCAGCTTGCGTTGCGTCGCGGCCGGCTCCCACACCTCGTCGGGGTCGATGTAGAGCGCGTAGTGGACGAGGTTGGCGGCCACAAGCCGGCCGTTACGGTCGACCAGATCGGCGCGCGAGGCCGAGGCCACGACGCCCGGCGTCCCGGCGCCGGAGCCGGCGAACAGGGCCGCCCGCGCTGCGCCGAAGGCCAGGATCACGAAGGCGAAGCTGAAGGCGGCGAGCACGAAGAAGATGCGCACGCGCGTGTCTTCCTCCGCGCGGCCCTGGGCCTTGATGCGCTCGAAGGCGTGCTCGACCGACCAGACGCGCTCGGCCAGCCAGCGGAAGGACGGCGGATTGACGCGCAAATCGCCGGACTTCACTGGCCGGCCTCCTTCGCGCCGCGGTCGCTGCGGGCGATCTCGGGCAGGGCGTCGGGATCGGCCTCCTTGCGGGCGCCGACCGGCTCCAGGCCGAGGTAGGCGTCGGACAGCGCCTCGATGCGCGAGGGCTGCTCGAGGTGGGCGGCCTCGGCGGTCAGCATGCGCAGCCGGCGCTGCTCGGCGGCGATCTCGGCGTCGATGCGGGCGATGCGGGCGCGCTCGCCGGCGGCCTGGGCCTTGGCCAGGTAGACCCAGAAGACCAGCAGCACGAGGCAGGCCAGCGCCACCACCTCGATGACGCGGAAGCCGCGGACGCGCTGCTCGAAAAGGCGGGCCAGCGGGTTCATGCCGCGGCCCTCCAGGCGGGAGCCTCGGTGCGCCGCGCGGCCCGCAGCTTGGCCGAGCGGGCGCGCGGGTTGGCGGCCTGCTCTGCGGCCGAGGGCTCGCGGTGGCCCTTGAAGATCAGGTCGAAGGTCGGCTTCGGCCCGCCCCTGACCTCGGGCAGGTGGCGCGAGCCCGCCGGCAGGCGGCCGGCGCGCTCGGTCAGGAAGCCCTTCACGATGCGGTCTTCCAGCGAGTGGAAGGTGACTACGGCCAGCCGACCGCCGGGCTTCAGCACCCGTTCGGCCGCCTCCAGCCCCGCCTCCAGTTCGCCGAGCTCGTCGTTGACCGCGATGCGCAGGGCCTGGAACACGCGGGTGGCGGGGTGCGTCGGCGCGCCGCGGCGTCCCCCCAGGGCGCGCTCGACGGTGTCGGCCAGGTCGAGGGTGCGCGCGAAAGGCTGCTCGGCGCGGCGGCGGACCAGCACGTGGGCGATGCGGCGCGAGGCGCGCTCCTCGCCGTAGATCCAGAAGATGCGCGACAGCTCGGCTTCCGGCGCGGTGTTGACGAGGTCGGCGGCGGTCTGGCCGTCGGCGCCCATGCGCATGTCCAGCGGCCCGTCGCGCATGAAGGAGAAGCCGCGCTCGGCCTCGTCGAGTTGCATCGAGGAGACGCCGATGTCCAGCGCCACGCCGTCGGCCGCCGCGGCCCCGACCGCGTCCATCTCCGAGAAGCGCCTGGCGACCAGCCGGAAGCGGCCCGGGAACGCCGTCGCCAGCGCCTCGGCGTGCGGAGCGACGGTGGGGTCGCGGTCGAAGGCGATCACCTCGGCTCCGCGCTCGAGAAAGGCGCGCGAATAGCCGCCGGCGCCGAAGGTGCCGTCGACCACCGTTTCGCCGGGCCGGACGTCGAGCGCCTCGACCACTTCGTCCAACAGCACGGAGACGTGCGGCGCCCCGCTCACTGGCCGGCCTCCGCGCGGGCGGCGCGCTGGCGCGCGCGCAACTCGGCCAGGCCGCTGCGGGCCGCCGCGCGCTGTTCCTCGCGCCAGGCGTGGAAGCGGTCGCGGTTCCAGATCTGGAAGCGGTCCTTCAGGCCGACGATGGCCACCCAGTCGGTCAGGCCGAACTGCTCGCACAGGGCCTCGGGGAGCACGATGCGGCCGGCGCTGTCGAAGGCCAGCTGGTTCATGCCGCCGTAGACCACGGTCTCGAGCTGGGTGCGCAGCGGATCGCCGAAGTCGAGCTCCTCGATCATGTCCGAGTAACGGTCGAACAGGGCCTTGCCGCCGCCTTCCAGGCACTCGGCCTCGATGGAGGGGAAGCAGAAGACGCCGTCGAAGGAAGAGGCCGCGGCGGCGCGATACTCGGAGGGCACGACGATGCGTCGCTTGGCGTCGAGCTGTTTCTCGAACGTCGAGAGGAACACGCGCCCACGAACCGCCTAGGGTCCGCTCCCCGAAACCTGCACCATTGCGAATTGGGTTAACACGGGATGAAGTGGGCCGCAATGACACCAGACGCCATTTTAACCCTCATGGCGACGTTGTGACGCGCACAACACTGTAGAATCGCGAACATTTCAAGAACGCGAAGAGTATTCACAGCCCTGTGGACAATCAGGAGCCGCAATCTGTTCAGAAAGGTTAATGGACCAGACGGCCTGTAAGCCGGGTTCTGTCGAAGGGCCGAAGCCCCGTGACGGTCATTCCTCTGGACCGCCCATTGCTGGACGGTTCTCGCGACCTACCCGGACGCCTCGGGCCGGCGAGCCCTGCCGGCGAACCGGCGCGGCGTCCCTATTCGGTCTTGCTCCAGGCGGGGCTTGCCGTGCGGCCCCTGTCACCAGCGGCCCGGTGGGCTCTTACCCCACCCTTTCACCCTTACCCTCGGCCGAAGCCTCGGGCGGTTTGCTTTCTGTGGCGCTATCCCTGGGGTCACCCCCGGCGGGCGTTACCCGCCGCCTTTTCGCCGTGGAGCCCGGACTTTCCTCGCCCCGCCCCAAGGCGAGGCGCGACCGTCCGGCCGTCTGATCCAAGTCCCATATGGGGTTTCGGACCCCGAAAGGCAAATCAGAGGACGCCGGTCAGGCTTTCCGCCTGGGCCAGCTGCAGAAGGCCCATCAGTCGCGCGCGGGTCTCGCCGTCGGCGACGCCGTCGACCTGCTCGGGCCGCCAGTGGCGCTGGAAGGCCCGCACGATCGTCGCCGTCTCCGCGTCGTACCGCCCCGAGGGGAGCGGCTCGTAGCCGAGGCGGTGCAGCCCGGCCTGCAAGGCGAAGACGCCGACTCCCTCGTCGCCCTCCTTGAGGGCCGGCCCGGGCGCCGGGACCGGTTCGAACCACAACCCGTGGCCGGCCTCGGCCAGCCGCTTCCAGGGGAACAGTTCGCCCGGATCCTCCTTGCGCGCCGGGGCCACGTCGGAGTGGCCGAGGATGCGCCAGTTGGGGATCTCCCAGCGGCTGCGGATGTCGCCGACCAGGGCGATCACCGCGTCGATCTGGGCGTCCGGGAACGGCCGATAGCCCCATTCGTGGCCCGGATTGACGATCTCGACGCCGATCGAGACGGCGTTGATGTCGGTCTCGCCCTTCCAGAAGGACTTGCCGGCGTGCCAGCAGCGGCGCTCCTCGGGCGCCAGGCGGAAGACGCGTCCGTCCTCCTCGACCACGTAGTGGGCCGAGACCCGGGCCTCGGGGTCGCAGAGCCGCGCGATCGCCGCCTCGCCGGTCTGCATGCCGGTGTAGTGCAGCACCAGCATGTCCGGCGGCCCGCGCCGGGCGTCGAAGTTCGGCGACGGGGTCTCGATGAAGGAAAGGCCGCTCACCTGGGAGCGGTCAGCGCGCCGGCTGGTCCCAGCCGTAGGCCACCCAGGCGTGGCCCACCTTGCGGGCCTCCAGCACCTGCTGGCCGTCGGAGACGCGGCGGCGGCGGCGCGACCGCAGCACCATGCCGGTCAGGAACACCAGCACCGAGCCGACCACCGCGAGGATGGCCACGGCCACGGCGGCGAAGAGGGCGAGGATGGCCCCGAAGAACACGGCCACGGCGGCGGTGACGGTGCGGCCGAAGCCGGCGAGCATGCGGCCCAGCGACTGGAAGCCGTCGTTGGAAGGACCGGTATGCGGAATGCGCGCGTGGGCGTTCATCACTCACTCCAAGCCCGCCGGTTCTGGCGGACTGTCATTATGTCGTTGGGGTTCTAGCCGGCGTCAACTGAAAGCCCCGTGAACGGGCGCGTCAGAGAACGGCGCCGGCCATCTCCCGCCGCTCCTGCATGGCCAGGTCGAAGGCCTCGTTGACCGCCGCCGCCTTGGCCGTGAACACCTCGATGAACTCGTCGGGCAGGCCGCGGGCGCGCACCCGGTCCGGGTGGCATTCGGCCAGCAGCGCCTTGCGCGCGGCCCTCAGGGCCTCGTCCGGGGCGTCGTGGCTGACGCCCAGAATGACGTAGGGATCGTCGGCCTCGGGCCCGAGGTGCGTGGCCTTCACGCGCCGGTAGGTGAGGGCCGACAGGTTGAACAGCCCCGCCACCCGCTCGAGGTAGTCGAGCTCGTGGTGGGTCACCGTCCCGTCCGAGACGGCGATGTGGAACAGCCCGTCCAGCACGTCCTCGAGCAGCTGCGGGCAGGCGCGGTAGCGCTTGGCCAAGCGCTTGGCGTAGCTCTCGTAGCCCCGCGTCGTCTGCCGCGCGAGGTCGTAGAGCCGCTGCACGTTGCGCTCGCTGCCGGGGTCGGGCTGGAACACCTCGGCGAAGGTGGCGAACTCGCCGCCCTCGGCGCGGCCGTCGGCCTTGGCCAGCTTGGCGCCCAGCGCCGTCACGGCGGTCGAGAACGCCGGGTCCTGGCCGGGCAGGCCCGGAGGACATTGGTCGCACTCGGCGGCGTCGACGCGTTTGACCGCGCGGCCGGCTATTCGGTTCCAGAACCCCATGGGACCACCCCATAGCAGGAATCGGGCGTCAGCGTGACCTTTGCGCCCCGCCCGCGGCGGATTTCCGGCGTCTCGTCGCGGTTGGCGGGCCGCGCCGCTGCGCGTATGAATAGGCAACAACATCCGCCTGTTCCGCCGCCCCGGCGGATTTGACCGCTTGGGAGCCCGCCATGGCGACGCCGCTCATCCTCATTGCCCTGCTCGCCGCCGCCCAGGACGAGAGCATCGCCGCCGGCTCCGTTCCGCCGCCGACCGCCGAGGCCGTCGCCCAGGCGCAGCGCGAGTTCACGCCCGAGGGCGCGCCCGCCGACGACTACGCCTTCACCGGCTGGTGCAAGGGGGTCCTCAGCGGACACATGGCGCTGGCCGAGCGCGTCCAGTCGATCCTGCCGCTGGACGAGGTGCAGCAGAAGATCGGCCTCGCCTACCTGAAGGGATACGACGAGGCCCTGACGACCGGCGGCCGCAGTCGCACGGCCGCGGAGCGCGAGGCCGCCGCCCGCGCCGAGATCGCCGCCCGCGCCAACTGGGACACGGCCATGAGGGCCGACATGCAGCTGGCCGCGGACACCTACCTGGCCTGGCAGCTGCCCGGCCGCTGCGAACACGCCGCCAAGCGGGTGGCGGGCCGCGACGACCTGTTCCGCATGTCCGCCGAGCTCGAGGGCGAGGCGATCAGCGCCAATTCCTCGGCCGCCGTGCGCGCCGAGCCGACGGCGCAGCCGGCTTCCGCCACGGCCGCGGCGGAAGCGCCGCCGGCCACCTCGCTGTTCGACCCGATCAGCCTGAACGTGGGCCTCGACCAGCCCGCCCCGGCCCTCGATCCGTCCGCGACCGCCGGGCCGCAGCCGGTGGAGGTGGCGGTCTCTCCCGAGCCCGCCCCGGCGGCCGCGGCGGGCTCCACGCCCGAGGCCGTCCAGGAGAGCCCGCCGCCCGCGGCCCAGCCGCCGGCGCCCCAGCCGACGCAGACCGCCGAGGCCGAAGGGCGCAGCAGCGGCAAGATCATCAGCATGCCGCGCAAGGGCCGCCTGCTGCCCTGGGGGCGGCGGGACTAGGCCGGCGACGCGGCCGGTCCGGCCGGAGGGGCGATGCGCAGACTTTTGATTGCGATCCTGGCCGCGGGCGTGAGCGCCTCCGCCGTGGCCCAGACGCCCGCGCGCGAGCCCGGCCTGAGCGAATACGACGACCGCCAGACCAACCTTTCGGCCGTGCTGCCGCGCCGGCCGGACGGCCTCGTCGGCGCCGACCAGGTGCTGCCCTGCCTCGACGCGGGCGACCGGGCCAGCTGCCTGTTGCTGGTCGCCGCCCGTAGCGGCTACGCCCGCGCCCTCCGCTGGGACCTGCGCTTCTTCGATCATCCCGAGGTGTTGCGCGACAGCGGGGTTCTGGCCCTGACCGGGGGCGAACCCGCGCACATCGAGGAGCTGATCGCCGCGGCGGTGTGGAACAGCCTCGACCGCCACCGCAAGGGCCTGCCTCCGGCCGCCGCGCTGGAACCCATCCGGCGGCTGAGCGCCTCGGGCGGCGGGGTCGTTCCCCTGACCGCCCACAGCCTCCCCCGCATCCGCATGGATGGCTATCGGGCCCTGCTCGACGCCCGCGGCTACGCGCCGTCGCCGGTGCGCGCCCGCATCGACGCCCTGGCGCCGACGGTCTTGGCCGCCTGGAAGGCGGAGTACCTGCGCGCGCCGGCTGCGGTCCGCGCCGACTATCCCGACGCCGGCCTCCTGTCCGCGGCCCTGGGCGTGGCCGGGGACGACGCCGGGGCCGCCGAGATCGACGCCCGGCGCAAGCTGCGGCGGCGGCGCGACGATCAGTATGTAGTGACCTCCCGCCGGGCGTCCGCCGCCATGGCCGCGGGGCAGCTGGACCAGGCCTACGCCCTGCTCGACCGTCCGCCGCCGGCCGCCACGCCGACCTCGAGCGCCGCGCTGGCCGCCGAGCGCCTCCGCCTGGTCGCCGCCGCCGAGGCGGGCGGGCGGCCCGACCTCGCCCTGGCCATGGCCCACACCGCCGCCGCGGAGGCCTTTCCGGTCAACGGTTCCGCCCCCGATGTCGCCACCCTGGCCGCCCTGGCGCCGGTCCTGGTCCGACGCGACCGGACAGCCGCCGAAGACCTGGCGCGGCGGCTGGAGGTCCTCGCCGCGCCGCGTCCGCCGGCGACCACGCCGCCGCCGGCCTTCCACCTGGCGCGGGACCTCTGGCGGTCGCTGGGGCGCGGCGAGCGGGCGGGGGCGCTGCTCGACGCCTGGCTGCCGACCCTGCGGGCGACGCCGGCGGAGCATGCCGTGCTGAGGCGGGTCCTGCTCGAAGAGGGCCGGGTCGACGAAGGGCTTGCGGTGCAGTCGGGAACCCGCCCGGCCGAAACCCTGGCCGAGGCCCTCGCCATTCTCGGGCCGGACAACCCTCGCCTGCAGGCGGTGCTGGACGCCGAGGCGCCCGAGCGGCGCGCCGCCGCCTACCACGCCTGCGCGCTGCGGGCCGACGGCGCCCTTCGCCTGCATTGCCTGCGCAGCTTCGAGCCCGCCGCCGCGCCCAGCCGCATCGTGCTGCAGATGGGCGCGATCGCCTTCCGCGCCGCCGACGACACGCCGCCCGGGCAGCCGTCCTGGAAGGACGACATGCTGGAGCTTGCCGAGGCCTTCTGGCGGGCCGCCCAGCGGCGCGATCCCCGCTCGCTGGCGTCAGGCCTGCTGATGCGATGGCAGCTGGTCGAGCTCGCGGTCAGCGACCTGCGGGACGCCGGGAGGCTGGCCCGCTAGGCCGTCGTCCCGGTGACATCCGTCACTGTCGCCGCGTCGGCGTCGCGGTCAGTCTGACGGCTCCACTGCAGCGAAAGGCCCAGCCATGCTTCGTTCAGCCACCATCGTTCTCGCCGCCTGCGCGGCGGGCTTCCTGGTTTCGACCGCCGCCGAGGCGCAGTCCTTCGACCCCCGTCGTTGCTCGGCGATCCGCGACGTCGACGTGCCCTACGACATCAACGGCGAAGGCCAGGCCATCATCTTCACCCGCGGAAATGAGCGCATCACCGTCTCGGACCGCTCGATCGTCGCCGGCGCCAGCCGCCTCGACGATCCCGCCCTCGCCGGACCCTACCTCGCCAGCCTGCGCCGCTTCATGGCCAGCAGCCGGCGCTTCCCGGTCGCCGCGGCGAACTTCGGGCGCAGCGTCGCGGCGGATCGCGAGCGCACGCGCGCGGAAACCCCCGGTTTCCTGGGCGCGATGCGGGACATGTGCCAGTCTCTGATCGAGGTGTCCGAGGTGCAGGCCCGCATCAAGCGCGCCTTTCCCGCGTTCGCGCCGCCGATCCGGGTGACGCTCGCGAACTGACGACGCCGCCGGTGAGCCGGGGAGGCAGCCATACGATTCCGCATCCTGCCGCCGCGGTACGCCGACAGCTGGGAGGTCTACGCCGCCCTGCTGTTCCTCGGACTGTTCCTCTGGCCGCTGCGCGCCGTCGAGCCCGCGACCCTCGTCCTGCAGCTCGCGTGCGTGGCGGCCTTCCTGCCGCTCTACGTCCTGGCCCACTGGCTGAACCCGATCCGCGCCGGGGCCTGCATCGCCGCCATCGCCCTGCTGGGCGTTGTCGCCATGCCGGGAAATCCGGGCGCCGGCGTCCTGTTCACCTATGCCGCGTCCCTGGCCTGCCTGACCCAGCCGGCGGCGCGGGGCGTGGCCGCGGCGGTGCTCATCCTGGGCCTGTTCGCCGTCTCGGCGGTGCTCACCGGCCGCAGCCTCAGCTACATCCTGATCGACGTCTTCGTGACCGTGGTGGTCTGCATGATCTATCTGCAGGTCCGCCGCGGCGACCTCATCCGCGAGGGGCTCGCGCGCCGGGAGGAGGAGGTGGTGGAGCTGGCGCGGATCGCCGAGCGCGAGCGCATCGCCGTGGATCTGCACGACCTCTTCGGCCAGACCTTCGCGCTGATCACCGTCAAGGCCGAGCTGGCGGGCAAGCTGCTGGCCGAAGACCTCCCGCGCGGGCGCCGCGAGCTCGAGGCGCTCGCCACGCTCGCCCGCGACGGCCTCGCCCGCGCCCGTGACACCCTGCACGGGTGGACCGGAGGCCTGGACGAGGAGATCCGGACGGCGCGGGACCTGCTCGCCGCCGCCGGCGTCGAACTGAGCGTCGAACGCTCCGCCGTCGCGGTGCCGGCCATGGCCGACGGGCTGATGGCGCTGATCCTGCGCGAGAGCGTGACCAACATCGTCCGCCACGCCAAGGCCCGGCGTTGCACCATCAGCCTGACCCAGAGCGCGACGGCCACCACCCTGTGCATCTTCGACGACGGCTGCGGGGCGCTGGCTTACGAGGGCAAGGGCGTGCGCGGTATGGCCGACCGGGCCGCCCGCCTCGGCGCGCAGTTCGAGATTTCGCGACGCGACGGCACGCGCGTCCGCCTGACCTTGCCGCGGAAGGCCGGGGCATGACGCTGCGCCTCGTGCTCGTGGAGGACCAAGGGCTGATGCTGGAGGCCCTTGCCGGGCTGCTGGACCTGGAAAGCGACTTCGACGTGGTCGGCCGCTTCGACCGGGCCGCCGAGGCCCTGGAGGCCATACCCGGCCTCGCGCCGGACGTCGTCGTCGCCGACGTCGAGATGCCGGACATGGACGGCATCAGCCTGGTCGGGGCGCTGCGCGCCGCCGGGGTCGCCGCGCCCGTGCTGATGCTCTCGACCTTCGGCCGCCCCGGCTATGTCGAGCGGGCGCTGGCGGCCGGCGCCAGGGGTTACATCCTGAAGGCCAGCAAGCCCGCCCGCCTGACCGACGCCATCCGCCGGGTGGCGCGCGGCCAGACCCAGATCGAGAGCGCCCTGCTGGAAGGCCTGTCCGGCCAGGACCGTCGGCTGAGCGAACGCGAGCGGGTGCTTGTCCGGCTGATGCGCGACGGCCTGACCAATGCGGAAATCGGCGCGGCCCTGTCCCTCAGCCCGGGGACGGTGCGCAACCAGATCTCGGCGCTGCTGGCGACCCTGGCCGCGCGCAACCGCACCGAGGCGGTCCGTATCGCCCACGAGGACGGCTGGATGTGAGCTGCGCTCGCGGCGCCGGCGTTCAGGCCGCTTCGCCGCGCTCGGCCGAGGGGTCGTAGTCGAGGATAGGGGACAGCCAGCGTTCGGCGTGTTCGATCGACCAGCCCTTGCGCGCGGCGTAGTCGGCGACCTGGTCGCGGGCGATGCGGCCGACGCCGAAGTAGTGGCTGTCCGGGTGGCTGAAGTAGAGGCCGGAGACCGAGGCCGGCGGGGTCATGGCGAAGGATTCGGTGAGGCCGATGCCGGTGTTGGCCTCCGCGTCCAGGAGCTGGAACAGGGTGGCCTTCTCGGTGTGGTCCGGCTGGGCGGGGTAGCCCGGCGCGGGCCGGATGCCGCGGTAGCGCTCGGCGATCAAATCCTCGACGCTAGGCCGTTCGTCGGCCGCGAAGCCCCAGAAGTCGCGTCGGACGCGCAGGTGGAGGGTCTCGGCGAAGGCCTCCGCCAGGCGGTCGGCCAGGGCCGAAGCCAGGATGGCCGAATAGTCATCGCCGGCCGCCTTGAAGCGTTCGGCCGCCTCGAGCTCGCCGTGGCCCGCGGTGACCGCGAAGCCGCCGATCCAGTCGGCCGGGCCGCCGACCGGGGCGACGAAGTCGGCCAGGGCGGTGTTGGGCTTGCCCTCGCCCTTTGCCATCTGCTGGCGCAGGGTGTGCAGGCGCGCGCGCTCCGCGGTGCGGCTCTCGTCGGCGTAAAGCACGATGTCGTCGCCGTCGGCCTGGGCGGGCCAGAAGCCGACCACGCCGCGCGCCTGGAACCATCGCCCGGCGATGATGCGGTCGAGCATGGCGCGGGCGTCGGCGTAGAGCGAACGGGCTGCTTCCCCGACCAGGTCGTCCTCGAGGATCTGCGGATAGCGGCCGACCAGCTCCCAGCTGGCGAAGAACGGGGTCCAGTCGATGTTGGCGGCGATCTCGGCCAGGTCGCCCTCGACCGCACGCGCTCCGATGAAGCTCGGCCTGGGCGGCGCGTAGGCCGACCAGTCGATGGCGAAACGGCGCGCGCGAGCCTCGGCCAGGCTGGCGCGCGGCTTGGCCGGGCCGCGGGCGTAGCTCTCGCGCACCCGCACGTACTCGGCGCGGGTCTGCCTGACGAAGGCGTCGCGGTCGTCGCCGAGCAGGGCCGAAACCACGCCGACTGCGCGGCTGGCGTCGGTGACGTAGGTGGTCGAACCGCGGCGGTAGGCGGGCTCGATGCGCACGGCGGTGTGGGTGCGGCTGGTGGTTGCGCCGCCGATCAGCAGCGGCAGGTCGAGTCCCCGTCGCTCCATCTCCTGGGCCACGAACACCATCTCGTCGAGCGAGGGCGTGATCAATCCGGAGAGGCCGATGGCGTCGGCCCCGTGCTCTACGGCGGCGTCGAGAATGCGGTCGGCGGGGACCATGACCCCCAGGTCGACGACCTCGTAGTTGTTACACTGAAGCACGACCCCGACGATGTTCTTGCCGATGTCGTGGACGTCGCCCTTGACCGTGGCCATCACCAGCTTGCCGGCGGCGCGCCGTTCCTCCCCGGCCTTCTCGGCCTCCATGAACGGCGTCAGGTGGGCGACGGCCTGCTTCATGACGCGGGCGGACTTCACCACCTGGGGCAGGAACATCTTCCCCGCCCCGAACAGGTCGCCCACGACGTTCATGCCGTCCATCAGCGGACCTTCGATGACGTGCAGCGGCCGGTCCGCCTGGAGGCGCGCCTCCTCGGTGTCCTCGACCACCCAGTCGCCGACGCCGTGGACCAGGGCGTGGATCAGGCGCTCCCGAACGGGCTTCTCGCGCCAGCTCAGATCGGCTTTCTGGACCTGCCCCTTCTCGCCCTTGTAGCGGGGCGCCAGGTCGACCAGGCGCTCGGTCGCGTCGGATCGCCGGTTGAGGATCACGTCCTCGACCGCCTCGCGCAGCTCCGGATCGATCTCGTCGTAGACCGGCAGGTCGCCTGCGTTGACGATGCCCATGTCCATGCCGGCGGCGATGGCGTGGTAGAGGAACACCGAGTGGATGGCGCGCCTCACCGGCTCGTTGCCGCGGAAGCTGAAGCTGACGTTCGAGACCCCGCCCGACACCCGCGCCCAGGGCAGGGTCTGCTTGATGCGCCGGGTCGCCTCGATGAAGTCGACGGCGTAGTTGTCGTGCTCGACGATCCCCGTGGCGACGGCGAAGATGTTGGGGTCGAAGATGATGTCCTCGGGCGGGAAGCCGACCCTTTCGGTCAGCAGCGCGTAGGCCCGCTGGCAGATCTCGACCTTGCGGTCGGCGGTGTCGGCCTGGCCCTGCTCGTCGAAGGCCATGACCACCACGGCCGCGCCGTAGCGCAGGCAGGCCCGCGCCTGGGTTAGGAACGGCCCCTCGCCCTCCTTCAGGCTGATGGAGTTGACGATCGCCTTGCCCTGGACACACTGCAGACCGGCCTCGATCACCTCCCACTTGGAGCTGTCGATCATCACCGGCACGCGGGCGATGTCGGGCTCGGCGGCGATCAGGTTGAGGAAGGCGACCATGGCCGCCTTCGAGTCCAGCAGGCCCTCGTCCATGTTGACGTCGATGACCTGGGCGCCCGCCTCGACCTGCTGGCGCGCCACGGCCAGGGCGCCGGCGAAGTCGCCCTCGACCACCAGCTTGCGGAACTTGGCCGAGCCGGTGACGTTGGTCCGCTCCCCGACGTTGACGAAGATGGGCCGCATCAGGCGACCGCGCTCCAGCCGCGCCAGCTGAGGCCGGCGTAGAACAGGTCGACGTCGGAGAATCCGGCTTCGCGCACCAGCGCTTCGTCGCGTTCGGCGCTGACCGTCCTGAGGACCGTGGCCAGCCGCTGGCGGGTGCCGGCCACGTCCTCGGGATCGGCGCCCGAGTCGAGCGCGAAGGTCGCGTACCGGTCGCGACGGAACTCCGCATCGGGACCGTCGATGCACAGGTCGACCAGGACGAATGCCGCGCCGGGCCTCAGCCGCGTCCGCAACTGGCGCAGGGTCTCGAGCTTGGAGCCGTCGTCGGGGACGAAGTGAAGCGTCAGCAGGCAGGTGGCGCCGTCGAACGGGCCCTCGGGCGCGTCCTGGACGTAGCCCTCGACCCAGGTCACCCGCTCCGCGGCGCCCGCCGCCGCCAGGCGGTCGCGGCCGGCCCTCACCATCTCGGCGGCCGGGTCGACGCCGGTGAAGCGCCAGCCGGGGTGCAGGGCCGCGAACACCTCGAGCTCCAGCCCGCCGCCGGCGCCGAGCACCAGCATGTCGGCGTCCTCGCCCGCGCGCTCGGCCAGCAGCTGGGCGGCCATGCGCTGCATCACCTCGTAGCCGGGCACGAACTGTCCCGGGCCCTCGGCATAGCGTTTGACGAACTCCGGGTCGTCAAAGTGCAGCGGCTTCATGAGGCCAGCTCGAACGGTTCGAGGCCCGACAGCCGCAGCGCGGTCGGCCGCTGCGGCGCGCGGCGGGGGGGCCGGCCTTCCACCGCCTCGGCGATCTGGCGGATGTGCTCGGGCGTGGTGCCGCAGCAGCCGCCCAGGATGTTCACCAGCCCCGAGCGCGCCCACTCGCCCAGCATGCCGCTGGTCTGCTCCGGCGTCTCGTCATAGCCGCCCATGGCGTTGGGCAGGCCCGCGTTCGGATAGGCCGCCACCAGGGTGTCGGCCACTCGCGACAGCTCCGCGATGTAGGGCCGCATGATGTCGGCCCCCAGCGCGCAGTTTAGCCCGACCGCGAACGGCCGGGCGTGGCGCACCGAGTTCCAGAACGCCTCGACGGTCTGGCCCG
>Ga0196964_10000707_pt1 | contig 18729 bp, 36 predicted proteins | sample S1_10metaG_FD_148615 | JGI IMG/M metagenome (GOLD analysis project Ga0196964, IMG submission 148615) | Soil microbial communities from Anza Borrego desert, Southern California, United States - S1_10 | ecosystem: Environmental > Terrestrial > Soil > Desert | place: USA: California | collected... | reverse complement strand
ATCCGTGAAGATTTTCAAGATGGACGTTTTGCGAGGGTGGATGATAGACCACCATGACGAAATCATGAAACGATGGGGGGAAATTGTCATCCACATTCGAGCTGACAGTCATTTTTCCAAATATTCGATTAGTCAGATTAACAAGCATTTTCAATCAGTTATTCAAAGTCTGAACGCAAATGGAAATCAAAACCAACAGGCAAGGAAAAGTAACACACATCAGCCAGTTATTACCGGACGAGCTGAAAGCGCCGGTACCCTTTGACAGGGTGGAGTTAACGGAAGTGGAGAAAGAGGCTGCTCTTGCCGAAGCAATGGTAAAAAAGCATGCGAAGCTGGAAGATGATCGCCGCAAACGCCTGGCGGCTGAACGCGAGTCGGATATGCGCAGGCCATGGGGTGCGACTGAACTCTATGAATATGCGCGGGGAAGGGCATCGAGAATGCTTCAGGAAGAATCGGGAGATCCCGCCCGCATCTTTGAACCGCAATCGTTTCAGAAAGACGCGTTGCAAGCGATGAGCCTTTATTTCACCAATAGCCCGGCCTTTGAACAATTAGACCCGAAGATTTACAACGAAAACAAAAATATACCCTTCAGCCTGAATAAGGGCTTATGGTTATGGAGCAATCCTGGTCAGGGAAAAACGCTGATGATGAATATGTTTAGCCGTAACCGGCGCCAGTGCTACCGGGTTGTTCAGTGCCCTAAAATAGTATCGGGTTACGTGAAGAATGGAGATGATCATACTGAGCACTATTCGAGAGTCATACCAGCTACAGCCGATACTTTCAACTTTTTCCAGGCAACTGCAGGCATTTGCTACAATGATCTTGGCACGGAGCCGCCGCGGGCCAAACACTACGGAAATGATATCAACGTAATGGAAATGATTTTCCTTGATAGTTACGAGCGTAAAGTTCCTTTCTGGCACCGGCATGTAACAACCAACCTCACGTTCCCCCAGGTTAAGGATATGTACGGGGAGCGGTTTGTAGACCGTGTAAGACAGATGTTCAATATCATCCAGATTAAAGGCGAAAGTTTAAGAAAGTGAAAGCTAAACGCACGGACTCAAATCAGAAGTCGATCGTATCCGCCTTACGCTCTATACCGGGGGTGAGTGTGGCGGTGACAAGTTCTTTGCCTGAGTTCTTGGATATAGTCGTGGGTACTTACTGGAACAAAAGAAACTATTTGATCGAAATAAAAGTTCCGGGAAAGAAAGAAAATCTCAGGCCGTCGCAAGAAAAGTTTAAAGAGAAGTGGTTAGGACAATACGACGTGTGCGAGAGCCTTGATGATGTTTTAAAAGTAATTGGGATTAAAAGTTAATATAATGGTTACAAAGGAAGAGTTTAGAAAAGCTATGGTAGTGGTGGAAAGCTACTGCGGTCAAGTTGGCAAAAAGAAAAACGCTGAGACCAACGAGATCGGATGTAGAGTAAAACTGTCTGAATGGGGTTTGGAAATGCAGGGGAAAAGAAATAGGGGTAAACGGGGAATCGTAGTTGATTTTTCTGAAGGCGTGATCAATAAGATTCGAGACGGAACTGTCACAGTCAAATGGGATGGTGTTAGTAAACCATCTCAAATGCATATTTCTCAGGTATCAAAAGCCTAAATCACTCAACAAATAACCACTCTCAAACACTACTAAGCAATTATGGGAAAGATAAACACATACACCTGCCCTCACGGTCATGTAACGGTAACAATTGACACAGACGAAGGAGTAACGCCCATGATGCTACGTTGTAAGCAAAAGGCAGATGATGGGAAACACAACTGCACTGAGTTTGCTCAATCAGCATGGTACAAGTGCGATCAGTCGCTAACACCTGAATACGAGTGGTTCAAACCAACGTCGCTAAAAGGATTAAGCCCGCAAATGAAAGAGCATGTCCGAATGGGAGGTCTTGAACTTCGTAAACTTAATAAAAAATAAACCGAGATGGGAAAGATGAAAACAGAGTTTGAATTGAAATTGGATATCCGCGCACAAGGGTTGGGCCTTATGGGTGCTGCAAAGATTGTAGCATCAGGTAAGCCATACCTCTACATGAATATTTCGAGCGGCTACCCGGCTAAGACAATTCCGAAACAGGGAATAAGCGCGGAGATCGAGAACAAAGACCTTGAACGCTTCGCAGTCAACATTCTCAAAGCATTAAAATCAAAACGTTTGAAACCATGAAAGTGCTGCATTTAACCCTCAAAAGGAAATGGTTCGACATGATCGCCTCCGGGGAGAAGAAAGAAGAATACCGGGAGATAAAAATGTATTGGGCTGTTCGCTTGCAAAATGGGTTTCCTGCGGAGTTCGGGATTGATAAGGGGCCAAATGCTGATTGGAAGGACTACGACTACATCCATTTTAGTAATGGCTATAACAGACCCAGAACAATGAACGTAGAATTTAAAGGAGTGGCTATTTCGGAAGGTAAACCAGAATGGGGCGCAGAACCGGGAAGGGAATACTTCGTTATCAAGCTCGGTAAAATAATTAACCAGTAAACACTATAAAGCATGAAAAAATTACTATTCACATTCGACGATGGATATACAGCTATCGTGAAAGTATGGGAAGTACCCGTTTGGTTTGGCAGAAAAAGAATAATGAGAACAGTTCATCCAAGAAAGTAACACCCTCTCCCTACGGGGTAAAAAAGGAGAAAGTATGAGAACGGCGAAGGAAATAAGAATGGAGAAAGAGGCGAATCATTTTGCACTGTGCCTGTTGATGCCAAAAGACATGTTTATAGCAGAGTATAGAAAACTGAAAAACATGAAGGAGGAAGATCGGGTGGAGGAATTGGCAAAGGTGTTTCAGGTTCACCCGTACCATGTTGTTGTTCGTATTACTACCATTCCTGAATTAATCATGTTATGATTAGCGTTGCCAGACCCGAAATCCTTAAATGCGGTGGTTTTGATGCCCTGTATGAAGTTCTGTTAAACCTAAACCCCAACACTCAAAAACAAGACGTATGACAACGATAGAAGGAGATTATCTAATCGCAAAATTCATGGGCGAGCCTGTTAGAAAAAATGTAAATGGTGAGCCTGTGATTAAAATAGGTCGGTACTCGTCAAAATTGCTAAAGGACTGGGCTAAGTACAGCTCATCGTGGGACGCTCTTATGCCTGTGGTAGAGAAGATAGAAAGCATTGAAGTAGATGGCACAGAAGACACCGCAATAGGTATAAAGCCCGTTAAATGGAGTTTCAATGTGGAAATAGAAAATGGTCAGGCGCTTATACATAGATATTGTTCCCCTCAATACTATGGGGAGGAATCGGACTTTTTAAAACTCTATGATTGTCGCAAACAGTCCAAAATAGAATCTACTTGGTGCGCCGTAGTTCAATTCATCCAATGGTACAACCGGGAATGTAAATGCTCGGACAGTTTCAGAGCAGCGCATGGTCTGTGTCACAACTGCCCGTTCAAGTCAACAAAAGAAAGGGACCAATGGTACAACACTCAAAAACAATAAGGAAGTATGAGCAACGAAAACACTAAAATAGGAATACACATTGGCGCAATGTGCGACAGTATTCATAAGCAGTTAAAAGATCAAGGCATTAAAATTCCAGCCTCCGACCTTTCTCATTTTCAAAGGGCACATGACGGCTTTGTGCAGTTGCGTGTCCTTGGTTGCATGGGCGATAAAGAAGCCGACCGTATTGCGCAACGGCTTGTAAGTAAACTGGTAAAATTCGTTGACAACAAAATGAAGCAAGAATGATTTACGACTTGAAAAATAACCGGCTGCGGCCAGATCAAGAGCCTAAATCCGAAGATTTTACTATTGACTGGGATGGTCTTGACGAACTTGAAGACGCCCTCGCCGCCTACAATGCCCAATGTATCAAAATGTCTCCCGAAACCCCCTCTCTATGGGCTGACAGAGATGGGCAAGAGATACCGGAAGAAGATTATAAGTTGAAATATTGGGTTTGGGATGAAGGCATCTGGGTAAATGCGGACAAGGCGGCATACAATCAACGAATTGATGAAAATAGAAAGGTGATAGCCTACCCCCTTACAGCGTCCGGGCAGGGGAAGGAAGAGGAGCAGGAAAGCGGCATTGAGCAACGGGGTATTGCCTTAGTAAGGCTCTTGAAAGAAAATACACAATTGAAGCAAGACATTGAGCAGATGAAAACAAACGAGTATTATTTGCGCTGCTCATGGGATGAGACTATTAAAGAACGTGACGAATTAAAGAAACAACTCTCACCCGTCCCCGAACTCCCCAACCTCTCCATATCCACCTCCAACCTTTCACAGATAGGCGATAAAGATGAATGGATGAGGGAAGTGAGGCGAGAAGGTGAGATAAACTGGGATGCGGTTATCGAAGATGTTCTAAATGATCGCACATACAGAAATAAAGGACTTGCCGACAAGCTAAGGCAAAAATATTCACCCCAACCCGCTCAACCGGCAGGTCAGGATGCCGAGATGGTGAATATAACCTTAGAGCGGGTTATCAGGCAACGTGATGAGCTACAAGCAAACTATGATGAATTGCGCCAGAAGTATGATTATCTCGTTGCACAACCAGCAGATAGCAGGGCGATGGATGAAAGAATAAAGGAAATATCAGTAGACTTCTTTTGGGAAAACAAGGATTTGGTTCACTATAACTACCAGTTTATTAAAAACAGGTTCGATAATTGGTTTTCAAATAACAAATATTTCAATCACCAACGCCCTGTGATAGAACTGGAAGACACGGCGAAGGATGAAGAGAAGTTAATGGAAGCAGAAGCAGAAAGCTATGCTCAAGCAGTACACGATCAAATGGATAAGGACTCGTTCATCCTTGGCTGGAAAGCTTGCGCATTATACGTATCTAAGCAACAACCCACTGCAAAAGAACTGGAAGAAGCAGCGATGGATGAAGGGGAAAAGCAGTGGGATTTACACTCAACAAGGGTTCCTGAAGATTCATATAACCCAGAAGAAGAATATGCCGAAATGGTGGCTGGCAAGGACATCATGTTTAAATCCGATTTTGATAAGGCTGTAGTAGCTATCATTCAATCTGCCGCCGCAGCCCGTTACCATTACCCGGAACTGGTTAAGGAGATCGAACAACTCAAACGTTGGAAAAAAGAAGCCATCGCCGTAATGCCCGATTATCAAGCTATCGGCAAAGCAATCGGGGTTCCGTTGGGGCAATCGGTGCATGACAAAATATTGCCGGAAATAGAAAGGCTTAGAAAGGAGTTAGCGTTGACACAGGAAGAATGGAAAGAGAAAAGGATGCTATTGGAAGATCAAATAGCAAAGACTGTTCATTTGCAAATTGGAATGAATGTACAGCAGGATACTATCAACCGCCTCCAATCCCAACTCTCCCTGCTTCGGGAGCAAGAGGGAAAATTCGCAGATGATTTAGAATATCATTTGATCGAGTTGGAAGTGATGTTATCAGGGGTTAAAAGGGAGGAGTTAAATATCCCTGATATAAGAAGAAATGTAAATGAATATCTAACCCAATGGAAGAGAGAAACCGGAGCCGGGGAAAAAGGAGGGAAGGGATGAATAACCCAAAGCCAAGAGAAGAGCGCCTAACGTTGAAAGAGTCTCGTGATAAAAGGTATGAAAAATTCAGGAGAAACCTAAGAGTGTTACGTGCTTCTGTAGATATGTCTGCTGTTGAATTATCCAAAAAAATGAAACTAAAGAATGGCAAGCGTTGTGTTGATCTTGAGTATGGACGGGGCAACCCTACACTCGAAGAATTAATTTCCATATCAAAACACTTTTCGGTCAGTACCGATGATATGCTTAATAAATCTGTTAAGATAGCCTTTGAATAACCCCTTCACCCAACACTAAATAATAACAACCAATGATACACACTATAGGTAACAATGGATTTATAGGAGTGGAAGTGCCTAAAAAGGCTAGAAATATAAACATTATGAAAAAAGGCGGGGGTCTAGGCGTTTGTCTTAGCTATAGAATATACTCCCTAGTTAAAAGCATTTTCTTGCCCGACACCTACACGTTCTGCTTTCTCTATCCTTCAGGAGTAAGTGAGGAGTGGGCAAAGGAAATTGTTGAAACTGAAGAATGGGAAAACGTAAGCAGTGCTTTTGCGGCCTACAGAAATTACATAACGCAGCAGCCAGTAACTACCTCCCTAGAATCCCTCTCCACCCTTATGCAATCACTTGGATTAAACAATAAACATTTAGCTATATGTCAAAAACTAAAAGATTAGAATTAAACGATAGCGAGAAATCGCTTTTACTATTCAGCGCAGGCGACCTTATTCCTATGCTTAAAGAAAACCCAAAACTTGTTCATGTAAAACAGGGCGCATTTGATTGCTACATACCTCAGACAAAAGAAACATTTCAGGTGCAGGTAACAGTAACAAGGTGCGAGAGCGATTTTCTTGAACCATTCGAGACGGAAGAAATGAGCCAGTATAAACCTTAACCCCTAAACCCCCTACGCAATGAGCAAGCTATTTGAATTAGTAGGTATTGATGTGAAACCGGAAGTAGGTGTTTATATCCGGCTGGACAATAAAGGAGACTATGCCGATACGATGCCATTTGACCCTGATGGCTGGTTTCTGTACAATTCCAAAGCCACCCATTACCTGCGCCCCGTCATCCCTCCCGCTTCCGCTATTGAAGCGGCTGAGAGGTATGTGCAAATTGAGTGGTATCCTGACATTGTTGCTAAAGGAGAGAATGAACAAACGCAACAGTCTCGTAAGGATTTCCTCGCCGGTTACTCCCTGGCAGCAGGGCAGGGATGGGTCAAGGTGGAGGATGGTTGCGCAATGCCAGATGAAGGCGAGCGAGTAGACCTATACTGTGATTCAGGTTACAGATGTATTGGGTACTGGTATAAAGACAAGTGGGAAAGAGATACGAAGGAATGGCGTTTGGGTGAATACATCGTAACACATTACAGAAAACTTTCACCACCACCTATTAACCCATAAAAAAACAGTAAAGAGTATGAGCAAGATCAACGAAAATCATTATGAGCGAATGCTGAACGCATTAAAGACCATTCACAAAGGATACCAAACGCCTGAGCAGCTAAGGCGAAACAGCAAAAAGGACTTCGGCCTTGGCTATGTTGAAACCCTTGAGATGGCTTACGAGAATATCCAGCAATTGGCTAAAGAAGCGTCTCACGGCGTACGATCATTGAAGCCGAAGAGTACACCTCACCCATAAAAATATAAACGAGTATGCTTAGTTACGATGAATTAATGAAGCAAAGGTATGAAGTGATTGCAGATTATCCAGGTCAGAAATATCAAATTGGCGATGTGATACCGGGGGAACGCTCGTATGTCGCTGGAGAAACCGATGAGTGGTCGCTAAAGGTTAGTATGAAAGATTATCCCGCTTTATTCAAACCCCTTCAATGGTGGGAACACCGTAAGCCGGAGGACATGCCAGAATATGTGAAGGAGCGAGGTGGTTGGGCGGTTTTTAAAGTTGTTCCGGGTTTAGAGCACCACCTACGATTTATAGATCACAAAATACCTCTTGATTTCATCCATCCAGTAAATTATCATTATGAGCCAGCTACCGAAGCCGAGTACACCCAATACATAAACAGTAAAAAATAAGAGTATGACAAACAAACAGCTACAGGAATTTTTACAGCAATACCCGGATGATATGCTGATAAAATTAATGACAGATAAGTACACTCAATCAGTTGTAGAAATGGATGAGGATAATATCATTCACTCCTCCGAATCTTCCTACGTTGATACAGATGCTCCGGAAGATGAGTGGGACACAGAAGATGGGAAAATTATGCTTGGTGATGGACGGCAGTATCTTTTGTTCAATCCTATTATCCTTTAAACGCCCGCCTACAACAATAAAACACAATAGTATGCAAAACAACCCCAATGCAATAGACGCGAAAGATAAAGCAGTAAGACAAAAAGCCGACTGGCTAAAATACTGTCTTGATATAGGATTCCATAAAGATGATCTGGATGAACTTAGCGCCGTTTGGGACAGGGTCAAGGATGAATACGGAAACCTTCGCAAATTATCCGCTTCCCCCTCACCCGTACAGCGACAGAGAACGGCGGAAGAGATAATCGACGGCTATGTAATGAATGGAATAGGGCATGAGCCAAGCGAAATGGTCACAAGAAATAACGCAGTTCTCGCTATGAAAGAATACGCCTCCCAATTCTACACCCCCTCTCAGGTATTAAAGATGGTGGGGGACGCTTGGGAGGCGGCGCAGAATAGACTACAAGATGATTTTTATGGCCGTATACCAAATCCTCATCCCGACAAAACCACATTTATAAACAACCTCAACCTTAAATAAGATGATTGACTCAACCGAAAAAGTAAATAAGGTATGCCGTGCCATCGTTGCCTTAAAGGAGCATGATCTTATCGCTGCCGACGACATGGCAATGGAACAAAAGTGGTACACCCATCCGCTAAAGCGATCGAAGCAAAATAAGATCAACGAAATTGGTGTCAAGAACGAACGTATACTCCAGCTTTTGAAAGAGCTACGAAAGGAAATCATTGAGTCAAGGCCAAAGAAAAAGAAAAACACCGTAGCCTACAACCCTTAACCGGAACCGAATTAACAATAAACCTTAAATAAGATGAAAGACTTTACAGGTATGCCGATAGTGGGCAAGACAATAAAAGACTTACCAGAGAACTTCACGTGGGATGACGTTTTTACAATTGGCATAGGGATACCAATTGGTACCCAAGTTTTCCTCAAAACATATTTTCAGCCGCCACATCTAAAATCCTCCCCCCAACCCGGCTACACCAAAGAGCAGATGGGAGAGGCGTATGACGAAGGTCTTAGCATTACGGGTACGGATACCGCATTGCTATCTGTATCAACCGCGTATGGCGGCTATGCTGAATTAAAACAAACCTACCTCAACAGTTTACCGCCGGCCAAGGATGCAGGGATATTGGTAGAGGCATTAAGGAAGGTGGCCGAGTGGAAGCTGCCGGAAACTGGAAGATTTTGGGATGATGATAAAACCCGCCCGCTTTCCTACGAAGCTGCATACGGGAGCAATGGCGCTCGCGAATTCATTCGCGGTATAGCTAGGGCCGCCCTCACCCAATACAACAACCCACCACAACCAGGAAATACACAACCATGAAAAATCTACTCATCTACGCTCTCATTGTTTTCTGCTGCGCCGGATTTCTATACCTGGCAGGAGCCTTTATTGCCTGGGACATGCATCCAGGGAAATGGGATGGGGTATTACGGGGTTGTTTATTCATCCTGTTGATACCTTTTTCGGTCGCAGCGATTAAGACGTATGAAGAGCGATAAATACCAATTCAAAATCAATATTATGAAAACTATATACAGGCAGTGGATCTCAAGAAAGCTAAAAAAGCTTCGCGAGGATAGACAATTCTCGCAATCCCAGATTGCGCAAAAGCTCAATAAGAATAAAACTGCGTATCAGGCTTATGAGGATGCAAGAGCGGAACCGAATCTTGCGACATTAGTTCAGATATTCAGAATTTACGGTATTACCCCAAATGACTTTTTTATCGATACACCCGCAATATAATCGGACAAAATTTTTTATAAGCTTGTTTGCGAGTGATTTTTGTCAATCGGTAAATTTTGAAATCACTCCCATTGACAACCCCAAGTATCAGCATAACAGCCCTCATCAGGACCCATCCGGGACGGGAAGAACTCACAAAGAGGGCTATTCTCTCCGCCGAATCAGAAGGAATAGCTGTCAACGTTTATCAGGGCGAAAAAGTCAATGATTTTTCTTACAACCTATACTCCAACACCCTGAAAGAGCAAGTACAAGATGGATATTTCTTTTTTCTTGATTCTGATGACGTCGTTATTCCTGGAGCCGTCGAAGCAATTAAGCCCCTTCTCATAGAAGATCAGGCCAATATCATACAAATGCTTCGCAATGGCCAGCCAAAACCGTTAAGCAGACGATTTATCCAGAGGGGGTGTATTGGCGGGCCTTGCCTGATTCTGCATTCAAAATATAAAGCAATCAGTGATTGGACCGCGGAGGAAGCCGGTGACTGGTTATGGGTTGAAGGTGTTATAAAGCAATTACCTATAAATTTTATTTCGATTCCACTAGTAAACGCGGGAAAAAGGAGCCACGGGAAATGATCAAGCATATACTTTTCAATTTTGCATCACGTCAAAGAGCACCCAAGTTTCATGCAGTGGTTGATTACATCAAAGAGTTTGTAAAGCAGCCCTATACAATTCTCGCTAAAATAGATGACGATGATCCAACGAAACAGCAATATTTAAGAGACAATGTTCAATTTGCCTTTGGGGTCAGCGGATCAAAGATCGCGGCTATTAATAGGTCCATTCCGGAAACTGGATGGGACATATTGGTTAACGTATCTGATGACATAGAATTCACTAATCCCGACTTCGCCGAGATTATCAGGTATCATTGCGGCCCTGATGACTTTTTACTATTCCCTGAACCTTTTGCCGATAACCAGGCTGCCAAAGGAAAGAATGAACGCATAGCAATTATGTCTGTGATGGGCAGAGAATACTATAATAGGGACGGGTATGTCTATCACCCTGCTTATAAATCTTTGTTCTGTGATAACGAGGCAACGGCTGTAGCAAGGAAACGTGGGCGGCTGAAAGAAATTGAAACCCCAATATTCTACCACGCTCACCCGGCAGCCGGTTACGGAAAGCCGGATGCTCTTTTAAAGCACACAGAGAGTTTTTGGAACGAGGATAAGAAAACGTATCTACAACGAAAAGCAGCCGGTTTCCCATGATGCTATTATCCATTCTCATACCAACTATGCCAACCCGAAAGCAGCTGTTTCAGCGCCTAAGGGATGAACTATACCGGCAGATAGGAACAAAGAGGCATGAGGTGGAAATCCTGTGGGATGACAGCGAGGAAAGCGTAGGGTTTAAAAGGCAGGCGCTTTTAGAAAGGGCCAGGGGTCAATACGTGGCGTTCATTGACGACGACGATGAAATAGATAAGGAATATATATCGATCATGATGAAAATACTACCATTACAACCTGACGTGGTGGGGTTTAAGGGGTACATAACAACGAACGGAGCCAGGAAAAAGCTATTCAGCATATCAAAAGATCATCCGTATGAAGAAAGGAACGGGGTCTATTACAGATTCAACAATCATTTATGCCCGGTTAAAAGATCAATTGCCTTACAAATCGGGTATAAGGATATGACGTTTGGTGAGGATTTCCAGTATGCTGAGGCATTAAAGGCAAGCGGATTGATCCAGACGGAAGTGTTTATTGATAAGGAATTATATCACTATAAATACGTTACGAAGAAATGAAGAAGGAAATTGTAAAAATCCATATTGAGCATGATTTGGTAAACAAGCTCCCTACGGTTGTCTATACCGATAGCGATGGCGTTGAGTGGGTGCAGAAAACGGATAGTATCTTTTTTGAGGAGAAATCGAGGTCGTGGTATTTCCAGAAACATGAGATAAGATGACCCAACCCGTCCTCTCCATACTCATCTGTTCTATTCCTTCCCGATGGGACAAAGCGCGTACGCTTTACACTCATATCATGGAACTGGTCGGGGATAAAAACATAGAGGTCCTCCTTTTTATGGACAACAAGAAACGAAGCATAGGGATGAAAAGACAGGCCATAAAGGACATTGCCAACGGCAAATACTTCATGTTCGTAGATGATGACGATTGGCTGCATAGTGTAGATGAAATCTATGAGGCATGTTCTACCGATGTTGACGTAATCTGCTTCAAATCAAAGTGTAGAAACAGCGACGGCAGTGAATACATAGTTACAATGGGCCTGCAATACGAGGTTGAGCATAAAAGCGAGGAAGGCCGTTATGTTGATTGCAACCGGCCACCTTGGGTACAATGTGCATGGAAAAGAGAGAACGCGGGAAGGGCAAGATTTGATGATAGCAATTACGGGGAGGATTGGTATTTCGTCAGGCATGCGATCCAGGTTTGTCAAACGCAACACTTTATCGACAACGTGCTGCATGCTTACAACTTTGATCCAGAGGTTAGCGAAGCCGTTGTAGGACCAAAACGCTGCATTGTGAACGTCGCTACGGGTACTTATTGGAAGGGGCAAGATAGGTTACTGGATAGTATCAGGAAATACGACCCAAAGAGTTCAGGGGTTTTCGAAACAGTTATTCCTGATAACTGGCTGCCACATTCCGAAAACCCGTATGGATTTAAGATATACATGATTGAGGAAATGCGGGGCAAGTATGATCAAATCCTATGGCTCGATGCATCCGTTTACGCAGTAAAAGACCCTCAGCCCGTTTGGGATTGGCTCACGCAGCACGGCATATTCATGGAGGAAGCCGGCCACATGGTAGGTCAGTGGTGCAATGACTTCACCCTCGACTATTTCAAGATCACACGAGAAGAAGCAATGAAAATGCCCATGTTATCCGCGGGATTTATAGGCTTCGATTTTCGAAGAAATGTGGCCAATGAGTTCTTTACCAAATGGAAAGAAAGCATGGAAGCCGGATGTTTTAAAGGTTCGCACAAAGACCATAGACATGATATGACCTGCGCCTCAATCATTGCCAACCAAATGGGGCTGGTAAACAGGTATTCCCCCGGAGGGCAATTTTTCGCTTACGTAGGCCCGGGTTATGGCCCTCCTTCAGAAACAGCAGTATTTCACTTAGCCGGAATTAATTAGGATGAAATCAACACTTGATAAAATAGCACAGTTTGCATACAGTCACCGGGAGACGGTGCAGCACACGTATGACATGACATTACGGGCGCTGGAATTAGACGGGTGCCTTGTCGAATGCGGTGTTGGAGCAGGGGCACAGATTGCAGCAATGAAATGGGCTATGCTCGGTCTATCGATGAAACCCGTTTACGCTTTTGATTCCTTTGAAGGTATTCCGCTGGGAGGGCCTGATGATGCGGAGCAGCCGGGCATCGGAATGATGAAGCACAACCCCAATCTACCCTTATCGGAGCGACTAGTATCTTCTGGCATTACTGTACATAGTTTGGAGGACGTTCAGGAAAACATTCAATCGCTGGGGTTTAATTTATCAAACATCTCTTTTATCAAAGGCTGGTTTCAGCATACGTTGCCGATTTGGGCTAAGTCCGTTGGTCCTATAGCACTGCTACGCCTCGACGGGGATCTTTATGAATCCACAAGGGTTTGCCTTGAGCATCTTTATCCATTAGTAGTTCCTGGCGGTATTGTGATCATAGATGATTATTCGCTGGCAGGATGTAGGAAAGCATGCGATGAATTTGGGCTAAACGGTGAGATAGTAGCAGGCAGCGGGGGCGTTATGTGGTTTAAAAAACAATGAATTATGTACAGCCAGTCAAACGAAGAAAAAATAATCTTAAGCTACTTTAAAGACTATAAGGGGCACCTGCTTTCCATTGGCGAGAATGATGGGAGAACATTCTCAAACGCTCTCGCACTGATTGAACGAGGTTGGACCGCCGATCTCGTTGAACCTTCACCAAAGGCGTTTGCAAAGCTAAAAGACCTTCATAAGGGCAACAATGGTGTGTGGCTCCATCATCATGTAATTTCAGAAAGGTCAGGGATGATGGAATTTCACGAATCTTCTGACACGCTGGTATCTACCGTAGTCAATTCGGAAATGGGAAGGTGGGGCAACACAGTAACCTTTGAGGATATAAAAGTTCCATCACTAACTTGGCGGAACTTCCTGCAATTCTCAATGAAGCAAACCTTTGATTTTATAACCATAGACACTGAAGGTTGTGAGCTCGAAATACTCAGTCAAATGGATATACCGGCGCTGGAATGTAAAATGTTCTGTGTGGAGTGGAACGGCAAAAACAAAGACCTGTTTGACAAAGTGATGGAAGGGTACAGGCTGATAGGTAAGAATGCTGAGAATTTAATTTATGCGCTATAGAGTACAACTTCATCCCGATACAGCATTTGCCGAAAGGTGGCTAATTCAGAAAAAGTCATTTTTGGGTAAGTGGAGGTTTTTTATGGGGTATTTCAAGACAGAGAAGGCGGCAAGCGAAGCTACCAAGTCACTAAACAACCTCAATTGCTTGATTTTAGACCCTGACGCGATTTCTTACTGGATAAACTAAGAACGCTGAGAATTTGATTTACGCACTTTAAAAACAATATTATGTCTGAAACACTAGAGAAGGAAAAACAAGAAAAATTGGCCGCAGTCACAAAGCAGTTTATTGATTTGCTGTTTAGTGTAGAGCCTGAGCATCATATACAGGTGTTCAATGAAATAAAGGAATGCACTGCCAAAAGAGTCGCAGAAGATATCGATCGGTTAAATAAGCAAGCGGATCAAACCGCATGCCGAGCGAAAGAACTGAAAGGATATTGGCAAGAAAAATTACAGCCATGACTGATATTGTAATCCCTCTTTGCGACACACCCAGCAAATGGCAGGACAACGAAATCCACTATGCCTTAAGAAGCATAGAAAAGTATCTGACGGGCTATCGGGATATTTATATCGTAGGCAAGCCGAGGGCATGGCTGCAAAACGTGAAGTACATAGATGCCGAAGACGTTCAGGGAAGTGGCCGCCGGCAATTCTCGATATTCAGAAAGACGCTTGCCGCTGCTGTACATGATGATATCAGCGATCCGTTTATTTCCTGGCACGATGATATTTTCCTGCTAAAGCCCCTTGACGTCAAAGAAATTAAGTACTGGAAAAATGGCACGTTAAGGCATAAAGGGGTATTAAGTTCAGGTGTCTATCAGCGGGTGGTGTTAAACACAAGAAAACGCCTTATCGAAAATGGCCATCCAGAAGACTGTTACGACATGCATACGCCAATACCCTACGAAAAGATGAAGTTCGCACAGCTGGCTGATGAAGACTGGAGCAACGATCTAATTATCAAAAGTCTATACTGCAACAAAAACGGGGTAAAAGGTGAGGAAATGAAGCATCTGAAGTTTTTAGACCCTTTGAAAAAAGAGCAGATTGAGAAAGCGATCGAAGGCCGCTTGTTTTTCAGCCTCTATGATAGTGCGATTAATGAGTCTATGAAGGGGGTGTTGCAGGAGCTATACTCCGAACCTAGTAAGTATGAAAAAACGTGCGGGATAGTTGAAATTCGTGGGGCTTATGTAGTCGGTGAGCGAGGGCCTGAAATATTTGCTCCGAGGGCGTCAGTGGTTATTATACCATCAAAAAACATTCCCAATGATAAAAGCGATTGACACATATTACAATGGAAATTATTACCGTTCCCGGCTAGAGGCAAGATGGGCTGTTTTTTTTGACATTGCGCAAATTCATTTTAATTATGAATCCGAAGGGTACGAGATGGGGAATGGTGTAAGATATTTACCCGATTTTTATTTACCAAGATTTAGCCTCCTAACTGAGGGGCTACATATAGAAATAAAGCCAGACATGGGTGGCAGGTTGAATAAGCAACTTTTGGATCATCCCGACTACTATAAATGGATTGAATTTAGTAAATCGAAGGATTTGTTAGTGATCTTCGGACAGCCGCATTGTAAATCTCATTTTTACTTTTCGTTCCGCACACATGATCATCCGGGTTCCTATATTGACGCTAATTTTTATTTTGATAATAAAGAGGGCATAGGTTGGCGGCTTTGGTGGGGCGATGGCAACGACTACCATGATTTGCTAGAGCCAATAGTGAACAAAGCTAACAGGGTCAGGTTCGAAAATCAAGCCAACGTAAGTAGCATACCAGCATCTCGATGGAAGCTACCTAGCGACGATGATGACATCTGGTAAGGATTTTACTCATTAATGAATTTAAATCCCATGATAGTAACCAAAAAGGAATTAGACGAAACGGATAAGAAGATAATAGCCAAAGCGGGGGAAGGCATGACCGCGAAGGAAATCGGCTATGAGTTAAATATTAGCCAGCGATCTGTCGAAGCCAGGGTAAGGGAGATGAAACGGTGGTTTAAGTGTAAAAACCTTCCAGAATTGGTGTTAAGGTTGTCGACCCCTTAGGGATTCTTTCTTCGCAGGGCTTGTTAGCAATTTATATTCCTTTTTATATCGTCTGCCAGCGCAAATATTATATATAGAAACCTCACTACAATTGTATTGTATCGCAAGCTCTTTTGGGGGGATTTTGAGTACTAATCGTGAATGAAGGATGTTGGCAATTTGTAAAATTGTGAACTTTGACTGTGGGTGGTTTTGGCCATTCCTTTTATCTAATACCTCAACGGTATGCATCATGTTGTATTGATGAGTGCACCATTCCAAGTTCTCAACAGAATTATTTAGGGGATTACCGTCTTTATGGTTTACGTCAGGGTAATTATGGGGATTCGGCACAAAATAAAGTGCTATAAGCCGATGAAGTGAATATGATCTTGGCTTGCAATTCATTGAAAGTGCAACAGTTAAGTATCCACCGCTATTGCCCGGCTTAAGATAAATTGGTTTCTTTCGTTTATGCCCCCGACAAAACAAGCTTATTACTCGTCCTTTATTTGATATTTCGTATTTCGATCCCGCCTCTAAAATCGGCTTCCATATTTCTGCTTCCATTTTTCAATGATTTAACATGAAGATACTGAGAATTCAGTAATTCCTGAAAGATTTGAATTATCTGTAAAATAGTAAAACTACCCGATCACTCAATCAATTTCAAAAGTTAGCTTTACGAGCAAAGTATAGCTACTTGCAACATCCTAACAGAAAAGCGTTAGTAAGTCATGCCCCCTCATCGGGGCTTTTTGCATTGTGGCTATGGGAGGGTAAGTGATGGCAGGGAGACCAACAGACTATCGCGAGGAGTATAACGAGCAGGCGGAGAAGCTATGCAAGCTAGGAGCAACAGATAAGGAACTGGCAGACTTTTTCGAAGTAGCCGAGTCAACAATAAATGAATGGAAATTAGCTCATTCTGAATTTTCGGAGTCCATAAAAAAGGGAAAGACATTAGCCGACGCAAACGTAGCTGACAGGCTTTACCAAAGAGCAATGGGTTTTGAGCACGACAGCGAGGAGATAAAGGTGGTTTCAGATGGCAAAGGGGAAGGGTCTAGTATTGAGCGTGTGCCGGTACGAAAGATTTACCCTCCGGATACAGTCGCCGCAATCTTCTGGCTCAAGAACAGGCAAAAGGACAAATGGCGGGATAAGCAGGAGATGGACGTGAGACACCCAGAAGGCGTGACTGTGGTTTATAAGTCTCAGGACGGAAACGAGCCGCTTGATGGTACAGGTTGAGGTAAATACTACGCCGGTCTTTTGGGCAAACAAAAAAGCCTATGACAGTGGCCTATACCGCGTGATAGCAAACCAGGGGAGCACGAGATCGAGCAAGACTTATTCCGTATGCCAGTTGCTCATTGACATTGCCAGCGGTGGAAGAAATCAAATCACAGGGTTGCCATACGGCCCAAAAGAGATATCAGTAGTCAGTCCCTCGCTCCCGCACATCAAAAAGGGAGCGAGGAAAGACATTCTAAAAATATTAGAAGATCAGGGCATATTCAACGAAGATGATTTCAACCGTACGGACAATATTTATCACTTCCCTAAAACGGGCAGTTATATAGAGTTCTTTGGAGCAGAGGATAGCAAACGGGTAAGAGGACCAGGTAGAAAGATTTTGTATGTCAACGAGGCGAACCTGCTCGGCCATCCTACCTATCTGCAGCTGGCACTCAGAACGGAAGAAGTCATTTTCATTGACTTCAACCCGGCAGACGAATACAACTATGTGTATGAGATCGCAGATAAGCCAGGGAATAAGCTGATCATAAGCACGTACAAGAACAACTGGGCTAACCTTTCGAAAGAGCAGATAGCTGAAATAGATGCCCTGAAAGATGCTGATGAGAACCTGTGGAAAGTGTTTGGCCTGGGACAGCGCGGAACGAGTTCAGAAACAATATACACTCACTGGCAGACAGGCGAGTTTCCGGATGACTGCGAGATCGTATACGGCGTTGACTTCGGGTACAACGTTCCATCGGCGGTGATCAAGATAGGGTTTAAGGAAAACCGAATTTATGCTGAGGAAGTTCTTTACGAAACAAAGCTGACAACGAGTGATCTGATCGAAAGACTGAAGGATTTGGGCATCTCTTCTTCCGACGAGCTTTTCTGCGACAATGCCGAACCGAAAACGATCGAGGAAATGACAAGAGCAGGGTATAATGCGAAACCGGCAGAGAAGGACGTATACGCCGGTATCCAGAAAGTCAAATCGATGCCGCTGATCATTTCACCCGGTAGTTCAAACCTGCTAAAAGAGATCAGGAGCTACAAGTGGAAGTTGAACAAGGACGGGAAGATTCACCCCGATGAGGTGCCGGTAAAGTTCATGGATCACGCGCTCGATGCTTTGAGATACGGGGTTTATACGAAGCTGCACCGCCCGAGTTTCGAGATACTAGTAGGATAGAATGAGAACATTCAAACAATATTTCGCAGGCTTTTGGCTCGTACTGGCTTATATACTTGAGTGGATAGTGGATGTGATAGGGAGAATGTGGACAGCCTTTCATTCGTCGATACAGGAAGGGACCAAAGCACTGGAAGCAATCTATAACGAATTAAAACAAAAGCCGGGTGAGCCTGATAGCGGAAAGGTATAGCGGGAAAAAGGCATTAAAGCCCGTCATGGGGCCAACCGGTGCGAGAAGCTACCAGGTTATAGGGGGCAGTT
>Ga0196964_10000706_pt1 | contig 18744 bp, 29 predicted proteins | sample S1_10metaG_FD_148615 | JGI IMG/M metagenome (GOLD analysis project Ga0196964, IMG submission 148615) | Soil microbial communities from Anza Borrego desert, Southern California, United States - S1_10 | ecosystem: Environmental > Terrestrial > Soil > Desert | place: USA: California | collected... | reverse complement strand
TGGATTGTCTCTCCCGGCACTCACGGCGGGCAATTTCATAGCATTGAGCGGGCTTGATTCTCCCGGTGTGGATATAACGGAATTTAATTTCTGGAAAGCAGGTTTCAATAATATTGTTCTTTCCATCAATGCCTGTACTTGTTAGATAGCCTGGGAAAGCTGAAATTAATTCTTCCCGCGTGTTGTGGCCGCAAAAAACAACTTCATAAGGCACGGATGTTTGGTTAAGCAATGTTTTTAAGAATACCGGGTAGAAGGGAATACGCACGGCCGAGGCAAAAAGACTGACTTTGATTTCGGCTTCCGCTTCGCCGCGTTCGTTCAGGATTAAGATCAGGAATTTAAAAATTTTCATTTAAATCTGTCCTTTCATGATTATTGGGATTAAAGAAGCGATGATTAAAAACACACCGTAGGGGATTCGGTTCTTGTTCATGGTTGCGGCATAAAAAAATCCCAAGTATGGGGCAATGGCAAAGGTCATTAAAGCCGCCTGCCATCCCCAGAATGCACCAATCATGGCCAGCAATTTTATGTCGCCGCCGCCAACTGAATGCTTTTCTGAAATAAACATGCATGCAATGCCGGAGAGGTAAAGACAGCCGAACCCAATCAAAAATCCGACCATTGAAGCAATTACATCGCGCTCTGGAAAGAAACATGCAACGGCCAGAGAAGCTGGGATTGTGATTAAGTCTGGTATCCATCGGTGCTTGATGTCCAAGTAACAAATCACTGCGCAAATCCAAAAGTAGAACCAAATCATTGATTGACCCCTTTATTGGTTAACTCAAGTCTCTCCGCAACGTAGTAACCCTTGATTTCGCCGCAATACAGCATCACGCGGCCCAAGATGTCCAAGTTATCGCTGGGCTCGAGGGAAATTTTTATCCAGCCCTTGTCATAGAGTGCTTCCAAGGCCTCCTCGGCCGCTTCCATGCCGATGGTTGATTTGACAAACCCGTTTAAAAGCAAGTTCCTGAAAATCCTGCGGAACTTGACCTGGGTATCTTGCGGCATATTTTTAACGGTTTGGATTGGCGGCATCAGCATTTTTAAACCTCATGATCTGTTCACCGATGAACTTTGTGCAATAAACGACTTGGCCGTTCCCGAGTGCTTTAAGTCTGTCCACCCGATTGGGCACCCCATGAGCCACTCGACCCAGCTGGGGTTCAGTGTTCCAGTATTTTCGCCAGTCGAATAAACCGCCCTCGCCAACTGATCTGTCCTGTCCCGCTCCGTCCCATCCGGGTTTATTCCCGTTTGTGCCATGCCCGGAGTGTCCTTCCAGTCCCGGCTTGATGGTGTAGGCCAAAGTTTTACCGCTTCTCCGAGAGATGTCCCGAATCCGTTCCCGTTTTTGACCGTGGCTTTTACTGCATCTCTGCGCTTCTGAATCTTCATAAGGTCTGTTGATAACCCTGTGTCCATGACTGCCGGAGTAGGCCACAATCCAAACTCTGTCTCGTCTATGGGGAGCCCCGCAAGCGTGAGCCGGAAATACAAACGTCCCGCATTCGTAGCCTGCCACTTCCAAATCATGGAGTACATCGTCGAGCGCAATTCCGATGATCCCAGGAACATTTTCACCAATGACCCAAGTCGGCCTGACCTCGGATATAATTCGGAACATTTCAGGCCAGAGGTGACGGTCATCTGAACTGCCTCTTTGGTTCCCGGCAGTGCTAAATGGCTGGCAAGGGAATCCCCCTGCCACAACATCAATTGTTCCCAGCTTTTCTTTGACTTCTTTTCCTGTAACATCGCGCACATCTTTCCATTTGATTGTTTCTGGAAACCGCAGTGCCAAAATTTTCTGGCAATATTTATCAATTTCACACTGGCCGACTATTTCCATCCCAGCCAACATCAGGCCCAAATCACCCATACCAGCACCGCTAAATAAACTAAGAACTCTCATTTCTCTTTTAAACACCAACAGGGCACGTTTTTACTGGTTCCTTGGGCAAAGACCTCACCCGTGCCATGACAGGCCTCACAATGGGGGTCTGCGCTCATTTTTCGGGCATCCTGGGCGGGCTTGGGAGCCGGATTTCGCTTCTCCCAAGTGACCAGCGTTGCTTTCCAGTTCTTAACAGGCAATCCATTGGCCTTAATCCAGTCGCTTGATTCGTATGTGTTCCAGAAAGTTTCCGGGTCAATATGGCTTTTGCGCTCTTTGCAGTATTCTTTGACCTGTTCCAAACTGGGTGGGGTGAAGCGTTTTTTCTTTGGCTTATTATTCTTTTTATCTTTATTTCCATTTTCATTTGCATTTCCATTTACATTTCCCATATGGCCATCCATATGCGTGTCCATATGCAGGTTTTTACGTCTAGATTGATTGTATTTCGACCTTTTGAGCACTTCTTCTTCAAGCCGGAGGTTGTAGTAATTACCTTTATCATCGATTTTGAACTTGGATAAAAGCCTCTCTGTGAGGGTTGATTCTTCGCATATTTGCTTCAATTCAAACATTGAGAGACGTCCTTTATCTGCCATGTGACATAGTACCCGCATATATGATCCAACTTCCCCAGGGGTTAAAAGGGCAGTTGAAACCAAAAAGTCGCGGAAATAAAACAGGAATGCCGGGTCTTTTGCCATAAAACGGATGAATTTATAAAAATGCCAGTTGATTCTTTATTTCAACGAAAACAGGTTTTGCTTCAAAACTCGAATAATCGGAAACCCAGTGCCATACGTCTTCTTTGATCTGGCCAAATGTTTCCAGTTTTTCTTTATCTGAAAGACGGCGGATATATCCGCGCTCGGCAAGAATGCGGGCATCGCGTTGTTGGCGCGTGGTCGGTTGATTTGTGTGAACCTTCCACTCATCGAGTTCATGGGTTTTCACATAACCCTTGGAACGAATAAACTCGGCAACTGCAAGCAAATTTCCTTTGAGTTGTTTATAGGATTTCATATTGCTTTTTGTGTCCTGTGTGCCAGTGATTCCCGAAAGGGCATTTGTAGGCGCGGGCGGTAGGAGGAACGATAATGCCGTGTTTTTTTAAACCTTCTAAGAATTTCTCCGCGCTCTTTCTTGTTGAGTATTGCCGCTTTCGTGTACAAAGTTTATAAATGTGCGAATGGGGGACAAGGGTCATAATTCAATGATCGTGATTTCAATTCTGTCTTCGCCGCTGTTTATCTTTTTAAGAGAGCCCTTAACAATTTGGCGGTCGTCTTTCCAGACGATTTTATTGAGAGCATCACAAACCGCCTTGGGTAGATTAAAAAGGTCAGGCATTTTGTTGTTTGAAAAATGGAATACGATGTCAACGGAAAGCGGGCCAAGCAGGGGCTCACCTTGATATTGTTTAAGCGCATTCTTGCGGCATGCCATTTCGAACCATTTGACTTCAGGACGAAGGAAGATTCTGCCGCCGCGGCGATTGGTCATTTGACCGTTGTATTTGGTTAATGCACGTTGTGGAATTACAATGCAGATCATCTAAGTTCCCAAGATAAAGCGTCCCATTGTCTCCTATTGCGGCCCATGCCAAGCGCGTTGCTAACTGTCTCTAAGCGCGCCGGACGCCTAACTGTATTTCTCGCCGTCACCGATGTACTTCATAATTGATTGCTCAAGGCTTATTTTGCTTTGGTGTGCTTCGATTAACTTCTCAAGACCTTTATAATCAGATTCAGCGGCCCTGAAATTTCTGTATGTCTCTTTAAATTGTGGTTGCATTTCCAGGAGCATTAAGACGGCCATGTCATATCCGACGTTCTTTTTGGATCCGCGAATATCTCCCAAGTTTGCCGTGACCAGCAGTTCAATTTCAGTTTTTAAATCACCCGCTATCCGACGTTTATTGACATATTCACGGGCGAGTTTTATTTGATGGTCCGCGAGTTTGCTTAATTCTTGGGCTTTTACGTGATCCATGTTTACCTGCTTTTTGAAGCTGGAATGAGTTTATGGGTGATCTTTACGCCTGGGATTTTGATCTTGCCCGCCATTGCATTTGCAACTTTCCCAATCCTTGATTCGTCGGGAACACAGTATTCGCGGGGGACTAAATCAGGATTTGTGACTTCGATTTCCCAATGATCCCGGAATGAAACCCCGGATGTCTTTTGTTGCTGAACGATTGGAGCGGGGGCGGCCATAACATTGTCGGCTTGTTGGCGCAGTTCTTGGGCTTTGTCATCGTTGCCAGTTTTTTCGGCGCGTTCAGCTTTCTTTTCCAGCTTCTCTCGTTCCTTGCGGGCCGCTTCTTCAGCCTCGGCTTGAAGCTTGGCGTTTTCTTTGGCAATGCGCTGGCGTTCAGACATTTCCCAATCGGCCATGGCCTTTTTGGCTTCCCGCTCATATTCCTCTAAAGGCTCGATGGCTTCGTTATATCGATCCATGATTGCTTTTTTTAAGTCGTCAAGTGGTTTGGTGAAGGTTTTGCGGTCTTTACCCAAACGGTTGATTTCACCTTTGACCAATGCCAATCGATTGGCAACAATGCCATTTTGTTCGGTGGATGAAATAGCGATCGGACTTTCAACAAAGGCGGCAACGCCCTTTTCGAGTTCGATCTTTTCTGGTGCTTGTGGAAGGGTGGAAGTTTTCATTTTGGGTTTCTCCATCGGTAGATATTCACTGCACTTTGCCAGAGTGATATGTCTGCCGGGTTATTGAGCAGTTTTAATTTATAGGTTGAGTTTGCGTTTAATTTGACGGCATATCGACGATAATTAAGTGGCATGTTTTCCATTTTCAAATCGTAAAGATTTGAATTGCGCAAGAGGCTTAAATAGCCCGCAGTTTGTACCCCAACAAAAGCGCAATCACCAGTTTTGATGTCGAGAATCGAGGGGCTGTTTTCTTCACTCTCTATCCTGTCCAGTGTGCCAGCAATTTTTATGCCCTCATGGAATAGAGTCTTTTCAATGTGAAGATTTTTAAAGCGGCTTGCGCTGTCTTTGCGGAATTTAGCCCAAGCCAACACATAACCCTCAATGACAGGGTCAACGGTCTTCCAGTCCAATATTCCTTGGTCGAATAGGGCACAGGCTTTATGGACGTAAGTTCCACGTTGTGCCGCAAATTCGGTGTACCAAGTGGCATCAATGATGCCGACTGATTCCAGAACAGTTGTCAGTCTGTCATACTCATTGTGGCCATGGACATAGACGTTTTTCTGTTCGTCGAGGCGGATCATTGGGCAATTGCCTCTTTTGCGGTATATTGCAACTTGCCGTTGTATTCCCCGACTTCGACGTTGTTGAATTTGATTTTTGCGCCCACCCCGACATCAAGTGGAGTGCCAAAGACTTTTATAACAGCCGTGGCGGTATGATCTTTGGGCAAGTCCCCAACCGTGTACTCACTAATATCAAGCGTTGCGCTCTTATCTTTCTTCTGGACCTTGCCATGTTTAACGGAAATTCCATAGGCAATGACGTTAAGCTTTGCGCCCTTTGTGCCGCGTAACATCGTGATGATGTCCAAATAAGTTTCAGCGTCTTCGACGGCTTGGGGTTGTTGTATGGGTTGCTTGGTGGGAGCGGTTTGTGCTTCCGGGAAGTCCTCAATGTCTTGGGTGAAGATGTCGCTGGCGGCCGTGGCGGATAAAATTCCATCCACATAGGCGCGCTTCTTTGCCATCTTCAAGACGGTGTTATATGTGTCGGCGATGTCTGGATTTTCCATCTTTTCGCCCATTTCACAGATTTCCCATTGATCGGTTTTGGGATTTTTGCCAACACCCATTCCCTTACCAATCAACTTTTCAATTTTTTCAGTGTCCCCAGCCTTTTTTGCGTCCCAATATTCACGTGGGACAGGCTGGTCAATAAAGACCTTGTGCCCGCCGCGATACCTGAACTTTGATTCTTTGGTTGAGCAGGATCCGACACCTGTGGCCAATTCAAGGCCTTGGGCGTTCATGACATGGCAATAAACAGTAATTTCCCGATGTCCATCGCCTAAATCATCCACGCGAACATCGCGGTCGTTGTCGATGATGGGCCGCAAGCGAAAGACCATTGAAAGTTTTTCTGCTCCTGGCTTGAGGAGTGTGGGTTTGTCTCCGCATCCTGGAATGAGGCCATAATGGACGCCGGGGAGGTCTTTTCCATTTTCTTTGCGAGGTCCTTGCATGACCTCTTTCATAATGCTTTGGATTAAATTGACCTGATTCCTAAGGTCATTTGCCGTTAAAGGCGTGTTGATGGTTTGGAGTTCAGAAGACATTTATAATCCTTTCTCTTTTTCGGTTAATCTGAAGAATCGTACCTATAAATGTAATTGCAAATTTCACATTCAACGACGTGTTCGGTTCCGCGATTGGGCGGTCCCACATCAATATCTGACCGCCCGTGCTTCAGGCTGATGCAACGGTCGACAATCAAGGGAATGCCATCCCATCCGTTCGCCCAGCCAAGATCAATGCGTCCTTCAAGAACCTTCATTTAATTCCTTTCTTTAGTTTTTGGATGCTACCCAAACATTGCTTGTGTTGTTCGATTGAATCAGCCATTCATCACGGTCTACGCGGGCGTAGAAACGCTGAAAATCCTTATTTTTTAAAGGCCCGTGACACGTGACCGTGATTCTCTTTTGGGCTTTCTTTGAAATGTCCTGCAGAAGCAGTTTGCGGACGATTCCGATCAATGTGGAAGGGTCGGCTTTGCGGACATTAACCTTTTGTTTGTGAGTTGGCTTGAAACCGGACATTTGCGGCAATTCCGGCTTGATTTCTCTTTCTTCAACGCCAATCAAATCTTCATCAATAACGGCCAATTCCATTGAAATCCTTTCTCTTAGACCCGGATGAATCCGAGCAGGTTTTTGATTGAGCCTAACTTGTATGTGAACCGCCGGACTTTCGCGGGGAATTTGCCACTATTTCCTTCAATCGTGGTGATAGTTCCACCTTGTACTTTTTCAACAATTCCAATGTGGCCTCCCTTAGAACCTCTTGAAAAGACAATGAGGTCACCAGGTCTTGGCACGCCAACTCTTTTATGACCGTAATTTTTCCAGTAGGAGCGAGCAGCCAAAAAATAATTGTCTGACTGTCCAGATCGGAATCGTACCCAAGACACGAACGCAGCACACCAGGCAACCTCTTGGCCCTTTGTGTATTTTTTGACTTCTGGGCCTTTGTTATCTCCATAGATTTCACCCTTTCCAATTTGGGATTGAGCAATGCGCACCATTTCATTTGCTTCAACCTTGGCCGGGGCCAAGCAGAGCAATAAGATCAAAAAGATTAAGGCGACCGCGAACTCCATTAAGGACATTGACCAATGATCACGAAGGCCTTTTGTTTCACAGGCGGAACAAGTGCATAGCGTATGTGCTGGCATAATTCCTCCTTAATTGACCGCGTGCATCTCAACCATGCGGTCGATGTCTTCGGTTTTGAACAAAATCTTGCGCCCCATCCTGTAGGCTTTAACCTCAAATTTGGCCCATTGCGGCCATATGGTCTGGACATAGGTGGGGGAGTAGCCCAAGCGTTCGGCCACTTCCTTGATCGTTAGATATTTTTTTTCTTCGTCGCTGTTTGCCATTGTTCATCCCAAAAAAGTGATTCTTAGCGAAACTGTTCTAAATGCTTCTGTTAAAGAATTTTGCGTATGTTACGCTTGGCGTCTCGATACATGAGGGCTTCGGCTATAAGCACCTTGGCCATATCCGCCTGGCTACGGCTCTCTATATCGCGTTCTTCGTCAATCCTGGCGATGATCGCGTTCGATACCTTGAAAGAGAGGGGGTTTTCTTGTTTTTGTTTAGGCATATTTTCAATTCAGAAATGAATTGTTATGAGACAAAAAAATATGAGACTTGCTTCTTTAATAAGGGGCAAAGGACTTCAAAATCCCCAGCGTCGGGTCTTGAATTTCCATTTTCCCAATTTGATATAGTTCTCACTGATATATCTTTGCCGAGTTTTCTAAACTCGAACACCACATCTTCCTGGGTAAGCCCGAGTTCTTCTCGACGGTTCTTTATATGTTCAGCCATAAATTTCATGTGCTTTGCTCTCCTTTTGTTAAAAGTATACCATTCTGAAATGAATTGTCAAGAAAAAAAATTCATGCAGTTTTTTTCCGCACGCGGGTTAGAATTATGGCTATGAAATTCGGTCAATTCCTCAATCACTTAATAGAATCCAAGGGGCTTACTGCGACAGATTTGGCCCGCAAGTTGGATTTAAGTCCAGGCTACATAATCAATGTCCAAAATGGGCATAGAAGACCGCCGCCGCCAGAGAGGCTTGAGCAAATTTCCAAGATATTGAATCTGACACCCGAACAAAGAAACAAGCTTTTCGATTTATCAATTGAAGAGCGTTACCTGGAAAAAAACCCGCTTCTTCGGGAGTACGGTTTAGGCGGCCCGACCCCCAAGCCAATAACCATCAAGGACGTTAAAATCCCCGTGGTTTCAATGGCAAAGGGGGACGACATGGACGGTTTTGAGTTCGAGCAGTTGGAAGCACATGAGTATACCTACATTGATTTTAAAAATTGCAAGGCCGTACAATTGCGAGGCAACAGCATGGCCCCGTTGGCCTATGATGGCCAGAAGGTTATTTATTCAGAAGGGGAGACGGTCAAAGAAGGTGACCTTGTTTTTGTGAGCATCAAAAAGCGCGGGCAATTTTTTAAGCGATACCATAAGGACGCCAAGAGCGGTATAATAACACTGCTTTCAATCAACATTGCTAATCATGGTCCAATAACAACCAGAGCCGATGAAATCGAGTTTATGTATAAAGTCGTCGGCGTCAAATTCTAGGGGGAACAGGATTGACGAAATTGATCATAGTGTGTTGCTTGATTTTATCAGGATGCGCGACCATGCCGGGGTACACCAATCAGGCGATGCGACAAAAGAGCATTGACCAAAATCCGGGATGGAGTGAGGAAGTAAAGAAGAACGTCTTATCGGGTGAGATTGCCAAAGGCATGACCCAGGCGCAAGTGCGGGCCGCATGGGGCAATCCCACAAAGGTGGATTCCATATCGGATCCCAACGGGACTGTTATCCGGTGGAACTACTTCGATAATAATTATCTATTTTTTTATGGTGATGAACTGGCCTATTGGCAACAACAAAAGGGCTGACATTGCCGGACTTAATCAAGTGCCCTCACTGCCAAAAGCACGTCTTGAGCAATGATTTGGTTTGTCCACATTGCCAGGGCGTGCTTGTTCCATCGCGGAGCCGCATCGCCAGTTTTTTTGCAGAGGAAAAGCCCGTTGACCGCAGTGAGATCATCCGCGACTTGGTTTGTGAGCTCTAAAAACTCCGGGACCGCGCGGCCGCACAGAGTGACAAACGGTATCTGGTGCATATGTTCATGGAGGACTTAATCGGCTTTGCCAATGAAGCCTATGAACTCCAGGTCTATAATTTTCCCCAATTCGAAAAAGCGTTTATGGATGCGGCAAAAAGGATTTGTGAGCGGATATAATGGCGTTCTATTATAAGCGCGGGAAATTCTTTTGGATAAGCTTTACCGAAAACGGCAAACGCTCAAGGCGGGTCTTGGAGACCCAGGACGGAAAGAAGGTCACGGATGAACGCGTTGCCCGGTATTTGGTCAATGAGATTGAAAACGCAGTTGCCCGCGGTGATGCGCCCATTGCAGTTGAGAACGTCCTTGCCAGTGCCGCTTTAAGCCAATACAAAGACCATTCCAAGGGCATAAAGGCCGCCAAAACCATTGGCAATGAGTGCGGGACTTTAGGCTATACGATTGAAGGCATGGGGCTGGGCTTCCTGCAGGCACTCAATGAGCAAAAGCTTAGAAGGTATCTGGACGGCCGGATTGAGGCAGGGGAAGTCAATCACGAGACCGCCAACAATATCATAAAATACTGGAACGCCTTTTTAAACTGGGCGCAGAAGCGCAAATACATTGGCCGTAACCCCATTGAGGGGATGAAGCGGTATAGAGTCGATCGCGAAACAATCCCGCGCTTTTTAAGCCATGAAGAAATTGCCCGCATCACCAAGGCCGCAGAAGGCGAGATTCTCTTCCCAGTCATTGTCATGGCGATTTATACTGGCATGCGCGTGGGGGAGTTGCGGCGGCTGGTTTGGGCCGACATAAACTTAGTCAATGACACCATTTTGGTCAAGAAATCCAAGTCGGGTAAGGCGCGCGGCATTCCTATACACCCAAACCTAAAGAAAATATTGACAGCGGATATTTTTCCGCTAAACTTTACCAATCACCTGCGTATCTTTAAGCGCATCAGAAAACGCGCGGGGCTCATTGATATAGATTGGAAGACTTTCAGACACACCTTCGCAAGTCATTTGGTCATGCGCGGCGTGCCATTGCCAACAGTGGCGGAATTGCTGGGGCATTCAAACATAAAAACCACAATGCGCTATTCTCACTTGCTCAAAGACCATGTGAAGGGGAGTATCAATAAATTAAGCTTTGAAATTGTGACAGATATTGTGCCACGGGAAACATGATTTATCATGGTTTATCATGGCCTATAATAGATTAAAGGAAGTTGATTCAGCGTCGGGAAACACAATATTTTTGAGCAACACGTCGATTATGCGGCGGTAATTCAGTTGGTAGAATGCCACCTTGCCAAGATTAAAACCTCTCCGTCGACAATACCCCTAAAATGTGACAAAATTTGTGACAAAAATCAAGCGATTGCGGGTTTTTGAAGCAGATTTTTGACCTTCCGAATATCCTCAATTCCCTCTTGAGTGGACCAGAAATGAAACGCCAGCCCGTCCTTGTCGTACATGGCCCGGGAATTGGTGTTTTTATAGATGTCATCCTGTTGGGCTTTGTGGCCGAAGTAGTGTTTGTGTTCAATGATCACATCCGGCCTATAGTGTAGGCATCCGGCCGCCTGTCCTATGGCCTTCCACACATTATCCCCAAACAAATGCGTCAGCCTGGGCATTTGAAGCCAGCCTAAGGCCTGCACAATCTCGCGAGACACAACCGAGGTGGTGGGCATGTTGACGCCCTGCAGTAAGTCATTCCCATAAGCAATTCCAATCCCGCCATGAAGTTGGATTTCCCCAACCAGCTTCACATCCCAAGCATCCGTCTTATAAACAAAATCATCGTTTGTCACTGAAAACCACCCAAAGCACTCTGGGGCGAAGCCCTGTGCTTCATTGATGATTTGCGTGATGGTCTTGCGCTGATCAATAACGCATGGAACCTTGCCGGACACCAAATCAAGGTATTCGTAAAGGCAGGGGTCATCCATGTCCAGATAAATTTTTAAACGCGACATCTTTGATGTGGCCAAGAAAGAATCAACCATTTCAAGGCATTGCTTGGGTCTTCCGCGAGTTGGGCAGATTACACAAATGTGCTTGTCCATGCCCTCATTAAACAATGCCAGGCAATGCGCTTTGAACAAAATTATCCAATGCCAAGGATAATTTTCTGTCGTTTGACTGTCGCATGAATTTAAATGAATTTGATGAGCAAATCAAACGGCCAATCCAACGGACACAAAAACGGGGACGGTAAGGGGAAAATCCCACCCAAAAAAGGCCGCCCATCGAAATTTAATTCCATTGACAAAGAACTTGTAAAAAGGCTTTATCTCGTCGGGCATACTGATTTTGAAGTTGCCCACATTATCAATATCGCAGAATCCACACTGCATCTTTGGAAGCTGGAACATCCAGAATTTTCGGAGGCCATAAAAGACTGGAAGATTGAAGCCGACAAAAGAGTTGAAGCATCGCTTTATCACCGTGCCATCGGTTATTCACATGAGACCGAGGAAATCTTTTGCGCATTTGGTGAGGTCACGCGTGTCAAGACTATCAAGCATTATGCGCCTTCTGAAGTGGCGGCCATCTTCTGGCTTAAAAACCGTCAGCCGGACAAGTGGCGCGATAAGCCGCCCGAGACCGAAGATGATCGTTTCACAGATCAGGAACTCATATTCCAAGGTGTGCCGAATCAGAAGGACCCTAAAGCACAGCAACGGTTCAATAAGTTTTACGATCAAAACTGATGAGCATAATTCTTAAAAACTATAAACCGCATGAAGGCCAGGCCGCATTTCATTATGCGTGTGACTGGCTTTATCGTTTCACCTTGTGCTTGGCAGGGATTCGTGGCGGCAAGACCGTCAGTGGGGCCCGGCAGGCAGTACGCGAGGCATGGAAGGCCAAGGGTAAGGGTGTTTATGCGATTGTGGCCCCTACATTCAACATGCTTGACCGCACGACCTGGATGGAATTCAAAGAAGCGGCGGCTCCGCTGATAGCCCGCGAGATCGACAGCAAGAAAATCATCATCTTAAAGAACGGTCGTCAAGTGCATGGTTTTTCAGCGGAGTTTCCAAACCGTTTGCGTAACTCGACCATGGTGGGCTTCTGGGGGGATGAAGCGCGGGAATGGAAATCGTTTGCGGAAATATGGAAGGTCCTCTTGGGCCGCGTTCTTTCGACAAATGGGAAGGGCATCATCACATCATCGCCCAACTCATTTGATGACATGCACGAAATCTTTGTAGCCCAGAAGCGTAAAGGATATGGGGTGGTTTCATTCCCCACCTATCAAAACACATTTTTGGATAGAGACAGCATTGATGATCTGGCATCCAACTATGACGCCAAATTCGCTGAACAGGAATTGCATGGCAAATTTGTTCTCTTTGAAGGTGCGGTTTATTACACCTTCCGCCGCAAGGAAAACGCGGGGGAATTGGCGTTCAAGCTGTGCAGATACAATCCGAATCTGCCGATTGAACTCTGTTGCGACTTCAACGTGGATCCCATGGCCTGGGTGTTGGCACAGAAGCATCGCAGGGAAAAAGACGGGCTCATTGAAATCCGCGTGTTTGATGAAATCTTCTTGGCCAACTCCAACACAGAAGAATCCTGCCGGGTGTTCCGCGAACGCTATCCATTGCACCGGGCCGGAATCAATGTGTATGGGGACGCAACGGGTAAAGCGAGGCACGCATCATCGAATCGCTCAAACTGGCAGATTGTCAAAGACATGCTTGGTGATTATGGCCTGACCATGCGTGTGCCCATGGCCAATCCGGCCGAACGCGACCGGGTCAATGCTGTCAACGGCATGATCTGCAACTCAAAGGGCGAGCGGCGCGTGTTGGTTCATCCCGAGAAGTGCCCCAAACTTATCCGGGATTTTGAACAAGTTGCATTTAAAGAGGGCACGACCCAAATTGACAAGACCAAGGATTTCTCGCTTACCCACCCGTCTGACGGGTTTGGGTATTTTATTGAACGCGAATTCTCTTTGAACAAGGCCAAACTGGAAATTCTCAAATACTAAGGGGGACGTATGGGTGCAAATAAGAATGCTGAACGTGAAGAAATCCGCGCTTTGATTCGCCAGGGCAAGAAAACCAGCGCGATCATCGCCATGGACAAATGGCCTACCGACTTGATTAAGGCGGTCAAGAGTGAAGAATTCGAGAACGACAAGAAACTGGCCAAGGAAAAAGAAATCGCTGATCAAAAAGCGTATTTGGCCAAGAAGCGTGAAATCAACCGCAAACGCTTTTTGAAGAAGCTGGGCCAAGACCCGGACAAGGTTGTGGCCAACGAAATCGTGAATCAAGATGCACCCCAGGACAGCGGCAATCCGCCAAATGCCGATGAAGCACAGGCAAGCGGGGAACAAGGAACCTAAGACAAGGGGACTAAATGCCTGAAAATTTTATTGAGGAGATGATCAAGAATCCTCATCGAGTGCATAGACAATATTGCAGTTATTGGGATTTCCTTTTGCAAAGCTATGAGGGCGGGGTCGATTACTCAAACTCATTGGTTGCAAATCAAAAACAACCTGGAAGTTTTGCTGATTCGCTTGTCCGTCTTTTTATAAACGGACAACAGCAACAACTTGAAACCATCCAGGGCAATCTCTTTATGCACCCGAAAGAACGCGTGCAAGATTACAACCGCCGCGTGCGCATGTCCTATTATTACAACTTTTGCGCGCCGATCATTGACATATACACCGACCATCTTTTAAAGCAGGCCGTTATTGAAGATTGGAAGGAACTACAGTCCACGATCAAAGAGGTTGACAAAGACATTGATCTTCTGGGTTCTTCAATCCAAGAGTTTAGAAAGCAAGTTGCAGAAATGGCCCAAAATTATGGCCATTGCTTTGTTGTTGTTGACTCACCAAGCCAAACTCAAACGGGCGAGGTGATAAGTAAAGCCGATCAGATTCAAAAGAGGGCTTTCCCTTACCTGACCGTTTATTCGCCCCAAAGTCTAATGAACTGGTCACTGGATAAAAATGGTTTCCCGTATTGGGTATTACTCCGCGAGGTTTATGACGGCAACGAAGATCCTGCCCAATTTAAAAAAGATGGTGACCGCACATGCGGATATAGGCTTTTAACACGCGAGACATGGCATAGGTATGATGCGGACTTCCAATTGGTTGAAGAAGGAGCGCATCCAGTCGGAGAGGTTCCAATCACATGCGTATACGACAAGAGAAGCAAGAAAGAGCGGGCTTTTTTAGGGATTTCTTCCATTGCCGATATTGCCTTTATTGCGAGGGACATTTATAACGCCTCAAGTGAATTGCGCCAAATCTTACGCGATCAAACATTCGCATTTTTGGCCATTCAAGGCAACAGCGACGATTACAGTGGCGTTGATTTGGGCACAGGCAAGGGTCTGTTCTACCCCGAAGGAATGAACAAGCCAGAATACGTTTCGCCGCCTTCTGATAATGCCCAAACGTATTTCATGCACATTGACCGCCAAATTTCAAAGATTTACCAATTAGCCAAACTTGAAAGCGGTGGATTGTCTGGGACTCAAAGCAATCCGGATTCTATAGCGGACAATCAAAGCGGCGTGTCAAAGGCTTGGTCGTTTAACCAGACCAATTCATCATTGTCGACGAAATCCAGTAACTTAGAAGACGCGGAAATGCGCTGGTGGAGGCTTTTCGCTAAATGGTTGGGAATTGATAAATGGACTGGGAATATCCAATATCCAAACGAGTTTTCAGTTACTGCATTGTCCGAAGATTTAGATGAAGCCGAAAAAGAATCCCGCTTGCAAATGGGCATGACTTTTAATGTCGAGATTCGAAAGGCGATCATTAAAAAGAAGTTTCCACGCAAATCAGACGAAGAGATTGAAAAGATGGCAAAGGAAGTCGAAGAGTTGCAGAAGAGAATCGAGAGAGATCAGCAAGCAACACCGTTGACAACTCGCATTAAAGCCCTTTTGGGCAAAGATCAAACAAATACCGGAACCGCCGGGATAAACAATCAAGGGGGAAGTAATGGATAATTTTCAAACTGGTTTATTTCTTTTTTCAATTGGGATGATTGGTCACTTAATCATGCGCAGAAGCATCAACATTCGCAACTCTTTCTTAAGCATGATCGGCAATGAACGCGGTGAAGGCGATGGCGGTGATGGTGGAGTTAAGTTTACCCCAGAACAACAAAAACATATCGATGGTCTTATTGCCGCCAAAGCCGCTGATTATCACAACAAGCTTACACCTTTGCAAAAACAACTGGATGAATTGAGTAAATTTAAAACCGAGCATGAAAAATCACTTGAGCAAAAAAACCAAAAAGAATTAGAAGACGCCAAAAAATATGACGAAGCCAAAAAAGGCTATGAAACAAAGATCAATGAGTTATCCGGCAAGCTAAACGAAAGCCAACTTGCAATTCAAGACCGCGACATCCGCTATGAACTCTTGAATGAAATCAATCGTCAAAATGGATTTGCGGAAGAAACTCTTGCCATGATCAGAGGCAATGCTTCGATTGATGCGAATGGTAAGGTTGTCATAAAAACCAAAGACCAAAACGGAGTTGAGGTACAGGTCTCCGTTGCAGAAGGTATTCAGAAATTTTTAACCGAACGCCCCCATCTTGTGAAATCAAACCACAAGCCGGGTGGTGGTGCGGGTTCAGGTGCAGGCGACGGCGGCGGCGCGGGAGCGGGCGGGGCCGGTAATGGGCAGGGGGAAACACTCGAATCCCTCAATGCTCAATTGGCGAAAGCCATGAGAGGAACGGATTTGAAGTTAAGATCCGAACTACGAGGAAAAATTTCAAAGCTTATGGCGGCGAAAGGCATTGCAACACGTTAAAAAATTATTCAAGGAGGAAGGTATGAAAAAACGTTTCATGTTCATGCTCTTATGGGCATTGACCAATCAGAACGGTGCTGGTGAAACCACCGTCACGACCATGACCGAAGCGATTCCCACAGCTGTCAGCTCTGCTTTGTTGGAAATCGAAGAGGCCGACGTTGTGAAATCCTTAGTTACCGAATACGGTAATTTTGGTTCAGTCCCTGGGGTTGTCCACTCCACTCCGATCATCAGCAAATTGACGTCTGAAGCTGATGATTCCTTATCGAATCAAGCGATTGATTCGGGAACCTATACCGGGTCGCCTTCCCAAGCCACTGTTGGCGTCCATGGTTCGACCGTTTTCTTAAAAGAAATCGCGGTCTTAGGTACGGTGGACGACATGATGGCTGTCGCTGGGCAGTTGATCGGTCAATCCGTTGTTACGCGTCGTGATTCGGATCTGGTCGGTTTGTTCTCCTCTCTCACCCAAAATGAGGGTGGGTCTAACGTGGACATTGTTCCGGCCGATCTTTTCGGCGCATACAATTTCTTACGGACCCGCAATGTTCGCGCTCCGTATGAATTAGTTTTGCACCCTGGCCACATCTGGTCCGCGGTCGGTTTGATCACCATGTTCGCCAACGTGGCTGATGCAAACCATTACACCTATGCCGCCGGGGGTGGTGTGGGTTCTGTCGGCGAGGATTTCATGCGCAATGGTTGGGCCGGACGCGTGTTCGGTTTCAATCTGTACGCTGATTCCAATATCGCTGTTACATCAAACAACGCTTCTGGTGCGGCGTTCGGACGCAATGCGTTCAAATACGTGCCCAAGCGTGAATTCCGCATTGATGTCTTGTTCAGCGGTCCTGAAGTGGGCTGGCAAGTCACCGGGACGGAGATGTGGGGTGAAGCCGTGCTGAAGAACAACTTCGGCGTGGAAATGCAGTTCAACATCGACACCTAATCGATGCGCGGGTGGGGTTAAAATCCCACCCGCACCTTATTAAAAATTACCTTTACTCAAGGGAAAACGAAAAGAGGACAGGATGGCAAAAGCAACCAAACAAAAAGATGAAATCCAAGCCGAAGAACAAAACGAACTTGAAGCCTTGCGTGCTAAGGTCGCTCAATTGGAAGAAGAAAAGAAAGAGCGTGAAGAACGCGAACTGGCCAGCGGAAATTCTAACTTGGTCAAAGAGCTTCAAGAAATTCGTAAGAACAATAAAAGCGGTGCTGGCAAGATCACATATAAGGACATTCACGACCATGTCAACATTCCGCTTTACCACACCAATGGTCTTCACATTGGCAAAGTTGTGGGGCCGATTCACCCGGGCAACGCAGAAGATGTTTATTTAAGATTTCAAGCAATTGGTGTCCGGCTTTCTATTTACAAACCCACGGCCGAGCAGATCGAACGTCACAAACAAAGCAAAGAGTATAAAGAGGCGTTGGCAAAGTTTGAACGGAAACGCAAGCTTAAAAATAAGTCCAAAAAAGAATCCGAAGTTGAGCGTTTAACACAGGAAATTGCAAAGTTGACAGGTGTTCCAGCAAACAGAATCAATAAAATCAAATCTCCCGAAGAAATCAGCGGGATAGGGGCTGAACAGTAAGTATGCCAGCAACGACGCCAACCTATATCAGGAAAATAAAATGCCCCAGACATTATGTATTAAAGCCAGGCGGTGTGCCTTTCTTGATGGAGCGAATACCGTCGCTGAAAAATATAAAGCCCGCAGATGCCAAAATTTTTGGTCTAAGGTTGTGGCGAAGAAAAAAGGATAAATACGGCAGGTTCATTCAGAACTTTAAGGACTATGTGCAACCTGAAATCTCGCCCAACCTTTGCCGGGGAATGTATTTTGATCCGTTGCACCCAATATGCTCTACCTGTAAACGCTGTGTAACCGCCTAATCTTTGGAGGGCAATATGCAAGGTCTTGTTCCTGAAGGCATGCAAGTGGTCCGCGTAAAAGACAACGTCAGCGGACAGTTTGAAGAAAAGATCGTTCCTTTAAACGCGGATTTTGGCGTCGGGGATCCTTCGCTTCAACAAGAAAAGGATGATAAGGAATTACTAAAAAATATCGGGGATTCCTATTCCCGCGTTCAAAAAGGAATGATCTATTCGTCCGACGGTGAAACCAAAATCCCCGTCGATTTAACCTTTACCAGAATAAGAAATAAAAACGGCGGGATTGATGTGGTCTGTCAAATCCCATGCCTGGGCATGACGCCCGAGGCCCCATTGGGCAAGGCGTAAACGGAGGGATTTACCATGGCAAGCGGAATCTACAATCGGTTTAAATCGCACATTATGAAGAAACTGATGGATTTGGTCAATGACACCATCAAGGTCGCTTTATACGGTGCGTCTTTCTCATTTACCGCCACAGATACGGCATACACCACCACTAACGAAATTGGCGGGACCGGGTATTCCGCGGGTGGCGCGACCTTGGGCAATAAGAGCGTCACGGAAGGCGCAACGGCTGTCTTTGATGCTGATGATAGCACATGGCCCGCGTCTTCATTCTCTGCTTATCACGCGGTCATGTACGATCAATCCCCGTGCAACACCCTTATTTGTGCGATTGATTTTGGCGGTGTCCAAACAGTCACGTCTGGGACATTCACGATTCAATATGCCAGTTCAGGCATCATC
>Ga0196964_10000705_pt1 | contig 18754 bp, 43 predicted proteins | sample S1_10metaG_FD_148615 | JGI IMG/M metagenome (GOLD analysis project Ga0196964, IMG submission 148615) | Soil microbial communities from Anza Borrego desert, Southern California, United States - S1_10 | ecosystem: Environmental > Terrestrial > Soil > Desert | place: USA: California | collected... | reverse complement strand
TGGGTTGCCGGGACCGGGCCAGCATTTGACGAGGTTGGTGATCCATACATCGCGGTCGGAGTCGATGCCGATGGCTTTCAACCCCTCGCTCAGCAGCACCCCGCTATCACCGACGAATGGTAGCCCCTGGCGGTTCTCATCTCTGCCTGGCCCCTCGCCTACGATCCATACCGGGGCATCAGGGTTGCCTCTGCCCCAGACTGACTGATCGCGGTGGACGTGGAGGGGGCAAGCGGTGCATTCAGCGGCAGTGCTCCTCAACCTTGTCCAAGAATCCGAAGACAGAGTTGTGTCGATTGCATTTGCAGCAAACTCGGATTCGAGGGGTCCGTTTAACGGTGCATCCACAAGGATAGGTGCGCTCAATGATGTCCTCTAGTTCTCGTAGGTGTTCATGATGCTCACAGAACAGACGCTTAAAGAAGCCTCTCATGACTTGAACGCCATCACTACAGCAACCAACCCAAGACCAGCAGTAAACAAACCAACCCCTACAAGCGGTGCTCCCAGTGAAGCAAAGACAATGACATCAATAATATGTTCCTCCCACCATTTACCAGTCATTTCTCCACCGCCTGACCACTTGGCCTGTAGTACCCATGCTGATGAATCGCCCGTGGGTCATTGGCTGCCCACGTTACGCGCTCGTAGACGCTGTTCCCCATGATGATGTACTCGTAGAACCTTGTGATCCCGAGGTCTCTGTCCCGTGGGTCAGTCGGCTCGAAGGGTTCGCGTTTGATATCTAACACTTGACTATCCTTACCTGTATTGCTGCCAAACGCAAAGCCGCCTATATACCGTTTGGCGTCTATTATGGCGGCTATTGCAGACCCTGCCCACCGCCGTAGTGCGCGGTGGATCAGCATGGGGCGAAATCCTTGCTTCTAAAGGCCGGTACCACCTTCAGTGTCCTCACAGCGTAACGAAGCCCAACGTGAGGCACACCGTTATGGAACCTGGGGCACTCGACAATGAGGTCGAGGATCGTGTGCTTCTGAGAGATGTCCATCGTACCGCCGACCTTGTAATCGCAGAGGCATGTGAAGTTGTAGCCTTTGGGCCAACCCTGACCACCTCCCGGCCAAGGCTGAACGTCCATCTCCCTCCAGAACAGCACCGTGTCTTCCGCGTCGTGTGGTGCGAGGCCCTTCGTGGCTTCGCGTTCCCAGGGTTTAAACTTCATCGACATCCTCATTGATAACATCCGCTTTGTAGGTAGTGACGAGTTCGTAAACTCCCCAGCTACCGCCACTGTCCTGTGCCTTAATCCATGCTAACTGTTGAGCGTGGTCACGAGTCTCCTGCCGATAAGCAGCTTGCTCCCTAACCACTGTCCTTTGCTCACCCCTAATCCTAGACACCAACCAATGTTTCTCCATCATCATCCTCCGTTCCATATTCTTGCTGATCCGCGATGATTGCCAACCGTATGCACACGATAAGCCCGATGAGTGCGCCCCAGCCAATGAGTAGGGCCGTTACTAGGTGTTCCATCAGTTACTCCTCCCCGACCACAACCCACCGAGCGCATGTTTCGGACAGCGGACATCAAGGTCAGCGACGGCCATCTTCGCCGGGAGGTCAACCTTCACCTGGCATCCGTGGTAGCCGCAGGTGTAGGACTTGGTTGGTGGCTTGGGTTGCTTCATCGTTGGGGGAGTCCCTTCACTGGCTCGAAGTAAATACAACGACGGCACTGCCTCTCGTACTTACGATCCTTGCTGTAGTAGATATCCCACGAGTGGTAGACACAACGCCCGTTAGGGAAGGTAAGACCATCAGGCATCTTGGCGATGAGAGTAGGTGCCTTCTCAACTCGTGTCTCGTAGGTCCACTCCCAATCACTCATCGTCAAGTTCCTCGTCGTCGAACTCAACCGTCATTCCCATAGTCTGAGTGAACTTAGTGCCAGCTTTCCAGTCGATCTCCTCGCCGGTCTCAACACGTCCAATAGCGTACTGGAGTGCGTTGACCTCACCTAACATGGCTTCCGCGTAGACGGCGTTGCTAATCTCCGCTGCGTCGTGGAATGCCTCGAACGTTTGTTGCAGACGGTCGAGCAGCGCCGCTCTGACTACACGATTGATGATGAAGTTCGTCGCCTCTGGACCCTTCGTACTGGTGACACTCATGACTGGTGGCTCAGCGTCTTCAAGGCAGCGCGGGCCATTGCTTCGTGGATGTTGCTGCCATAAGCAGTAACAAGGTTCAGTGAATTAGCGCCCTTAACGTCGTGGATGTAGGCGTTTGCTATCTGTGGACCATTACTGGTGACATAGCCGAGGGTTACTGAGTGACCCTTCCCATGGAAGTGGTTCACTAGGTGGTCAGTAACAACACCCCAAGGTAGCTTGCCATATGGCCCATAGGTTGGAATGTGCTTATCAAGTTGACGAAGCAACTCCAAGACATCCATCGCGTCGATCTCCTCATCCGTGGGGTACTTCGATTTCAACTCACCCACAGGCGGAAGATTAGACGCTGACTCTACACGGCGGACGAACTTCCTAAGCATCTCGAACTCGTTAGCGTCGATATAGGGCACGGTGACCTCCTGAACTGAACTTGCCCAACGATACCGCCAGTGGTATCGCATTTCCATGCTACGTCCTAGACGGTTATTGCATAAGCGTAACAGCCCTCCATTATGGTAAACTCCACTATGGCACAACCGATACCCCCTGGGGGATGGCCCAGAGAGATGATCGTCCCAAGTACAGGCCGTGGGTTGGTCGTCCGCTGCACCGCGCAATCGAAGAGGAACCAGCGGCAGTGCATGTCTCCTGCGACGAAGCTGAGCCTCGAACGAGAGCGGCCACTGTGTCGTACCCACGGCGGGGCGACGAAGAAGAATAAGACCCGGCATCTCGTCGGCGCGGCGATCAAAGGCGGGCCGCAGACTGACCCCAAGACTGATACGAGTAAGGACACGATGGCTATGGCTAGTAACAAGTACGTTCCTCGGGACATCGCTGAGCGGATCGCCAGACTGCAATCTGACCCCAGGTTGATGGATGTGACGAGCCAGGCGGCGCTTATCAAAGGGGTTCAAGAGCACATCCTTGAGCGGGTCAACGAGGGTGAGGACGTAGAGGTCGCTGAACTGACGGCCACTGTTACGCAGTTGGCGAAACTCGCAGAGACCTACAGTGCAATTCAGAAGAACAACTCCGAGATGATGGAACCGGAAAGGTACATCGCGGGGTTCCGCCAACTGGTGCTCCAAGCGCAGAAGGCATTTGCGATCTTCCGTGGTGGGGCCAGCCGGGTCATCATGGATAACGTAAAGGACGAAGCCCTCAGAACATTGCTGCTTGAGGGCCTCGACGATGAGCATGACCAGGCGCTACGTGATCTTGCGCAGATGGTTAAGCAGGTGGGGGAGCGTCAAGGTTTGCCTGCTGCATCACCGTGAGGAACGCCTTCACGCGGTCGAGTGCGCTGGCGTGGACCGTGAGCCACGGCGTTTCCGTGTGCTCGCCCACGAACCAGTTGAGCCGCTGGATGTACTCGACGCGCAACGCCTCCGGCAGCGCCGCCTCCATCTCGTGCGCCGCGTTCAGGTCGGTGGAGGGCGACCACTTAGGCCATCCCAGAAACTTCGTTACATCGTTGCGTTTGAATAGCCCTAGCCGTTCCTGCCACTCCTGCGGCAGGTGCTCAGCCACCAGCACGTCCGTCTCAGGACCTGCCGTCAGCGCGGCGATTTGTTCAGGAGTCATTCTGACTTCTCCAACACCCTCTTAATGTCCTGTAGATCGTGGTGAATGTCAGTCAGCCTCGCAACGATTCTCATCAGCACATCAAGAAGCGGCTGCACGTTGATGTTGATTTCGGTTTCACTCATTGCGTCCGCTCCAGCGCCAGCCGCGCCACCTGCTGCATGAGGTCGGCCTTATCAGTGTACCGACGCGGCTCGGGCAGGTCATCGCGGACACTCAGCCACATCTCAACCGCCTGCCCTCGCCAAATCAGCCGCAGCGCCTCATCCTTCTGACGCTCACGCTCAAGTGCTTCCTCTAACTGTCTGATGATTTCGTCTCGGTCATTGTGGGTCATCGCAATACCTTATGCAATCGGCACCTCGCACACCGCACATGCTGCCGGTAGTCGATGAGGTCTTCGTAGAGTTCCCAAGTGGGGTGCTGGCAGTCGTAGATGAGCCAGCCGTCGAGGGGGCGCTGCTCGGTCGTTGTTATCATCAGTTTACCCTCTCGATCAGTTGCGGCTCAACGGTCGGGTACACCACGCGCTGGCTCTCGCTCCGCTGTAGGTACAGGTCGAGGCACCGCTGGCAGCTTACGTCGTCGTCGGTACCCTTGCCGATGATCACGGGCCATAGCAGTTGGTTAAGGTGGCGCTCCATCGACCAGGCGTACTTGCAAAGCGTTGTGAACGTCTGGTGCTTGAGTCCGTAGTGCATCCGGTGCATGATGTGGGTCTTACCGCCGTTGCGGGGCTTGGCGATCATGCCGACGTGTGTAGGGTTACTCATTCGTACCACTTCCTCATGTTCTCAAAATAGGTGATGCCTTCGCCGTACCCAAGGTCACGCAGGATGATGCACATAGCTGCATCAGCCTGAACATGTGAATAGGCCGGGTCGCGTTGAGAGGCGATCCGCTCCATTGCTTTGGCAAACTCTTCCGGTGTCATTGTCTCATATTCCATTGGTTTCTCCTGTGCCGTAGCGCCTTGCGTTGCGTTCGCGGTCGAGTTCAGCCAGTTCATTAGCCCTGATGGTCTGTTTGGCTACCACATTCTCATACCGTTCGGACCACATGTCGGCTTGGAATTGATAGTCCTTCGCATATTGACCTGTCCAATCGCGGAGCATCGCCAGTTCGTCTAGCTCAGCCTCCAACGCTTCAATCTGCGCCGTCAGTTGGTCGTCGGTCATGTCAGCCTCCCTAGTAGTCATCACGGTACCTATCGGGGTCCGGTCCCTCGTTCCAGTAGTTGTATTCGTAGCTCTCGTACGATTCGTGGTCAATGCCCAGCGCGGTCGCCAGTGCCTCTAGTTCTACTTGACCGGCGAATACCGTTGACCGCGCCAAGAACACGTTGAACAGCAGAGTGGTAGGTGATGGGGCATGCCCACTCCACAAACTGCCTCTGCTGTCGTCATCGTTTAGCAAAGCATCACTGATCGTATCCGCTAGGTCGCTGCATATGCTGTACCAGTCGAGAGAGCGCAGCCAGTCGTCGGTCAAGTCCGCAGCCTCATCGAACTGCGGATGCTCGATGCTCACGCCAGCGGGGTAGTTACTCATGCTTTCCTCCACAACGTGAGCTTGCCAGGTCGCTCACTGACCACTAAACCACGCTTCCGTAGATGCTGCACCGACCGCAGAGCCTCATACGTCCATAGTGGCGTACCCTGTTCGGCTAACCGTGTGCGAATGTCCTTAACAGTCTGCGGTTCGGTCGTCAGTACCCGCAGGACGTTGGCGGTGTTAGTCATTCCTCACCCTCTTGCATGGTCGTTACCTTAGTCAGTTCTACCGTGTAGCCCTCACCGTCGATCACTGGGCCAAACACGGTGTAACCCCAGCCCGCTTTGTAGGCGAGCGCCGCAAACTCTCGGGCATCCTCTCCCTCCTCAAAGTCGAATAGCATTGCATCCTCCTATCGTCGCTAATCTGGGCCGTCACGTAAGGCCGCAGCATAGGCCCCAGGAGCCGTGTATGGTCCCTGGGGCTAGTGCTGGGGTGCTACGCTTCGCCGTCTACAATCTCGGCCAGCATCTCGTCAAGCCGCTCGGTGTCTAGGCCGCTATCGTTCCACGCTACGCCGTCCGGGGTCTGGTAGGCGATAGCCCCACCACCACAATCCTCCCCGTATTGGCGCATGGTCTCTACCCAGCGATCCCATGAGCGTATGCGGTCCTCAGATACCAGACTGTAGAGTCCTTCATCGTTTTGTACCCACAGGGCTACGTTCCACGTTTCGTAGTTGGCCCATCCGTTGTAGCCGCGCTCGTCCTGTTCCACTGTTCGCGTTGTCATACCGTTCCTCCCTCAGTCGTTAACCTAGACCGCTTTTTATGCCGCGCCTGTTCCACCGTACCGGCTAGCGAAACTCTCAAACGTTCTAGCGAGATTCGCCATTGTCTGGGGAGTAACGGTGTAGTGCCACTCCCCGTCAGTTTGGTGGTAGTGCGTTTCGTGTAGCACGTTCTCAACTTCCGCTAGTAACGCTTGTAGCCGCTTATTACGTTCGCTCATTCCTGCACCTCCTACGGTCGTTAACCTAAGCCGTTACCTAATGGCCTAGCGCCAGAGTTTGTACCCTGGCGGCAGACCACTAAGTTAGTCTGCCGTGGCCGCTATCGCTTGCTAATGTCGTGGGGCGTCAGCTTCAGCTTGGGTCGTGGCCACAATCCGCTAACGTCGCCAACCTCATCCGCGTCATACACGGATACCCAAGTTTCCTGTAGGTAGCTTTCGCCGGTGTCCTGATACCGTTCACGCTTTTGGAATACCCAGCCGATGGGGATATCGCGGTTGTCGGCGGTCGTTACGTAGACCTTGGACATTGGCCGCCCGTACTCTCTGGCGTAACACTTGTAGATATAGCCGATGCTTTCCCCGTCCTCTACCATATCCGGCTCATCACTAGACCATACGCGATAGCCTCTATCCGCGTTGATTACGTCGGTCGTTACTGCTAACCGTGACATTGGTTCCCCCTATGCCCTATGCCCACCTATCGCTAGGTGCCTGTTGTTTCAGGCGCTACCCCTATCCGCCCGCTAGGGGTAACCGCACACTTAGGCTTACAGGGTCGCGTGGATCGCCTGTAGCACCTCATCGATACCGCCGTCCGCCTTAAGGTAGATCATTGGGTAATCAGGGATACCCTCTGCGACCTCATCGGTGAATTCGATAGCGACCTCCGCGTAACGCTCGTTATAGCCTGTGATCTTGACAGGTCGCCCGTAGAGTGAGTAGATCATCGATTCCTCTTATCGCCTTGTGGTTAGGCGAAAACTTGTGCGCCACTCCGAACGTTGAAGCTAGCAGTAAGGCAAGCATCCGAACAGTAGACGCCAGGATGCCCACAATGGCCCAGCCACTCATTGGTAGTTGCCGCGATTGGCCTACGGCACATCGTGCAATGGTCGTCATTCATTGACGCAACCATATCCGCGAACAGCTCCGCTCCTGTCATGTTGTGTTCCTCCGCTCGCTATCGGATTAGGTCGCTCGCCTCATCCGCAATACAAGTGTCAGGCCACCGGTCGGCAATTGCAAGAGTACGATAGTACTGACCTACATGACATAACTAGGGGCAGTTATCCACAATCCGCGTACTTATGTAAACCTGGGTCGGCGTCGTCGCATGAGCCGTAAGTAACTAACGTTAGGTAAGGCGTGTTGGTGGCCGCTGATTGTGTCATGGGCTGTAGCACCTCCGCGCCGTGCCAGGCGACAGATAGCCTGGTAGGTTGACATAACTAAACGTCGATGGTGAACCTAGCGCAATGGTGGCTACGCTGCTACAGGCGGAATCGACGTAGACGCGCTAGGATGCCCGCCAGTGGGCATTGAACCGCTGAACCATAGTCAGATACCACCGGGCATGAAAAAGCCCTCAGAATCGGCTCTGAGGGCTCTACGTTGCGTTTCGCCCGTTACTTGTTGCCGGTGTCATCGTTCGCTGCTGCTGTCGTGCCATTCCTACCCTCCTGATTGTGAACCTAGACCACTACCCCAGCAGACTAGACATTGCCGCCCAGGAGTAAACCTGAACGGCAATAGCTAGGCGACTAGCCTAACGGTCTAGTGCGATAACCTCGCCGTCGCGCAATGCCCGCCTATTGTCGGCAAGCTCAGCTGCCGTGAACAAACTGCGGGCATCGTAGCAGTAGACCCCGCCAGTCACGATATCAGGATTGCAGAATGTGCAATCCTCCTCCGGGTCATTCTCCGAGTGCGGAACGTCGCAATAGTTCGGTATCTCATTGCGCCAGTATTCCGCTGCCCGCTCGACAACCTCTTGCACAGCAGACTTGTCTAGACCCACGTAGACCTCTGACGGCTCAGAGTACCGATGGTGCCAACTGCCCGCGTAGAACTCGATTGCCATTGCTTGAACCTCCACAGAACTAAACCGTTTACGCCAGGAGCTTAACGATAGCCGCTGGAATCTTGTTGACCGCGCCGCATTCGCAAACGAGCTTGTTGTCGCGCGGAAGCTCAAACGCATAGTGCGAGTAGCTGCCAGATTCTGAAACGATACCTGAGCCACAATCGCCACAATCGACGTTGATTGCCTCTATCTGTACCGATGCCGTTACTGTCATCACTGAAACCTCCACAATTACTAACAGACTCTCAACGCTAGGAGTCTGAACACTGCCCGCCACCAACGCTAAGGTAACGGGCAGTAGTCAGAATGCTAGTTACTCGCCGCGCAGCGCTTCCAACTCCTGGCGTGCCATACGCGCAGCATCCGCCAGAATCCGCCAGGTTACCCACCAATCCTCACCAGACTCTTGGCCAGGAAGCTCACTGTACTCTGCCTCATGTATCGCTTGTGCGTAGTACGCCTTGTCAAAAGCCAACTGCGCTGCCCGAAGGTTCTGTGTCGTCATGGTTACGCTCCTATGCCTTCCAGATTGCCGACAGGTTATCAATCGCCTTACGAGCAATGGTCAGGTGCTCAGTGTTCAGCGCCCAATCCACCTCGCCACCGCCCGTCATGTTGTCAATCGCGGCATTCCTCGCCAGATCAGCGATCAGCGCCCATTCCCGTTCAGTTAATTCGATCATGAATCGTTGCGCTCCTCTTGAATTCCCTACCGGCCAGGGTGGCGCGGCTCATATGAGTACATTAGCGCCTTGACGGGCAATCGGAAGGTACTGGAGTACTGGAAAACGGGCAATTATGAGAAAGTTATCCACAGAATCGCGTAGTTATGTCAACCAGGCCAATGGCGGTCGTCACCTGACCCGCGTTGATCCTACCGTGTCGCACGCGACTCCTCATGACACGATCACGGACGCGCACGCAGGAGACAATGAGGGTGCCGAACGCGCCCAGGGGGTTATGGTGGAAGAGGGACGGTACCTCCTCCATGAATTTTTGCTATTTCGATTCAGTCGTTGTTATGTCAAGTAGCTGTATGGTAAACTATGGTATGGAAGTAATCACTGCGGACAAGACGCTGTTGCGGTACATTGATAAGATGCAGAAGGCGAACGCCGAGGACTTAGCGTTCTACCCACTGAGTGCGTTGGAGCAGGCGCTCGGGAAGGGGCGGATTCTCACGGTTAAAGAGAATGGGGAACTCGCTGGGTACCTGTGGTTCGGCGCTATGTGGACTGATCGACCCGTAGTGATTTACCAAGCCTGTGTCGATTACGAACTGCGGCGGCACTACCTCGGACACGCGATGGTCCGGCAGCTTATTGATTGGGTAAAGGCGAACGGCGGTGTAGGAATTAGGTGCCGAGTTGCGTCGTCGAATGAGTCGAATCAGTTCTGGCAGGCGATTGGCTTTCACTGCTTCGCTGTCGATCAAGGCGGGGTAAAACGGAAGCGGGACATCAATTCGTACAAACTAGACTTCGCTAACGAGGGGCAAGGAAACCTCGTAGTGCCGAGCAGTAAGAGTGTGGACCTGCGGAGCTACCAGAAGGACAAAGCGGCTGGAATCGCTATGCCGTCGAGGTTCTCGCGCAGCCATTACTAATCGGGGGTATAGTAGTGGTGAGGAGGCACGCATAATGGCTAAGCCACAGTTGATTAAGCAGGTCTACGAACTCGGGCAGTACAGGCTCACGTTCTGGGGGGATGGGTCTTGTCAGATTGAGTTGGAGGGTGAGGCGTTGGGTATTGCCTCGCACGATCAGTTGCTCGATGTGAAGCAGCTACTCGACATGGCAGATGCAATGATGATCCACCGCATCTCGAATAAGCAGCCGGACATGGGGCCAGACAACACAGAGATGAGTTGGTCCAAGTTGCAAGACCTAGCTGCTATTGTGAAGAAGTCCAGCAAGCCGTGAGTCCGCCGATTAACCTCGACGAGTGGCTCTGGGAACTCGGCTGGGAATGGTCGTCCGAGGACAAACTCTATTGGCGGTACGCTGAGGCGAGTTACCCCAAGCGCGACAGCGAAGAGAAGATCACCGATTGGGTCTGGCGGACAGAGCGGATGACCCTCACACCCTGGGAAGTCGAGCACCTGTGGGTTGAACACCTGCACCATAGGGATAACCCCTGGGAAGAGATTAGAGACAGCGAGGAAGGAGAAGGCGAACTGTGCCCGATTTGAACTTGCAATTGCAGAGGATGAACCCCATCGACGATGCACCAAAAGACGACAGGCACAGCCGGGGCTACACGATCCTGCTAAACCTCAACGGCGACGGCACGGAAACTGAAGTGTGGTGCAGCGCGTGTTGGTTAACTGAGATGGACTATCAACTTGGCGATGAGGTTGCTCAGTGACTAGTCGCATTGAGACTACGGAATGAGTAAAGTCGAGAGCGGCCTAACAATCAAACTCTACCGCGACCGCTGCTGGGTAACCGCTGACTGCACGGAGCTAGACCTTACCTACAAAGGCAACAACGCCAAAATCGTACTTCAACAACTAGGCGAGGCTATCGAGAAATGGAGGCCAGACATAGGGTATCCCAGACCGTTGGGTTTGCCCTCGCTGCGCTCGGAAATGGAGAAGCCCCCGGCGTAATTGCTAGGGGCTTCACTATTTGTTATGGAGCCTCCCCAGGGACTCGAACCCCAAACCGACAGTTTACAAAACTGCTGCTCTTCCAGTTGAGCTACGGAGGCTGGTGGTACTCCAAGTAGGATTTGAACCTACACTGCACAGGATTTAAAGCCTGCTGCCTCTGCCGTTGGGCTATTGGAGTATGATGGAGGTGACGGCGAGTTGCACGCCGTGTCACCGCTAGAAGCACCCGAATCCGTTAGGGAGGAACTAACGTTTAGGCCATCCGGCGGTCGATGCTGCTCACCCCCAAGTAAGAAGGGGTAGGTGGCCTTGGTATAAAATGCTTGGCGGCAACACCACCTACCCCGGAGAGGAACAAGTAAGTTTACCGGCGCTTCGCCTTCTCGTCAACCTGGGGTTCGAGGTTCCTCTCTTCGCGGTCCGGTTCGCCCAGCTTGCTGTCGTTCACGTCTGGGGCTGAGCGGTCTTCTTCAAACGCGGCTTCCAGTTCTTCCCAGTAACGCTTCGTGGCGGCCTCTTCGTCTTTGCGCCGCTTCAACTCCTGCTGGTACTCCTCGACTGAGTACACTTCGACGCGCTCAATGGCCCTCGCGGGGTAGAACACGCGCTTGCCATCACCGGCGAGGTGCATGTACCCACTGTTAGCAATGTCCCTAGCGACTAGCTCACCGCGCTCACCGCCGGTGTCCACCGACTCCGCGACTTCGAGGACTTCCCCATCTTCGAGGAACACGCTGATCCGATTTTCGCTTGCCATCTGTAACTCCTTCGGCTAGGTTATTTCTTCGACTTCTTCTTCGACTTCCCTGCTTCGCTTAGAGCGATGGCCACGGCTTGGTCCTGGGGCTTCCCCTCCTCCTTCAGCTTCCTGATGTTCTCGGAGATTGTCTTCTGACTCTTCCCCTTCTTCAACGGCATAGTTGTGCTCTGCCTCCATTACCACGACTTGCTCAGCGACGAACGCACCGAAGAGGTTCTCAGTTGTGAATATGCCGATAAGGTTATCCTGCGGCCCGTAGACCTCGACGATCCCCTGGTCATAACCGCCGAGCCGCGTTCCCTCTGCAAAGAAGTAGTTGCTGCCATCGACGGTGTTAACTTGGATCACGCTGGCGGTACCTCATGCTGAAGTGCAAACGCAATCGCCGCGCCTACCAACGTCAAGTATACCATGGCTGTGAAGAGGGCAAGCGCGTGGAGCCAAGGGTCATTCATCCCACAAATCCGTACAGTCCTCGACGAAACCACAATTCGTGCACACTAACTTGCAATGCAGGGACATCAACGGCGCTGAACAGTTCATACACGGGACGAAGGGACTCGCAAACTGCTCAGGCGGATCGTCCCTACTCTCACCTACATGGAACCACCAACCGCCGAAGCTAGTCTCCATCACCCAAAGATTATCATTGTGAAGCCCACCACGATGGCGACCCCACAGAGGGCTAAGACCAGCAACAGGAAGTAGTCGTAGTTCTCCATGTGGGTATTGTACCACGTCTAGCAGTAACTGAAGCCACACCCCTGGCACATCATGCAACCGCCACTGCTCACCAGTTTCATCGAGCAGTCCGGGCACCGCTGTGGCCTCCACGGATCGTCAAGCACCTCCATCGGCGCGACATGATTCAGGGATGAGTTACTCAGGGTATATTCCATCTTGGTCTCCAACAGCGACTACTTAGACGGCGGCTCTGTTTCTTCGATACCTGCGATCTCATCCCTGGGGCCGTCTAACCGCGTGATGAGTTCGTCCAACTTCTTCTGTACCGCCCAGTCGTTGCGGTTCTGTGTGTTTTGAATGAGGAAGACCATGAGGAACGTCACGATGGTCGTCCCAGTATTGATGACGAGTTGCCAAACCTCAGAGAAACCAAACAGCGGACCGCTGGCACCCCAGATCAGCACTACCGCTAGGGCAACGCTGAACACCCACGGGGAACCTACAGCGTGGCTAACCCCCTGGGCGATCTTGCTGAACACACGCTACTCTGCGTTTGTACGGTCAGAGGTGATCGTGGAGTAACGCCGCCAATCCCAAGGACTGTACCCCGGTCCCCACCACGGCTCATTCCACCAACCGCGTCTTGAAAAGTCAGGATGTCTGAATCGGCAGCAACCGGGGAGGCCGTCACCCACACAGTGGCAGACAAACACTTCGTCCATGCTGACCTCTAGTTAATGGGCTCTCGTGTCCCACAACTAGGACACCTATAGCTCCGGGCCATCCTATGCATGATGGCACCGCAGTTCTCGCAACGCTTCTGCTTTTCCGACAAAGCGGACTCCTACAAGGAAGTGCTAGCGATACACCTTATATACGCAAGGCCGCGTGTGGAAAGCGGGCTACCCTTCCGTATCGCCATGTACCCACGGGGCGAAGACGTTGTTCCTAACTTTGTAGAAAGGCACCTTCGCCGTAGACCTGCATTATAACACTTCCCTGGGGCAATGTCTATACTACAAATGCAATAGGCAAACTAAACCGGAGGGGGTTAATTCATCTCCACGGCGGTATTGTAGCACAAAGAAAAAGCCGGGAGTAGGTGCAAACTACTTCCCGGCTCCCAGGGGCCTCTACACCCGAACATGTAGGAGGTGACGTGCAGTGTGATTATACCAAATAGAAAGCCGGAAGAGAAGGTGCACTCCGTAGCTAGGGCCTCGGCATCTCTTCCGGCAGGAGACGTATCCGTATCAGAGCATCGGTCTGTGGAAACGTCGCTGCCATTATACCACCGCTTTGGCGTGCATCGTGGCGGCTATTATTTCGTCCGGCCCGTTCCAGGGAGCGACCACCCTGTCCTACGGGTGGTGCGACGGGTCTGCTTGCAAACGGCGTGTAACAATCCAACGCACGCCAATACACGCCAACATGTATATATGCGTGTTTGCGTTTGGCAGATGAGAGCTTTTTGAAACCTTTTCACCATTTTCTGTAATGTTGACACCCCACGCCCCAACTGTTACAGTGAAGCACGGCGCGAAGTTACTGGGTTGGGCTTCAATTTGCCCATTGACTTTTGACTTAACATAAGTTATAATCAGGCGCGTGACTGCCCCAACCCTGATTTACCCATCGGCAGCCCTCGGCAGCGCCTTCTCTGAGGTCGCCTCGTGGATTGCCCCCGCACGCGCAGCACGGCCCAAGGATTTCCAGTCCCGTCTTGATCGGTTCCGCCAGCGCCAAGGGTTTGCGCCAGGCCGAGGTCAAGAAGCTGTCATACGGGCCGTGCACGCTGCGGTCACAGGCGATGGTCCCCGCGAGATATGGGTGAAATCCGGCAAGCGGTCCGGCAAAACGACGTGCGCGAAAGACCTCATCGAAGAAGAGATGCAGTGGGACGAGGGGATCATTTGGATCGCCGCGCCGTCCTACCCCCTCGGGGATAAGATTTTCGACGCAGTAACCGAAGGCTTCCCACGGAACCATGTACGGAACCAGCCCCCGAAGCAGGCGAAGTTCGGTAAGACCGGCTGGCTGAAGGTCCGCTCCTGGGAGAACCTCGGCTCCATCGAAGGTGACGGTGTGATGCTCCTGATCGCTGACGAGGGGCAACTACTCACCTCTACCGCGTACAAGAAGCTCCGTGCCCGCCTAGTGGACACAGGGGGTATCCTGATCGTCTTCGGTGCACCGTTGCAGGACAGCGACTTCTTCCTCACGAAGTTCGAGCAGATTCAGGAAATGGAAGCCCTCTGCGAGCGGACTGGCGAACTCCCCACCGCGCGGACCCTGTACTTCAGCACCGAGGACAACCCCAACGTCGAAGTACAGATCAACCTCCAAGGTGAACGCCTAGCCCTCTCGCATGAAGAGTACGGTGAGATGTACCTCGGTGTGCCGGGCCGTCCCGAGGGCGTGGTCTTCCCTACCTTTAATAAGGACATCCACACAGGCAACGTGCCGTTCAACCCTGACCTCCCCGTAACCCTGATGGTTGACCCCGGCCAGCGGTGGTACGGCGTGAACGCGGTGCAAGTCCTCGGTGGGCAAGTTCGCATGATCGAAGCGATGAAGCTGGGACCGCAGGCCACTGACTACCAGGTCATCGCTGAAGTCGGCAAGAAACCTTGGTGGCAGAACGTCTACAAGTCCGGTGGTGGCCTCGTCTCCGATATCGCTGCGAAGGCCCACCGCGCGGAGTCAGAGCGCAGCACCGCCGATAACTGGGAGACCTTCACGGGACTGAAACCGGATATGCGCTTCATCGAAGTCGCTGCAGGTCACACCGTTCTACAGTCCTTCCTTCTTGACCCGATGACCGGCCAGCCCATGCTTATCTGTGACGCTACGTTATGTAAACCTTTCATCGAAGAGATGTTCAAGTACAAGTACAACGCGCTGGGCCGCCCCATCGACAGGGATAACCACAACATCAAGGCGCTGATCTACTTCCTCGTGGCCCGCTTTGGTTATACCCCCCTCATCGAGAAGAAGGCCAAGCCCGCGTATTCGTACCTCTCAGACCCAGAGCGAAGACGCCGCCGCTCAGTACGGAGAACCCTCTAATGGCTCACGTTGACGACGGCCTCGACGCTGAAGAGTTCTTCATCCTCCGCGATGAACTCTACCAGGACGTGTACGCCGCGCAGCACGATCAGATGCGCCAAGATGACATCTACTACAACCTCGAATACGCGGTTCAGGTTCCAGATAACAAGCCGATTTTGAAGCCGATGACCGCCCGTATCGCCGTGGACACCGCTGACGCGCATATCATCACGGACTTCCCACGTATTAAGGTGCCCCGGCGTAAGACCCGCAGCGATGGAATTGAGAAGGCGCAGGCACAGGCTGAGATGGCCCGCTCCTTCTATGAGACTCACCTGTACATGGCACGCCTCGGCACATCTCGCACTGACCCCATCTCGAAGGCGCGGAAGAACATGCTCCTCCGAGGCAAAGCTGCGCTCATGACATATCCCAACCCCGAGATCATCAGCAAGGAATGGGCCGACGAGTACAGCGACCGCGAACTTGACATAAACCGTTGGCCGATCCTCCTAGAGTCGCCTGACCCCCTGTCCTTCATGGAAGACCCCGACAGCGATCCCCCACAGTACGTTCTACTCATGAAGAACATGCGTTATCACACGCTCATGGGGTACGACTTCATCAGCGACGACGCACGGGACAGCCTTCAGAAGCAACTGAACTCAGGTAGAGGTAGATTCGCCTATACGACCGTCTGGGAATACTGGACACCCAATCGCGTCCAGTGGTTCGACGAATCGACAACCGAGATGCTCTGGGACTACGAGCACGGCTGGGGCGAACACCCATTCAGCATTGCATTCTCCGGCTACGGCCTTGAGAAACGCGACATGTCCGACACTATGCGAGTGGGTTCCCGACGCGCTGAGTGGGGCCAAGAGTCCCTGTCAGTCGGCCTGCTCACCCACCTCGTGAAGTCCGGTGTGCTCAACCAGGAAGCGCTCACCGCGAGTCAAGTCGCCTCGATGATGACCGACGCCGCGTGGGTGAACTACCTCCTCGACGACCGTATCGACCAGCAGTTTGCCCCAGGTAGCGGTATGGTCTACCCAATCAAACGCGAGCAGGGCGAACGCGCTGAAGATATGGTAGCGCCTGTCCGTGGCGTCCCCCCAGACCCATCACTCTTCGCGTACCTCCAAGGCTTGCAGCAGGAGAGCTTTGCCGCTACCGCCCCCAAAGCCGTACAGGGTATCCATGAACCTGGTGTCAACGCTGCCGCCCATGCCGCACAGAACTCAGCGGCGGCTCGTCTACGCTACGGCTCACCACTGTTCAACATGCAGCGACTCCTTAGCATGTCATGCAGCAAAGCCGCGTACTACCACGAGCACGTCATCAAGAAACCAATCACCGTCTTCGCTGGTATGCCCACAGCGATGAACGAAATCACCATCAAAGGCGATGACTGGGATGGCTTCTATTTCAACGAAGTGATCTTGCAGACGAGTGACACAGGTGAGAGGGATCAGCGCATCTTGACGGGTGAACGACTCATCACTACCTACGGTATGGACCCAGTGATGATCGCAGAGTCCCACGGTGGAATCGACAACCCGCAGGAACAGTGGCTCGAAGCTGCAGCGAAACGACTCATCGACGCGGCAGGCGCGGACATCCTCAAGAAGTCCCTCGAAGAGATGTGGGCGATCCGCAAGGCCGAAATCGACCAAGAGATGGGCATCACCCCAGACCAATTGCAGGGCCTCGTACCCCAGCCCGGTATGGAAGGTCTAGTCCAAGAAGACGCCGCAGCCGTAATGAACGAAATGCAGTCCTTCGGAACGAACAGTGGTGCCCCCCAGTCCCTCGTTCAGATGGACCGCAATATGAGGCGCACCGCCCAAGGACCGCCAGACCGCACCGGGCAAGACCTCCCGCCAATGGCACCCACAGGAGGCTACGGTGGCTAAACCCTCTGAGCAGATCATGACTGACCTCATGAACATGACCCTCGGTACGATGGAGCAAATCTACCGTAGCGTTGCTGCACGTCAGATGAACCCCCTTATCCTACGTGAAGAAACCCCCTACGAGAAGAAGAAACGCCTCGCTGAACCGGAACGCCATGAAGAGGAAATCGACGACCTGATTAAGGAGGCCATTCTTGGCTAGGCCAGCCGACCTCATAGACGAGTGGCTCCAGCAGACCTACGACGAGGACGAAGAGCCTACACCCATCGGCCCTGAAGATGACGATGAGGTTGACTTCGGTGCGCCGTATTCCCCACCGTCAAGTCCCAACCGTGGTCCCGCGCCGACTGGACCAATGCGTAACTTCGAGGATGACTTCGTACCAAGTGGCTTGGGACCGTCGCTGAACCCAAGACCAAATCCCGCCGCTGCACCACCACCACCGGACAAATACCCGACGATTCGCCCTGAAGTCAAGCAGATCATCAATGACCTCGACAGGGAGATCACCGACCTCAGGCGAACGCTTAGCAATACCAAAGCGACTACGCAGCTTATCACGGGACCAGATGGCAAACCTGTAGCTAACCCCGACTATAACCCCAACTTCGAGCAGATGCAGAAGCGTCTTGCCGCAGCGGAAGTTGAACGTCGAAGACTATTAGCAAGCCCATCGAACGTTATCAAGCCGCAGACGACTACCGTAGGACCAGATGGCCTCACGGCGTACCAGCGGGAACAACTAGCACTCGCCAAGGATAAAGCTACCCGCGATGCACTGAAGGCTGAGTTCGACCTTGCTAATGCTAAACGCAAGGCTGAGCAGGATGAAGCGCAGTTTGGTATCACCCAGCGTAAAGGGACGCAAGACCTAGCCAAAGGTGAACAAGACCTCAGCAAAGGGGTCTACGACATCAGCAAGGCTAAGGCCGATGCTCAGCGTGCGAACGACGATGTAACGATCAACCGCAACAAGGAAAGCCGCGATCAGGCGAAGCATAAAGCGGACCTCGAAAAGCTAGGCTTCGACATTGTTAACGCGAAGTCTATCGCTGAGCGTAATGCCATCATCGCTAAGTACCAAGAAGACCACGAGATTGCGGACCTCACGAAGAAGTCTCTCGACATCAAGAAGTCAAAGATCGGTGTTGACGAGGCGCAGTATAATTTAGAGTCTGCAAAGCGGGCTGAACAGCGCCAAATCGAACAGCAACGGGCAACGCTGATCCGTCAGATCGCAGCGATGACCCCACAGGAACTCATCATGTACAAGGCGCTTAAAGGGCCTGTACCCGGTGGCGGTGAGATGCCTTCAGGCGGTGGTGGTAAATCAAAGCACGCTGACCTCCTCGCTTCCAATGACGTAGTGTGGCAGACAAAGAACGGTCCTCGCACCCGCGCTCAGATGGAGGCGGAACTCAAGGCACAGGGATGGGGCGGCGGTGATGTCCACTCCGCATACGCAAAGACTACAGGCGGCGACGTTCGATTGGAGAAACGGTAATGGCTGAACCAGGGGTTTATGTAGGAGACGAACGAGTAGATAACGGTAGCGGGGGCGGTGGCTCTGGTGGCGGTGGCGGCGGCGGTGGTGACCCCATTGCTGAAGCTATCGCCTTGCAAAACCGCAT